>Ga0182024_10001475_pt1 | contig 60713 bp, 53 predicted proteins | sample P32metaG_FD_120480 | JGI IMG/M metagenome (GOLD analysis project Ga0182024, IMG submission 120480) | Permafrost microbial communities from Stordalen Mire, Sweden - P3-2 metaG (Illumina Assembly) | ecosystem: Environmental > Terrestrial > Soil > Wetlands > Permafrost | place: Sweden: Stordalen...
AGTACAACAGTTGAGTCCAGGAACTGCAGGCGTGCGAGGGAATGCGAGGTCGGGAGTTCTGCCCGCCGCGCCTGACGATCCGAATCAACTGCAACGCCCGGACGCCGATCTGCCGAATGAGCGCATCGTCGTCCGGCGCGCCCAAGCACCACAATCCGCCCCGCCGGTCCCTCAACCAGTCGTCGCTCGCGAGCCGACGCCGGAAGAACGGGCGCTGTCGGTCGCATACATGACAGAACAACAGGCTCGGATGGCACCCACAGGAATTCGAGCGGAATCTTCGCTCGCCAACCGCTCGGCAACATCTGGCCTTGGTGTCGGGAACATCCCCGTCGCCGACAACAGCGCGCCTCAACTCGCAGCCATCGCACGGGCTCTGACCTCCGGGAATCCCGCTGGCGGCGGGTCAGCACTTACAGGCGGCGTAACCGCCAACAGCGAATTTGACGGACAGAACCTTCAGGCTCAAAAGGAGGCCTACCTGGAGAAGGCCCGGCTGGGTAACGTTACGGACGACTACCTGAAGTACACGCGGACACCGCCGCTCTCCCGTTTTGAGATCAAAGCCGGATGGGAAATTCCGGCGGCGTTGGAACAGGGGGTGAATTCAGACCTGCCCGGTGAATTGAAGGCGCTGGTGATGTCGAACGTTTACGATACAGCGACTGGCCAGTACCTCTTGATTCCGCAAGGAGCCCGACTGGTCGGCGCGTACAACTCCCGCGTGGGCTACGGACAGAACGGAGTCCAGGTTGCGTGGCATCGCGTGATCTTCCCGGACGGCTCTGCCGTCGATCTAAACGGAATGGCCGGTCTGGACGCGCAGGGGAACTCGGGTCTTCGGGACAAAGTGGACAATCACTACCAGCGGTTATTCGGCTTCGCAGTCCTGACGAGTCTGTTCGATGCAGCCCTCGCCGTGACCCAAAGTCGGCAGCAGAGTGTCCTCGTCTACCCGAGTCCCACTCAGGAAACCGAAGGTGCCGCGGGTCGAGAGGTGAGTCAGCTCGGCACCCAGATCGCACGGAAGAATCTTAACGTTCAGCCGACGATCAAGATTCCGCCAGGCTACAAGTTCAACGTCCGGGTGAATCGGGACATTCTCTTCGAGGAGCCGTACCGCCCAGTTCAGCCCTTGGGAAACGACGGTCTGATCGGCGTGTCGCGAAAATGAACCCCACGAATTGGAAGTTGAGCGAGGAGTGATCCATGAGTTCGAACGTCATGCGTCAGATTCTTCAGACCATCGAGGATGGAGTAAATTCGAGACCTTCGGCCATCGAATTCGAAATGGCGTACCAGGCCCGCGTCGCCATCGACCGGATCAGGTTCGCCATAAAGCACACGGAGCGATTCGCGCCGCATACCGACGCGATTCGCGAGGTCGGGCTACAGCTCCTCGACGCCCTCGAACGGCTTGAAACGGCGGATCGCCGATTTCAACAGCGATCACGTAGCAGTGTGCGGTCGGTAGCGTCAGGAACTCATGCCACGGCGCACGTCAACGGAAAGGATGCACCTAGTGTCGCAGCGAATGGCGCTTGAATTTGCCCCGAGGACCAACTTTGCGAGAGGTGTGCGTCAGCCGACGCTGAACTCGGACCAACGCCGAGAAGCAAACATGCAACTCGTTGACGCGCTCGACCGCTTGGTCTCCGCAGAGAAGAGACTTCAGGAGCAGTTCAGAAGCCCCTATCCCACAGAACAAGGCGAGTAAACCGTGATCACACACGCGATGCTGCTGCTGGAGAGAATCCTCAATGCGCGATAGTTTGGCCGTACAGAAGCACTACCGTGTTAAGGACCTTGCGGATCTGTGGGGTTTCTCTGAAAACACGATAATCAAATTGTTCAGCAATGAGGACGGTGTGCTGCGGCTCGAATCGCCCACAGGCAAACGGAAGTATTCCACGCTATCGATTCCCGAGACCGTTGCCATCCGCGTTCATGAGCGTCTTGGCAACCAGGCCCTCAAGGCGGCTTCCGCGCGCCGGAATCCACTTCGCGTAGTACATCTCCGTGATCTTGACGCTGGAATGACCAAGCAGTCTGGACACATCGCCAATCGGAACGTCACGCAATAGAGCTCGGACGGCGAAGGTGTCCCGCAATCGATGCGGACGGCAATCGTCAACACCGCAACGTCTACCAATGCTCTGCATCAGATCGTATACTTGGTACGCAAGCCCGTAACCAGCGGTCGCCGGGCCATACCAGAATGGCCGGCTTGTTGACAACCACTGACATTGGTCGATCTTGGCCTTGAGACGGTCGGTGAGGTAGACCTCCGTCGATTGAACCCGCGCTGTTCTTTTGCTCTTTCGTTGCGTGAATCTGTAGATCCACAGTCCCGATTCACCTTTGTGCGCAGCCGCCGGGTCGAATCGAATTGCGTCGCTAACCCGGATTCCGGTCTCAAGCATGAGTTCGAGGAGCAGTCGGAAAGTAAGGGGAGCGCTGGCGTATCCATCCCGTCCGCCCTTCAGCTTTTCGGTTCCAGTCAGGATGAGATCGACTTCCGCATCCGTATACGGATTTTTCTGCTCATGGGTGGCGCGATACGGCCTCACCTTTTCGGCAAGGGCGAACTCCGTCCAACTGCGGCGATAAGCTTCACGGAGGAAGCATCGGATCTTGGCGGTCACCTGCGCCTTGCTGGTGGCAGCCATATTGTCTGGCAGTCCTTCAACTTTGAAGTCTTCGAGGAGATCGACGCTCAGTTCCTGCATAAAGTGAACGCCACGAGTCGCGCAGTAAGCGCGTAGCCGATCGAGCTGGAAACGATAGGCGGCGGCGGTTTTCTCGCCGAGCTCCTCTTTTCGCGATGCGCTGAAGCGCTCGATGCAATCGTCGAGGCGCGGACCATGGACCTTTTGGTCTTGGCCGCCCTTTAGAAGCACCTGCCTTTGGGCCTCCGCCACCGCAATGATGTTCGTTCCGGTGCTCTGCCGGGGAACGTGAGTTGTTTCGGTATTCCCGTAGATCCACAGCGGGCAGTCGCAAGCCATATACTTGCGTTTAGCAGCCGACGTGAGCTTAAGGGTGTGTACTGCGCATTTTCCAGCGTGGCGGCGATAGAGGGCTAACACGGCCGTTTCCTCGTAACCCATTGTACCCCTTGTACATAGGCCGTGTACGTCGATTTTGCAAGTGCTTGATACTAAAAGAATTGGTAGCGCTAACGGGAATCGAACCCGTATTTAAGCCTTGAGAGGGCTCCGTCCTAACCGTTAGACGATAGCGCCAGGATTGGCCCCACCAGAGTATCAGATTTACCTCGCCGGAAACCCTAGAAAGGCCACAGCCGGCCGTTCCCCGAACCCCATGTAACACCGGAGGTAATCCGCAATTGATTGCGCACAAAACCAAGACCCGTGACATCGAAGTACCGGTATTCCAGCGCGAGGTTCAAGCCAACCCCGCGCCGGTATGCCCGGCTCAACGAAATCTGACCATACTCGCTTTGATATTTCCCCAGATTTTGCGACACCGTTTGCGACACCGATGACAGGGAATCGCGCCCCAATGAGGCCGAGAACGAATAGGTCCGAAAGACCTTAGTCGCAAAGTTAGCGCTGATCGATTCCTGCTCGGAAGCCTGAAACAGTCCGTTGCCCGGCGATACTCCGTGCGCATACGCAAGGGAGGCCGTAGCGCCATGGCCGAAATCCTTGGCAAACTGGACCGAGAAGTCGCCGGTTTTGGACGTTGTATACGCATCGATCGCCCCGGTACTTACCCCCAGCAACGCAGCGATTACCGGATTGATGGGAACCGTTTGCAGGTCGACGCTCTCGATCTGCGAAAGTCCTCCTCGAAAACGGATTTGGGTCGTTCGATCAAAAGCGTAGGAAAAAATCGCGCCGGCCGTATTCACGGCGGTGCTTCCAAACCCATCAGGGTAGAGGTAATGGCTGAACGAATAATACGAACCGATGGTCATCTTCCGCGTCAAGCGGTAATTCACGTCGCTGCGGGCCTGCTGGCCGGTCATCCCGCGCAACGAGGGCGAATTGCTCCCAACAGGCGAAGCGTAGGCGATGCCGAAATATGACGTGCCCATACTGAATGACAGGCGGCTCGTCGCTTGCCATGTAAGATCCGCCTGCGATGAGAACTGTTTCACGCTGGCGTCGTAGATCTGGATGTTCGGACTGCTCGACAGGTTGATGTTGGCGATGGTCTCGGATCCGACCGGCTGATTTTCCAGAATGGAGTTCTCCGATAAAATGGAGCCGCTCGCCATGAGGTTCAGCGTAAGACGGCGCGACAGAACATGCGAGTAGGTTACGGCGACGGAATTATTTGCGCCGTTATACGCGCCAACTCCCGAGTACTGTGAAAAGTTGCCGGTATAGTTCACACTAACCTGATCGCGGCGGAAATAGTGCCTGCCCCCAAAGCCCCACGAAAGCTGAGTTCCGATAAGAGTGCTGACTGGGCCTAACGATCCGTCAGCGTTTACCTGTCTGGCGACACCGCTGTCAAAGACGCTGCTTACACCCGCGGATTCCTGCCATTTCACCTGCTCGGGAAGCAGCGGCTGACTGATCGAATAGCTGCGGCTCAGGACCGCCGGACCGGTATATTCCTGGACAGGGGCCGCCGAATCTTCGTCTTCAATCACTTCCGGACCGGATCTCCGCGCCGAATTCTGTTCAGAAGCCGCAATCGAACCCGGGATCGGGGCTTGGCTCTGTGCCCGCCGCTTCTCCGCGTCACGGTCTGCTTTGATTTTATCCTTACCGGCTTGACTATCCTGATCGTCCCGATCCAGAGGGTCGAACTGCCGGATCTGCTGATCGCGCTCCTGCAGGGGCGTCGGAGGGGACGAATTGGGCTCCGGCTGGCCCGGGGTAGTTTCGGTTTGAGGCGCGGGCTGGACCGGAGTCTGCGCGAATGCAGATCCTCCACTCGCGGAAATAGCCAGCAGTGCGCACACACCGATTCGCATCGTAGCTAAAAGTCTGACGTGTCGACCGGACCGGTGTCAAGCGGGTCAGGTAACAGGAGTTCCGGCTTATGATCCCCAATATGACGTTCCATACCGAATACCTGACGTTTCGCACCAAGAGTCATCGAGAATATATCAACATCACGCCCCAAGTGGAGACGGCGCTCGCGAAGAGCGGCATCGCCGAGGGCATGATCCTGGTTTCGGCGATGCATATCACCGCGGGTGTCTATGTAAACGACGCGGAAGACGGCTTAATCCGCGACATCGACGAATGGCTGGAGGGCCTCGCTCCTTTCCGGGAGAACTACAGGCATCATCGCACCGGCGAGACGAACGGAGATTCCCATTTGAAGAGCCTGCTGGTGCATCACGAGGTCATTGTTCCGGTGACGAAGGGAAAGCTCGATTTCGGACCCTGGCAGCAGGTCTATTATGCCGAGTTCGACGGCCAGAGGCCAAAACGCGTAATCATTAAAGTAATGGGCGAATAGGCGGCTTCCGGCGTCCAATTTGCAGGAGTGTTCTTGTGCGAGTCAAAAGCTTCGTCGCTGTAATACTTTGCGCGTTCCTGGCGTCTGCCGCCGAGTTGCCGGTGCGCACAGTTGTGCTTTACAAGCACGGCGTCGGTTACTTCGAGCGCAGTGGCACGCTCGGACCCGGTGAATCGGCCCGTCTCGATTTCAGGGCCGAGGAGATGAACGATGTTCTGAAGTCGCTCACGGTCAATGAGCAGGGCGATAAGGTGACCGGCCTGCGCTACGATTCGAGCATTCCGCTGGAGCAAAAGCTCACCGAATTCCCATTCCGGATCAACAACGGGGAACCGCTGAGCGCGGTGATCGACCAACTCAAAGGTGCGCGCATCGAGATGGAGTTCGGCCCGCAGAAAGTTGGGGGCGCCATCGTCTCGGCGCGTCTGACAGGAGGCGACAAAGACCGGCCGGAGCGCGAACAATTGACGCTCCTGATGGATTCCGGCGAACTGCGCAACGTGGACCTCGCCGCAGCCACGACCATTCGCTTTTCCGACCTAAAGCTGCAGCTTCAGTTCAAAGACTATCTGGCGGCACTGACGGGCGCGCGGTCGAAGGACAAGCGCAGCGTCTATATCGATTCGACGGATTCGAAATCACGCGACGTGCGGGCGGCATATATCATGCCCATGCCCGCGTGGAAATCGAGTTACCGGCTCTTGTTCGGGGATGGTGACGGGCAGCCCACGCTTGAAGGATGGGCGATCGTCGACAACACCACCGGCGAGGACTGGACGAACGTTCGCCTGTCGCTGGTTTCCGGCAAGCCGATCTCATTCATCAGCCAGTTGTATCCGCCGAAGTTCATTACCCGGCTGGGCGCTGAGTTGGCCGAGGATCGGCCTGTGGCGCCTACCGTCTACAGCGGAGCGGTCAGAGAACCCGACGCGCGCGCCAAGGCGGCGGTGATCGCTGGCAACTTGGCCTCCGGTAGTGGCGGCGGTGTCGGCGGTGGTGTGTTCAGATCTTCCGCGGGCCTCGCCATCAACGGGCTCCCATCGACGGACCAGATAGCTCAGGTGAGTAGCGTTGCGCAAGCCGGTCCCGCAACGGAAATCGCCGATCTTTTCGAATACAGCATCGCCACGCCAGTTACGGTTCGCAAGGACGAATCGGCGATGATGCCGTTTCTTCAGCAGAAGGTTTCCGCTCGCAAATTGATTATCTACTCCGACGCCGGCAGACCGAATCCGTTCAGCGCCGCAGAGTTGACAAACAACACAGGCAAGACTCTCGACGGCGGCCCGGTCACTGTCTTCGATGCCGGAACCTACGCGGGCGAGGCACTGGTTGAGACCGTTAAGAACGCGGACAAACGCTTCATCAATTACGGCGTCGACCTCGGCACACGCATTTCAACCAATCTGGACTCGCGCAACGATACGGTACGCGAACTGCACGCCCATAACGGTCTCCTGATATCAAAAGTGTCGCAGGTTCAGAAGAAAACGTATTCGGCGCACAACATCGACCCGCGCGCGAAAACCCTCATCATCGAGCATCCCGTCCGCATCGGATACGCACTCATCGACACTGCGAAGCCGATCGAGACCGCCCGCGACGTTTACCGTTTCGAATTGAAACTCCCGGCCAACGGCTCCCTCGATTTCCCGGTTACTGAAGAGCGCGTCTACGATACCCAAACGTCCGTTTCGTCTCTGAACCCGGACGGCCTGCTGACATACATTCGCAACAAGAGCATCGGCGACGCCGGGCGGCGGCAACTCCAGCAGGTCGCCGACCTCAAAACGCAGATTGCGAACGCGGATTCCGAGAAACGATCCGTAACCGACCAGATCAACAATGTCACTCGCGACGAAGAGCGCAATCGCCAGAACATCGCCAGTCTTTCACAGGTGAGCGGGCAGCAGCAACTCGTCCAGGACTACGCCCGGAAACTGTCGGATCAGGAGACGCAAATTGCCGCGCTTCGCGACCGCGAGGGCGCTCTCGCCCGGCAACAAGCCTCTCTGCAGACACAACTGAACGGCCTGATAGAAAAACTTGATTTCTAACCGCTTCGGTCGCACGCTACATTGGTTTTGTGCCCCTCGACGACGCACTCCGCGATGCCGCCGAGCGGAATGGAATCCAACAGGATTTCTGGGACATCTTCGGACACCGGCATTTCACCGAGCCCGAAACCAATAGCGCCATTCTGACGGCACTGGGATTCGACTGCTCGTCCGAAGAATCCCTGCGGGCGTCGCTCGACCGGCGTGACCGGATCGAAAATCTGCGTCCGCTGCCCCCGGTGCTCGTCGTCGGCGAAAACGAGCCGCTCCGAATCCCCGCTGGGTTCAGCGCAGGAAACCTGGATCTGGAGGTCGTCACCGAACACGGTGAGTATCATCGCGTCCGCGTTGAGAACGGCGTGCCCCAGCCCGATCTCACCCTGCCGCCCGGCTATCACGAAGCACGGACGGCCGGTTGCACGATGCGTCTGATCGTTGCGCCGGATCGCGCCCATTCTCCCGAACCCGGCAAGCACGCGGGGCTTGGCGTAACGCTCTATGGTCTGCGGTCCGATCGCAACTGGGGGGTCGGCGACTTCCGCGACCTGCGCGACCTGGTCGACTGGGCCGTCCCTGCTCTGCACGTGGATTTCATCGCCCTGAATCCGCTTCACGCCATCCACAATCGCCGGCCTTACAACACCAGCCCCTACCTGCCGAACAGCATCTTCTACCGCAATTTCCTGTATCTCGATGTCGAAGATGTCCCCGGATTCGAACGGATACGCCACCTGTTCGAAGACAGCGAAGCATGCGCGGAACTGGCGCGGCTGCGCGCTTCGCCAACCGTCGAATATGAGCAGGTCGCCGCGCTGAAGCGCCGCGCGCTCGATCTTATTTTTGCGGCCAATCCGCCCACGCACGATTGTGAAAGCTGGATCGCGGGCGAAGGCGATTTACTGCGCCTGTATGCCACTTACTGCGCGCTCGACGAGCACCTCCACGCGCAATACTCCGATCTCTGGGTCTGGCCCGACTGGCCCGCGCCGTTTCGCGATCCCGACAGCGACGCCGTCCGCCAGTTTGCCGCGGAGCACAAGCGCGAGATTCTGTTCCACGGCTGGCTGCAATGGAATGTGGACCGGCAGCTGGCCGGCACCCAGCAACACGCCCGCGCGGCGGGAATGCGGATCGGTCTGTATCACGATCTGGCGCTGGCCACCGACCGCTGTGGATCGGACCTCTGGGGGCACCGAAAATTCTACGTGGCCGGATGCCGGGTGGGATCGCCGCCGGACGATTTCTCGCCTACCGGGCAGGACTGGTCGTTCCCTCCGCCCGATTCGAGACAGCACCGCGCGGACGGATACCGCCTGTTCACGGAGTCGATCCGAAAGTCGTTGCAGCACGGCGGCGCTTTGCGCATCGATCATGTCATGCGCCTTTTCCGGCTCTACTGGATTCCCGAGGGACACGATGCGGCCCACGGCGCCTATGTCCGCGAACTCGCGCTCGATCTGGTGCGCATTCTCGCCCTCGAGAGCGCGCGCAACGGCGCGGTCATCGTGGGAGAAGATCTCGGCACGGTTGAGCCTGAAGTCCGGGAAATACTGGCCGGGTTCGGTATCCTGAGCTACAGGCTTCTTTATTTCGAGCGCACGGACGGGAGATTCAAGTCCCCCGGCGAGTACCCCGCGCAGGCGCTGGCCGCTTCGACAACCCACGACCTCGCCACCATCGCCGGATTCTGGACGTCGAACGACATCGAAGCTCGTCTCCACGCCGGGACCATCGACCAAGCCGCTTTCGAAGGACAGAAACGGGACCGCGCGCGCGATAAACAGAACCTTCTCGATGCTCTCTTTGCCGCCAACCTGCTCCCGCTGAGCTACGCCCGCCGTGCGGATGAGATTCCGGAACTCACGGGCGAGCTGCATTATGCAATCATCGGTTTTCTGGCGAAGACGCCTTCGGAGCTCTGGTTGATCAACCAGGAAGACATGACCAAGGAACCGGCGCAGCAGAACCTGCCGGGGACGACCTCCGAGTATCCGAACTGGAGCCGCAAAATGAACTGGTCGCTCAAGGATCTCAATGACTTGCCCGTGGCCCGCGATTGCGCTTCAATGGTTCGGCAGTGGATCGACGCGACGGGCCGAGCCACCCGACAGCTGTAGAGATTAAAACAAATTCGTCTTTACACTTAATCACGATCTACTCCTGTAGTAAAGGGTAACAATCATGTAGGCCTGTCGTCTCAACCAAGACGGGCCTAATCAAATCAAAATGCGAATGAGGGTTGGATGAAGTTTCAGACTGTGCTGTTGACGCTCGCGGCGCTTGCGCTGGCGGGAATCGCGCCCCCGAAAGCGCTGGCACAAAACGTGGGTACCATCCGCGGAACGGTTTCCGATCCCTCGGCCGCCGTTGTGCCTGGCACGACCGTGATCGCCACCGGCAGCGGTGTAACGCGGACGGTAAACAGCGATGGCCAGGGGCGTTACACACTAGCCAATATGCCCCCTGGAAAATACACCATCCGTGCGGATGCGAAGGGTTTCGTCACGTTTGTCAAATCAGATGTCGACGTTCCCGCCGGCCAGGCGAGCGCGCTGGACATAGCGCTTCAGATTGCGACGGAATCGCAGCAGGTCAGTGTGAACGACCAATCGGCGGCGGCCCTTTCGGTGGATGCGTCAAGCAACGTCAGCGCGCTGGTATTGAAAGACGCCGACATCGACGCCTTGCCGGACGATCCCGACGATCTGCAATCGGATCTGGAGGCACTGGCCGGTCCGGCAGCCGGACCCAACGGTGCGCAGTTCTTCATTGACGGTTTCAGCGGCGGCCAGTTGCCGCCGAAGAGTTCCATCCGGGAAATCCGTATCAATTCGAATCCGTTTTCGTCCGAGTTCGATTCCCCGGGCTTCGGACGCATCGAAATCCTCACCAGGCCGGGGACAGATAATTACCACGGTCAGATCAATATCAATTACGGCAATAAAGTCTTTGACACCCGCAATCCGTTGCTCACAACTGCGGAACCTGCCTACAACGCCATCCAGGGCAACGCCAACTTTGGCGGTCCGCTTGGCAAGAAGTCGTCCTTCGTTATCGACTATCAGCGCCGCGCCATCAATGAAGATGCGCTGATTATAGGCCAGGTGTTGAACAATAACTTCGATGAGGCCCGTTACGACTCGGCGTTTCGCACGCCCAACGCTCTTTGGCGGATCAATCCGCGCCTCGATTATGCGATTAACCCCAACAACACCCTTGTCATTCGATATAACCACACACAGGCGTCGAATGAAGGTGGCGTGGGCGGTTTCAGTCTTCCGACACAGGAAACGCAGAGCTTCCAACGGAACAACGAGGTGCAGATTACGGAGACTGCGGTTCTGGGGACGATCGCCGTGGACGAGACGCGTTTTCAGTTCCGGGATAACCACACAAATGCAGTCGGCCTCGGGGATTTCTCGATTCCAGGCCTCAACGTAGCCAGCGCATTCAGTTCGGGAGGCGCACCCTTTACGGCGAACGATAATTTCAACAAGGGTTTCGAGCTGGCCAACACTATAACCACAACGAAGGGGAAGCACGCGATCAAAGCGGGCTTCCGCGCGCGCCAAACGGACACCTCCAGCCTGACCAACAACAACTTCAACGGCAGTTATACCTTCAACCCCCCCAATCCGGCCAGCGGCCTTGCGGTGTGCCCCAACACTTTAACCTCTCTCGACGTTTACCAGCAGACCCAGCTGATGCTTTCCGAAGGCATTCCGATTGGGGCGATTCTGGCCCAGGGCTGCGGTCCCAGCCAGTTTTCGCTGAGCAGTGGGATTCCGTATCAGCAGGCCCGGCAGTTCGATCTGGGAGTCTTCGTGCAGGACGACTGGCGTCTTTTTCCCAACCTCACTATCAACGGCGGCCTGCGCTACGAAACACAGAACAATATTGGCGACCATCTGGACCTGGGCCCCCGGCTCGGTTTCGCTTGGGCACCGGGCGCGAAGGGGAAAACGGCATCCAAGACCGTCATCCGCGGCGGCTACGGAATATTCTTCACGCGCTTTCCCGTGGGCAATACGCTGCAGTCTCTCCGCTTCAACGGCTTCACGCAAACCAATTATCTGATTACCGCGGGCGAGCCTAATGCCGCGGCGGCGCTGGCCTACTACCCAGCACTCCCGCCGACGTCGTTGCTGCAAGTGGAGAATCAGGCGATCTACACCGTCGACAAAAGCCTGCGCACGCCTTACATGGGGCAGATGGCAATCGGGGTCGATCGTCAACTGCCCGGCAGAACGCAGTTGTCGATCAACTACGTGAACACGCGCGGCGTCCACGTCCTGCGGGAGCGCGACATCAACGCGCCTGTGGGTTACGTTGGGCCTGTGCCGGGAAGCCAAGTCCCGGTGAATCCGGGCGTGCGGCCTTTCGCGGGGACGAATGTCCCGGGCGCCAGCGGAGATATTTATCAATACGAGACCAGCGGCATATTCAAGCAGACCCAATTGACCATCAACGCCAACACGCGCCTCAACTCTCATTTCCAGGTGCAGGGCTATTACGTGTGGGGCGAAGCGCACACGAACGCCAACGGTTTCCCGATGAATCAATACAACGACGATCAGGATTGGGGACGCGCGAACTTCGATATCCGGCACCGGGGCTACTTCGGCGGCACCATTGGGTTGCCCTATAAGCTGACTGTCAATCCGTTTATGACCATGCAGTCGGGAGGGCCATTCAATATCACCACCGGCGATGCGTTCGAAGGCGACGGGATACTCAACGCCCGGCCTTATTTCGCGCCGTGCAGCAACGCGCTGTGGAAGAACAAATACGGATGTTTCGCTCCCACAGGCAACCAGTTGGTCCCCATCAATTATGGCGACGGTCCGGCCCAGTTTTCTCTCAATCTCCAGTTCAGCCGGACTTGGGGATGGGGCGAGCGGCCGGGTGCGAGTCCGAATCCGAACGGCGGCGGCGGAGGTTTTCCGGGTGGTGGCGGTGGCCGTGGCGGCGGAGGCTTTGGCGGCGGACGTGGCGGCGGTGGTTTCGCCGGTGGCGGCGGCCGTGGCGGCTTTGGGAATTTCGGCGGCGGAAATACCGGTAAGCGGTACAATTTCACGGTGAGGCTTACAGCTCGGAACGCGTTCAACCACGTGAACTATGCAGCGCCCATCGGCGTTTTGGGCTCGCCTTTCTTCGGTGAATCAACTGCACTCAACAATGGCGGGGGCGCCGGCTTCGGAGGCAACAATGGAGCGGCCGGAAACCGAAAGGTGGAGATTCAGCTGCGTTTCCAGTTCTAGCGGCACCGGCAGATTTACACTGGTGTGATGCAGCCCGATATCGGCCCACTCTGCCAGTTGCAGCTCGAGTTCATGAAATGGGCGGACGACATCATGCTCGCCGCCCTTTCCCAAGCGCCTCCTGATCAGGTCAGCGTCGATCGGGGCAGTTCTTTCAACAGTCTGTTCGACACTCTGAATCACGTTTACCTCGCGGAATTGGTCTGGATCAAGCGAATCCAGGGGCATAAGGATGCGAAGCTCGCCGACTTGGACAGCCCGGCGGATTTGATCGCTCTCGGCCAGGCATGGCCCGAATTGCATCGAATGTGGATCGATTGGTCGCGTTCCCTTTCCAATGAGAACCTGCGGGAACCGCTGATCTTCCGGAGGCTGGGCGTGGAATCTCAACTGCCTCTTTGGCAGATCGCGCTGCATGTGGTGAATCACGGCAGTTATCATCGCGGGCAAGTTGCCACGATGCTGCGGCAGTCCGGCCTCAAACCGCCGGGCAGCGATCTCCTGGATTTCTACCGCACACGCTCATAACCCATGATCGCGATTGAGGTGGCAGCGGTGCTGTTCTTCGCCACCGTCATTCGTTCGGCCTTCGGATTCGGCGAGGCATTGGTCGCCGTGCCTCTGCTGGCCCTCGCGATACCGGTCGAAGTAGCGGCGCCGGTGGCCGTACTCGTCTCCATCACGGTCGCGCTCATCGTCGTTTTGCAGGATTGGCGAAGTATCCACATCCGCAGCGCGGTGTGGCTTGTGCTCCCCACGCTGCTCGGCATTCCCCTCGGCCTGATGGTTCTCAAGACGGTGCCTGAAACGGTCGTCAAGGCGGTGCTTGCGACCGTGATTATTGGGTTTTCCGCGTGGTCACTCATGCCTCGCGCTCACTTCGAACTTGGGAACGATCGACTTGCGTGGCTCTTCGGGTTTCTCGCGGGAATCCTGGGAGGCGCTTACGGAATGAACGGACCACCGCTCGCGGTCTATGGATCTCTGCGCCGGTGGCCGCCCGCCAACTTTCGCGCTACTTTGCAGGGATACTTTCTTCCAGCCAGTCTGGCCGGAATGGCAGGATATTGGGCCGCCGGCCTCTGGACTCCCGTGGTGAACCGGTTCTACCTCTTGTCTTTGCCCGGCGTTCTGCTCGCAATATTCCTTGGTAGAGTCATTAACCAGCGCATGAACGCAAGGCAATTCGTGCTGTACGTTCATGGGGGACTGATCGTGATCGGTTTGGTCTTATTTGTACAGGCGCTTAAGTATCATCCTCTGATCCCTTGATCCTGCATGATCCAGAACAGGTCCAACACATAGGCGGCGATAACGGCGTCTCCAAGGAACACAGCCAGCCGCCCGGGCGCGAGAAGTTGAACAACTGACCAGGCAAGAAAAGCTCCTGCGAGCACCAGGCGCTTCAGAAGTATGGGGCCGGGTGGCTTTAAGTGAATCTGAAGCAGTGTATAGCCAAGGCCGGCCAGTGCAAGGGGGAAGCTGCTGAGGTAAGAATGTATTTCCGCTGGAACGAACTGGTTCGCCACTAAGAGGATGCCCGCGCCGAGCAAGGCGCACTTCGCCAATATCAAAACCAGGAAAGACTGTTTCATTCGGGATTATATATGAGCTCTTACTGAGTATCCCAGATAAGAATTCAAAGAGAAACTGGAAGGCTTATCTATAGCCATAACCCATGAGTGCAGCATAAGCTTATCGGGCTAATAACATGAGTCTCGGCAGTTGCCCGGAGAGAACAGGCCGGGCCCGGGCGGTTCGGTGATCTACAATTGTCCAGAGGCCGTCTTCCTGCGCCTGGTCGTTCTTATCGCTTTGACCGGCATCCCGCTTTGCGCGGCGGGTATCACTTTGAGCGGGCGCGTCGTGGATGAGAATGACGCACCCGTCCGGGTCGCGCGAGTCACGGTACGTCCCACAACCTCTTCGTTTTCCCAAGAAGCCCGGACCGATCCCGCGGGCGCTTTTGAATTCATGATCGCGGAAGCGGGCGACTTTCTCGTCAGCGTCGAGCGTGAAGGCTACTACGCGCTGAAAGACCGGGCGGTCCACCTCGAAGCCGCGCAGGATCTCACGCTGGTGATCAACAGCGTGCGGGAGGTGTTTCAATCTGAAAACGTCAACGCGGAAACCTCGCCCGTCGATGTGGATCAGCCCCAAGACCAGGAGCGCCTCACCGGCACCGAAGTCAACGACATGCCGTACAAGAACAGCCATACCCTGCGAAACTCTATGGAACTCATGCCGGGCGTTGTCGAGGACGCCGGCGGCGCGCTGCATGTGAACGGTTCGTCCGAAAACCAGGTTCTCTACGTCCTCAATGGCTTCGACATCACGAACCCGGTCTCCGGCCAGTTTCAGACTCTTCTCGCGGTGGAAGGAATTCGTTCGCTCGACCTTTCCTCGGGCCGCTATTCGCCGGAGTTCGGCAAAGGATCGGCCGGAGTGCTGGCCATCAACACGGAGAATGGCACCGACTCGTTCCATTTTACGGCCACCAACTTTATTCCTGGGCTCAGCTTCCAGCAGGGGCTGCGCGCCGGAAGCTGGTATCCGCGGTTTGGGGCCTCGGGCCCGATCGTCAAAGGACACGCCTGGTTCTCCGATACCTTCGATTCGGAATATTCGGAGTCGCTCGTGACCGGTCTTCCCAGAGGTCAGAACACGCGCGGGGGCTGGGCCGGCAGCAACCTGCTGCACACCCAGGTGAACCTGACGCCTTCCAATATTTTGTACGCCGATTTTTTGGCGAACATCGCCAACGAGGGTCGCGTCGGACTCGCCCCTCTCGAGCCCGTGCCGACCACATCCAACGTGCATACGCGCGAGTATTTCGGCAGCATCAAAGATCAGCAGTATTTTGGCCGCGGCCTGCTGGTGGAGTTCGGCTACGCGCACAACGAGTTTTCGAACGCTCAGAGTCCCCAGGGCCCGAACTTGTATGTGATTTCAACCACGGGTAACAGCGGGAATTACTTCCTCAACTCGACGCAAACGGCCGCGCGGGATCAGGGTCTGATTCACGCTTATCTGCCGAAGTTCGAGCTGGCGGGATCGCATCAACTCGAGGTTGGTGTTGACGCCGACCGGCTGCGTTACAACGGCGATTTTCGCCGCACCGGCTATGAAGTCGTGGGTCTTTCCGGCCAGCTGCTTTCGGAAACGCTGTTTGCGGCGCCCGCCAGTTTCCGCGTCGCCGATATCGAAATGTCGTCGTACCTGGTCGACACGTGGCGCGTGTCCAAACAGCTTCAGTTCACCGCCGGCATTCGGCAGGATTGGGACCAGCGCATCGACAGCACAGCCTGGTCTCCGCGCGCGGGGTTTTCCTGGTCGCCCTTTGCATCGGGCCACACCAGAATCTCCGGAGGCTATTCGCTGACGCACGATGCGGTCACGATGGACATGCTGGGGCGGCCGTTCGATCAAACGGCGTTCACGACGCAGTACAATTCCAACGGCACGCCGGCCGGCCCTCCCGCTCCCACGACGTTCACGATCGGCATTGCCCCTCTGGTACTGCCTCGCGCAACAAACTGGACGATTGGCGTGGATCACCAGCTTTTCACTCGCGTCTTTTTGACGGCCAAGTATCTCCGGCGCCGAGGGACGGATGAGTTCGCATTTATCAACACGCTGGCTCCGAATGCCCCGCCGTCGCTGCTGCCGTTGCCCGGTGCGGACGCCGCGGGGATCTACCAGCTCACCAACCTTCGCCGCGACGACTACGACTCGGTGCAATTCTCGGCACGTCAGAAATTCTCCGGGCAGTATGAGTGGATGATGTCTTACACCCGCTCCCGGGCGCTCTCCAACGCGGTGCTCGATTTCGACGCGGCCCAGCCCCTGCAGGTGCTACCGAACCTGGTACCCATGCCCTGGGACGCGCCGAACCGTCTGCTGGCGTTTACGTATCTTCCTTTGCCGCAGCACAATCGAATAACGAAAAACTGGGCCGTCTCGGTGCTGGCCGACATGCGGACGGGGTTTCCGTTTTCCGTTCGCGATCAAACCGGCATCGTGATCGGCGCCTTCGACTCGATGCGGTACCCCCTCGACTTCGACCTGAACATCGCGATCGAGCGCATGATCATTTTACGCGGATACCGGTTCGCCCTGCGGGGCGGTGTGGACAACGCCACAAACCAAGCCAATCCCACCGCCGTGAACAACGTAATGGGCGCGCCGCAACTCCTCCAGTTCCTGGGCGATGAGGGCCGCCATTACGTGGTGCGAATCCGGTTCTTCGGCCGCGCCGGAAAGTAGAATGCCAAATCTCGCCCGGTCCCCTTCAGAGCAACTGCCGAATCTCTTTCTCGTATTCTTCCCGGCTGATAAGCCCTCCATGCATAAAGGCGACCTTGCCGTCTCTGCCGATCAGAAGGGTTGTCGGAAGCGCTTCGATTCCCCCATAAAGCTCATTCACCTCTTCATTCGCGAGGACGATCGGATAGTTAATCTTGTGCTCCGCAACGTAAGGGTTGATGGCTTTCCAACCATCCTCGTCCATTGACACGCCGAGCACTGTGAATCCCCGCGCTTGAAATTCTTTCTCGAAATCGATGAGCCACGGAATTTCCGTCCGGCAGGGGACGCACCACGTTGCCCAAAAGTTGAGCAACACGACCTTGCCTTTGTAGTCGGAGAGACGCAGGCGCTGGCCCTTCGCGTCTTTGAGACTGAAGTCCGGGGCGCTTTTCGATGGCCGGACTTCCCGCGATTCCACGATTGCCTGCGCAGTGCGGTGGAGCACAACCGGCCAGAGCAAGTAGCAGCCGACGGCGACGCACGCGAGTGCGATCCCCGTCAATACGCGGCGGCGCGCCGGCGAATACATCTACTTGCCGGACTTTGCGGCTACCTGGACTTTGTGGAGAGAGTAATCGCCCTCGTATACCGTGGCTGTGATTTCATCGCCCGCCTTGACCTTCTTGAGAATCTTCGGGTCGTCGACTTTGTATTTCATCGTCATGGCTTCCATCTTCCAGACTTCGACCTTGTCACCGCTCACGGTGAGGCCGTCGGCGGAGACGGATTCCACCTTGCCGTGGAAAGTAGAAGCCTTTTTGGCGGACTCCGCCTGCCCAAGGCACGTGGCCGCGATCAACACCGCCAATCCCAATACTGCCACCAATCGATGTAAGCGTTTCATTATTCTCCTCGTCGTTCTCCTCGTCGTCTCTTTCATTGCCAGTATAGAAAACGCAGTGCGGACATGGGTGCGGCAATTTGCCATGCGGCAATTTGTCGCGTTGTCGATGGCCAGCCTCGGCCCGTACACTGCAATCGATGACGAAGTGGGGCCTCCTGTGTCTGCTGATCCCGGCTGTGCTGAGTGCCGCGACGGGCAACGTCCGCGGTATCGTGCACGATCCGCAGCATCGCCCGCTTCCGGGAGCGCAAATCGTTCTGCACGGACCCAATGCCGGCGCCACGAAAAACGTGCAATCCGACAGCAATGGCGAGTTTCAGATTAACGACGTCCCTGAAGGAAACTATACTGTTGATGTTTCCGCCCAGGGCTTCCGGCAGTTGGAACAGCAAGTGACCGTGGCGGCGGACAAATCCCCCGTCCTGCACTTTCAGCTTGAAATCGCGCCGCTGAATTCGAGCCTCAATGTTTCGGACGCCAACAGCAAATTGAACCCGCAGACATCGACGGTTCAAACCCTGGTTTCCCCTACGGAAATCGCGCAGACGGCGGGCGCCGATCAGACCAACAGCCTCGCGATGATCACCGATTTCACGCCGGGAGCCTACATGGTCCACGACATGCTCCACATGCGCGGCGGCCATCAGGTCAATTGGTTTTTCGACGGCATTCCGGTGGTCAATACGAACATCGCGGCCAACGTGGCGCCGTTGATCAATCCCAAGAACGTGGAGGAGTTGGAGGTGGAGCGCGGAGGATACTCCAGCCAATATGGCGACCGCACATACGGATTCTTCAACGTGGTGACCCCATCCGGCTTCGAGCGTTACAACGAAGGCCAAATTGTTCTGTCCGCCGGGAATTTCTATTCCACCGACGATCAGTTGAATATCGGCAGCCACACGCAGCGCTTCGCTTACTATGCGAGCGTGGATGGAAATCGTTCGGAACTGGGGCTCGGCACGCCGGTCTCGCAGGTCATCCACGACCAGAACAGCGGGGTTGGCGGATTTCTTTCCCTCCTCTTCAATCCCGGCGCAAAGGATCAACTGCGCTGGATCGCCTCACTGCGCGAGGACCACTATCAGATTCCGAACGACCCTGACGGTCAGGCCGCCGGCATTCGCGATCTCGATTTGGAAAAAGACTATCTGGTAGGTTTTCAGTGGGCGCACAGCTTCGCCGACGGCGTGACGTTTACTCTTTCGCCCTATTTCCACTACAACAATGCACATTACATCGGCGGGCCGCAGGACACCCCTTTCATACTCGACGACAATATCCGCTCGAATTACGCGGGCGCGCGCTCCGTCTTACAGGTGCAGAAGAAGCGTAACGACGCGCGGGCCGGCATCGAAGTTTGGGGCCAGCACGACAACACATTCTTCGGACTCACGGCGAATCCGGGCGGAAATGTGCTGAATCAGCAGGAAAGGCAGTGGGCCAACTCTGACGCCGTGTTTTTGGAAGATCAATACAAGGCCACATCCTGGCTCACCCTCGACCTCGGCATCCGCCTCACGCACTATACGGGGCTGGTTAACCAGAACGCCGCCGATCCGCGCGTCGGCGGCGGCATTAGGATTCCCCGGCTGAACTGGTCCCTGCACGGCTACTTTGCGTATTATTACCAGCCGCCGCCTCTCGACAGCCTGGCGGGCCCTTCGCTTCAGTTCGCAATTGCGCAAGGTTATGGGTTCATTCCGTTACAGGGCGAACGCGACATTCAACATGACGTCGGACTGAGCGTTCCGGTGCGCGGATGGGCGCTCGATGTGGACTACTTCCATACCAGCGCGCGCAACTTTCTGGACCATGACGTGATCGGCAATTCCGGGATTTTCATCCCGCTGACCGATCTGGGTGCAATCATCAGCGGCACGGAGGTCACGATCCGGTCGCCACGGCTCTTCCATGTGGCGCAGTGGCGGGTCGCGTACTCCAATCAGATCGCGCAGGGGATTGGGCCCATCACCGGAGGTCTGCTTGAAGACCTGCCTCCAGGCAACTTTCTTCTCGATCACGATCAGCGCAACACGGTCACCTCCGTCCTGTCGCTAACCCTGCCCGGCCACGCGTGGGCGACGCCTGCGTATCAGTTCGGCTCGGGCTTTCTTAATGGCAACGGCCCCGTGCACCTGCCGCCGCACTCCACGTTCGATCTTTCAATCGGAAAAACATTCGTGGAAAAGTTGACTGTTTCCGTCAGCGCCGTCAACATCGGCAACTCCCGCTACCTGCTGGACACAAGCAATACTTTCGGCGGGACTCACTACATCAACCCCCGCCAGATTTATGGTGAGGTCAGATACAAATTTCACTTCTAAGATGTTTCCCCTTGCTGACGCACGGGACTCTATGAGCACCCCCAGGGTTGTATGAATCCTGTGGCCCCAAGCGTCAGCGCGGGGAATTTCTTAGAGGCTTTCCGTTAGCATGAGAAACGTGAGCCCCAGTCAGCCGGCGGACTTATCCAACGTGGCCGCTCCCCAGATCGCGCTGCCCTGGATCGTGCGATTGCGATACGGTATGGCCATCGGGCAGATCGTTACCGCGCTGTTCGTGCGCTTCGCACTGGGTGTGGATATACCGCTGGGCGCGATCGCCATCGCACCGGCGCTGGTGGGCGCCAGCAACTTGTGGCTTGCGGCGCGCGTGCGCCATCCCGATGTCTCCCGGCGGATTCCCACCTCAACGCTTGTTGCCTGGGCGTTTGTGCTCGATACTTTTTGCCTGACTTTCCTGCTGATGCTGTCGGGCGGCCCCACGAATCCGTTCAGCCTGCTTTACCTGGTCCACATCACGCTGTCGGCGATCATTCTGACGAAGCGGTGGACATGGCTGCTTGGCGCTCTCTCGACGCTCTGCTTTGGGCTTCTGTTTTGGATCTACCGCCCGATTCCCGTGCTCGAGATGCACCATCCCGCGGATGGCACGAATCTGCATCTGATTGGGATGTGGATCGGCTTCGGCGTGGCGGCCGTGCTGGTGGCTTTGTTCTCGGGTAAAATCTCCGAACTGCTGCGGCAACACGAAAACTCACTCCTGCTCATGCAGGCCGAGCTGGCCAAGCGGGACCGTCTGGCTTCGCTCGCGACCCTCGCGGCGGGCGCGGCGCATGAACTGAACACTCCGCTCGGCACGATTGCGGTGGTCGCGCGAGAACTCGAATTGTTTGCCACCAATACGGCACGAAATGACGCCGTCGCCGAGGACAGCCGCCTGATCCGCACCGAAGTGGACCGCTGCCGGGAGATTCTCTGGCGGATGAGCGTGCAGGGCGCGCAACCGGCCGCGCACGCCGCCGAGTCGGTCGATGCCGGGGAGCTTCTGGACGATGTTTCGAGAGAAATCCAGCAGCCCGGCCGGGTTGAAATATCTTTCCCCGGCGAGCCGGTGGCTTTGACCGTGCCGCGTCGCGCAGTCGCGCAGGCGCTGATCGCTCTCACCCGGAATGCGCTCGAAGCGAGCGCTCCCGATTCGGCGGTTCACGTGGTTGCCCGGCAGGCGGGAGAGCGTTTTCAATTTGTAGTTTCGGACAATGGCAAGGGAATGTCCCCGGGCACACTGCGCCGCATCGGAGAACCGTTCTTCACCACGAAAGAGCCAGGCAAAGGAATGGGCCTCGGGACATTCCTGGTGCGGACACTCGCGGAGCAACTGGGTGGTCGGCTCACGTTTGAATCGGCCCCGCAGACAGGCACGCTGGCGATATTCGAACTGCCGCTTTCTCTAAAGCCGGAGACCGCGCATGCTCAATGCGACTGAACCTGCGAGAGCTGCCCTGGTGGTGGACGACGACGATATCTTTCGCAACCGCCTATGCCGTGCGTTTGCCGCGCGCGGTTGGGAAGCGATCGGCGCGGCCGATGGCGCGAGCGCTCTGCAGCTTGCGTCGCAATCGAGCCCCGACCTTGCCGTCGTGGACTTGCGCCTGCCGGGCATGAGCGGCCTCGACATCGTGCAGGGACTGCGGAATCTCGACGAGACAACGTGCATCATCATGCTGACCGGATACGGCAGCATCGCGACTGCCCTGACTGCTACCAAACTCGGCGCGAACCATTACCTGAGCAAACCGGCGGACGCCGATCAGATCCTGAACGCATACAGCAAGATCAGCGAAGGGTCAAACGATCCCCCAGCGGAACCAGGCGCACATGCGGTGCCCAGTCTGGCGCGGGTCGAATGGGAGCACATTCAACGCGTCCTGACGGACTGCGGCGGAAATGTTTCACAAGCAGCGAAACTCCTCGGCCTTCACCGCCGCTCGCTGCAGCGGAAGCTTGCGAAATACCCGCCGCAGGTTTGAGAACCTCGCTAATTCACCACGTTATAGCCAGCCGTAGTCGAAAATAGGATGAGGTTCGGCTATGGACACCACCCAACTCTCCGCCGCGCTGATCGACCTTGCCCTCGATCTTCGCTGGGCATGGAATCACGCCGCTGACGATCTCTGGCGTCAGCTCGATCCCGATCTCTGGAACAGCACGGGCAACGCCTGGTTCGTCCTGGAAACCGTTTCGAAGGAGAAACTGCATGTCGCTCTCTCGGATCCCGAATTCCAGCGCAAACTCAACGAGCTCGCGGAAAAGAAACGCCAGCGTAACGAAGCTAAGCATTGGTTCCAGCAGACTCACCCCAATTCGCCTCTCACCGCTATCGCTTACTTCAGCCTCGAGTTCATGCTGGGCGACGCTCTGCCGATCTACTCGGGCGGCTTGGGCAATGTAGCCGGTGACCAGTTGAAATCCGCCAGCGATCTCGGGGTCCCTGTGATCGGTGTCGGGTTGCTCTACCAGCTCGGTTACTTCCGGCAACGCATCGACGCGCAGGGCAGACAGCAGGCGCTCTATCCATTCAACGATCCCAGCCAGCTTCCAATTACGCCGGTGCGCCTGGCGAACGGCGACTGGTTGTCCGTCACGATGGACGTGCCCGGCTTCAAACTGCGGGTTCGCACCTGGCAGGTTCAGGTCGGCCGCACGAAGCTCTATCTGCTCGACACCAACGACCCCGCCAATCTTCCGGAATACCGGGGCATAACCGGCGAACTTTACGGCGGCGAATCCGTCACCCGGCTACAGCAGGAGCGAGTGCTGGGCGTTGCCGGATGGCGGCTCTTGCGCGCGCTCGGAATCAAGCCGGAAGTCTGCCATCTGAACGAAGGGCACGCGGCGTTCGCGGTGCTCGAGCGCGCCCGGAGCTACATGGAGGATAACGGGCAGCCCTTCGATGTGGCTCTTTCCGTCACGCGCGCCGGGAACATTTTCACCACCCACACGCCTGTCGAGGCAGGGTTTGACCGGTTCTCGCCGGACCTAATGGAAGCCCATCTGAAGCAGTACGCAGAGAAAGAGCTCGGGATTTCCCTCTGGCAACTCCTCGCGCTGGGCCGCATGAACCCGAACGACGAAAATGAACCCTTCAACATGGCGTATCTCGCGATTCGCGCGTCGGGTGCGGTCAATGGCGTCAGCCGTCTCCATGGCGAAGTAAGCCGCCGCATATTTCAAAACCTTTTCCCCCGATGGCCGCAGACCGAAGTGCCGGTGGGCCACGTTACGAATGGCGTTCATGTCGCCACTTGGGATTCGCCGGAAGCCGACGATCTGTGGACACGAGCTTGCGGCAAAGAGCGCTGGCGAGGCGATCTGACGGCGGTTGACGAGTCGCTTCGCCGCGTGACCGAAGGCGAACTCTGGACCATGCGCACAAAGGCGCGAAAGGCCCTCGTCGACTACGTCCGGCAAAGGCTTGCGCGGCAGCTGGCCGGGCACGGCGCATCGCCCGAGGAAACGCGTGCCGTGGAACGCATCTTCGATCCCGGTTGGCTCACCATAGGTTTCGCGCGCCGGTTCGCTACTTACAAACGCCCGAATCTGCTGCTTCACGACCCGGACCGGCTCCTGCGAATCCTCACCAATCCGCAGCGCCCCGTGCAGTTGATCCTCGCCGGCAAAGCGCACCCGCGTGACGCCGCCGGTCAGGAGATGATCCGGCAATGGATCCAGTTCATTCGCGAGACCCGGGCGCGCTCGCAAGCCGTCTTTCTCAGCGACTATGACATGAGCATGACCGAAGAACTGGTGCACGGGGTCGATCTCTGGCTGAACACGCCGCGGCGTCCCTGGGAAGCCAGCGGCACCAGCGGGATGAAAGTGCTGGTGAACGGAGGATTGAATCTTTCCGAACTCGACGGCTGGTGGGCCGAGGCCTTCACTCCCGATATCGGCTGGGCCATCGGCGACGGGCTCGAGCACGGCGACGACCCCAGCTGGGACGCGGCGGGAGCCGAGCGGCTCTATTCGGTGCTGGAGCAGGAAATCGTTCCCGCGTTCTACCGCCGAAACGGTGCCGGCATCCCGTCGGATTGGGTAATCAAGATGCGCGAGAGTATGGCACGGTTGACGCCCGACTTCTCCGCGAATCGTACCGTTAGGCAATATACCGGGGATTACTACCTCCCGGCCGCAAGCGCCGTTCAGGAGCGCTCAACAGACAATGGCGCACAGGGGGTCGCCCTGCTGCATTGGCGGAATCAGGTCGCCGAGCACTGGCTGCGGCTGCGCTTCGGCGACCTCAAGGTGGAGAGCGCGGCGTCCGACGCGAATCGCCATGTCTTTCACGTGCAGGCATATCTCGATGAACTCGATCCGGATGCCGTTCGCGTCGAACTCTACGCCGAAGGCCGTGCCGGAAGCGAGCCCGTGCGCGTGATAATGGAGCGCGGCGATCCGTTGATCGGATCGATGAACGCATATACCTTCACAGCCTCCGTCTCCGCCGATCGCCCCGCCGCGGACTTCACGCCACGCATTGTCCCGTTCCATCCGGGCGCTCTGGTGCCGCTCGAGGCCGACCAGATTCTCTGGTACAAGTAGCGGATGCGGCTAACAGCCGCGTTTCCCGTAATAAACTCCGTAACCTTTTCCGGAATCCCCAGTTCTCCTGATTGACTGAACACTGAAAAACGATGAGCGCCGCCCAACCAGACACCGACCACGAGCGAATGGCGGCGGTCGCTCGCGGCGACCTTGCCGGTATGAATGAGATCTACCGGAACCGGCACAGGCCGCTGTTTCGCTTCTTCTTTCGCCTGACCAGCAGGCAGGCCACGGCGGAGGATCTGGTCCACGAAGTCTTTCTGCGCATGATTCGTTACCGGCACACGTATCAGGCTGAAGCCGAAGCGGCGGGCGCTTTCGAGGCCTGGATGTACCGGATCGCGCGCAATACTTTGGCCGACCACGCCCGGAAGCACCGTCATGAAGTCGCTCCCGGCGAGGGCGATTTGGAGTCGATCGCGAGCGCCCGGCCGACGCCCTTCGAGACCGCGGCGAAGCGGCAGGATCTGGCCCTGCTCCACCGAGCCCTGCGGCAGCTGCCGGAGGATAAGCGGGAACTGCTGGTAATGGCCCGTTTTCATGGCCTCACGTACGGACAGATCGGCCGGATTCTCGACTGCGAAGCGGGTGCGGTGAAAGGGCGCGTCTTCCGCGCCATGAAAGAACTGGGCTCTATTTATTCGGATTTATGCAAGGAGAAAGCATCATGATGTGCAGCCACGCGAAGGAGCTGATGGCGGCTCACTGGCAGGGGGAATTGGCCGGCGACGATGAACCGGCGCTTACGCAGCACCTCGAAACCTGCGCGGAATGCAGCGCTGAAATGGCGGCGCTGGGCGGTCTGTGGGAACGCCTTGCCGACATGCCCGCCCCCGAGCCGAGCCCGGCTCTCCATGCGCGCTGGCAGTCGACGCTCGAAACGCTGCTGGATTCAAACAAAGACTCCCGTAGATCCGTTTCGCGAACCTGGTCGTTCGCGAATTTCTGGCCGAGCAACCCGTTGTGGCAAGGAGCGGTCGCGCTGGCTTGCCTGCTGATCGGCCTCCTCGCCGGCGCGAACCTGCCGCGCCGGAATAAGGAGATCGCGAAACTCCATGAAGAGATCGCGAGCACCCGCGATATGGTGGCGCTCTCGCTGCTGCAGCAGCAGTCCGCCACCGAGCGGCTGCGAGGGGTCGATTACACGGGACGAATGAAAACCATGGAACCGGAAGTGGTTTCGGCGCTCACCGAAGCCGTCGCGCACGATCCCAGCGTCAACGTGCGGCTTGCCGCGCTCGATGCTCTGAGTCACACCGCGTTGAGCAAAGCGTCGGGCAGCCCCGGGGTTCTGCAATCGCTCACCCAATCCCTGCCCCGCCAGGATTCGCCAATGGTGCAGGCGGCCCTCATCGACTACCTTGTGGAGGCCCGTGATCGTAGCGCGCTCGGAACGCTCCGGCAGCTTGCGGCACAACCGGATTTGAACCCCGCGGTGCTGGAGCGAACCCATTTCGCACTCCAGCAGCTCAGCCAGTAGCTCTTCAGGAGAACAAAATGTATTACGAAAAAATCGCTGTGGCAATAATGTCTTGCGCGCTGATCGCAACTGTCGTCGGCGCATCGCACCGGAATTGGACTGCCGAAGCCCGCGAGCCGTTTCATTACACCTTTTCGAACGACAAGACTCTCGATGTCGACAACGTGAACGGGACCATCCAGGTGATCGGCGACAACGGGAATACCATCCGGGCGGAGGGAGAGAGGATCGTCCGCGCGGAAGACCAGCAGGCTATCGATCGGGCCAAACGCGCCGCAGACAAGGAGGTCAAGCTGGATGTCAATGAGAAGGACGGCATTGCCCAGTTCTACGTCAACGGGCCGTTCCGCGACAATGGCCATTCGAGCGATGACCACGGCTTCCACATCCACTCGGACGAACATGAATATGAGGTGACCTATAACTTCAACATCCACGTGCCGCGCGAAACCGGCCTGCGTCTCCGCAGTGTCAATGGCGAGATCAAAACCGAAGAGACCAGCGGCAAGTTCGACGTCCGCGGCGTCAATGGAAGCGTCACCATGACCGGCATCGCCGGGTATGGAACGCTGCACACGGTGAACGGGCGCACTACAGTCTCCTTCCGCGAGAGTCCGAAGGCGGCAAGCGACTTCCAGACCGTCAACGGGGCTATCGAAGCTTCTTTCCCGCCGAATCTATCAGCCGACCTGCGCTTCAAAACACTGAACGGTCAGGCTTATACGGATTTCGATGCCACCGCTCTGCTGCCTTCGACCGCACAGGCTGGCGACCGCACTAACGGCAAATTTGTTTACAGGACCAACCACACCAGCAGTGTCCGAATCGGATCGGGCGGCCCCGAGCTGAGCTTCGAGACGGTGAATGGCGATATCCGAATCAAGAAAGAGAGTCGTTAAATGAAACGCGTTTCAATTTTACTGATTGCCTTTGCAGCACTCGTCGCGGCGCAGGACAAAGTTACAGTACCCCTTTCGAACCCTTCGCAGCCCGCGACCCTCAAGGCCCATTTGATCTCCGGCAGCATTACGGTAACGGCCGGGAGCGGCTCGCAAGTAGTCATCGAATCCCAGGAAGCAGCCAGGGAAAGGGAACGCGGCCGAAATCGCGATCGCGACGGCAACGTTCCTCCCGGCATGCACCGGATCGACGCGGGAGCGCACGGATTCAACGTGGAAGAGGATCACAATGTCGTCACGGTGATCCCCGACCTCGGCGGCCAGAACGTGAGTCTGGTGATTCAGGTACCGGTGAACACGTCGGTCGAGCTCAAGACGATCAACGGCGGCCACATTGATGTAACCGGCCTCAGCGGCGATCTCGACGTCGAGAACGTCAACGGCCCGGTTACCCTGACAAACGTTTCCGGATCCGTTTCCGCGCACACCCTCAACGGCAGTCTGACGGTAGGACTGGATCGGGTCACTCCGGATAAGCCGATGTCCTTCAGCTCTCTAAACGGGAAGGTCGACGTGACGCTTCCGGCGGATGTTAAGGCGCGCCTGCGTCTCAAGACCACCAACGGAGCGGTCTATAGCGATTTCGACGTAAAAATGGAACCGGACGCGAGCAAGCCGGTGGTCGAAGACGGGCGCGGGCAAGGCGGCAAATACCGGATCCGGATGGACCGGGGTGTTTACGGCTCCATCAACGGCGGTGGGCCCGAATATTCTTTCCAGACCATGAACGGCAGTATCCTGATCCACAAGAAATAAATGTGGCACTGGCGGTCTTTGCCGCCGGTGAGGGATTGGACATAAAAATAATTAGCAGGAGATAGTTGTAAGTTGCGGCAGCGATCCTATACTCAAATCACTCGCTGTAATGAGCAAATGCGCAGGCGAAAACGCCTACTCCACGAAGTCACACAGCTACTCTCCGGACTTGTGGAGTAGGCCTTTGGCCTGCGCCCTGGCTCTCTCGACTGCCCTGTTGTGCCCAGCCGCCGCGCCCGTTCCCGCCGCAGTCCGCCAAGCCGCGCGCAAGGAAGTCCTCGCCAAAATCGCCGCCGTCCGACCCGGCATCGAGAACCCCGGCGCTCTGGCCAGCTACTTCGCCTCTCTCCAGGCCGGAGACCCAATCCACATCCTCCAGTACGGCGACTCCCATAGCGCATCGGACGATTGGGCAAACGCGATCCGCGCAGCCGTGCAGGCGAAGTACGGAAACGGCGGTCCCGGATTCGTTCAGGCCGGCCATCCTTATCGCGGATACCGGCGCTTCGATGCATCCGGCGCCAATTCTCCGGGCTGGAAAACCGAAGGCACCATGGCCATCCGCGGCGACGCCAACCAGGGACTGAGCGGGATCAGCATCTCGACCGAAGCCGCCGGCCAGACCGTCAATCTGACGGCATCCGGCGAAGAGCTCGAAATCTTCTACCTCCAGCAACCCGGCGGCGGCCAGCTCGAACTCACCATCGACGGCCAAAGCGGCGGCGCCTTCTCCACTGAAGGCGACCTCGGCCCCGCCCAGTCGGAGTACGCCCTGACGCCCGGCCAGCACCGACTGTCGCTGCGGACGCTCAATTTCGCTCCCGTGCGGCTGTTCGGCTGGGCTTTGGATAACAAACAGGGCGTCACCGTCGAAACCCTCGGCATCAACGGCGCGGAAGCCAACATGATCCTCGACTGGAACGAACAGGTGTGGGCCGCGGAACTCGACCAGCGCAATCCGTCTCTGGTGATCCTCGCCTACGGAACGAATGAAGCCAACAGCAGCAAGTTTACGCCGGAAAAGTACCGAGCGGATCTCGTCGCCGTCATCGAGCGCATCCGGCACGCCGTCCCCGCGGCATCCATCCTGATGATCGGACCGCCGGATTGCGGACGCCTTCAGCCCCTGTTGCACCTTTCCGAAGTCATCGATATTCAAAGGGAAATCGCGCATCGGCAGGGCGTCGCGTTCTGGGACTGGCGCATGCACATGGGCGGGCCTGGTATCGTCAAGCGTTGGGTGTTGGCGGGTTGGTCGCAGCAGGACTACATTCATCTGACTGCCGAGGGTTACCGAATGCTCGGCAAGATGGTTTTCGATTCAATTTCATATGAGCAAACAGGACAAGATCGAGGAGATCGTTAAACGAATTTCGAACAAGGCGGTGGCGCCCGGCGCCGAGGAGTCGTTGTTCGATTCCGGCTATCTGGATTCATTCGCGCTGGCGGATATGGTGGCGGAGCTGGAGCGGGAATTCGGGCTCACGATCCCGGATGCGGACCTCAGCCCGCGCCGTTTCGAATCGATTGCCCGCATTGAGGCCTACCTCAACGCCCGGTAGCGCTGGCGATCTTGTCGCCGGCGATTTTATTTAAATATTAGGATGCCTTCGATCTTTTCCTTTGGCCGCTATCTCCCCGAGCGAGTTCTTGACAACCGCGAACTCGCCCGCACGCTCGGCTGCGACCCCGAATGGATTCTTCAGTCAAGTGGTATCGAAGAGCGCCGAATAGCGGGTCCGTCGGAAACGATAACAGACCTCGGAGTCCGGGCCGCGCAAAATTGCCTCGGCCAAGGTCCCGTACCCAATCTGCTCATCGCAGCTTCAGGTTCAACCGAACGCCGTTTCCCCGGTCCGGCCGCGCAGATCGCGCAGAGGCTGGGATTCGCCGGCATCCCTGCGATCGACCTGCCCATCGCCAGCGCCGGCTCGCTTTTCGGAATAGCCCTCGCCGCGCAACTCGCGCCAATCTACGGCCCGGTCTTGGTAGTGGCCGCGGAGAAAATGTCCGGACCCGCTGCCTCAGCACCAGTTGACAAAAACGTGGCGATCATCTTCGGCGACGGCGCCGGGGCTTGTCTTATTACGCCTGAGCCAGGCGGACTCGAAATTCTCGATTCCGTCCTGCATTCCGACGGCTCGTACTCCGAGGATCTCCGGCTCGGTTTCACGGGGCCGATCGAGATGAACGGCATGGCGGTCATCAGACACGCCACGCGGAAGCTCCCGGAAGTCATCAATGAACTGCTGGTGCGGAATCAGGTAAGCCCCGCTACGGTCAGCGCTTTCCTGATGCACCAGGCGAATCAAAACCTGATCGACCGCGTGGCGCGCGCCCTCAGCGTGCCCGCCGCCCGCTTCTACTCCAATATCAAGCGATACGGCAATACGTCATCCGCATCCATGCTAATCGCGGCTTCGGAATGGCGCGAGAGCGCCCAAATCGAATCGGGAGATACGGTCTGTTTCGCCGCCTTCGGAGCCGGATTTCATTGGGGAGCACTACTCGCCCGGCAATCCTGAATTTCCGTTCACAGCCCGAGCAAGTTTATTCGCTTGAACTAAATCCATGAATCTATAAGGGAACCGGCGGTTCGCCTCTCTTCTGTGCACGTCCATCGGCACAACCCAGTGCCACAATCGGACCGGAAAGCGCACAGGCCGAAGGTCCGTTGTGCGCGTTTAAGGAAGCGAAAGGAACGCGATTGCCAGAACGCATCTACAAACTACAGCCCGACCGGACGCTGTCCCTTAGAGGCTTCGACAGCTTCGCCGCGGCCGCGACAATTCACAACGCGTCGCCGACCGGCTTTGAAGTCAGCGGAATCTTCCGCGACCCGGCCGATTTCGCCGTCGCCGTCCTCTACGACGCCGATAATGTCTTCGAGCACCCCTCGATCAGGTACCTGCCTGATTTCAATTTCGCCGGACTAACGCTCAATTTCAGTCTGCTGTACACCGACAGCGTTCAGCCGATCGATTCGCCCAAATACAACTGGATCGATTGGGCCACCCTCGATGTCATCCGCCCCGACGGAACCACCGCGAACATTCCACTGTGGGACAACGCGATGCTCGCGGACTCCGCATTCCCCGCCGCTTCCGGCACCGTCAACGTGATCGCCAGCAGTCCTCAGGTCAACGACCGACTGACCCTCTGGTACGAAAACCTCGCCTTCGACTTCACCGTTCCCGGCGGCACCGGCGGGTCGGCGACCTTCTTCGCGCAGGATTCGCCGTCGACCGCAAGCTTATCTGTTGGATCGACCACATACACGTTCAGTATCACCGCACTGGGAGGCGACGACGGAGCGACCATCGCGGCAGGCGTGGCCGCAGCGGCTGCCTCCGATCCCCAAGTCGCGTTCAGTGCCTCGGGAAACGTAGTCAGTTTCACGTCGAAGGTGAATACGGGCGGCGCCATAAACGTCAGCGGTTACACTCTCTGGCTCATCACTGACTCGCCGGATGCATTCATCGCGGCCGACATCGCCAGCCAGATCAACGGCTACAACTGGATTGGCGCCAACACCACTCACGGGCTGCTGGCCGCCAACAGCGGGATCGCCGTAGCCGTAGCCGCCGCGCGCTACGGCAGCGTGAATGTGAGTGGAACCTCGGTCAGTTGGCTCTCCGGCACAAAATTCCCGGGCATCATCCCCGGTTCGGCGATCGTGATTGCTGGCACGGCTTACTCCGTGGCAAGTATCCAGTCGCCGATCCTGCTTACCCTCTCCGCAGCCGCGCCCACGGCATCGAACGCGCCCTACCTGGCACCCCGCGGCGGACGCGACGGCAACATGATCCAGCTGTACACGCTCGCTACGTCGCCCTCAACTCTGGCCTTCGATCAGGCTCAAATCCAACTCACCGGTGGAAGCTCGGCCGTCACTTGGAACTGTTCCTTCGATTTCACCGCGCTCGGCATCGGCAGCATCCGGCAGTGCTGGCTCACCTTTGCGCCTTCTCTTACCGACGGAGCTGCATACGAGGCCTCCGAATGGCTAGCGACGTTTTCGAACTGGCAGCTCAACGAAGGAGGTGGAACGGATACTGTCAAAGCGCTCCAGGTCGCGGGGACCGGCAGCGTTCGTATCGAGGAAACCGATTCCGCCTGTTCCTTCACAGCCAACTGGAGCCAGGAATCCGGCTTCTACTCGAAATACTTCGCCAATGCTGCGAGCCTCTTGAACGAATCGGTAACGGTAACCTACACGTGCCAGTTCACGCACAACCTCTACATCGGCACTTCGCTCTATGGCACCACGGCGTCGGGAGGGGATGCGACCCTTGTCGCAAATACACTCTACAATCCTTCGATCGACAACACGTTCTACAGCGACCGCGGCGTCGCCGGCGTGAAACTCGACGGCGACGCCGAAACGCTGCTGGATTGCCGCGTAAACACGGGTTCCGCCCTCGTCACCAGGCGGCTCCTTCGAACGGGCGTGGCAGCCGGAACGCATACGGTGACCATCCGAGTGCAGCAGGCGGGCTTCGTCTATTTTGACTTCCTCGAAGCTGCCGTCCTGTCCGATGTCCCTGACGCCCTGGCGCCGCGCGCCAACATTTCTCCCGCGCTCGATTTCGATACGAACAATACGTTCATGCTGACGCCCTCGCGTCTGATGTGGATCATGACCAAACTGGGATACGCCGGCCCCATGAATGAGTACTTGGGCGTGTTCTGGTGGAATCAACGCGTGGCGTCGGGCGGCTCGGTGTCGACCGCCCAAGTTACTTTCGCCGGAACCTTCGCGTATGAAGACTCCATCATCCTGACTTTCAATCCGCCCAGCGGCGCGCAACTCGGCAAATTCGTTTATCCCACGGACACTCCGGGGACGATTGCAAATCACTTCGCCGCTTACATAAACAGCTCACTGGTCGGCGTATGGGCATCCGCGACCAGCGCAGGCGTCCTCACGATCACAGGGCGTTCCCCCGCCCCGGCCTACAGTGTCGTGCTGTCTGTCGCGGTCACATCCGCAAATGGCAGCGCGACGATCACGCCCGCCCTGCCGCTCCCGGGCGTTTATCCGGAATGGGTCATCGACGACAGCGCGACGCCTCCGGTCAACCGCGCCGTCCGCGACTGGCACGCCGATTTCTACGCGCAATGCGCCGCTGCCGGCATTCCGGTGGTCACTTCCTGTTCCATGGAACTCGTCAATCCTCCGGACAGCTGTGTCGCGCGGTTTCCAAATCATAATCCCGTCTCGACCGCGACTGGATTCGGCAATTTGAACTCCAGCCAGTGCGCCGTCGGGTCCGCAAACCTGCTCGCATATCAGAAAGCGGTTTACCGCAACATCGCGCAGATGCAGGCGACGGCCGGTTTAACGCCGAGTGTCCAGTACGGTGAATTCCTCTGGTGGTATATCTCCGATCCCGACGGTACCGGCATGGGGTACTACGACACCGAAACGGTCGTCGCAGCCGAAGCCGCCTTGGGGCGTCCCCTTCAGGTTTTCCTGACGCCAAATGACGACCCCTCGGTGAACAGTTCGGCAGACGCGCTCTTCCTCCGCAATCGTCTGCGGGACTACGTGAGCGCACTCATCGCCGACATACGTTCCGCGTTCCCCACGGTGAAGTGCGAAATACTTTGGCCCTATGATGTGAACTACCCGACGCCGGTTGGAGGCTCGGGTGGACGACTGAATCGGTTCGTCAATTTGCCCGTCGAATGGCAAGCGCAATCCACCAGCGGGCTCGATTCCGTCAAAGTCGAAGCACTCGCCTTTTCCACCAGCCTGAGGGATCTCAACCTGGCCCGTCAGGCGATCGATCTGTTCCCGTATTTCGGCTGGCCCCTCGGCGCTCTCCGCTACCTGGTTCCGGTCTTTGGTTCCGCCGATCCCTGGGAGCGTGAGTTGGCTCTGGTTTGGGGAGCAGGGCTGCCGTTCGCCAACCTGTGGGCGATCGATCATGTCTGCCTCTTCAACCTCGATGTACCGGAGCGCCCACTTGAGCGCCGCTCACTTGTGAAATCAAAGTAACCCCGTGGCGCGCGCACTCTTGCGTGCTGGCCAGTCGCAGCACATAGGACAGGCCTTATCCTCGGACAAGGCGACCCATTGGTTGATACCTGTGGTCGGGACACTTTGTCGACGCATGTCTGCGAGGTCGGGAACAGTTCAGTATGCTGTAGAGGATGCAATTTGAGGCGGATACTGGCGAACCGTCCGGGGAGAAAACCCCCTGGCAGAGAGTCCAGAACGCGCGCCATCCGAAGCGCCCGCACACGCTCGACTATATACAGCGCATCCTGACGGACTTCCAGGAGATCCACGGTGACCGCCTTTTCGGCGACGATCCCGCGATCGTGTGCGGCATGGGGCGTCTCGACGGCCAGCCCGTATTGCTGGTCGGCGAACAGAAAGGCCGCGATACCAAGCAGAAACTTTACCGGAATTTCGGTATGCCCAAGCCGGAGGGTTATCGCAAGGCCTTGCGCGCCATGCAATTAGCGGCGAAGTTCCGCAGGCCGATCATCACGTTTCTCGACACACCCGGGGCCTACCCTGGAATCGACGCCGAAGAGCGCGGCCAGGCGGAGGCGATTGCCCGCAATCTTCGTGAAATGGCCCGCCTGCCTGTGCCTCTGATCGCCGTCTGTATCGGGGAAGGCGGCAGCGGTGGCGCGCTGGCGCTGGGCGTCACGAACCTGGTTTTCATGCTGGAGAATGCCGTCTACAGCGTGATCACGCCCGAAAGCTGCGCTTCGATCATTTATCGCGACTCCGGTAAAGCCGAGCAGGCCGCCGCGGCGCTGAAGCTGGCTGCGCCCGATATGCTTCAGCTGGGTTTGATCGACGGCATTATCCCCGAGCCCCCCGCCGGCGCGCATGAGGACCACGACGAAGCCGCGCGGCTGGTAAAAGCCCAGCTCGTTCGTTCGCTGCTCGAGTTGTCCGCGCTCACGCCCGAGGAAACCGTGCAGAAGCGCTACGAGAAGTTCCGCAAGATGGGAAACTTCTTCACGGGAGTATAAGTTGTCAAAGTCAAAACGAAAATGGCCCGTGATCCTGGGCGCCGCCTTCATTATTATTGTCGTCGGACTGGTGGCATATACTTCGAGCGGCAATACGAAGGAGCATTGCGAGGTCTGCGTCACTTTCAACGGCAGGACCAACTGTGGAAACAGCGCGGCGAACACCCGAGAGCAGGCGGAACGCGCGGCCACCGATCTTGCCTGCAACGGTCTCACCAGCGGCATGACCGAGTTGATGCAGTGTCAGAACAGCCCCACTCGGCAAATCACGTTCAAGCCATAACAGTCAGCGTTTTCAATCATTTACAAACTGCATCGCAGCCCGCGTGTTAAGCTGGAGTTTCCTCTGAACAAAGCGGCGGGAATTTACGTCTAATCGACTTGTACACATTCAACACCGGAGTCCTGTAAAACTGTGAAGCCCAAATGGAAGTTTTTGATCGGCATCCTTGTCGTTCTTCTGATCGCTGCCGGAGTGGTGGCGAGTGTCACTTACAACCGCCGGGGCGTTGTTACAGTGCAGACCGGCAAGGTGGTGCGCGAAGACTTGGCCAGCGTCGTCACATCTTCGGGCGAGATCAAGCCGCGTAACTACATCAACCTGGGCGCTGAGTTTGCCGGCCAGTTGACGGAAATTCTTGTCAAGGAAGGCAACGTTGTCAGGAAAGGTCAGCTGGTGGCCCGGATCGACGAGACACAATCCGCGGCCGACGTAATGGCGCAGAAAGCAGCCTTGAGTTCCGCCGAAGCGGATGCATCCGCCAGCGAAGCCGGCTATAAAGCGGGCGACGACAACATCAACGCTCTGCAAGCCACGCTGGAACGTACGAAGGCGGATCTCGAGCGCTATGACGAGGATTTTAAGCGCGGTCAGGAGCTCTTCAAGCAGGGACTGATCGCCAAGCAGGATTTCGAACAGAGAAAGGCCGCATATCAGGGCCAGCAGGCGGCAGTTGCGGAAGCTGAGTCTCGTATCGTGCAGGCACGAGCTCAATTGGCGCAACTGAAAGCCCAGCTTGCCGGGTCTCAGCGGAAGATTGCGCAAAATGAAGCTAATCTCAACCGCGTGAACGACATTCTGAAGAAGCACAATGTCGTGGCCCCGCTCGACGGCCTCGTGACTTACCTGCCGGTCCGAATGGGCGAGACCGTGGTGCCCGGAGTCCAGAACTCAGCGGCGAGCACAATCATGACGATCGCCGATATGTCGGTCGTCACCGCCGAAGTGAAAGTGGATGAGAGCGACATCGTCAATATCAAGCTGGATCAACCGGCTGAGATCTCGGTCGATGCCATCCCGAACAAAACCTTTACCGGGCACGTGATCGAAATCGGAAACACCGCCATTCTCCGCTCCACCGGCGTCGCGGCGTCGCAGAGCGCGACTTCCAGCCAGGAGGCGAAAGATTTCAAGGTGGTGGTCGCAATGGACAGTCCACCGGACGAAATTCGTCCCGGCCTCTCGGCAACGGCGAAAATAACCACCGCAACGCGCAAGAACGTGCTGGCGATTCCGATTCAGTCGCTCACCGTACGCGCCAAAGGCGATCTCGACACGAGTCCGAACAAGCCCGTGAATCCCGATCCCGCGACAGTGAAGGCGAATAAGGAAGAGATCACCGGCGTCTTCGTGGTCACCAACGGCGCCAACAAAGCTGCGTTTCGCAAAGTGGATACCGGCATCAGCGGAGCCACCGATACCGAGGTGCTGTCCGGCGTGGCAGAGGGCGATCGGATTATCACGGGTCCCTACCAGGTGATCCGAACCATCAAGAACGGCGCGGTCGTGAAGATCGACAATAAGCCGGTAATACCGAAGCCGACGACGTAAGAGGACTCACGCGCATGGCAGAGTTGCTGATGGAAGAATCGGTCGATAAGGGCGAACGGCTCAAGCGCGAAGGCATTGTCATCCGAACGTTCGATCTCTGGAAGACCTATGTCATGGGCGACCAGGTGATCAATGCGGTCTCGGGCGTCGACATCGAAATCCACCGCGGCGAATATGTCGCGATCATGGGCCCTTCAGGTTCGGGAAAGTCCACGCTGATGAATCTGATCGGCTGTCTCGACTCGCCGACGAAGGGCGAATACTACATCAATGGCCGTCTGGTGAGTTCGATGACGGACGACGACCTGGCGCGGATCCGCAACAAGGAAATCGGATTCGTTTTTCAGACCTTCAATCTGCTGCCGCGCGCCACGTCGCTGCACAATGTCGAGCTGCCGCTGATCTACAACGGCACGCCTTCCGCGCAGCGCATCGAAAAGGCGAAAGCGGCACTGGCGCAAGTTGACCTGGCGGATCGGATGACGCACAAGCCCAATGAGCTTTCAGGAGGTCAGCGGCAGCGCGTCGCCGTTGCGAGAGCGCTGGTCAACAGTCCGTCGATCCTGCTCGCCGACGAGCCCACGGGCAACCTCGACACCGCGACCGGAAATGAGATCATGGCGTTATTCCAGCGCCTGCATGACGAAGGCAATACGATCATTCTCGTCACCCACGAACACGACATTGCTCTGCACGCTCACCGGGTGATCCACATCCGTGACGGCAAGATCGAGCGCGACGAGCCCGTCCCCCACTAAAACAAAAGCCTCTATTTCTGAACCGTCGCCCGCAGATAAGCCAGAATTGCCGTGAGTTCCGCGTCGTTGTACGAAGCCATCGCCGATGAATGCTTCCAGTTACTCCCGTCCGCGATCTTCGCCGCCCCCGGATCGAGCGATCTTTGGACAGGCGGCGCCGAGGTAAGGTCGTAGAGGATTGTGCCCCTCTTGCCCTCGCTGATTAACAGCGCTGGAACCGTTTCTCCATCGATCACCGCTGTTCGGACCTGCGGGGTTGCCAGCGCACGCAGCGCCGTGACATTGTCGGGAACGGCCGCAATTGGCGTTGCGACGGGGATGCCGACACCGTTCATCTCGTGGCAGGTCGCGCATCTTCCGAAGCTCCGCGTCGCCTCGAAGAAGAGTTCGTGGCCGCGTGCTGCGTCGGCTGAAAGAGGCTTGGCCGATGGCGCGGCTGCGGAGCCGGCGACGCCATTCAAACCCGCGACATAAGCGGCCACAGCGGCCAGATCGCTCCGGCTGAGCGTGTTTCCGAACGCCGGCATCGCGGTACCCGGGATTCCGCGAGCGATCGTGGTGTTGATGTAGGCCTGATCGAAGCCTCGTGCGGCGAGACGCGGTGCTCCCCCGGTAACGCCTTTCACACCGTGACAGTATCCGGTCGCGCAGGTCTGGTTGAAAATTTTCTCGCCCTGTTGCGCGAAGGCGAGCGCGGCAATCAGAATCGACAGCGACAGCGTTTTCACTAAGGCGAATACTACCAGAATTGGTAAGTTGGATCGTGGCTCAAGCCGTCCTCTCGGTGACAAACCTTCGCAAGCAATATGGCGAAACGGTCGCTGTGGACGGACTTTCATTCACCGTCGGGCGCAATGAAATCGTTGGCCTCCTCGGCCCGAATGGCGCAGGTAAGACTACAACCATCAATATGATTCTCGGTGTTCTCGAACCCGATTCGGGGACGGTGCGGATCGAAGACATCGACTTGGCGAAACATCGGTCCAGGGCTTTGGCGCGGACTAATTTCGTCGCCGTGTACTCGCCTTTGCCCGGCAATCTGACCGTTGTGGAGAACCTGCGTTTCTTCGGCCTGATCTACGGAGTCCTCAATCTGACAGCGCGCATCGAGGCGCTTCTCGGGCAGTTCGATCTCCGCCAGTTCCGCAACGTGAAGTGCGGTGTTCTTTCATCGGGAGAGCAGACCCGCGTCTGTCTGGCGAAGGCGGTGCTGAATCATCCGAGGCTTCTTCTGCTCGACGAGCCTACCGCGTCCCTCGATCCCTCGGTGGCGCAGGACGTGCGGACAAATATCCGCGAAGCCACGCTGCAGGGTAACAGCGGCGTGCTTTGGACCTCGCACAACATGCATGAGGTGGAGGAAGTGTGCGACCGCGTGCTCTTCCTGTCCCACGGGAAGATTCTGCTGGAAGGAGATCCTCGCAAGTTGCCGACCGAGCACGGAAAAGAGACACTGGAGGATTTGTTCATCGCAGTGGCTCGCGAACCGCTTACGTTGGGAATCGCATGAATCCAGGACGTGCGGCGGCGATCGTGCTCCGCCAGTTCTACCTTCTGCGAGGAAGTCCGGCGCGCATTCTGCCGATGTTCGCGTGGGTCGCGATCGATATTGTGCTCTGGGGGTTCATTACCCGGTATCTGAATACCGTCGCTTCCGCGGGCTTCAATTTCGTCCCCGCGCTGTTGGGCGCCGTACTGCTGTGGGACTTCCTCGTCCGCGTGATGCAGGGAGTGACCACTGCGTTCTTCGAGGATTTGTGGTCGAGAAACTTCCTCAACATTTTCGCCACGCCCCTTTCGATCGCGGAGTACATCACTGGCCTTGTCGTCACAAGTATCGCCACAAGCATGGTGGGGCTCAGCGTGATGCTGATGCTCGCCACGCTGGTGTTCGGGTTGTCGTTTTTCGCTTACGGCATGCTGCTGATCCCTTTCTTCCTGGTGCTGTTCCTGTTCGGAGTCGCGCTCGGTATCTGCGGCTCCGCGATCGTGCTCCGGATGGGGCCAGCGGCCGAATGGCTGATCTGGCCCATTCCCGCGCTGCTGTCGCCTTTGGCGTGCGTGTTCTATCCGCTGTCGGCTCTTCCCCGCTGGCTGCAATATCTCGCGCGGCTGGTGCCGCCGTCTTATGTGTTCGAAGCCATGCGGAGAATTGTGGCCGGCCGCGCCGTTTCCGGATTTGCGCTGATGTTGAGCGGTGGCCTCGCACTGTTTTATGTTCTGCTGGCGGGCTGGTTCTTCACACGAATCTACAAGTACGTGGTTCGCAGCGGACTTATCGCACGTTACAGCGCCGAAAGCTTGAGCTGACGTTTTGGCAGTAGGATAGAGTTCATGAGATCGACTGTAGTGTGTCTCGCTCTGTGCTTATCATCCGCGTATGCACAGCGCGGCGGTGGCACAGCAGGGGCTTTAAGAGAAGTCACCGTCACCGGGATTCCCGGGATTGTCGCGGCGGGAGCGGCATGGAAGCTTGTCTGGCAGGGTACTGATAATGCGGACGGCATCGTCGGTACTAAAGATGGCGGCTTGTTGTTCGCGCAGGAGCAGCCCAACCGCATCAGCAAGCTCGACAAGAACGACAAAGTGTCCGCTTATCTCGAGGACACGCACGGCACCGGCGCTCTGACGGTCGATTCCAAAGGCCGGATTCTCGCCGTTGAGAGAACCTGCACCGATCCGGGGAAAGATCCGGTGAACTGCAAAGAACCCACCGCGGTCGCAGAACTCGCGCCGCAGCGCAAGACCCTGGTCGACAACATCGACGGTAAAAGTCTCGGGCGGTTGAACGACTTGATCGCCGATAAGAAGGGCGGCGTCTATTTCAACGGCGCGGCGTTGTTCTACCTGAATTCAGCCGGGAAGATCAGCATGATCGGCGAAAATATCCGCACCAATGGGATCACGCTCAGCCCGGACGAGAAGACACTGTACGTCACTAACGGCGGGACAATCGTGGCATTCGATGTTCAGCCCGATGGCTCGGTCCGTAACCAGAGGGATTTCGGAAAACTGGAAGCCGGCACGACAGGCGGAGCCGGCGATGGAATGACGATCGACGCCGCGGGCCGAATCTACGTCACCACCGGACCGGGTGTCCAGGTGCTCAGCCCGGAAGGGAAGTATCTCGGCGTCATTCCGACACCCCGGGGCGTCATCAGCGCGGCTTTTTCCGGACCCGGCAAGAAGACGCTCTACGTGGTCGGCGGCGGCGCGCTGGGCCCTGATGGTAAGGAAATCGCAACGCCTGCGGGAGTCAGAAACAACGCGAAGTCGATCTTCAAAATCACGATGCTGGCCGAAGGCTTCAAGGGCCGCGTGAAGTAAACCTGATATATACTCGTCCCGGAGGACGATCCGATGCGCGTTTTGAAGACCCTGCTGGCACTTGCTCTGGCCAGCTTGCCGGTGATAGCGGCCACACCCTGTGAGAGCCTGACATCCCTGAGCCTGCCTGACGCGACAATCACCGGCGCGCAGAACGTCGCTGCCGGCGCGTTCACGCTTCCGGCAAATCCCAACGGACGCGGCGGCCGAGGACCCGGGGCTAACCCATATAAGGATCTGCCCGCGTTCTGCCGCGTCACAGCCACCCTCAAGCCCACCAGCGACTCCGACATCAAGATCGAAGTATGGCTGCCGGCGGCGGATTGGAACCAGAAATATGAGGCCGTTGGCAATGGCGGCTGGGCGGGCGTGATCAGCTATTCGGCGCTGGCCGACGCGCTGCGCGATGGCTACGCCACCAGTTCCACCGATACGGGCCACGTCGGGGGCAGCGGCAGTTTCGCGCTTGGACATCCGGAAAAGCTGGCCGATTTCGGATGGCGATCCCAGCATGAGATGACGTTGAAATCGAAGGCCATCATCGCCGCGTTCTACGGCAACAGCGTGCGCCTGTCCTATTGGAATGGCTGCTCAACCGGCGGCAGGCAGGGACTCAAAGAAGCGCAGCGCTTCCCGGCCGATTACGACGGCATCATCGCGGGCGCGCCAGCCAATCGAACGGGGTTGGCCCTGTGGATCGCATTCGCCCAATTGAAAGATCCGGCAAGTTATATTCCACCCGCGAAGTATCCCCTGATTCATCAGGCCGTTGTCGCGCAATGCGACGCGTACGACGGAGTTAAAGACGGTCTCATCGGAGATCCGGCCAAATGTAATTTCGATCCTAAAGTGATCGAGTGCAAAGGCGCCGACGGAGCGGACTGCCTGACCGCTGCGCAAGTCGAGACGGTGCGGAAGAGCTATACGGCGGCCACCAATCCGCGAACCGGCCAGAGGCTGTTTCCCGCATTGACACCGGGATCCGAACTGGGATGGGCCGTATTGGGAGGCCCGGCGCCATCACCCATCATTCTCGATCAGTACAAGTATGTTGTCTTCAAGAACGCGGAGTGGGATTGGCGAACTTACGACTTCGATAAGGATGAGGTTCGCGCGGCCGAGCCGGAGAACCTCGTTATGAATTCGACCGATCCCAATCTCAAAGCATTTTTCGCGCACAATGGAAAACTGCTCATGTACCATGGCTGGGCCGATCCGAACATTTCGCCGCTGTCCACAATTGAGTACTATAAGAGCGTGGTCGACACGAATGGCGGAGAGAAGAAAACCTCTGATTCCGTCCGGCTCTTCATGGCGCCCGGCATGGGGCATTGCGGAGGCGGCGAAGGCCCAAACAAAATGGACTTGGAAGGGACGCTCGAAAAGTGGGTCGAGAAGGGGACTGCTCCGGACAAGATCATCGCCTCGCACTCCAGCGCCGGAAAGGTGGATCGTACGCGGCCTCTTTGCCCGTATCCGCAGGTGGCGAAGTACGCAGGATCGGGAAGCATCGACGAAGCCGCGAACTTCTCGTGCGTAGCGCCTTGAGTATACGAGCGCAGGCCGAAGGCCTACTCTACAAGGCTGTTGTGTCTTTCTGTGGAGTAGGCGTTTTCGCCTGCAGTTTATCGGCACAGCAGGTTAATGTTGAGATCGACAACGCCTGGGTACGGACCTCGCGCGTAAATCTCGCGCCGCACGAAAAACTTCCCACGCGCGATTACCCGCCATGCGTGGTCGTTTATCTGAACAAGACAGGAGATACGGCATACTTCGACGCCGGCAAACGCGCCGTCGAAAACACGTCGGACAAGCCGCTCGAAGAAGTCATCATCGAACTCAAGCCCAGCGCACCCAAGCCGATATCGCCGCCGATAACGCTTGACCCGGTCAAGCTCGATCCGAAATACCATACGGTAGATTTCGAGAATGAGCGCGTCCGAGTGCTGCGGACCGTTCTGGAACCACACATCAAGAGTCCGATGCATGAGCATCCCCCATACGTGGTGGTGTATGTAACGGAATTGCACACGACGATGGCTCTGAGCGATGGAAGACTTGTCGACAATGTCCGCCGCAAAGGCGAAGTTGCGTGGCGCGATGCCATGAAGCATTCCACCGAGAATGTGGGTAACCAAACAGCGATGGAGATACAGGTCGAACTGAAATAGTTCATCGGAACCGAGCCGTGGTAATCTACGCCAGGAGGTCCTGATGAAAGCTTTCCGAATCGGGATTGTGGCAATTTTCACAATCGGGTTGATTGCTGTCCCTGCGTGGTCTCAGGGAAAAGAAAAAGGTGGCGCGAGAGGCGGCGTTGACGGCGGATATATCCCCAAGCGAGGCCCCGCTCCGGTGAAAGCCCAAGCGGCGCCGCGAGCTCAGGAACCGGCCCGAACGCCGGAGCCCGCACGGACTCAGGCCGCAGCACCTCGAAACCGCCCGCCTGCCGACCAACCGGGACACCCTGAAGCTCCGCACGTACACACAAACGGTCAGTGGGTCGGTCACGATTCCGGCAAGAACGATCCGAACTACCGCCTCGATAAACCCTTCGAACATGGGCGATTCGCAGGCGGCATCGGAAAGGGTCACGTTTGGCGACTGGCGGGCGGCGGTCCGAGCCGTTTCTGGTTTAACAACTTCTATTGGAGTGTCGCTCCCTACGATTTGAACCTTTGCAGCGATTGGCTTTGGGACACCGACCAAATCGTGATCTATGACGACCCGGACCACCTCGGCTGGTATCTGGCCTATAACGTACGGCTCGGCACTTATGTACACGTTATGTACTTGGGCGCCTGATTCTGCGGACTGGACTCTCAAATGCCTGTGAAAAGGCATGCGCAAATTCGCCTGCCTCTTTCTCTCGCTGACGGCGTTGTCGCTGGTAATTGCGGGGTGCTCTAGAACGCAGGATGCGGGCTTGGCGCAGAATCAAGCGGCTCCGGATCCGAACGCGGCGGCCGATGGCAATCTGACTCCCGTGAGTGCCCAGCAACCGACTCAGCAGTATCAGGACCAGCCATCGTCCGCCCCTGCCGCGGCGTACGATTCCTCTGCCGCATATCAGGATGTCGGGGATGACAGCGGTCCGGTGGTCTATGCTCCGGATCCACCACCTCCACTGCCGGAATACAGCCAGCCACCGTGCCCGGGCGACAACTATATCTGGGCCCCTGGTTACTGGAGCTATGCCGACGCAGGTTACTATTGGGTCCCCGGCGCGTGGGTTCTCGCTCCTTACATCGACGCATTGTGGACGCCGCCTTATTGGGACTTCTATGGCGGCCGCTACCGCTGGCATCGCGGTTACTGGGGCGACCATATTGGATTTTATGGCGGTATCAACTACGGGTTTGGCTATACCGGCCGGGGCTACTATGGCGGCTACTGGAACGGCGGCAACTTCGCTTACAACAGGACTGTAACGAACGTCAATAACACGGTTGTGCACAACGTTTACGAACGCGGTGTCGCCAACTACACGCCATCCAATCGCGTCAGCTATAACGGCGGACCCCGCGGAGTCAACGCGCGGCCTATTCCGGCGGAACTTGCGGTGCTGCACGAAAGGCGCACGGCACCGGTTGCGGCGCAGGTGCAGCACGAACGAACGGCGGGTTCGGATCGCGCACAATTCGCTTCGGCTAACCGAGGACGCCCGGCCCTTGTCGCGCAAGCCCAACCGCTTCCGACCGGCTACCGTGCGCCCGCTGCGCGCCCCTCGGCTGCGGAACAACTGAGGCCAGTCCCGCAGAACGCTCCTGCGCGTCAACCGGTGAGAGCCGAACAAGCGCCGCAACCAATACAGAATGAGAGACCGGTTGCGGCCGGTCGGCCCAACACCCCGGCTCTACAAAATCAAAGGCCGCAGAATCAGCCATTCCAGAATCAGGGACAGAGGGCACACCCGGAACTGAACCCGGGGGCACCCGAAGCTCGCCCGGCTGCTCCGCTTCGCCCCGCCGCACCGGAAGCCAGGCAGTCTCCACAAGCTCCGCGTCAGGAAATCCAGCCGCAAGCGAGGCCCGTACCTCAAGCTCGTCCGGTTGCTCCCGTCGCGCAGCCACAGCGTGTGCCGGAACGATCCGCGCCGCAAGCGCGACCTGAGCCCGCGGCGCGGCCTCCTCAACCTGCACCCCAAAGGCCTGTACCACAGGCGCGTCCCGAGGCCTCTCCGCGCCCAGCCCCGGAGGCGCGACCAGCTCCGGCTGCAAGACCTGCGTCACCGGCGCGTCCCGAGGAGAAAAAAGAGGAACGCCGCTGATTCGTTGCGAGGGCATGGCAGTTATCAGCCAACGCGCTTGAGTCCTGGAGCTAGTAAGATGTCCCGGTCATAACGTTAGTGCCTCTCATCCGGCGACGAGCCCGCTGTCGTAGCGCCAATTGAAACCGACCCAAGGCCCACGTTTGCCGATTTGATACTGTAGGTGGGTGGTTGCATTGAAGATCTCGTCGTGGTCAATGCGGTTCCGAACGTCGTCGGAATCGATCCTGGATCGCTGACTTGCGGCGTAAAGAATCGCGCCACCACACTCGACTAGCGTCGTTCCTGATGACACTGGTGTAGCTTGAGAAACCCAGGAAGGCTTCGCGGCGGAGGGATTCGCTGCTTGCGCTCAGGGGGCGAGTGCGAGGAACTCGTGATGCCCTACGGCGCAACTACCGCCATCGGTGGCCGTGACCACGCCCCGGAACGGGCCGGCGGGATTCCAGGTGGAGTAGATTCTGGAATCGACCGTCATCCACTTGGTTTGATCGTAGGTCGGTATCTTGGCGCGTTCGCGAAGAGATGCCTTGAGCGTGCGCTGCAAGGCCTCCATCTTGCTGCCCGGAGGCGGATTTCTCCACTCCGCGAGCAGATCGTCGGGGACACAGACGCTGCCGCGGACGCTGGCTTCGGCCTGGGCCTTCGTTTGCGCGGCGCGATCGGGAGGAGGCAGGACCGCTGCAGCCGCCGCTGGAGATGAGCCGGGAGGCCAGGCATTCGGGTCTAGATAACCACCACTCGAATATCTGGCTACGATCCTGCGGCTTGGCGTCTGACACGCGCTGGGAGCATCGGAAAAATATATGCACGCGGGCATTGCGTCGGAGAAACCCACGGTCACGGATCCTTGGGTGCGATCGGACCTCCCAGGCGGGCTAAAAAGATACTTCGCCAGTATCTTCGCGGGCCGGCCAGTTGGATCATGCGACACGATCACGTGAGAGGTACTGCCGGGCACAAAGCGATTGAATACCCACAACCTCGCCTGGTCGGCTACCAGGTCCTCCACCAGCCGGTTGTAGTCCGAGTCGGCGAGTACGCCGGGAGGTAGAGCGCTCGGCGTTACCGGCGGCGGCGCGCCGGGGAGGAGAAGCGGCTGCTTCCCCTTGGAGAAGAGCACGACGTTTTCCTGGAAACGCCGCAGGCCGGCGCCGTCACAAGCGTTGAGGCGAACGAGGGCGTCCATGTCGCCGGTGAGTTGCAATGCGTCCTTGGCTGAGCTCATGAGATTCTTCGAGCCAAGTACGTCCTTCACGTGGTTGGCTAGCTGTTCGTCGTCAAGCTGTTTTTTGGCGGCGTACAAAGCGGGATCGGCGTATCCCAGGCTGTCGGTGCGCCATGTCATCTCCACCTTGTTGGCGGGCAGGTAGGCATCGCAGTGACGCGCGTTCGCCTCCATGTACTGCTCGAACAGGGCACCGAAGATCATACTTCCGCGATCAAAAGCGACATCCGCAAAGTTTCCGACAAAGAAGTCGGTCAGGTCGTCTTCGTGCTGCAGTCCCTTGGCGGAGAAACTGCTGCGCGTGAGGGGGTCATCGGCCCACGCTCCAGCAACGACGAACAGCGCTAAACCCGTCCGCAACAGCATTGGTGTCGGGGTCGGGAATCTCATCTTAAGTTTCTATGGCCCTGGTATCGAATTTCTTTCGCGGATTTCCATTCTGGCTTCCGCACGGTCCAGTTTACACCCAAGCGGCATCAGGCGAACTTTCTGTCGATAAAAAGATCTGAGCAGCCAAGCCCCAAGCCCTACTACAACCAGGGTCGAGCCGGAGAACGAGAGGCATAGTGTCCGAGACGCTGTCCGCCGGTACTCTAAAAAGTGACCTCGTCAGTAGTAAGCGTCGAACCTGCCCACACACCCCGCCAGACCTCGGCAAGGTGGAGTGCTGCTGTCTCTAAGCATTACGTCTGGCTTCGGCTCTTGATCAGAAACGGGGGCGGCCTGAGATTCCGAGTTAATAAAACCAACTTGGGAGAAAGATTTTGATCAACTCAGGAGCTCTGCTAGCTCGAAATGCCGGTCCCGGCTTAGCAACGGTAACGCGTGCTGGCGTGACAGTGCTGCAATCCAGAGTTCGTTCCCAGGTACCGGACTGCCGCGGCGTTTACACGGCAGTTTGCCACGACGTCAGTCAGCCTTCCCTCATATCGAGCTCGGCTGCGCGACTGCCTGATGCCATATTTGTACTCGCCCAATACAATCACCGGGACGGCAATCTCCGCAGTCTGTTGAAGAATGACCTCAAGTTTCATGTCGCCATCAGCCATGGCCGACAAGCCATTTGTGTCCACGATCAGGCGATCTCCATCAACGGCGGTCTTCGGGCTCGACCCGCCCAAATTCCCGATCAATGATCGTAATTGATGCGCGCCGTTTCCGCGCGCAGACTACATTGTTTTGCCGAACGATTTCATCTTTATGGGATCATGAGTATCCTTGAGGCAATATGCGGAAATTCGACAGTCTTTCCGAACGTGAAATTCTGGCGCTTGCCATCTCGCTCGAAGAAGACGACGAGCGTACTTACGCCGATTACGCCGAAGGTCTGAGGGGGAATTTCGCCGCGTCGGCGGCCATGTTCGACGCCATGGGAGCCGAGGAGTCCGGGCACCGGCACCGGCTCATCGAGCTCTATCGTCAGAGGTTTGGGGATCACATTCCGTTGATCCGCCGGCACGATGTCAGTGGGTTCGTAACGCGAAAGCCCGTCTGGCTGATGCAGCCGCTGGGCCTCGAGACGGTGCGCAAGCAGGCGGCAACAATGGAAATCGAAAGCCGCCGGTTCTACGAGAGCGCGGCAAAGCGTGCGCAGGATCCGGGCACACGGCAACTGCTCGACGACCTCGCGAGCGAAGAGCGCTCGCATGAAAACCGGGCGGAGGAATTGGAAAAAGAGAAGCTCGGTTTCAGCGCCAAGAAAGAGGAAGACGAAGCTGGCCGGCGTCTGTTCGTGCTCCAGATCGTGCAGCCCGGTCTGGCAGGATTGATGGACGGATCCGTTTCAACGCTGGCGCCGGTTTTTGCCGCCGCATTCGCCACGCATAAGAGTTGGGACGCATTTCTGGTGGGATTGGCCGCGTCGGTCGGCGCCGGGATCAGTATGGGTTTCGCCGAAGCATTGTCGGACGATGGAAGCCTGACCGGGCGCGGCCATCCCTGGATGCGCGGTCTGGTCTGCGGGCTTATGACGGCGCTGGGCGGCATCGGCCACACTCTGCCGTTTCTGGTACCAGAGTTCCAGATTGCCATGACGGCGGCTGTGATCGTGGTGCTGCTCGAACTGGCCGCGATCACCTGGATTCGCAATCACTATATGGACACGCCGCCGCTTTCAGCCGCGCTGCAGGTTGGGCTCGGCGGCGCGCTGGTGTTCGTGACCGGCGTGCTGATCGGCAACGCGTAAGAGCAAGACAAGTGTCGACACGATTTCGATGCGGCACGCAAAAGTGCGTACGCCACGAATGTTTAGTTGCCGCTCAGGCCTTTCCCCCAAGCTGAATTCGTGTGATACGTGGCCGACGGGCCAATCATTTCCACGCGCCGGATCTTGCCGTTCTCAATCAGAAATGCCTCGCTGACCAGGATGCTTGAGGGCCGGTTGAAGCCTTTGAAAGCGTATTTGCGGCCATCCGAAAGCACGCCCTCGTTCACCGTCCCCTGATCGAACACGGCGTGCGACCACACTACGCCGCGTTCGTTATCGACCAGCGGGTAGCGGCGGTGGTGAATACTCTGCACCACGAAGTAGTAGCCCAGTTTGAATTGCGCCATGCAATCGAGCGCAAAGCCGTTAACCGCGTCTTTGGGCTCGTTGGGCGGGCGCGGAACGTTGGTAGTGTGCGCGCCATTCTCGATGCGGTCGCAGTCGTTGGTGAAGTTATAGGTGCCAGTGCCGTTGACGCCCTTGCCGTCATTCTTCTGGAGTCCGCTGAAGTAGCTGTCGGCGGTGGCAATCATCTCCTGGCGCGTCGGCCGCTGCGCGGGCGGAATCGACTTGAACCACATGTCCTCCGGCTTGTAACCGGGTGCATCCATGGTGGGGATGCCGGAGGGTCCACCGCCGCCCTGGCGGAAGTAAATGCTCTCAATCTCCGTAATGCGCCCGATTTGGATGCGCAGCCGCAGGCTCATCAGCAGCGCCGATCCCGCCTCTCGCATGGTGCCCATGAAAGCCACCTGGCCGGCGTCCGGATCGGCGAAGATGTGCTTGTAGTTGCCCAAGCCTTCCGCCGTCTTCCAGAAGCCATCGCCAACATCCAGTTGCTGATCGTTCTCGGTATACATCACGTCCGCGGAGAGCGGCAAACGGCTGGGGTCGTGCGCGATCAGGGCCGCAAGATATTGATTGACCACGTCTTCGAGGCAGGCACGGTTGCAGTTCAGCGGGATGGGCCCGGTGGAAGCGTGCGCGTTGGGAACGAGATAGCCGGTGATGGCAGCTGCGGCGGCGAGCGCGACGGCACATACAGTGATAACTGCAGAGCGCATGAAGAGTATTCTCCTGTTCAAGGAGATTCTATACGAAACTAGTAGGTTTGGTGCAGATCTTCGGTCTTAAGAACTCGCAGGCGACCCGCGCCGCAGAACGGTTCTTCAAGGAACGGCGCATGCAGATTCACTTCGTCGACCTGGCGAAAAAGGCGATGGCTCCGGCTGAAATCAAGAGGTTCACGGACCGTTTCGGTTTGGCCGCGCTGCTCGATACCGAGGGCAAGAGCTGGATCGATGCCGGACTGAAGTACCTCAAGGCTCCCGATTCAGAAATGCTCGGGCGAGTTGAGCGGGATCCGAAACTGCTCCGCCTGCCGCTGATTCGCGGCGGCAACATCCTCAGCGTTGGAAAAGACGAGGATTCCTGGAAGGCGATGCTGCAGGCCCTGTAACTTTGCCGTGTTAAACTTCCAGACGACTCAATATGGAGCTTAAATCATGAGGAAGTTGTTGGGGATGGTCGGTTGTGTGTTCCTTGGGATGGCCGCCGTGTGGGCCGCCACCAACGGTATTAAAGACGTAATCACAGGCTCACGCGCTTTCGTCGATGCCAAAGATTTGAAGGCCGGAACTTTCCGTAAGATCACCATCGTCGATCTCCCCGATGTCGGCAAGGCCACGCCGAATTTCACCCGGGCGGCGCCGAGGCCCGAAGGCGCGATGCCCGTGGCTCCGGCGGGTTTTACCGTAGCGTTGTACGCACACGATGGCCTGAAAGCTCCGCGCCAGATCCGTCGCGCTCCGAACGGCGACTTATTCCTGGCCGAAGAAGCAGCGGGCGAGATCAAGGTGATTCACGACAACAACGGCAAGCCGGAGATTTCGGTTTACGCAACCGGTATGACGCATCCCTTCGGAATCAATTTCTATCCGCCGGGACCCAATCCGCAGTGGCTGTACATCGGCAACACGGGATCGGTGGTGCGGTTCGCTTACAAGAACGGCGACTTGAAGCCCAGCGGCATGCCGGAAACATTGATTTCGGACATCCCTCCGATGGGCAACCATCAGACTCGGGACGTGGTCTTTTCAAAGGACGGCAAACGGATGTTCGTGGCGGTGGGATCGGCGGACAACGTGTCCGATACACCGGCTTCCCAAGAGCACCGCGCCAACATTCTCGAGTACACGCCGGAAGGAAAGTTCGTTCAGATCTACGCCTCGGGAATTCGAAATCCGGTGGGCTTGGGCGTGAACCCCACGACGGGCGAAGTCTGGTGCTCCGTGAACGAGCGCGATAATCTGGGCGACAATCTTGTGCCGGATTACATCACCTCGGTCAAGGAACACGGCTTCTACGGGTGGCCCTGGTTCTACATCGGCAAGCACGAAGATCCGCGCGCGAAACTGCCCCGGCCGGCGGATAAGACCATCGATTCGGTCATCGTTCCCGATGTTCTGCTGCAGGCGCACAGTGCGTCGCTCGGCTTGACGTTTTACGATGGGACGCAATTCCCGGCGGAATACCGCGGAGATTTGTTCGCAGGCGAGCACGGGTCCTGGAATCGGGCCACCATCTCCGGTCACGAAGTAGTGCGAGTGCCGCTGGACAAGGGCAAATCGAACGGTATCTACGAGGACTTCCTTACCGGCTTCCTCTTAGCCGACGGAAGCACCTTTTGGGGCCGCCCGGTTGGTGTCGTGACAGGCGCCGACGGTTCGCTGTATGTGACGGACGACACTGCGGCGGCGATTTGGAAAGTTAGCTGGCTCGGAAAGAAATAATAAGGGATTGCGAATGCGAATCACAGGAACATTAGTCACAACGGCAATTGCATTCACGCTCGGTCTGGGGATTGTAGCGGCTCAGGACGGGGGTAGAGGCGGAAGAGGAGGCGGTCGCGGCGGAAGGGGCGGCGGCATTCCGGCTCCGCTCAAGATCACGATTCCCGCCTTCGCCGACGGTGGGGCGATCCCTGCGAAGTACGGATGCTCGAATGGCACGAACGCGAATCTTTCGCCCGCCATTCAATGGTCCGGCGCACCGGAAGGGACCATGAGTATCGCGCTGATCCTGCACGATCCGGATGTCGCGATCGGCGGCGACGACGTGCTGCATTGGGCGATCTTCAATATTCCCGCGACTGCAACCGGGCTCCCCGAGGGCGTGCCGGCCAAAGCCATGCTGGATGACGGAACGGTCCAGATTAATAACATCGGCGGCTCGATCGGGTATTTCAATCCCTGCCCGCCTCCGCCCACGACGCATCATTACATGTTCGAGTTCTATGCGCTGGATACGAAGCTGGACCCGGCTCCGGCGAACCGCGCCGATCTTCTAAAAGTGATGGTGGGCCACATCCGCGCCAAGGGTGTCTACTTCGGCCTGTTCCATCAATAATTAAGACCGCTCCCTTTGGTCACGGCTCGGAAACGCATCACGGACCTTGTTACAGAGCCACAGAGCCGCGACCACAGGGAGTCGGTTTCGCGCCTACTCGGGCTGCACGGAAAATGCCAGCAGAACATTTCCGGGCATACCATTCTTCACTCCGATATATCCCGATCCCGCGAAGAGCGTTCCGCCGACGATCACAGGTCCCGCCGCGCCCATCGATCCTCCCCTGGCCGCAACGCCGTTCACCGGATCGTAATCGTGAACGGTGTCGTACTCCCATAACACGTGTCCGTCTGCGCTGGAGAGCGCGCGCAGAACGCCATCCCAGCCGCCGGAAAATACGACGCCCGGAATCGCCGTCAACGGACCATCCTGTCCGGCATGCCTGGCCATGGCGGGCGAGGGCTCAAGTGGCGTAAACCATTTCCGCTCGCCTTCCCTGAGCTGAACCGCCGCAATGCCGCCTGGACCCAGTCCGAAATATGCGGCTTGGTCGTCGGCCGCGCCACCCCAGACGATCTTGCCGCCGAACTCAGTCGTGCTGCTGGTCAGCGCGGTCTTCCATACGACCGCGCCCTTCTGGTCGGGATCGTAAGCCCACACGTTTCCACTCTTCTGCCCGGCCACGAGGATTCGGTGGCCGTTCGGCAGCGTCTTAAGAATTGGGGATGCCGAAAAATCCTGATCGGGGCCGAGGTTCACCGGACAGTTTCCCGTTGGATTCTTTGCCGAGCAGCCCGCCAGCCAGGCATCGTTCTCAGTACCCTGCGCGACCCATTGGATTTTGCCGGTTTCCAGATCCATCGCCATGATGGAGTCGGTAGTTTTAGCGGCGGGCTCGGTGTAAGCATCGCCTGTCGTGGCGTAGAGGGCGTGCCGCTTCGGATCGATGGTCGGCGAACTCCAGACGCCTCCGCCGGCAGGCCCCCAGCGATTGGGGCCGGTTTGTTGCGGCACTTCCGTGATGACGTATGTCTTCCAGATCTGACGGCCGGTGGCCGCGTCGAGCGCCACAACGCTGCCGCGGAAAGTGCAGCACGGATATTTCGGATTGCCTCCTGCTCCTTCTTCGGAAGACGCGACCGGCACGTACAAGCGGCCTTCGAATAACTTAGGCGCTCCGGTGATGCGCGCGGTGGGGTGAGCTTCCACGCGGACTTTCCAGATCGGCTCGCCGGTGTCGGCATCCACCGCATAGACGCTGGCTTTCATGTCGCCAAAAAACGCAGCCAGGCGCGTTTTAGCTATGCGAGCAACGGTGATTGCCGTGCGCACTCCCGCTTCGGCTTGGAACGACCAATGGACGCACCCGGTGGCCGCATCGAGCGAATAGACAACGCCGGTATCGACGCCGAGAAAGATCCGGCCGCCCGCGACGGACGGTTGTCCAAACACGGATTTCGCGCCGGGAAATCCGAAAGCCCACTTCAGCTTGAGGCGGGGCACTTGAGCGGCTGTGAGCCCGGCGGTTTTCTCCGTCTGAAATCGCGTGTTGGACGAATCGACGCCCCAGCCGTTCCAGGCCGGACCGTTCGCGGGATCCCCCAGCCGCGAATTGCACTGGCCGAAAAGTGCGGACGCCGTCAGCAATAACAGGAAGAACTTCATGATCGAACCTGCGCTACTTAACAGCCGCCAACCCCTCGCTGATCTCGATGTAAGTGCCCCATGGATCGGTCAAAACGCACACCGCGAGATTCATGGCGGTCGCCTTCCGATAGGCCCCATCGAGCTTGATCCCGGACGCTTCCAGATCCCTGCAAACCTGCTCGACATTCTTCACTTCGAGTCCGATGCGATCGAAGGTCCGCCCCTTTGTCCCCGCGACCGGGCCGCTTGCCTTAGCGAACAGAATATTTGCGCCCGGAATCTCGCCAACCGTTTCCTTCCCATGCTTCACCAGCTTCGCGCCAAACCATTTCTCATACCATGCCTGCGCGGCGGCGACATCCGGCACAACCATCTTGATCTGATCCGCGGCGATCGGTGTCGCGAGCGCGCGGTCTTCCGTGATCCGCACCTTCACGTCGTCCGGTCCCATAAGAAACGCCTGTGTCGCAGTGGCGCCGGGCATCGGCTTGATATCCGCCGCTTCCCACTTAGCCAGCGATTCTTTGAGGCTCTTCACTTTGAATCCGATGTACTCGATCGTCGATCCTTCCGTGCCACCTTTGGGATCGCCCTTCCGCATCAGGAACAGCACGCCGGGGAACTTCGTCATTTTCAGCGGCCCGAGCTCCGCCGGTTCTCCACCCAGCGCGGTCCAGAATTTGTTCGCGGCATCGATGTCGTGGAAGCTGAAAATGTCGTGCCCGGCGGAGACACCCGCGGCGTTGGGCGCGGGAAGCTGCGCCATCGCGGAGATTCCGCACAAGAGTAGGCTGAACAGCAGTCGGTTCGTCATACTGCGCGCGATGATATCACTCTCGCATTAGTGCTAGCCTGTGACCATGCGCGTCATATTAATGCTCCTACCTGCTGTACTGTTGGCCCAAGCTCCCGCCGCTCCCAAGGCTGCGGCAGCCGCGCCGAAACCTGCCACTTCGACAAAGCCTATGACCGACGAAGACAAAGAAGTTTACGCCCTCGGCCTCTCCATTTACCGGTCCCTCGGTCAGTTCGACCTTTCTCCGGCCGAAGTAGAACTGGTGAAACAGGCGCTGACCGACGCTGCGGAGAACAAGCCCGCGGTGGATCTCACCGCTTGGGGGCCCAAGCTCGATTCATTCGCCAGTGCTCGCGCCTCCCGTGTCGCTTCGCGCGAGAAAGCGGTATCCGCAGCTTATCTTACAAAGGCCGCCGCGGTGCAAGGGGCCGTCAAGACCGAGTCGGGATTGATCTATCGCGAAATGCGTGCCGGCACCGGCGTTTCTCCGAAAGCAACCGATACCGTGAAAGTAAACTACCGGGGCACGCTGACCAACGGCACCGAGTTCGACAGCTCTTACAAGCGGAACATGCCCGCCGAGTTTCCTCTCAATGGCGTGATTAAGTGCTGGACGGAGGGCGTGCAGAAGATGAGAGTCGGCGGGAAGTCCGAGCTGGTCTGTCCGTCGGACTTGGCCTACGGAGATCAGGGACGCCCCTCGATCCCTGGCGGCGCAACGCTGGTCTTCGAGGTCGAGCTGCTGGAAGTCAGCGGCACCGGCGCGGAACCACCCAAGTAGATATCAGAGAAACAAGCGAGACCCGGAGTCCGGTTTCCTTCCTGGCGGGAGAGCATTGAAGTGTCACAATCGCGGTATGCCTGCCCTCTACATAGATCGGCTGCGAGGTTTTATCACAATCAACGCCGACCAGCTTCTGGGTAAGCTGACCAGCGGCCTTGCTCAGGAAGGTTTTGACACAACCACGCTTACCACCTTTTCCTGGCAACAAGAAATCGCCGAACTTCAGGAAGCATTCTGTTGTCTGATTGGCCAACTGCCTTCGGCTGCCGACTGGGCAATTCTATTCGAGTACGTACTGCCAATTGTTGGTCAACGAGTAGATTGTGTCCTCCTCGCCGACGACATGATTTTCGTGATCGAGTACAAAGGAGGAAGCTCAGCTAACGCCAGGGCGGCGCTCCAACAAGCACAGGAGTATGCATTGAATCTGGTGGATTTCCACGAGTCTTCCCGGCGCCGCACTGCTATTCCGATTGCTGTTGGTGATTTTAAGAAGTCGATTGCGCTGAACATAGCGTCTGAACATCAGGGTGCCGCGGTTTCCGCGAGCGAGCTGCCCGACACCATTGTTCGAAGCTTCGCAGCGTGGAGTGGCAAGAGCACATTCATAGAAATGATCCAGTGGAATAACTCTCGTTATTTCCCCGTCCCCACGATCATCCAAGCCGCTTCCGCCATTTATCGTGACCACGATGTAAAAGATCTGGCTCATTCACGAGCCGGAATCGACAACCTTGAGGCGACGCAGACGGCTGTTGCCGCGTCGGTCAGAGATTCGCGACTACGGGGTGTCAAGAGCCTGCTCGTTATTACTGGAGTACCAGGTGCTGGTAAGACGCTCGCCGGACTTAATGCCGTGCAGCTCCTCGCTCAGGAGCTCGATCCTGAGATCGAGCAGGCTTCACTCGTTTCTGGAAACGGACCTCTCGTCGCGGTCCTTCAAGAGGCATTGAAGCGCAGCATAGGCTCGCGCAAGAAGGGAGCAGGGCGGTCTGTCCGTTCGCGAATTCGCGAGGTGCATAGGTTTGTACGAGACAGCTACGAGGATACCCGAGCCCCCGCAGACAGGCTCATCGTTTTCGACGAAGCGCAGCGAGCATGGACTGCGGCGAAGAATTTCAAGAAATTTGGGCGTGACATCTCCGAACCCGAGATGGTTCTCGATATCATGGGCCGCCATGAGGGATGGGCCGTCATCGTCGCATTAGTAGGCGGGGGACAGGAGATTCATGGCGGAGAAGCCGGACTCGCGGCGTGGGGTGACGCAATCGCGAAACACCCCGAGTGGGAAGTAAGTACATCTCCGGAGGCGGTACTTGGCGGCCCGTCGGTGGCGGGCTCTAGACTGTTCCGCGACGCCGGCTCTGAGGCGGCAACGGTCGAACGCGAGCCTGCTTTCCACCTGGCTGTATCGAAACGATCTTACGAAACTGATGTAACAGCTGCGTGGGTGAATGCAGTCCTCGACGGCAGGGCTGAAGAGGCTAACAAGCTGGCTGCCGATAGATTGCCTGTTCATCTGACGCGCGATATCCAAGTAGCGCGATCCTGGCTTCTCGCTGCAGCAATGGGTAACCGCCGTGCGGGGCTAGTTGCGAGTTCGGGAGCAGCCAGGCTTCGTGCAGATGGTGTGGAGACTCCGACATTTGATTTTTCGAGGGGAATCGACTACGTGAAATGGTTTCTCGAGCCAGCTGGCGATCACAGGTCCTCGAATCAACTCGAAGTTGCTTTGAGCGAGTTCGAAATGCAGGGACTTGAGATCGATGTTGCCGGGCTCCTGTGGGGCGGAGACTTGGTGTTTCCTGAAGGGCAAGTGGTGGCAAGAAGCCTCAGGGGACAGAAGTGGTGCGTGGTCGGTGGTATCGGTGATCCGCAAGCTTCTGCGGACGATCCACGAACCAGAATTCAGAACAAGTATCGCGTCTTGCTTACACGTTTTCGAAAAAGTATGGTCATCTTCGTTCCGATCGGGTCGGCTGACGATCTGACTCGCGCACCCGCGGACTTCGACAGCGTGTATGAATATCTACTCCGATGCGGTGTGCGTCCGTTGGATAGCGGGTTGCAAGCAGCAGTCCCTAATAACCCAACTTCAGTGTTCCCTGCTCCGAGCCGTTCACCGTCCCTTTAGTCAGCCATTCCAGGGAAGCGCGGAACAGCAGCAGATGATTCTTCTCCCACATGGCGTTGTGGGAAGAGCACGCGAGGTCCACCAACACCTTCTGGCTGGAGCCGAGATCCTGGTATAAGTTCCGCACTCTCTCCGGCGGCACCTGCTTATCGTGCGCGCCGGTTACCATCAACACCGGAGTCTTCATCTTCGTCACCACCGCGCCGTTCCATCCCCACGAGGTCACCTGCGGGGCGCGCCGCACACCAGTGCCCCAAGTCGCGCCGACCGGGTCCGAATCGAGCATCGACGACCACACCGCCTGGCTCACGGCTGGCTCATACTGGTCCGGACAGCCGACCTGACGATCCCAGTTCGCCGTGAACTCGTCGTGCGATTGCGTCGTCATCGCCGCGCCGTTAGCCGGAACTTGCGCCGGCGGCTGGCCAGATGCATCGCGATTGTAGGCGGGGGCGAGAAGAACCAGCTTCCGCACTTTCTCCGGATGCTGCGCCGCATACCCGGCGGCGCGCGGACCGCCCAGCGACCACGCCACCATGCCAACCCGATCCACATGCCGGAGCGCGAGTAAGTGGTCGACAACCGATCCGATGTCGTTCCAGTCGGACGCAAGAGTCGTCATCTGCTGTCCGTAGGTCGCGGCGCACGGCGCGGCGATCAGGTTCGGCACAAACGTCAGTTGCTGCTCGTGCGAGAGATTGCACGGGTCGTTCATGGCGGCCGGGCGCGTCGAGCGGCCATAGCCCGTCATATCCATGGAAAACACGTCGAAGCCCGCGCGCGCCAAATAACCCATCCAACTGTAATCCTGGTAGGGGACATCGAACGCGACTTCGGCGGGTGTGCCCGCGCCATGGACGAACAGCACCACGCGGTCCGCCGATCCCGCAACGCGCAATGCCGTACCGGCGCGCACCACTTCGCGCACATAGATCTGGGTGGTTTGACCGGCGATGGCGGGCACTGAGGAACGGACTCGAACGTAGTGGTCGACGCTGAGCAGGCGCTCGCCGTCATCGGCGTAAGATACTGCCGTTGTAAGAAACATGAGAACTGCAACGATGCGCATATGGTCTCCTGACCCAACCCCCACCGGCGACAAAGATCGCCAGTGCCACATTTACAACTACACGTCGTATTCGGGCGGCACGATGCCTTTGTTCCGCAGGTACATTTCGGCGTAGCCGCGAGTGTGCGCCGTATGAATCATCGCCTGATAAAGCATTTCGAGGCCGGGCGCCGATCTGCCTGGTCCCGCGCTGAAGCCCTTGGTCAGGTCCGCCGCGGTGAGCTGCCCCACGACGCCGATGGCCCAATCGAAACTGTCGGTGAGATGCTTCACCGTGGTCGCTTTACTTGTATCCGCCCTGGGCGTTGCCGGTCCACGGCCCTTGCCGAGTTGGCCGAGATAGAAAACCTCCGCTTGTGCCAGGTGCTGCAGCTCGCCGCCGAATGGGCGCGCGTCGGCGAACGGCTTGTAATCGTAATTCTCGGCCGGCATAGCTTCGGCCACTTTCAACGTCAGGGCTTTCGACTTGCGCCAGTGGCCGGCGAAGAATTCGATTTCCGTGTCCGCGGCGCCGGCGACGCCCACTGTGGCGGCCGCCGCCGCTCCTGTGACAACAGCCGTAATTGCTTTGCGACGATTCATCATTTGCTCCGTGAACTATTGTAGTGACTTTCTGGAATACAATACCAACATGAAACTGACGACATTCGCAGTCCTTGCAACCGCAGTCGCGACTTTTTCGAGCAGCGCTTTCGCGCAGCTTCCTCCTTCGAAGATACTCACGCTCGATGTGGCCCAGACTATCGCGCAGGAAGCGATGGCCAAATGCCGCGCCGATGGTTACAAGGTCACGGTCCTGGTTGTCGACGCTCTCAATGCCACGAAGGCGATGCTGCGCGACGACGGCGCGACCGCTTCCACGACCGAGGTGGCCAAAATGAAGGCCACCGCCACGATGCTCTACAACAGGCCTTCGGGACCCGCGCAACCTCCCGCCCCTGGCACTACCGCGCCTCCAGCCACGATTCCCGGAACGATTAACGCGCAGGGCGCGGTGCCGATCAAGGTCGGAGAAGCGACCATCGGCGCAGTCGCCGTCAGTGGCGCTCCGGGTGGAGATAAGGACGCCGCTTGCGCGAATGCGGCGCTGGCGAAGGTGGCGGACAGGCTGAAATAGCGTGAAGAGTCTTTTTGCGGTCGGGCTCGCTTGCTGCGCGCTTACCGCAGCCGAGAACAACAAGCCGCTGGTGCTCGCGGATCAGGGAAGTTTCTTCGTTGGAGGCGAGACGAAGAGCTCCAATTCCCCGAACGCCGCTGCTTCAGCTCCGCCGGCCGACGTCACTATCAACCAGATGTACGTGCAATACCAGAAGCCAGTCGGCGGAATTCAGCACGTGCCGGTCGTGATGGTTCATGGATGCTGCCTCAGCAGCAAGACTTGGGAGACCACGCCGGATGGCCGCATGGGCTGGAACGAATACTTCGTGCGTAAGAATCGTTCCGTCTATCTTGCGGACCAGGTTGCCCGTGCCCGCTCCGGCTTTGACGCCACGATTATCAATTCGGTGAAATCCGGGGCCGCGCCCGCCAGCCAACTCCCCAACGTCCTGATGGCCAGTCATCAGGTCGCCTGGACCGTCTTCCGCTTCGGGCCGACGTTCGGCACGGCATTTCCGGATGAACAGTTCCCGGTTCAGGCCGCCGACGAACTTTACAAGCAAATGATTCCGGACTTCAACTCGCTACTCCCGACACCAAACCCCACCTGGAAAGATATGGCGGCGCTGGCCGTTCAGTTACACGGCGCCGTGCTGATGGGCCATTCCGAGTCGGGCTTCTTTCCCGAGGAGGCCGCGCTGATCGATCCCGCCGGAGTCCGGGGCATCGTCTCGATCGAGATGGCGTGCACTACCACAATGAACCCCCAGCAACTGGCCACGATGGCAAAGATTCCCATCCTGGTCATGTTCGGCGATCATTTGGGAGATGTGAAGGGACCCTTCGGCTCGATATGGACGACTAATTTCGATACCTGCCGGAAATTCGTCGACCAAGTGACGGCTTCCGGCGGCGATGCCCAGCTTATGCATCTTCCCAAGCTGGGCATCAAAGGGAACAGCCACATGCTGATGCAGGATAAGAATAATCTGCAGCTGGCCGACCTGATACTAACGTGGATCGACCAGCATGTTGAAGGTAAGAAGCAGAAGGCGGGAAAGTAAGCCGCCCTCACTAGGGCGTGTTCACACTAATAAAACAAAAAGCTGGTAAAATGTTTGCAGGATGGAAATCACCGAAGAGCACTATACTCGCATCGAAGATAGCCTGCCAGTACAGCGCGGAAACGTAAGCCTGACTAACCTGCAGGTACTGAAC
>Ga0182024_10001476_pt1 | contig 60663 bp, 51 predicted proteins | sample P32metaG_FD_120480 | JGI IMG/M metagenome (GOLD analysis project Ga0182024, IMG submission 120480) | Permafrost microbial communities from Stordalen Mire, Sweden - P3-2 metaG (Illumina Assembly) | ecosystem: Environmental > Terrestrial > Soil > Wetlands > Permafrost | place: Sweden: Stordalen...
ACCTCCCCCACGCTTCGCGCGGGGGAGGAAAGAGATGCAGCGGCCAGTGAAACTACCACAGCTCTGTTCAATTTGAGCGGATTCCACCCTAAGGTGATCGATAAACCTGCCAAGGGGTTCGTCCCTGGACGCGAGCGTTTCGCCAAAATCAGCGCCGTGGAGGGGTATCCAGAATGCGCAATCGCAGTATAGATTGCTCACCATTGCGATTGAGGAATGAACCCGTGGCACGCATCGCTGCTTTGATCTTGATTGCGATGGCCGGCTTGATTGTGCCCGCGCAGGCCGCCAATCGTTTTGAACCTGGACAATGGGAAATACCTTCGGGCTCCTCACCGCAGATTTGTATCCGGGCCGACGGCACGTGGTATGGCACCACGTACAATTGGAGCGGGCATTGGATGTACAACACAGAGAAGGCGGTTGCTGTCATGTTCGGCAATTATGCCGTCAATAATCAGTATTACGGCTATGGCAACGACACGATGACTATATTCAAAAACCAGGGTTCCTTGGCCGTTTCCTGGCAGGATTGGTTCGACGACGAATCATATACATTTATCAATGCTGGAACCCCTTTGATCAAGATCAAAGGGAAATGCGATCCTCCGTATACAGGTATCAACAGTCAGGCGCCGAGCCAATGAGCGCAAACAATACGCTTCCGGAGACACGGGGAGTGATTTGCATGACGCCTGCGTCGAGGTTCCTTTTTATAGCAGCGATCGGATTGGCGACTGCATCGCAAGCGGCCGGTCTCAAGCCCGGTCAATTTGCAATTCAGGGCCAAAACGTCACGCAGCAGATTTGCGTAGTAAGCGACGGCACGTGGTATGGTTCGACATTCAACTGGAGCGGTCGCTGGTCGATGGAAGGCGGAGTTTGGCAGTTGAACGGCAATTATGCGGTCGGCGATCAGTATTACGGCTATGGCAACAGCTCTATGCAGTTGGCAGGCGGCGCCGTGAAATGGTATGACTGGTACGACGATGCCTCCTATCAGCACTACGAAGTGGCGCCCTTCGCCCATGTGAAGACGAAGTGCGATCCGCCCTACACCGGTGCAAACACCCAAGCCGTCAGCCAGTAGCGGGTCGTGCGGCGAATTCCGCATATCCCCTGTCGATCATTCCGCGCTCAAGGGCTGCATTATCCGCATACGGATATGTTGAAGCGATTGGGTTCAAGAACATTTGGATTGCGCGGCCTTGGAAAACCTGGGCCAGCGAAGGATTTCTTGTTTTCGTGTCACTGCGGAAGTGGCGGATTTCAAGACGAGGAGTGCATTCTTCTTGAACGGGCGCCGGCACATGCCCCATCAGCCCATAGGCCACCGTCGCCTGGCCGCAAATTGACTGTCTGGGTCAGGTCCCCCAAAATGGGCATCCGCCGATCGCAATTGAGGAACGCCTATGAAATCCGTGCCCGGAATGAGCCTGCTTGCGTTATTCATGGCCGGCAACGCCATGGCTTCGCCCCATCAGGCCACGTTCAGCAGTGACAGGCTACGGACGAGCATCTTCGATGATGGCGCGGCGCAGTACACAACGCCCGCTCCACCACCTCCGGGGATGTCGGTGATCTTCAACAACATAGGCAAGAAATATCCGAATGGTGAGTATTTTTGCTGCGACGGGCTTACCGTTGCCGGGCCTGATTCCTATCTCGGACAGGAGACGTGGCCGGCAATTGCGTTCACGCCCGCAACCGATGTCACGGTGAAGGTGGTTGACGCCGGCGTGGGCTACGACAACGGCGGCCCCAACGACGTCGTCATCAGCATCGCGGCTGACACCGGAGGCCTGCCCGGGACCGTCCTCGGTTCCACGCATGTGACCGGGCTGGGGGATTTTGGGGATTGCTGCAAGCTGGCGCGTGCGAAGTTCACGGGCGTCAAGCTTTCGGCTGGACAGCAATATTGGGTCATCGTTGGCACCGACGATCAGGATACGGCGACAGTTGCTGCGTGGTCGTTCAACTCCACCGAGCAGATGCAGACGGTGCGCTTCGCCGAGAATTACGGCAGCGGCTGGCAACTCATCAATGCGACGGCGCGGCCGGCGCCGTCATTCGCGGTGTATGGCAAATAGGCTTCCTGTTCGCGGATCCAGTGACGGTTAAGAGTGGCGCTGCGAATTCGCAGGCCTCCCTGCCGCGGGCTCCGTCACAGGTGGCCGCAAACTGCATCGCTCAACCTGTCGACGGATTTGACGGATTTGACTGGTCGGAAGTGCGCGATCAAGTCATGGCGTGATCGCGAACACAGTGCCGCAGCCGCTGCCATTACATCCCGTGCCGCCACCTCCCGAAGTCGTGCCGTAGAGCGTGCCATTGATCGCGATAAGCCCCGCATAGGGATTAGCGCCGTCGCTGCCACCCTGGAACGCGTACAACACACTCTCTTGCCCGCTTGGGGATATCGCAAACACGGTGCCACACCCATCGCCGACAAAGCAGCCGGTACCGCCGCCGTCAATCGTCGTGCCGTAGAGAGTTCCATTGACATTGAGCAAACTGGCAGCGGGATTTGCCCCGTCGCTACCCCCCTGAAAGGTATAAAGCACGGTTTCTTGACCGGCGGTCGTCATCTTGAACACGTTGCCGCAACCGATCCCACCGCAGCCACTGCCGCCACCATACCCAGCCGTCGTACCATAGAACTCGCCATTGACGTCGATGAGGCCGGCTTCCGGCAGCCCGCCGTCATTGCCCTGAAAGACATGCAGCACGCTCTCATGGCCACCCCTGGTCATTCTGAACACCGTCCCGCATCCGCTGCCACCGCATCCCGTGCCGGCGCCGGAGTACGTAAGTCCGTAAAGCGTGCCGGCATCGTTGGTCACGCCGGTTCCGGGATTCGTTCCGTCGCTCCCGCCTTTGAACGCGTAAAGCCGCTGCGCCTGGCCGGCCAGCGTCAACGAGAAAACCGTTCCGCAGCCGCACGCCCGGCTGCCGCCACGCTGGGTCGTGCCGTAAAGCGTACCCTTAACAATAATGGGAGCACCTGAGGGGGCTGCGCCGATGCCGTGATCGTTGCCGTAGAAGGCATACAGGACCGACTCCTGCCCCGCCGGCGTGATTTTGAAAACCGTGCCGCCATGATTGCCGCCGCTGCCCGTCGTCCCATACAGCGTGTCTTTAACATTGGTGAGGCTGGACGACGGATTGTCGCCGTCGCCCTCGAATGCCGGAAACGCATGCAGCACCGTTTCCTGGCCGCTCGTCGTGACCCTGAATACGGTACCACATCCATTCCCATTCTTGCAGTCGGTTGTCCCGCCCCCTGGTGTCGTACCATAGAGCGTCCCATTAACGTCGGTGAGCGCGACCGCCGGAGAGGCACCGTCGCTGCCGCCTTGAAACGCATAGAGCTGCTGATAGGTGACTGCGTACGCAGAACTCCCGGCAAGAAGCCCGACGATCAGGGCGGCCAACCCGAGATTTCGATTGAACTCCATCGTGATCTCCTACTTCTTTGCAGTCTCCGAGTATCATCTGCTGGCACAGGCGTACCTTACCTGAGATCACACAACAAGGCGGACCTTATAATTCAAACAGAAAGTTGACCTTGGGGTGGTGCTTGTTGGATGGGGTTTGGCGAATTCGCCAGTGCCGCTGCGCGCTCCCGCCGGCCGCCACGCAGGCGATCGAGATAGATGTAAACCACCGGTGTCGTGAACAGGGTAAGGGCTTGCGACACGATAAGTCCGCCGACGATGGCGTAGCCCAGCGGTTGGCGAAATTCCGAGCCCGTGCCGTTCATGAGAATCATGGGAACGCCGCCCAGCGCCGCGCAGGCTGTGGTCATCAGAATGGGCCTCAGGCGCTGATGAGAAGCCTGCCTGGCGGCCTCCTCGGCCGAGAGCTTTTGTTCGCGCTCCAGACGCAAGGCGACATCGACGATCATGATGCCGTTCTTCTTGACGATGCCGATCAACAGGATGATCGCAATGATGCCGATCACGTTGAGATCCTGCCCGACCGCCTTCAACGCCAGCAGCGCGCCCACCCCGGCGGACGGGAGAGTCGAAAGAATCGTCAGGGGATGGATGAAGCTCTCATAGAGCACGCCCAGAATGACGTAGACAGCAATCAGCGCCGCGCCGATCAGGATCGGCTCGTCCGCGAGGGATTGCTGAAAGGCCTGGGCCGTCCCCTGGAACGAGCCGGTAAGCGTCGTGGGCGCGCCCAGCCGGACGCGCGCCGCTTCCACCGCCTGGGTCGCCTGGCTGAGCGCGATGCCCGGCGCGAGATTGAACGATAGCGTTGCAGCGGGATACTCGCCCTGATGGTTGACCGTCAGGCTGCTGGTCGCCGCGGGATCGACCTTTACGAACAGCGACAGCGGCACGGTCTTGCCGGTGATCGGCGAGAGGATGTACAGGGAATTGAAAAGATCGGGCGTGGCCTGCAGGCCCGGCGGTCCTTCCACAACCACATGATAGCTGTTCTGCTGCGTGAAATATTGAGTAACTTCATCCTGGCCGATCAGCTCATAGATCGCGGTATCGATGTTCGCCGGTGAGATGCCGAACCGCGCGGCGGCATCCCGATCGATGTTCAAATTGACCGCGCCGCCTTGCGATTGCTGGTCGGAACTGACGTCCTTGAGCTGCGGCAGGGTTTTCAGCAGGGCGAGCAATCGGGGCGCCCAATTGTCCAGCTCGGTCAAGTCGGAATCCGACAGCGTGTATTGATATTGCGCCTGGCCGGCGCGGCCGCCGACATTGATGTCCTGCGACGCCTGGAGAAAGGTCTGCACGCCGACAAGCTGGGCCAGCCTGGGGCGAAGCCTCGTGATCACCTGATCGGCCGTCGCCTTTCGGCCGCTGTTCTTGGGTTTCAGGGCGATGAACATATTTGCCTGATTGGTGCCCCCCCCACCGACGAACATGCCGAATCCGGAAACGGCCGGATCCTGGCTCACCACCTGGCCGACATCCTGGACCTTCTGTCTTGTCTTGGTGAAGGACGCATCCTGCGAGGTGATCATCACCCCGCTGATGAATCCGGTATCCTGTTGGGGGAAGAAGCCGGTGGAGGCGGTGGCGTAGAGAACGATCGCCACGGCGACCGTCGCCACGAAAACCAGGAGCGTGATGAATTTGTGCTCGAGCACGATGTCCAGCGAGCGCGCGTACCCGTCATCGAGCTTGCGGAATCCCTTCTCGAGCGCGCGCGTGAACCAGTTCGAGGGCGGCGTCGGCGGTTTGAGAAACCTGCCGCTCAGCATGGGGGTGAGTGTCAGGGTCAGCACAAGGGAGATCATCACGGCCGCGCTGAGCGTGATGGCGAACTCGCGCATCAGCAGGCCCACCACGCCGCCCATGAACATCAGCGGCGTGAACACAGCGACCAGGGAGATCGAGATCGAGAGAATGGTGAAGCTGATTTCGCCCGCGCCGGCCAGCGCCGCCTCGAACGGTTTCGCTCCATGCTCTATGCGCTGCCAGATCACCTCCACCATGACGATGGCATCGTCGACCACGAAGCCCACCGCGATGGTCAGGGCCATCAGCGAAAGATTGTCGAGGCTGAAGTTGAGCGGCAGCATGACCGCGGTGGCCGCCAGCAGCGCCAGGGGGATGACGGCGCTGGGAATCAGGGTCGCGCGCACATTGCGCAGGAACAGGAAGATGACGAGCACCACCAGGATGATGGTAATGAGCAAGGTAATCTTCACGTCATGGACCGAGGCGCTGATCGTCTGGGTCCGATCCATGAGGATGTGAATGGAGATGGCCGGCGGAATGTTCGCCTGCAGGCCGGGCAGCGCCTTTCTGATCTGGTCCACCGTCGTGATGACGTTGGCGCCGGGCAGCTTGTAAATGACAAGAAGAATGGCCTGGCCTGCCTTCAGCGCCGGATCGGTGTTGGCCTTTCCCGGGAATATCCAGGCGCCGATCTGGTTGTTTTCCACGCTGGGGATGGCTCGGCCCAGATCCCTGATGCGAATCGGTGCGCCGTTGCTGTAGCCGACCACAAGCTGGTTCCAGGGCGCGGCGTCCAGAATCTGGTCGTTGGCATAGACGGTCATGCCCCGCTGGGCCCCGACAATGGAACCCTTCGGCGCATTGGTGGTGGCCGCGACGATCTGCGCGCGGATGTTGTCGATCTGCAGTCCCCGGGCCGCGATCTTGCGAGGATCGAGCTGGATGCGAACGGCAGGCTTCTGCTGTCCGCCGATCGTGACAAGACCCACGCCGTTTATCCGCGAAACCTGTTGCGAGAGGATGACGTCGGCGTAGTTGTCGACCTGGTCCAGCGGCAGGGTGTCGGAACTGAGTGTGAGGATCATGATCGGCGCATCGGCCGGATTGACCTGGCGGATGGTGGGCTGGGCCGGAAGATTGCTGGGCAGCTGGGCGCTCGCCGCGTTGATCGCCGCCTGGACCTGCTCGAAATCGGTGACGAGGTTTTGCGACAGCTCGAACTGCAGCGTGATGCTCGTCGAGCCGAGCGAGCTCACCGAAGTCATCTGGGTGATGCCGGGAATGAGCGAGAACTGGCGCTCGAGCGGGGTGGCGACATTCGAGGCCATCGTCTCGGGACTGGCGCCTGGCAGCGACGTGCTGATCTGAACGGTCGGAAAATCCACATTCGGCAACGCCGAGACGGGCAGGCTGATGTAACCCACGATCCCGACGAGCAGGAACGCGACCGCGATCAGCGTCGTGGCGACAGGGCGGTGGATGAACGGGCTCGAAATGTTCAACTGCGTGGCCGCCCGGCCGGTGCGGGTTGAATTGCCCTGACCGGCGAACCGGCCTTCAGAACCATCTGCCCATCCGTGACGACGATCTCTCCGGGCTTGACACCGGTCTTGATCACCGCCGTCGAGCCTTGCGTCCAGGCCACCGAGATCGGCTGGACCGTCGCCTTTTTATTTGCTCCGACAACAAAGGCGAAGCTGCCGTTCGGCCCCCGGTTCACCGCCGCCAGGGGAATTGTCGTGGCGTGCCGCAGGACCTGCAGCGTCAGCTGGACGTTGACGAATTCGCCGGGCCAGAGTCGCTTCCCGGTATTGGCGAAACGTGCCTTCAATTCGACCGTTCCGGTGGTCGGATCGATCCGGTTGTCGGCTATGCTCAACTCCCCCGAACCCAGAGGCGCACCCGTTTCCTGGCTTGATGCCTGTGCCGCCAGAGGCGTGCGAAACCCGTCGGAAACATCCGACAGGCGCTGAAAGTCGCCTTCGGGAACCGTGAAGGTCACCGCGATCGGCTGGATCTGATTGATGATGACGATGCTGCTTCCCCCGCTCGTGCCGCTACCCGTACCGGTCGCGGCCGACGTGCCGGACGTGTTGCCCAACGAGCCGCCTGCACTCACGAGATTGCCCGGATCGACCAGGCGCACACCCGCGCGTCCGGCAACGGGAGAGGTGATGCGGCACCAGCCGAGATTGACGTTGGCGGCGGCGACCGCGCCTTCGTCGATCAGGACAGTCCCCTCGTCCTGGCGGACGAGTGCAGCCTGGGTGTCGACCTGCTGGGAGGCGATCGCGCTTTGCGCTTTCAATGCCTGGTAGCGGGCGAGATCGAGATGGGCGTCCGCAAGAAGAGCCTCGTCTCTCTTGAGCGCCCCCTGCGCCTGAATGAGGATCGCGCGGTAGGGCGCGGGATCGATGAGGGCAAGAACCTGGCCGGCCTTTACATCGGTTCCTTCGACGAAATCGACGCTCAGCAGTTTGCCGCTGACCTGGGCGAGGATGGCGACACTCGTCCAGGCCTGGGCCGCGCCCAGGGCGGTGATGGAGACGGGCAAATCCTGGCTCACCGCCCTGGCCAGCGTCACCGGGACGGCCTGAATCGCTTGGGGCTTAGCGGGACTCCTTTGAAAGACGACCCATGCGGCCACAATGATGGCCAGCGCCCCCAAGCCCGCAAACACCCAGTGGGAGCGTCGCCGCGCAGTCATATCCCGGTGCCTCATCCTGATTCCATCAGACGCCATTGTAACGCGCTCGAGAAACCAGGCCGTTTCGCAAATTGTCGCGAACCACGACAATAATGAACATTTGAGACGGGCTTCTCGCAGTCGTGTCCCAACCAGTCGTGCACCAGCTGTGGGTAAATAGCCCGTTGCAGCGATTGGCAAAGGGTCAGGCAAAAGGGTGTCTGGAGGGGCAGGTTCTGCGTCTGCAACCGTCACCACGCGGAATGTGCGATCACGCGAATGCCGCTATGGCGAGAATGTAATGGGTCGAAGTCAGGCATTCGCGCGTTTACGAATTAAGCGCGTAAGGCTAGCCAGGTCAGCAGTTTCCTCTCCTTCCTATCCCGAGACGCGTTCCCCCCAAAGCTGACAGACGTCGCCATGCGCGCCGTTGTCAGCGATCTGGAAGGCGTTGAATATGTATAAAACTCTGAATGGCGCAATCGTCGCCCTGGGCTTCGCTGCCGCGACCCTCACGATGACGGCTCCCGCAAACGCTCAAGACGTTGGAGTCGGTGTCCATGTCGGCGGTGTCGGTGTCGGTGTTGGTGTTGGCGTTGGCGTTGGCAACGTCGCCTTTGGCTATCAGGACGGTTACTGGGATAGTGGCCATCGATGGCACCAATGGCAGAACGACGAAGAAATGCAGAACTACAGAAAGGCACCCGGCAATAAATACCATGACTGGAAGCACGACCGTGACAGCGACAAGGGCTGGCATAGTTGATCTGCAAGTTGCGCTTTCTCGCGTAAAATGATCGGCGCTTACAGACCCGGCATCTCGAGATGCCGGGTTTGTCGCGCTTGCCGCGCTATTTGTGTGCAAAGCCCCCCTTGTGGGAAAGGCATGCAGGTCTGTGACTGGAAATCTGCTCCGGCGCGGGTGAGAGGTCCGGGATTGCGGCGGGAATGGGCGGCCGCTAGGGTCGCACGGAGAAGCGGGAGGGATTTACGATGTTCGATCTTCGCCGAAGTTTGTTTGCCGCGGCGGCTGCGGCGATCGCTGTTGCCGCTTCGTCCGCCGCGTCCGCGGCCGGCGGCAAACTCACCCCGATCTATTCCTTCTGCAGCCAGTCCGGCTGCCCGGACGGCGACCAGCCCTATGGCGGGGTGACGCTGGGTTCTTCCGGCCGTCTCCTCGGCACAACCGGCTTCGGCGGCAAGTACAATGGCGGCACGGTGTTCGCGCTCAAGCACATGCGCGGCAGGTGGACGCTCGATACGCTCAAGAGCATCTGCATCGGAACGCCTCCGGACTGCCAGTCCGATCAGGGCCCGATCACTACACTCGTCGAAGACATTTCGGGCAACATCTATGGCACCCTTTATTTCGGCGGTGCCAATGACGACGGCGCGGTCTTCGAGCTGGTCGCAAAAGGGCACGGCAAATACGGCCTGCAATACATCCACAGTTTCGACAGCACCGACGGCTCCGGCCCGTGGGAACTGACCTATGCCGGCCAGAGCAGCGGCGCCGCCTATGACGGCACGTCGCCCCTCTACAGCACCACCATCGCGGGGGGAGCCAACGGCGACGGCACCGTGTTTTCGCTGACGCCAAAGGGCAACACCTGGACGCTGCAGACCCTTTACAATTTCTGCAGCGCGGCGAACTGCGCCGATGGCGGCCTTCCCTATGCGGGCGTCATCGTCGACCCCTCGGGCAACCTCTACGGCACCGCCGAATACTACGGCGCCCAGAACGCGGGCACCATCTACGAACTCTCCAACAGCAAGGGCGTCTGGAGCGAGACGACGCTCTACACCTTCTGCTCTGCCACCGGCTGCGACGACGGCAACGGACCGTTCGCGCAGCTGGCCGAGGATGCGAAAGGCAATCTCTACGGCACCACCTATTTCGGGGGCACCGCGAATGACGGCGTGGTGTTCGAATTCACGCCCTCCGGTTCGAACTACACCGTGCTGCACGGTTTCTGCTCGGAAGCGAACTGCACCGACGGTTCGGAGCCGGCCGCGGCCGTCACCCTCGATGGTGCGGACAGGCTCTTCGGAACCACCGGCCGCGGGGGCGACAACAATTACGGCACGATCTTCGAGATCGCGAAGGGCAGCTTCACGCGCGTCTACAGTTTCTGCGCGCAGTCGGGCTGCAGCGACGGCGGCTATCCCTACGGCACGCTGACGCTCGACGGCAAAGGCCAGATCTACGGCACCACCCAGGCCGGCGGCTCCAACGGCCTCGGCGAAGTCTATCGCCTGAAACCGTAAGTAATTGCCTCCATCGCCCTGTCTGACCCTTTCCCCTAAGTCGGGCCATGACAGGTTTTGGTGGAAGTACAACAGTGCATAGATGTGTCTCAACGCAATGGCAAAACATATTGTCATGGCCCGCGAAAAGCGGGCCACCCAGCTGGACGCGTTACAAATTTTATTCAGCGCGCGGACGCGCGCTGGCTGTGTGGCCCATCCTGAACAAAGAGAGAGGGGACGCGTCTCCACCCTCCCGGAGCGTTATTCTCGCGGGACAGCAAAGACCAAGTGAAGAGGGTCGAATCTACGCACCGCAACACCCCGCAATCGAAGCCCGGTCTTTGGCGTTGAGATCGAGCGACAGGGCGCGGCGGTATTTGTCGAGCGCGTCGGCGTGGCGGCGGAGGCCGTCGAGCGCGCGGCCCCACTCGAGATAAAGCCGGCCCCAATTGGGCGCATCGCCCGCGGCCTGTCTGTACTTGTCGGCGGCTTCCAGGAATCGTCCTTCGCCGGCCAGCGCTTCGCCCCAATGCGCCAGCGGGTCGGCCCAATGCGGCCCTTTCGCGTGCGCCAGTGCGAATTTCCCGATCGCCGCGTCGCGCTCGCCGTGCCGCATCAGGGCCTCGCCCCAGCTTTCGTAGGAAGACGGAACCGACGGCGCCAGCGCCACCGCGGCGGCGTAGTCCTTCTGCGCAGCATTCCAGTCGCCGCGATGGTCGGCGATGTCGCCCTTGAACCGGTAGCAATCCACGAAATGGCCGCCGCGGGCGATCTCCGCATCGGCGTTGCCGCCCGCGCCCGCCAGCGTCTCCGCGAGCGCGAGCCAACAGGCGGTGGGAGATGAGATGTCGGAGGCGACGGCCGCATCCTTCCTGACGATCGCGTCGGCCGCGCGCATCGATGAAGCGGCCTGCGCGGCATCGCCGCGATCCAGCGCCACCGCCGCGCGAACGAAAGTGCTCTGCGCGATCACGAAAGAATCCTGATTCGCGCCGGGCGAGGTTTCGAGCTCGAGTTCGGCGCCGCGCCAGTCATGCATCTGCGCCAGAGCCCAGGCATCGAAGGGCGCGTCCTGCACGACTTCGGTTCCCTGACCGCCATTCTCTGCCATGTCGGCGGCAAGGTCGTGATGGAAATCGGGCCAGCCGTTCAACAGATAGTCGAGATTTTCCCAATAGGCGACCGGCATCTTTGCCGCGAGCCAGCTGCCCCGTCGCGCGCGCCGTTCCATGCCGCGCCCCGTCCGTACAACGGCCTCCTCCTCGCCCAGCGACAGTTGCATGGCCATCATCGTGTCGTAACCGAGCCAGAAATCGGGGTTGAGCCGCACGGCTTCCCGAACCTTGTCGAGCGCTTCGCGATAACGTCCGAAATCCGAGAGAGAGTTGGCCGATACGTTCAGGAGCAGCGGCTTGTCGGCCGCGCTCGCATTGGCATAGGCGCTTTTCGCAAGCGCGATCACTTCGGCATCGCGCCCGTGGTTCTGCAGATAGACGCAGAACAGATAAGGCTCGCTGCCGCCATACAGATATTCGGCCGCCTTGACCGCCAGCGCGTGCAGCTGGTCGCGGCTGCCGGTGAAACTCTTCGCGGCAAAGCGGTCGCCGCGAATCGTCAGCACGATGTTTTTTCAGTCTTCGACCACGCTGCCGGTGATGTGCTCGTCTCGCGCCAGCCAGCGGTGCAGCAGGTTTTCGATTTCGTCGATGGAAATGCCGGCTTCGGGAATCTGCAGTTCGATCCTGTTGCTCCAGGCGTCTTCGACGGCGCGCTTCTCCTGATTGGTGCGGGTGGCATCCTGGAACGCCTTCAGACGATCCAGCAATTCGGACGCCATCACTTTCCCGGACAGGCCCTGCGCGGCGAAACTCGCAGGAACGTCGAACGCATCGATGATCACCGAGCGCGACGTCCACGCGTCCCAGAACAAAGCTGCCGCGAGGCAGAGAACAATCACGCCGGCGACGGCAAGGGCGAGATCGAAGGCGACCAGAAAGCGGTCCCGGATGTGCTGGGTGTGGAGATGCTGACGCTGCATCGCCGCGAGCTTGATCTGCTCTTCGATGAGCACCCCGGCGCGGGCGCGCGTGTCCGGATCGGCGGCCACGGCTTCCGCCAGTCCAAGCGTCACCGGTTCGCTTATCGCCGGCTCCGCGGCCGTAGAGTCTTCCGGCGGATCCCGCCCCTCGTCGATCATCGCCCCTCGCTCCGACCGGATCGCCCACCATCCGCCTTTTTGCCCGCCCGGGAAAGGCTTAACTGCGCGCTCCGGATTGCGGCGATCGAACACGCGGCGGCCGAACAGCAAAGCAGCAGGCGCATCGCCCGCCGCGACCGGATCAGGGGGAAAGGCCGGGGCGCTTGCATATAGCGGCATTAAATAGCGGTTGGCAGAGAGCGTGGCGCTGTGTCAAAGGTTAGGTCGAAAGTTGAAAGAGGCGTTAGTCCGTGTACCGCAAACCCCTTCTGACCGCCCTGGTAATCATCGCGATTGCCGCGCTGGGCGCGGCGGCGTGGTTCGTACACTCAAGCCCTTCTTCTTCGCCTGCGGATGCACTACCCGCCGCAGGCGAGCCAGCGGTGACGATCACTGCTTGGGACAGAACGCTGGGCAATCCTAAAGCGCCGGTCCTGATAGTTGAATACGCGTCGCCTCAGTGCCGGCATTGTGCGCGCTTCGACATGTCGTATTTTCCCATCCTCAAGAAGAAGTACGTTGACACGGGAAAGGTCTATTATGCGCTTCGCGTTTATCCGCTGAGCGCCGCCGATGTTGCGGCCGAAGCGATCGCGCGCTGTCTTCCTGCGAATAACTATTTTCAGTTCCTCGATCTGCTCTGGCGGAATCAGATGAAGTGGGATCCGGTATATCGCGTTCCGGATGTGCATGCGGGCCTTGTCGAGGTGGGCCGAATCGCCCGAATGAGTGCGGAGAAGGTGGACAGTTGCATCGCAGACCGGAAAACCGCAGCCAGGATCTCCGAGGTCGGAAACGAGGCCACGAACAAATACAACATCATCAACGTGCCGACCTTCCTGATCAATGGCCGCACACGGGAATTTACCGATGACTGGGATGCATTCCAGAAAGAGATCGACGCGGCAGTAAGCAAGAAGAAATAGCGGCGAATGTCACGACCGTGGCCGTGGCCTTGAGGTGTCTGCCAGCGGCTCCGGTAACGCCTGTGGCCTCTATCTGACCGATAGTTCGGGAGGGGCGGAAATCGCGAGCGGCTCGGTGCATTTCTACAATCCCGGCGGGTTCAAACACAACGTCGCGATCCCGCTCCAGCTCATCAGCAGCAACGCTGATCAGTCGCCCGCCGCGAACGATCTGGGGGTTGCGTGTACGGATGCCGGGTCCGGCGCGAACGCGACGGCTACGATGGCGTTGATAGATACGAATTCCGGAAAGGAGGTATCCGGTTCTCCTGAGGGCATTGATCTCAATGATCTCAGAATGGGTCGCCTGCGCCAATACCGAAGGGGGAGCCCGGTCCGTCGAAATGGATCGCTTCAATTGTTCGCACGCGGGACGGCCGGTTGCCCGGCCTGCACCGCAGGTTGTATCAACCGCCGGGCCTCTGATTGCCACAGCTTGGGCGCCTGGCCTCAGATCACGGAAGAAAGTCCTTCGGCATGGATCGAGACGACGAAGGTCGCCGCCGCTCCGCGAACGATGCGGGCTCGCCGGCGGTGGGTGTGGCGCTCGATGCGGCGCGCGGCGATCCAACCCTTGCCGAAGATGCGCGCGTATTCCTGCACGAACAAACCAGGCTGGTGCGGCTTCAGGCGGAACAGCTGATCGAAGAAGGCCGCCTGATGCGCTGGTCGCTGCGCCTCAAGCATGCCGGCGAATTGATGAAATTCGCCTTCGCGCTGGCGATCGCCGTGGTGCTGACCGGCATCGTCGTAGCGCTCGGCGCTGCCGTCTGGTCCGCCGCCCATGACAGGGGCCTTCTCATCGAAGCCTTCTCCGTGCCGCCGGATCTGGCGGCGCGGGGTCTCGGAGGCGAAGTCGTCGCCAGCCAGCTGCTCGACAGGCTGACGCAGATGCAGGAGCAAACAAATTCGATCCGCCCCGCCAGCACCTATCGCAACAATTGGGGCGACGACATCAAGGTCGAAATTCCCGATACCGGCATCTCGATCGGCGAACTGAACCGCTATCTGAGATCCTGGCTGGGTCACGAAACCCACATCAGCGGCGAGATCTATCGAACGGCGTCGGGAATCGCCGTCACCACGCGCGCGGGCGGCGCCGGCGTCACCTTCGCCGGCAAGGACAGCGAGTTTGCGGCGCTGCTGCAGAAAGCGGCCGAGTCGATCTATGCGCAGACCCAGCCCTATCGCTACGCTGCCTTCCTCGCCCAGGAGTCGCGCAATGACGAGGCGATGCGCGCGCTCGAGAATTTCGCGATCTCCGCGCCGCCGGCGGAACGCGCCTGGGACTATTCGCTTCTCGGCAATCTCTACAGGTTCTTCGGCCGGATGCCGGAAGCGCTCGCAACCCTGCGCGCTGCGGTCGCCGCCGATCCGCAAAACGCCCATGCCTGGGACAATCTGGCAGACCAGGAACAGGTGCTGGATCGCGTCGAGGACGTGCTGGCGCACAGGCGTAAGGCGTTGTCGCTGTTTGATAGCGGCTCGGTGGAATTCGACCGCAATCGCGTCGCCATCGTCAGGCTTCAGGATCGCGCCTCTGTGGCGCAGGCGCTCGGCGATTTCGCGACGGCCGCACAGCTGGACGAGGCAATCCGGGAGGAGCCCGACCAGCAGGGGACGCAGAAACAGGCGCTGACCGACGAAGCCGCCGAGGCCGCGCTGGCGCACGACGTCCGCCGCGCCGACGATCTTCTCGCGCAGGTGCGCCCCATCGGCGTCAACGCGCACTTGAATTACGAATTCACGGCTGGGGGCATTGCCCTGGCCGACGAGCGCTGGGACGCGCTGTCCAAGGCGATCGAACCGAAGGCCGCGATCGATTCCGCGCCGGCGGCATTCCGGCCGGTGCTCACGATTATCGTCTCGCGCTTGCCGGCTGCCTGGCACGCCATTGCCAGCGCCATGCGCGGCGATATGGCAGCGGCGCGGCGGCTGATCGGACCGACGCCGCTCGATTGCTACAGCTGCGTGCGGATGCGCGGCAGGATCGATGCGGCCGCAAGAAATTGGGCGGGCGCGGCGGCGTGGTTTGCGCGCGCAGCGAGGGAGGCGCCCTCCGTGCCCGATGCCTTCGTCGATTGGGGCGAAATGCTGCTCGCGAAGGGCGACGCCCAGGGGGCGATCTACAAATTATCCGAGGCAAGCAGGAAGGCTCCGCGCTTTGCCGATCCGCTCGAGCTGTGGGGTGAGGCGCTGATGCGCGAAGACCGCTCCGATCTGGCGCTCTCCAAATTCGAGGCTGCCAATCCATTTGCGCCGGAATGGGGCCGCCTGCATCTGAAATGGGGCGAAGCGCTTTCCTTTGTCGGCCGGACAGGCGATGCGAAGGCCCAGTTCGCCATCGCCTCCAGCCTCGTTCTCGATCCCGCCGACCGTGCGCAGCTGAACACGGATCGAATGCACTGATCCGTTTAACTGAGCGGCTCAATTTTGGACGCAATTCGGGCAGTTCTTTTGTCTCGGCAAGACCCCGGGATGACGATTCCGTTGGATGCGAAGCCCGAAGTTCGCTTGTCTTGCGTCACGCCTCCTTACTCGTCCTTGGAGAGACCGCCAGTCCAAGAAACACGAGCACAGCCTGATTGAGCCGCAGAATATCTTCGTCGTCCAATCTGCCGAGGCGTGCGCCAACCTTGGCCTTCGGAACGGTGGAGATTTTGTCGGCCATCAGCCGACACGCCACGCGCAGGCCGTTGCGCTCGTTCGGCTCGATCGGCAGACGGAACAGCGGGGCGTCGGTCACATCGGTCGTAAAGGCGCAGATGGTGATGGAGTCTGTCGCGTCGAAGCTGTCGTCCTGAACGATAAGCACTGGGCGAGGCTTGCCCGCATAGTCCTTGCCACCGGCGACGGTCCAGATATCGCCTCGCCTCATTCACCGCCGCCATGTTCGAATTTGATGGCCGAAATCGCGTCGACGAACGCCTGATCCTCCTTTGCATGGGCGCTGGCCGCTGTGGCTGCCGACTGGCGATGCGCCTCGGAACGGAACGAAGGCGAGCGCACGTCCGGCACCCAAATCTGGATCGGGCGCAGACCCTGCCGGCGCAGCCGCTCGCGATGTTCGCGCACCTTCACGCGCGAGGGCTTGGAGTTCGAAGCCGAGGCCATGGCAATCCTCCCGACAAGTTACATGTAACCTAACATTGGTTGCCATTCCTGACCAGTGCTGCCGTCTGGAGGGCCGCCGGACCTCGGCCCCGTTCCGATCATTCGTATTTTGTTCTTGCTATGTTCTCACATCGTCCCTATGTTTGCCTGATGACCATGCCGGCCGCAATCACCACTGACTTTCGCGCGCTCCGGGGCCGCGGGGCGCTGTCGAATGCGTCGGGGCGCTATGAGCGCGAGACGCGGGTGCTCGTGGATGACGGATGGACGAACGAGGACGAAGCGCCGCCCGCGCTGAAGACGGAAGTGCTGCGCGATTCCTCACGCACCATCATCACGCGCAACAAGTCGCCGGACATCTCATTCGAGCAGTCGATCAATCCCTACAAGGGCTGCGAGCATGGCTGCGTCTATTGTTTCGCGCGGCCGACGCACGCCTATCTCGGCCTTTCGCCGGGCGCGGATTTCGAATCGCGGATTTTTGCCAAACCCAACGCGGCCCTGCTCCTCGCGCGGGAACTGTCCGCGCCGGGCTACGTGCCGAAAGTCATCGCCATGGGCACCAACACCGATCCCTATCAGCCGGTCGAGCGCCAACTGAAGATCACGCGCGCGATTCTGGAAGTGTTGCGGGACTTCCAGCATCCGGTCGGCATCGTGACCAAATCGCCGCTCATCCTGCGCGACCTCGATATTCTGGCGCCGATGGCTGAGATGGGGCTCGCGCGCGCCGCGCTCTCCGTCACCACGCTCGACCGCAAGCTTGCGCGTGCCATGGAGCCGCGCGCGGCGACGCCGCAGCGGCGCCTCCATGCCATTCGCGAATTGAGCCGCGCCGGAATCCCCGCGGGCGTGATGTTCGCGCCTGCCATCCCCGCGCTCAACGACGAGGAACTGGAGACGGTGCTTTCGGCGGCGGCGGAAGCGGGCGCCAACAGCGCAGGCTATGTGCTCCTGCGACTGCCGCTCGAGATCAAGGATCTGTTCCGCGAATGGCTCGAGGAACGTGCCCCCGGCAAGGCGAAACATGTGATGTCGCTCATCCGCCAGATGCGCGGCGGCAAGGACTACGACAGCCAGTGGCACACGCGCATGAAGGGCACCGGACCCTATGCGGAGATGATGGCGCGCCGCTTCCACATGGCGGTGAAGCGCCTGCGCCTCAACCAGGAACGCACGCCGCTCGCGCTCGACAAATTCCGCCGCCCTCCCCGCCCCGGCGACCAGCTGGCGTTGCTGTGACACGCCTCAACGCGCCACCCCTCACCATGGCCGGCCTTGAGCCGGCCACCCAGCGAGCGAGCGTCCGCGAGCGAAATGACTCGCCGACACTTCGAAGCCTCGACAATTCATTCGCCGCGCCGACGCGCGGCTGCCGGGTGGCCGGGCCACGCCGGTCATGGTGAAGAGGTGGCGGCGAGACAGCAAAACAGGATGTGCATAATGCGGGCGGCGTGGGCTTCTCCGCCTTCCTCAATCGCGCCCGCTTTCCTACTGTCCCGCCATGCCGCATTACATTTTCGAGGCGCGGGTGCTCAAGGTCCGGGCGGGTCCCGTGGCGGGCGTGGACGAAGCGGGGCGCGGACCCCTCGCGGGTCCGGTGGTCGCCGCGGCGGTGATCCTCGACCGCCGGCGCATCCCCAGGGGCCTCGATGATTCCAAGCAGATGCAGCCCGAGGCGCGCGAGGACGCCTACGGGCGCATCTTCGACCAAGCGCTGGCGGTGGGGATCGGCGAGGCCAGCGTCGACGAGATCGACATCGTCAACATCCGGCAGGCGACGCATCTCGCCATGGCGCGCGCCATTCGCGCGCTGGCGCTCGCGCCCGACTTCGCGCTGGTGGACGGCAACGACCCGCCGGCACTGCCCTGCCCCTGCGACGTGATCGTGGACGGCGACGCCCGCTCCGTCTCCATCGCCGCGGCATCCATCATCGCAAAGGTCACGCGCGATCGCCTGATGCGGACGCTGCACGAGCACTTCCCCGGTTATGGCTGGCACACCAACAAGGGCTACGGCACCGAGGAGCACCTGAGTGCGCTCACGCGTCTCGGACCCTGCATGCACCATCGCCGCAGTTTCAGGCCTGTGCACAACATCTTGTATGGTGAAGCGATTGAGGACTCAATCGTAACGCTTTGATTCCAAAGACTCTTGACCTGTGGACTCCGCCGAATCACTGTCTCCGCGACCGGGGCTGACCCCGGCTGTCCGTTGAGACGGGGTGCGGGGAATGGCGAAAACACTGGAGCTGGAACACGCAGCCGATCGCGTGCTCGAGGGCGATTGCGTCGAGATCATGCACAGCCTGCCGGAAGCGTGCTGCGATCTCGTCTTCGCCGACCCGCCCTACAATCTCCAGCTCGAAGGCGAATTGCGCCGGCCCGACAATTCCCGGGTCGATGCGGTCGACGACCAGTGGGACCGCTTCGCCAGCTTCGAAGAGTATGACCGCTTCACGCGCGAATGGCTCACCGCCGCACGGCGCGTGCTGAAGGACTCCGGCGCGCTGTGGGTGATCGGTTCCTATCACAACATCTTCCGGGTCGGCGCCATCCTTCAGGATCTCGGCTTCTGGATCCTGAACGACGTGGTCTGGCGCAAGACCAATCCCATGCCCAATTTCCGCGGGCGGCGCTTCACCAACGCGCATGAGACGCTGATCTGGGCGGCGAAGAGCCGCAAGCAAAAGACCTACACCTTCAACTACGAAGCCATGAAGGCGCTGAACGACGAATTGCAGATGCGCTCAGACTGGACAATCCCCATCTGCTCGGGGGCCGAGCGCCTCAAGGATGCGGCGGGCGCCAAGGCGCATTCGACCCAGAAACCGGAATCCCTTCTGCACCGCGTGATGGTGAGCTCGACGAAGCCCGGCGACGTGGTGCTCGATCCCTTCTTCGGGTCCGGCACCACGGGCGCGGTGGCGCGCCGCCTCGGCCGCCGCTTCATCGGCATCGAGCGCGATGCGGCCTATGCGAGCCTCGCCCGGCTGCGCATCGCCGCGATCCAGCCAGCTCCCGACGAGGCGGTGGAAGTTACCCGCTCCAAACGCAGCGAGGCGCGCATTCCTTTCGGCTGGGTGGTCGAGCGCGGGCTCCTGCCGCCGGGCACGGTGCTGCGCGGGCCCGCGATGCGCCATCGCGCCAGAGTGCGCGCCGACGGCACGCTCGCCTGCGCCGACGCCACCGGCTCGATCCACCGTATCGCCGCCCATGTTCAGGGCCTCGACGCCTGCAACGGGTGGACCTTCTGGCACTACGAGTCGAACGGCACGCAAATCCCCATCGACATCCTGCGCCAGCGCCTCCGCGCCGAACTCGCCTGAAGAAATTTGCACGCTTGGCCGCGGAGCAGCGCTGGAGAGACCGCGCCTCGTGATAGGCTCAGCCTCTCATGGAGGGAGCGTCGGCGATGCCGCAGGATTTGCACAAGCCTTTTTTCGTCTGTGCCGTGACGTTTGCGATGCTCCTGGCGGCTGCAAACGGGCCGGCGAGCAGTGCCGAAAAGGTGCTCTACACCTTCAAGGGCGGCAGCGACGGAGCGAATCCGGCGGCCGGACTGATCTCGGACGATTCCGGAAATCTGTTTGGCACAACACAAGAAGGCGGCAACGCATCCTGTGACCAACGCGGGTGCGGTACGGTTTTCGAGCTTGCGCCCGACGGCGCGGAGACGATCCTCTATGTCTTTCAGGGCGGCAGCGACGGCGATACCCCAGCGGGCAGTCTGATCAGCGACAAATCCGGCAATCTGTTCGGCATGGCGGCATTCGGCGGTGTCGATGGCACGGGATGCAGCCCGTATGGCGGATGCGGCACGGTGTTCAAGATCGCTCCCGGCGGTACGGAAACGGTGCTCTATACCTTTCAGGGTGGCAGCGACGGGTATGGCCCCTCCGGGGCCCTCTCCAAGGATAAGGCTTGGAATCTATATGGCACAACTGCCTTGGGCGGCAGCGGAAATTGCGGCGATCTGGGCTGCGGCACGGTGTTCAAGATTGCGCCGGACGGCACCAAGACCACTCTTCATGCCTTTCAGGGCGGCAGCGATGGATCTGACCCCTTAGGCGGCCTGATCATGGACAGCGCAGGAAATCTTTACGGCACTACACCCGCCGGCGGCAGCCAGATCAGCTGCGGATCGTCAGGATGCGGTACCGTGTTCAGGATCGCACCGGACGGCACCGAGACCGTTCTTTATGCATTTCAGGGCGGAAGCGATGGCGACGAACCGTTAGCTGGCCTGATCATGGACGGCGCAGGAAATCTCTACGGTACAACAGGATATGGCGGCGACGGCGCATGTTATCTCCGCGGCGGCTGCGGTACCGTGTTCCGCCTCGCGCCGGATGGCACAGAGAGCACCCTCCATGTCTTTGGGGGCGACAACGATGGGTTGATCCCCGGAGCCGGCCTGATCATGGACAAGGTGGGAAATCTCTACGGCACAACTGAATCGGGCGGCCAGAGCGCTTGTCGTCGTTATGGGTGCGGCACCGTGTTTCGGCTTGCGCCGGACGGAACGGAAACAATCCTTTATTCATTCCAGCGCAACCACGGGACAGGGCCTACCAGCTCTTTGCTCGCCGGCAAAAATGGCGAGCTCTACGGCACGACAACGGCGGGCGGAGTGTATAACCACGGAGTTGTGTTTAACGTGAAAAAATAGCGCGGGCGACTGAAACCTCAGCGGTTCCTGTCGAAAAACCATTATTCCTTGGGTTTCGTTTTCGTGCCCTTGGATATTTGTTGTGAAAGAATAACTCCTCTCTGGGGCGCCGCGCCTTTGCGTGCCGCCCCTTTCTTTGCCGTGGGATCGGCGAGCGCTTGAGCGATGATCTTGCGCATGAGAGTGGGAAGGGCCGCGCGCGCAAGGTCTTCGGCCAGGAGCCATGAGCCCCCGATGCGCGGTCTCGCGGCGGTCTCTGCGAAGTAGGTTTCGATTTCCAGCTCGAAATGCGTGAAGCCGTGGCGGACCAGGCCGGCGCACTTCTTCCAATGAATCCGAAAGGGCGCCTGCCGCATCGCTTCGTCGGTCGAGGGAAACTCGCTGGTCCATGGCCCGAGCGGCGGCTGCAACATGCCGCCCAACAATCCTTTCTCCGGCCGCTGCACGAGCAGGATTGCCCCCGTCGGATCGCGCGCGACAAAGGCGGCCCCACGTTTGAGCGGGCGGAGGCGCTTGGCAGCCTTGCGAGGCAGAGTCTCGGCAATGCCGAGCGCGCGTCCGCGGCAGGCGCGCATCCACGGACACTCCGGACAGGACGGAATCCTGGGCGTGCAGACCGCCGCACCCAGATCCATGAGGGCCTGCGCAAAATCGCCGGCGCGTTTTGCGGGGACGAGAGATTGCGCCAGGTCGCGCAGCGCCGGCCTGCTCCGCGGCAAAGGATCCTCAACGGCAAAATAGCGGGCAACCACCCGTTCGGCATTCGCATCCATCGCCGCCTCCCGCGCATCGAACGCGATGGCCGCGATGGCGCCGGCCGTGTAGGGGCCGATGCCAGGCAATTGACGCAACGCTGACGCGCCGGACGGGAATTGCCCGCCCAGCTCCGCAGTCACCATCTGTGCGGCGCGATGCAAATTCTTCGCGCGTGCATAATAGCCAAGCCCTGCCCAGGCTGCCCGCACCTCGTCGAGCGAAGCAGACGCGAGCGCCTCCACGCTCGGCCAGCGCGCCAGGAATTTCCGGTAGTACCCGGCGACGGCGGCCACCGTGGTTTGCTGCAGCATGATTTCGCTCAGCCAGACGCGATAGGCATCCCGTTTTTCTCCCGACGGTGCGCGCCAAGGCAGCACGCGCCGATTCGCGTCGTACCATGCGAGCAGCTTTGCGGCGGCGCGGGTACGGCTTTGCGGCGGAGGGGGCATGTCGGGCATAATTCCGGCGGGAATCATCAGCATGGCACGCGCGCGGAAACAACGGGAGAAACAGGCAGACGCCGGTCCGCCGCCTCGGCGAAACCGCGCCGCCGCGATCGGGCTCGATGCCGCAGACCTCGCACGCGCGGCGTTCCGGCGCGCCGGATTTGACGAATTCACTCTTGTGCTGCGCTGGAGGGAGATCGCGGGAGCCGAGGTCGCCGCCATCGCCCAACCCTTGCGGCTGACGCAAGGCGCCTCGGGCGGCACGCTCACCCTGAAGGTCGATCCCGCCGCGGCCCTCTTTCTGCAGCATGACAGCCGCAGCCTCTGTTCGCGAATCAACACCTATCTTGGCGGCCCGGCGGTCCAGTCCTTCCGGTTCGTCCCGGGCGAGATTGCCGCGGAGCGGAGATCGCAATCGCCCGAGGCCCCACGCCACGATGTCGCCCTGCACGACCCGGCCGCCCGCTTTGCGGGACCCGAAGGATTGAAGGAGGAGCTGCTTGCGCTCGCCCGCGCCCGTCAAAAATAATTTTCACCCTCGCCGGCCTGCGAGCCTGTCAAGATGAGCCGGGGGGACGATTGAACGTGACGCGGGGCTCTGCCAAAAGCACAGCTCCGTTTAGCTCGAAGAGGCTGCCGTGACCCGAAAGTACCTTCTCGTCGGATTGATCGTCGTGGCGCTCATCGCGCTGGGAGCCGCGGCCTGGTTCGTGTTTCTCGGCAATCCCTCCGAGAGCGCAGTGCCGGACGCCAGCGCCAGCCAGACGGTGGCGCTGACCCCAAGGGACCGCACCATGGGATCGCCCAAGGCGCCGATTCTCATGGTCGAATATGCGGCGCCCAGCTGCCCCCACTGCGCGCATTTCGACATGGAATTCTTCCCCCTCCTGAAGAAGAAATATATCGACACGGGCAAGGTCTACTACGTGCTGCGCGTGTTTCCGCTGAACGCCGCGGATGTGGCGGTCGAGTCGATGGCGCGCTGCCTGCCCCCGGATAATTATTTTCAGTTCCTTGATCTCGTCTGGCGGAATCAGATCAAGTGGGATCCGGAGTTTCGCGTTCCGGACGTCCATGCGGGCCTGGTCGAGATGGGCCGCATTGCCGGCATGAGCGCGGCCAAGGTGGATAGCTGCATTGCCGATCAGGCGGAGTCACAAAAGATCACGCAGGTCGGACAGGAAGCGACGAACAAATATGGGATCAACAGCGTGCCGACCTTCGTCGCCAACGGCCAGGTCCGCCAGTTCACCGGCGGCTGGGACGATCTGCAGAGCTTTCTCGACGGCATGCTGAAAAAGTAGCGGGCGGCAGCCCTGGCAAGCGGCAGGATGTAAGTTGAAATTCACACGGCTCAGGCTCTCCGGCTTCAAATCCTTCATCGAACCGACGGAGCTGTCGATTGAGCCGGGGCTGACCGCCATCGTCGGCCCGAACGGCTGCGGCAAGTCCAACTTGTTCGATGCGCTGCGCTGGGTGATGGGCGAGGCGCGGCCCACTTCGGTGCGCGGCACCGAAATGGACGACGTGATTTTCGCGGGCAGCGCCGGCCGGCCTTCCCGCAATGTGGCGGAAGTCATTCTCGTCGTCGACAATTCCGACCGCAGCGCGCCCGCCCCTTACAACGAGTACGACACGATCGAGGTGTCGCGGCGCATCGAGCGCGAGGCAGGCTCGGTCTATCGCATCAACGGACGCGACCTGCGCCAGCGCGACGTACAGATTTTCTTTGCCGACACCTCCTCCGGCGCCGCCTCCACCGCCTTCGTCCGGCAGGGACAGATCGGTCTTCTGGTCAGCCAGAAGCCCATGGCCCGCCGGGCGATTCTCGAGGAGGCGGCCGGGATCGGCGGTCTCCACCAGCGCCGCCACGAGGCCGAGCTCCGGTTGCGCGCGGCCGAAACCAACATGGCCCGCCTCGACGACGTCATCCGCGAGCTCGAAGGTCAGCTTCTCAATCTCAAGCGCCAGGCGCGTCAGGCGGCGCGTTACCGCAACCTCTCCGGGCTGATCCGGAAAGCGGAAGCGCTCGCATATTACCTCCGCTGGACGGCGGCGGATTCTCATCTGCGCTCCGCCCTCGCCGCGTTGGAAAGCGCGGGCGCGGGCGTCGCCGAATGCACCGCCCGCGCTGCCGAAGCGGCAACGGCGCGCGCGACGGCGGCGAGCGATCTCGAACCACTGCGGCTGGTGGAAGCCCAACGCGGCGCCGCCCTGCACCGCCTCGCGCTCGAGCGCGAAACGCTCGACCGCGAGGAAGCCCGTGCGCGCGAAGCCGCCCAGCGGCAGCGGCAGCGCATTGTACAGGCGGAACAGGATCTGGCGCGCGAACGAACGCTCGACACCGATGCCGCCTCTGCGATCACAAGCCTCGCGGACGAAGCGGCGGTGCTCGATGCTGCAAGCACAAATTCCGCGGACGCGATGCGCGCGGCCGAGTCCCGCGCGATCGCGGTGGCCGAGGCGCTGGTTGCGGCCGAACTCGCGCTCGAGCGAAGCACCGGCGATCTTGCGGAGTGGAGCGCAAAACGGCAGAGCCAGACTCGCGCCCGACAGATTGCGGAGGCGCTGGCCGAGACCAGTGCGCAACAGCTCATCGACGCGCAGCAACGACTCGACAAGGCCGTAAGCGGTGCGACCCAAGCGCCGGACGTGCGCGCCTGCGAGACGGAAATCGTGGCTGCGCGCAAGGCGGCGCTGACGGCGCGGGAGTCGCTCGACCGCTCGCGCGACGCTCTGCGCTCGGCCGAGATAACGGAATCGGAGGCCCGCCTTCCCCTCCAGGCCGCCGAGCGCGAAACGCAGCGCCTCTCCGCCGAAATCAAGGCCCTCGCCGATCTCCTGCGGCCCCAGGATGCCGATCTCTGGCCGCCTCTGATCGATTCGGTAAGCGTCGAAACCGGCTACGAGGCCGCATTCGCCGCAGCGCTGGGAGACGAGCTCGAAGCTCCGCTGGACGAGGCGGCGCCCAGTCATTGGCGCAATCTGGGCCCGCTGGAATTGCCGCGGCCGCTTCCGCATGGCGCCCGTCCCCTGACCGCTCACGTGGCGGCACCACCGGCGCTGGCCCGGCGTCTGGCGATGACCGGACTGATCGCGCGCGAGGAAGGCGCGGCGCGGCAGGGCGAGCTGCTGCCGGGACAACGGCTGGTGACACAGCGCGGGGATCTTTGGCGCTGGGACGGCTACGCGATGTCTGCCGATTCCCCCTCGCCCGCCGCGCAGCGTCTTGCGCAGCGCAATCGTCTCACGCAGCTCGACGACGAACGCGCGCAGGCACGGCGCCTTCAGGCGGAAGCGACGGCGCGCTTCGCGACGGCGCGGAGCGAAGCCGATCTCGCGCGCGAAGCGGCGCGCCTGGCGGAACAGAACGAGCGGCAGAAGGAGCATGAACTTGGGGCCGCCCAGGAAGCGGCGGCGACGGCCGCGCGCGCAGCCGCGGAACGCAGCTCACAACTTGCGACCTTCGAGTCGGAGATCCGGCGCCTTGCGGCGGCGCGCGATGCCGCGCGCGACGCGGCGAATCACGCCGAAGCGGCGCTTGCGGAGCTGGGCGACGGCGAAGCGCGGTCGCAATCGGTCTCCGACGCGCGCGAGTCCGCGACCGTGATCCGTGCCTCACATCTGGAGGCGCGAACCGTACTGGACGTGCTGCGCAGAGAAAGCGAGATACGCACGCTGCGCCTCGCCACGGTCGCCGAGGAACGCGCGCGTTGGCAGAAAAGGCGCGAGGCAGCGCTCGGCCAGATCGAAGAGCTGGATCGGCGCCTCCACGAGTTGCGCCTCGAGCTTGCCGAACTGGAAACGGCGCCGGAGACGCTCGCCACCAGGCGTCATGCACTGCTCGACGCGATCGGCGAGGCGGAAACCGCCCGCGCACTTGCCGCCGACGCCCGAGCGCTTGCGGAATCGACGCAGACGGCAGCCGACAAAGCTGCGAAATCCGCCGACGCCGCACTCGCCGCCGTGCGCGAAGAACGCGCTCGCGCCGAAGCGCTCTCGCAAGCTTCGGAAGAACGGCTCGGCGAATTGCGGGCGCGCATTCGCGACGAACTCGACCTGGAGCCCGAGGCACTGGCTTCGCACGCCGAGGCCGACGGAGAGCTTCCCAGCGTCGAGCACGCCGAGAAGCGGGTGGAAAAGCTCAAGACCGAACGCGAGCAACTTGGCGGCGTCAATCTGCGAGCGGAAGAGGAAGCGGCCGAACAGGGACAGCGCCTCGACGGTCTTGTCCGCGACCGCGCCGATCTTGACGGCGCCATCCAGCGCCTGCGCCGCGGAATTCAGAGTCTCAACCGCGAGGGCCGCGAACGCCTGCTGGAATCCTTCGAGAAGGTGAACGCGAATTTCCAGCTGTTGTTCGCGAAGCTGTTCGAAGGAGGCGAAGCGAAGCTCTCCCTCACGGAATCAGAGGATCCGCTGGAAGCGGGCCTGGAGATCTACGCGCGGCCTCCCGGCAAGCGGCTGCAATCCCTGACCCTGCTCTCGGGCGGCGAGCAGGCCCTTACCGCGCTCGCCCTCATCTTTTCGGTCTTCCTCGTCAATCCCGCTCCCGTGTGCGTTCTCGACGAGGTCGATGCGCCGCTCGACGATGCCAATGTGGAACGCTTCTGCAACCTCCTCGACGAGATGACGCGCCTCGCGGACACGCGCTTCATCGTCATCACCCATCACGCGCTCACCATGTCGCGCGTGCATCGCCTGTTCGGCGTCACCATGGCCGAACGCGGCGTCAGCCAGCTCGTCTCCGTCACCCTCTCCGAGATCGAACGCGTGATTGCGGCGGAGTAAGCATTCCTGGGACAGCTGGCGTCCTCGCCCGCATTAGCCACGGTCAATTTCCCCCGCCATCCCGATACGTCCGATTCTGACGTAGCGGCCCATTAGGTTCTCCCGGTCGCCGACACCGGGGAAGTACATGAGACTGTCAGACACGCTGGCGGAGAGCGCGCTGGCGCGGCGGGCGCGGCCGCCGCCGCTGTTGCAGGAATTCGCGCGCGAGATCGTCCAGGCGTGGAAAGCGTGGCTGACCGGCAGCCTGCCGATGGTCGCGCTCTCGCTCGCCACCCTCGTCGATCCCGACTGGACGCGCTTTCCGCCCTGGGTGTGGGTGCTCCTGATCTTCATAGCCGGGCTGAGCTTCGCGACGTTCCGCGTGTACCGCGAGCTGCGCCGGCAGCGCGACCTGCTGCACCAGCGGCTCGGGCAGCTGAGCGTCGGTGGACCGTATCTGCTCGTGCCCTATTCGGGAGAAGTGATGGAAAGGCTGAAACATGACCTGTGAAATCGCCGTCATGAACAAACGCGGGGTCGCCCTTGCTGCCGACAGCGCCGTCACTGTGGGCGATGGTGAAAAGATCTATCACCATGCCGAAAAGCTTTTCTCGCTCCGTTCGGGCGCGCCGGTCGGAATTCTGATCTACGGCTCTGCCGAAATCATGGCGATGCCCTGGGAGTTGGTGATCCACGCCTACGCGCAAGCGCTGGGCGAACGCCGCTTCGACCGCATCGAGCAATACGCCGACGAATTCTTCCGCTCCATCGAATCCTCGACATCTCTGTTTCCGCCGGAGTTGCAGCGCGACTGGTTTGGCTCACTGGTGGCGAGCTACTGGAAAGAGCAGTTCGCCGTGCCGCTGGCGCACCGGATGAAGACGGATGCGAAAGAGTCTTCCGGCGCAGCCAATGCCGTGTTGCTGGAATTGCTGGCGAAGGACAGCAACGAATGGGAATCCTGTCCCGAAGGCGGGGAACCGGGCGCGGGTTTCGCCGAGAAATTCCTGGCGGAACAGCATGACCTTCTCAGCGCGGTCGAGCACGATCTGTTCGGCGTTCATGCATCGAGTGCTGACGCCAAGCGCAGGCTCCGCGACATCGTCCGCGCGATGCTGAGCCGGAAATGGATTCACCCGCTCGACCAAAGCGGCATCGTTTTCGCCGGCATGGGTGAAGCCGAGCCCTTCCCGGTGCTGCTTGACTTCGCGGTCGGGTCGCTCATCGGCGGCCGGCTGCGGCGTTTCCTTCGCAATGAGGCACGGGTTACGCGCGAGGATTCCGCAATCGTGGCGCCCTTTGCGCAGGACGACATGGTGCAAACCTTCTATCGCGGGCTCCTGCCGGATCTCGACGAACGCCTCGATCACATCGTGGGGCATGCGGTGGCCCGCGAGTTCGCGAAACATGACGAGGTGCTGTCCGAAGAGCAGATCGGGAAACTCAAGCGCGCTTTCCGCAAGGCGCTGGAATCCGAGATCGACGGGTACTACCAGCGGCCGCTGATCCAGGCCGTCGATGCCCTGCCCCGCCGCGACCTCGCGCGCATTGCCGAAGCGCTGGTCAGCCTGACGGCGCTCCGCCGCCGCATGTCGCTCGGCGAGAAGGAAACGGTGGGCGGCGCGATCGATGTCGCGATCCTCTCCAGGGCGGAAGGGTTTCAGTGGGTGAAGCGCGGCGGCCGGTCAATGGCCGAGTTCGCCCCGTGCTTTATCTCCTGAATCGATGTGCGGTGTTCCGTCCGGGCCGCTTGCATTCTATGCTCGTGCCGGGACTGTCGCGGTCATGATGCCGGAACACCGGCACAGCACCGCGCGCCGAGGGGCGGCACCGATGCGCTACGAGAAAGCGGAAACGGTTCTGCGCATCGCCTCCGACATGCAGGGCACCGCCGAAGGGCTCTCGCTTGAGGACATCCGCAACAACTATTCCGACCGGCCGCTCAGCCGTCGCACCGCAGAGCGCCTGCGCGACGCCATCGAACGCGTGTTTCCCCAAATGGAGCAGGCCAATCCGGGCCAGCTGCCCAAACGCTGGCGCATCCGCGCGGGCACGCTGAACGGTCTCGTCACCTTTTCGGCCGGCGAAATGGCGGCGCTGCAGGGCGCGCTCGCGCTGCTCCGCCGCGAGAACATGGCAGTTCAGGCGCAGGAGGCTGCAAGTGCGATCTCCAAACTCCGCGCCATGATGAAGCCCGCGACGCTCGCGCGCATCGAGCCCGACCTCGAAGCGCTCACCGAAGCCGAAGGGCTCGCCATGCGTCCGGGCCCGCGGCCGCGCATCGACGGCGAAATCGTCGGCCAGTTGCGTGCCGCCATTCTCGCGCCGGAGAAGGTGCGGATTCACTACCGCTACCGCGGCTCGGGCAAACGCGGTTTCGAGACGGTGCGGCCTTACGGATTTCTGTACGGCGATCGCAACTATCTGGTCGCGTGGAGCGAAGGCGAGCGGGCGCGTGACTTCCGCTCCTACGCCCTCTCCAATATCGAGCGCGTCGAGCCGCTCGGGAAGAGTTTCACCCGCGACCGCCGCTTCTCTCTCAAAGCCTATGCCGAGCGCTCTTTCGGCGTCTTTCAGGAGAAGCCGTTCAATGTGGCCTGGAAATTCTCCCCGCAAGTCGCCGAGGACGCGAAGGATTTCCTGTTTCACCCGACGCAGAAACTCGAACCGCAGAAAGACGGCTCGCTCATCGTCCGCTTCCGCGCCGGCGGCATCCAGGAGATGGTTTGGCATCTTGCGATGTGGGGCACTGATGTCACTGTCCTACGACCCGCCAAGCTACGGAGCGATCTTGCGACATTTCAGAGCGGTTGTTAGAAATTCGACGGAGGCTGCAGTTCGCTATACACGGCTCTCGAGATTTCTTGTTCCGACACTTTGATTTCCGATATGGTTACTGAGTCCGCGCTGTAGCAATCGATTTCGCTTCTCTCCCCGCTTCGGTTCTCTGGCGACCCGGGATTTACGGTGTGGCCATCGGAGCAGCTACCACTCCGCTCTCCACAATCAGTTTGGCAAACTGGTCTCCGTGCACAAGCTCAATCCTAATTCCCTTCTCATCAAAATATTGTTCCGCCGCAGCGACTGCACTCGATCCTATACTTCCTGCCGTGACCACCATGCCGAGGCTAGCACCTTCGGCCTCAATTCCTCGTATGAGCTGTTCAACAACATCCCGTTCCACCGGGGGATTAGGGTGCCAATGCTTTGCCTGAACGGCTAATTTTTGAACGAATGCTCCCGCCACTAGAAACGTCGCTACAATGTCTGCGCCTTTGTCTTCACTTCTCGGAATAATTCGTGCTTCTACGGCACCCAATCTTACCAGTACGCCCTGTATCAATCGCTCAAAACCAAAACTATCGATCCTACCCCCTCGGATTTCCTTCACCACCTCACGCGTGAGGCGGAGCTGTAGATCTGTCTGAAAGGTCGGTGTCTTTTCCTGACCGGAGACTAACAGACACTCTTGAACTTCATCCAACAGATCACTCGCGCCCGCGCTAGTCCCTTGCGTCTTCATCCGAGCGAGAAGGGGCGACCGCGCCACTTGGCGAGGTATCGGTCGTCTTTTGTTAAGCCAATTGACCGGGCGACGATACGCGGAGTCTTCTTCTACTTTTGTTGGATCATAAAAAGGCCGCCCTGCGATTTTTGCGACGTAAAACTCAGATGAATATGGGACTACCACGAGGTCGTCCTGTTTCATGTCGCGAATAAACCGCCACATATGGCCACCAGCATTACCCGACCTTCGCAAGTTTATTTCATCCGAGTAATATTCTTTTCGAATTATATCTCTGAAGTCCTCCCATGATAGTGATTCATCTAGCAATCCTATCGCGTTTGACCACCCGATGATGATGGTGTTGGTTTCCAATGCTTCGGGCACCTTATCTTTCCCGCTGGGCGAAATCCGAAGGACGTAAGCTGCCTGAGCCATTTTGTTCTCCCGTTGCACAAGGCAATGAGGCCTCGCGCCATAATATCGCGAGGCAACGCCACGCGCCGGCGATCTTAGCCGGTTTAGAGCAACAATGGCGTTTTCTTGACCCCCGGAAGCGAGGCAGAGAGGACATGGAAGTGACTCCACGTCCCCCTCCGGGCCCTCCGCCGAGCCTCCCCATGCGGGGGAGGAAAGTGAAGCCGATCAATCGTTTTAGTGACATCGAAGCGTTCTTGACAGATTGTTGCGTGGGCCACTATGGTCCGCCGGCCTTCGAGGTGCGGAAGGCCTGCATTCACGCGAGATCGGCACGGGGGAGCGCTCATCTCATGCCTGCTCCCGAACCCGAAGACCTGCGCGCGCTGGGTGAGAAAATCGACGAGGCGCGCGGCGCAGATTCGAGGCCGCCGCCGCAGGGCGCGCTCGGCGTTGCGTTCCGTTTCGGCACGGAGTTGATGGTCGGGCTGGGCGTCGGTGCGGGGATAGGGTGGCTGCTCGACCGCTGGCTGCACACCACGTTCCTCATTGTCGTCATGACCATCCTGGGCGCGGCCGCCGGCATCCTCAACGTGATGCGCGCGGCGAAGGAACTGAATGCGGAGGCCGCCAAATATCCGGCGCCGGCCGTGAAGAACGACGACGACGAGGAGTGACGACGCCGTGGCGATAAACCCGATGGCGCAATTCGAGGTGAAAACGCTCCTGCCGCTTCACATCGGCGGCTACGATGTTTCGTTCACCAACCAGTCGCTCTGGATGTTCATCATCGTGGGGGCCGGATCTCTGTTTCTGTACATCGCCGCGACCGGGCGCAGCCTTGTGCCCTCCCGCATGCAATCCATCGCCGAGCTGTCCTACGAATTCGTGGCCGACATGATTCACTCTGCGGCCGGCGAGGACGGGCTGCGGTTTTTCCCCTTCATCTTCACGATCTTCGTGTTCGTGCTGCTGTCGAATTTTTTCGGGCTTATTCCGGGTTCCTTCACGGTGACGAGCCAGATCGCGGTGACCTTCGCCCTCGCCGCGGTCGTCATCCTCATGGTCATCCTGACCGGCTTTCTCACGCACGGCATCGGATTCCTGAAACTCTTCGTGCCGAAGGCGCCGATCTATCTGCTCGTATTGCTGGTGCCAATCGAGATCGTGTCGTTCCTGACGCGGCCGATCAGCCTCTCGGTGCGTCTCTTCGCGAACATGCTGGCCGGTCACACGATGCTGAAGGTGTTCGCGTTCTTCGTGATCGCGCTCGGCGCGACGCTTGCTTCTCCCAAGCCCTGGTTCGCGCCGCTTTCTATTGCGCCGCTGTTCCTGATCGTGGCGATCACGGCGCTGGAGATTCTCGTCGCCTTCCTGCAAGCCTATGTCTTCGCGATCCTCACCTGCATCTATCTCAACGAAGCCCTTCAACTCCACGAACATCACTGACGGCCGCGGGCCGTAACGCAAAGGAGTCAATTTCATGGACGTCGCAGCAGCGAAAATGATCGGCGCGGGGCTTGCCTGCATCGCGCTCGTTGGCGCCGGCATCGGCATCGGCAACGTGTTCGGTTCCTATCTCTCGGGCGCCTTGCGCAATCCCGGCGCAGCCGCCGGCCAGACGACGAATCTCCTGCTCGGATTTGCGCTTTGCGAGGCGACGGGTCTGTTCGGCTTGGTGATCGCGCTGATCATCCTCTTCACCTGATCATGGCCGGAATGCCGCTCAAGACCGGAACCTCCCAGCCCGTGGCGGGCCAGGGCGGCTTTCCGCCGTTCAAGACGCACACCTATCCGGGCCAGGTGTTCTGGCTCGGGATCACCTTTGCGCTGCTCCTCGCCTTCATGTGGCGCGTGGTGGTGCCGCGCATCGGCGGCACAATCGGCGAACGCAAGCGCCGGATCGCCGACGAACTCGCGACGGCCGATCAGGATCGGCGGGAAGCCGATCGGGCGTGGACGACCTATCAGAACACGCTCGTCGAAGCGCGCCAACGCGCGCGCACGCTGATGGAGGAGAACCGCGCCCATGTCCGCGCCGATGTCGAGCGCGCGGAAAAAACAGCGGACAGCCAATCCGACGAAGCCATCGCCGCAGCGGAAGCGCGTCTCGCCGCGCTGCGCGCCGAAGCGCGCGAACATATCCGCCGCGCCGCGGAAGAGGCGGCGGTGGACATCGTCTCCCGCCTGATCGGCGAGACCGTCAGTCCTGAGGACGCGGCGGCCGCCGTGGCCGCGGTGGGGCTTCCGTGATCCTCGATCTGCTCAAGGAACCGGATTTCTGGGAGTGGCTGGGGCTGCTCGCGGTGATCGCGATCGTTCTCTACAAGCGCGTGCCGGCCTGGATCGGCAGCGCGCTCGACCGGCGGGCGGACGCCATCGCCAGGGAGCTTGAAAGCGTCAAGCGGTTGCGCGAGGAAGCCGAGACGCTCCTCATCACCTATCGCGAACGCACGCAGGGCGCCGCAAGCGAAGCGGCGACGATCCTCAGCGAGTCGCGCGCGGAAACCGAACGATTCACCGTGGAAGCGCGCGCGCAGATGAACGCCCACATTGAGCGCCGTGCGCGCCAGGCGGAGGAGCGCATCGCCCAGGCGGAAGCCGGCGCGATGGCCGAAATCCGAACTCTCGCCGCCGACGCCGCCGTCGCGGCCGCCGAGCGGATCATTGCCGCCCGGCTCAGCGAACAGAAAGCCACCGCGCTGATCGCCGACGCCATTGCGGAATTGCCCGCGAAGCTGAACTGACAGTCGATTTCTTCAAAGCTTCACCGTGGCCGGGCTTGACCCGGCCACCCCGTGACCGCGTGTCCGCGCGATCCATGACTCGATCGCAATGGAGCAAGTCAATTCGCTGCGCAGACGCGCAGCGGCTGGATGGCCGGCTCAGGGCGGGCCACGGTGAAATCTGGGGCGGAGGCTGGCGGGTAACTTATATCGCGATTTCGCGGCCGATTTCGACGACCGAATCCGAAGGGAGCCGGAAGTAATCTGTCACGTGCGAGGAGTTGCGCTGCATATAGGCGAAGAGCGCTTCGATCCAGCGCGGCAGGCCCTTTTTGTCTTCGCGCGGGATCACCGTCTCGTGGCCGACATAGTAGGTCACGTCATTTGGGTCGAGCCGGCAGCCCTGCGCATGCGCCTTGCGCAGCAACTCCGGAATATCGGGCCGGTCCATGAAACCGAACTGCGCCACCGACCGCCAAAAATTTGGCGCGATCTGCTGTATCGAAAGGCAATCGTCCTGATGGACCCAGGGAACCGATTGCGTCTCCACACTGATGACGAACAGGTGCTCGTGCAGCGCGCGATTGTGCTTCACGTGCCACACCATGACCGGCGGCGCGTCGCTGCGCGTGCGCGTGAGAAACACCGCCGTGCCAGGCACGCGTGCGATTCGCGCCTCACCCAGCATCTTCATGAAATCGGCGATGGGCATGACGGCTTCGCGAATCCGCTCGGCCACCGAGACCGCACCCCTGTGCCACACCATCATGATCGAATAGACGAAAGCGGCGAGCAGCAGCGGCACGTAGCCTCCATTCGCGACCTTGGCGAGATTGGCGAGAAAGAAGCTTCCATCGACAACCAGGAACGCGCCCGCAACTACAGCAGAAGCAGCGAGACTCCAGCGCCAGATTTCCCGCATGGCGAGGAAGAGAAGGGCCGAGGTGAGCAGCATCGTCGCCGACACGGCGATGCCATAGGCAGAGGCCAGATTGTCGGATTTGCGGAAGCCGATGGTGAGCCCGAGCGTGGCCAGCATCAGACACCAGTTGACGACGCCTACATAGATCTGCCCGTACCCTTCCGCCGAGGTCTGAGTGATCTGCATGCGCGGCATCCAGCCAAGCTGGATCGCCTGCCGCGTCATCGAATACGCCCCGGTGATGATCGACTGGCTGGCAATGATCGTGGCCACCGTCGAAAGCACCACGAGAGGAATGAGAAGCGCCGGCGGGCACAGGCGGTAGAAAATATTGTCGGTTGTCGGCGCGCCGCCCAGCACCAGCGCAACCTGCCCCGCATAGTTGAGCACGAGGCTCGGAAACACGAGCGCAGACCATGCCAGCCGGATGGGACGCGCACCGAAATGCCCCATGTCGGCATAGAGCGCCTCGGCGCCGGTGACGCAGAGGAACACTCCGCCGAGCACGAGAAAACTGCCGCGATCGCCCGAGAACAGATAGCGCAGCGCAAAGCGCGGATCGATGGCGACGAGGACCGCGGGATGCTGGGCGATGCCCCAGGCGCCGAGCAGGCCGATTGCGACGAACCAGAATGCCATGACCGGCCCGAAAGCGCGGCCGATGCGCGCGGTTCCGAGCGGCTGGATCGCAAAGAGCATGACAAGAATGACGACCGCGGCGGGCAGAACGTAGGCGCTGAACGCGGGCGTGGCGATGTTGAGGCCTTCCAGCGCCGAAAGCACCGAGATTGCCGGGGTGATCGCGCCGTCGCCATAGATCAGCGCCGCGCCGAACAGTCCGATCGCGACGATCAGCGGCCGCCGGTTGCGTTTGACGCCGAGCAGCGCCATCAGCGCGAGGATGCCGCCTTCGCCGTCATTGTCGACGCGCATCGCAAAAGAGACGTATTTGATCATCACGACGATGATCAGCGTCCAGATCACGAGCGAGAGCACACCCAGCGCGACACTCGCGCCCGCATGCGGGCCGGCGAAGGCGAACACGGTCTTCAGCGTATAGAGCGGGCTCGTGCCGATGTCGCCGAAGACCACGCCCAGCGCCCCGAGCCCCAGTATCGGCAGGCTCCCGGTCACCGCCGGCCGCGCACCCGCGTTTGCGGCCGTTGCAGTCAGCGCCGCCTGGGCTCCTTCGGCTTTGCGAATCTCGCTCACACTCCATTCTGTCACGCCTCGCGAATGCGCGTAAGTTCTGCGAGCATCATGGCAGAGCTTGACCCCATGAGCGCCAAGATAGCACTCTTGCGTTCCGCACATGGTGTCATTCCCGCGAACGCGGGAAGCCAGCGGCGGGAATCCAACCGTAAGATGCGGCGATCTGGGTCCCGGCTTTCGCGGGGATGACAAACTAAAAAGAGTTCAGTACTTACCTCAGCACCAATGGGGCTCGACCCGGCCGCGGTGAGGACAAAGCGTTGTCACTCCACATCCGTCGGCAGCCGCGCGGGGCGGTGGAGCAGTTTGAGCGTGACGAACAGGGCGAGACCCGCGGCCATCCAGCCTCTGCCGGCAAGTTTCGCGTTGGTCTGCGCATTCCACAGCACATAAGCGGTGATGGCAAAGCCCACGGCGGGCACCACAAGATGGCGCAGGCAGTCGCGGCTCTTCTGGTGCCACACGAAATGGGCAACTACCGAGACATGCAACAGCAGGAAGCCGAGAAGCGCGCCGAAGCTCACCATGGAGGTGAGAAGCTCGAGCCGGTCGACCATCCACAAGGCGAGCACGAGCGAGATCGCCGCGATAAGAAACACCGCCCGCTCCGGCACTTTCCGTTTCGGATCGATATGGGCGAGCGCGCGCGGCAATTCACCGTCGCGCGCCATGCCGAAAAGTAGCCGCGCCGACGCCGCCTGCGCGGTGACTGCGCCTGCAACGCCGGAAAGAAAGATGCCTGGAACCGCGAGCAGAAACTTGAATCCGTAACCGCCGACCAGCGCGGCAATGTCGTAGAAGGCAGTATTGGTGGGTTCGCCGGGTGGAAAGCTCGTGCGTCCGGGCACGAACAGCGAAGCGAGCCATGTCTGCGCCACGAACAGCACGGCCGAGAGGCACAGCGAGAGCATGGTCGCGCGACCGACGGCGGCGGCGCCGTCTCGGGATTCTTCGGAGAGGGTCGAGATCGCGTCGAAGCCGAGGAAGCTCAATACCGCGAGCGACAGCGCGCCAAACACGATTGCCGGTGTCAACGCACCCGGACGATAGAAGGGCGCGAGCGAGAGATGGGCGCCTGCCACATGATGGACGAGCGCAATACCGCCGAGCACGCCGAAGAGCGCCAGGATCACCAGCTGGAAGGCGAGCAGCACGAAATTCGCGCGCGCCGTCGTCTCTATGCCGAGATAGTTGATGAGCGTCGCGGCGGCGAGCATCGCGATCACCCAGAGCGCCTTGGGTGTTTCGGGCAGCGCCGCATGCATGGCGATGCCGGCAACGACATAGGTGAGCGTGGGAAGAAGCAGATAATCGAGAAGCATCGCCCAGCCGGAAAAGAATCCGACCGTGGGACCGAGGCTGCGCGCGGCATAGGTGTATACCGAGCCCGCGACCGGAAACGCCTTCGACATCGCCATATAGCTCAGCGCCGTGAAGACCATGGCGACGAGCCCGATCAGATAGACGAGCGGCACCATGCCGTGGCTGGCATTGAACACGATGCCGAACACCGCGACCGGGGCGATGGGAACAATGAAGACAAGCCCGTAAGTGAGAAGATCGAGCAGCCCGAGCGAGCGCTTCAGCTCCTGCTTGTAGCCGAAGGCCGCCAGGTCCGTTGTGACATCGGGCATGATCGTGGTTCTACGCTTCGGTAAGCTTGGCGCGCCGCAGATGGACTGCAAAATACAGGCCGAGAGCGACTGCGATGACGCCCGCGCTTCCGATCAGTGAAGCTGCTTCTGACGCACCGATCAGGGCAATGCAGAACAGCGAGCAGAGCACGGCGGCAATTCGCGACCAGACCCGTAGCGTTCGCGGCAAAGCGCTACCCAGGCGCAACAGCGCGAGCGCCGAAGCGAGATAAACGGCCACGCTCAGCACCACGGCAGCGTTGGTAACGATGGTGAATTGGCGCGCAAGCGTGGGGCTTACCGATAGCGCGACGAGAAGGCTCGTCAGCGCGCCCGTGAACATCAGATTGGCGAAGGAGGCACGGTGCGCGGGCCGCGCGGGCAACGCCGTCCCGATGTGGCCAAGAACGGAGTCGCATTCCGCCGTTTCGACCGTGAGAAGCACGGTCGCTGCGAGCGTGCCGGAGGCCTTGAGCATGGCGCAAAGGGCAACAGCGCCCGCAAACGCAGCTCCCAGCACCGGCACGAAGGCGTCGGCGAACGGCGCTGACGACTTCGCGAGCGCCGCAGCCGGCAACATCCCCATAAGGGCGGCACTGGCGGCAATGTAGATCACGGTTGCAATCCCAAGCCCGCCGAGCGTGCCGATCGGAACGTCCCGCACAGGGTTTTGAACGCGAACGGCCAGAATGATCGCGCTCTCAACTCCCAGAAAGGCCCAGAACGCGATGACCGTTGCCCGCGGCAAAATCGCCAGATCGGACTGGCCGCTCAGGTTCCAGGACGCCGAAAAGGTCGCACCATGAAACCAAAACCAGCCGCCGACGGCGGCGAGCAGCACGGGGAAAAGCCCGAGCAGAACGCTCCAGCTTTGCATCCCTCCGATGAAACGCGGGCCCAGAAAGTTGCTCCCGACGAAGAGCCAGATAATCGCGATCGTCGCAATCGTGAGACCGGGCGGCTTCGCAACGACAGGAACGAAGACGCTGAGATACCCCGCGACCGCAAGCGCGATGGCAACGGCGGCGACCAGACAGGAAGCCCAATATAGCACGGCGGTCACAAAACCCGCGCACGGGCCGAAAGCATCACGAACATAGGAGAAGAGTCCCGCCGTTTGCGGATTGACCATGGCAAGCAGCGCGAAAACGCCGCCAATCAGAATTGCGGCGAGTGCGGCGATGAACCATCCTACGATGGAGATGGAGCCCACGGCGCCGAGGCTCGCCGGCAGCAGAAACACCCCCGAACCGACCATCGAGCTGGCCACGATCATTGTGGCCAGAAACGGACCGAGTTTTTTATCGCGCGTCATCATACTCGCTCCCTACAAACGCTCCCGTTCCCCTCATTTTGGGGCAGAGCGAATATCTGTCCAGCCTCAATCATGCGCAGCCCTCAGTTTCGAAAGCGCGGCTTGATCGGCCGCGCTGAGATCAAGATGCGAAGCGGTTGCGAACTGCGTCCACGCACCCGCCTTATCGCCGGACCACAGAAGCGCCTCGCCCCACTTCAGATGCAAACGTCCCCAGTTCGGCGCGTATTTGTCTGCTTCCTCGAACTTTGCGAGGGCGAGATCGGAGCGGTTCTTCAGCATCAGCGCCTCGCCCCACATCTCCAGCGGATCGGCGAAGTGAGGGCCCTTCTGGTTTGCGAGCGCGAACTGCGCGATCGCTCCGTCGCAATCGCCTTGCGCCATCAGCATTGCGCCCCAATCGGCATACGCGAACGGAAGCGACGGAGCCTGACGGACGGCTTGCGCGAACAGCGCGCCGGCGGCCTGCCAGTTGCGAGCGATCGTCTCGATCCGCGCATGAGCGTCGACGCAGGGAAAGCAGTCTGCCGGCAACGTCTCGACCAGGGCGCGCGCCGACGCGATATCGCCACTTTCCGCTTCGACAAGGGCGAGCGGCGCCTGAAGTTGGATCGACGCATAGCGCGGGCCCAAAGCCTCGATGCCCTTTGCCATATCTGTTTTCGCCGCACTCCAGTCATTCGACTCGATGGATACGTCGCCGCGTGCGGAAGTGGTCAGGAGTATCTGCCGATTCGCGACGCTCCTGTTTGTCAGCGGCGGCGGGTCGATGACGATGCCCCGTGCGGCCCCGGGATCATGCATCAAGGCCAGATCGCGCATGAGAAAAGCCAGCGAGCGCGCCCTCAGAACCGTATGGTCGGCCGCGAGATCGGCGCGCAACTCCCGAACGGCGTTTCCGTAATCGCCGAGTGCGGCATCAGCTTCTTCCGCAAGAATGCTATGCATGTTTCCGAGGACGCGCCGATCCAGTTCGTTGCCGGCATCTGCGTCCAGAAGTTTCAGGCCGATGACGGCCTCTCGATGCGCAAATTCGGAATGACCGAGCCGCCACGCGACCGCCGCGAGGTTGTTATGCGCAAGCAGCAGATCGGGATTTATGGTTACGGCCGTATATCCGTACTGCTCCGCGACGCGCGTGTCATTCTCCACGAACAGCAAACCGGACCAGGCCCAAGCTCGTTCGCTCGCGGAAGCGTCACTTTGTGCGAGAGCGAGCAGGACCGATTTCGATTCGTCGTCGCGACCATGAGAGGACAGGTAGATGCCGTAAAGATAGGGCTGCGTCTGGCCGAAAATCCGCTCGGCGGCCTTGTCGAGTAGCGCGTCGAGATTGTTGCCCCGAAAGGTCGTTCCCGCCGCGGCGCCGGCGCGCGCGGTGACTGCGAAGCCGCTCCCGCCGCGAACGACCTCGCCGGTGATGCGAGTCTGCCGGCCGAGCCACGCCACGAGATAACGATAAGCCTCACCGAGAGACACTCCGGTGTCCGGAATCTGCACCTTCAGATCTTCGCCCCAATTGTTGCGATAAGAGCTCGCGGCCCGCAGCGACTGCGTGCCGGCCTGCATCGCAACGATGCGGTCGAGCACGTGTTGCGCGACGACGGTGCCGGTCTGACCCTGCTCCGCAAGACCGGCCGGTACCGAGAAGCTCTCGACCACAAGCCCGTTGTCGTGCATGGCCGACCAGACTGCCGCGCCGACGATCGCGACGACCAGAAGTCCCAGCAGCATCAGGATCACGTAGGCCGCGCCGCGCGCGCGGTCGGCGGAGCGTCGCCATTTCAGATGCGATATTTCGAAGGCATTCTGCTCGATCAAATTTTCGCTTTGCAGCCGGGCGAGACGGGTCTGCTCTCGCAGATAGGCGCGCGCGGCGTCCGCTGCGGGCGCATCGGCGGTCATTGCGATTCCGACGGCGGCGGCATCGCAGGCCGAACGCGCAAAAAAATCTTCATTCTCGTCAGCCATGGCCCGCTTTCTCGCGCGCGAGCGCGGCGGCGGCGGCGGCGTCAAGATCGAGATGCGAGGCGATGGCGAATTGTTTCTTCGAGTCGTCGCCGTGGCCCGCATAGAGAAGCGCTTCGCCCCACTTCAGATGCAGCCGTCCCCAGTTCGGTGCATATCTATCTGCTTCCTCGAACTTTGCCAGCGCGAGATCGGAGCGGTTCTTCCGCATCAGCGCCTCGCCCCACATCTCCAGCGGATCGGCGAAGTGCGGGCCTTTGGCGTGCGCAATATCGATCTTTGCGATTGCGCCATTGAAGTCCCCCTCGGCCATCAGCGTCGCACCCCAGTCCGTTTCTGCGTAAGGCGTGTGCGGGGAACGCAAGGCGACGGCGGCAAAATCTCGGGATGCCTCTGCCCAGTCGTGCTTCACTGCGGCGATACGGCCGCGCATTCTCATGCAGATATCGCAGTCAAGAGGGGTTTTCGCGATCAATTTATCGGCACCAGCAACATCTCCGGCTTGCGCCATGGCATAGGCCAACTGCGGCCATAGACCGACCCGCTGTGCAAATGTTTGATCCGGCTGTCTCGTCAATATGGCATCGGCCTCGCGGCCCGCGCTGAGCGCGGCTGGCCAATCGCCGAGCGACCATGCCAGGGAGAATCGCGCGCCCATAACGTCGCCATTCGGGTCGCCCGAACGGGTCTTTGGCGGGATGAAGGATGCGAAACGAAGCGCCGCAGCCTGATCGTGTTCCGCGGCGGCATCAGAGACGGCGTTCCCCAGATCGTAACGCAAATCTCGAGCCCGAATCACGTGCTCCCAATGAATGAGAGCATCCCGAAAATCTCCGATCGCTTCGTCCGCGTACGCCGTGAACAGGTCGAGACCCTGGATGGCGAACTCCGTATTGAGCCCCGCGACCGCCGCGCTGCCGTGCCACGCGGAAACCGTATGCGAGAAGTATTCGCGCGAAAGCTCGTCGTGGCCGACATTTGCCTCTGCAGCCCCCACCCACGCCGCCATGATGGGATTGGCCGGATCGAGCCGCACGGCTTCGCGGCCCTGTTCCAGCGCGGCATACATATGGCCCTGCCAGAATTCGAACTCCGCCCAATCCGCATAACCCCGCGCGCGAACTTCCTCCGTCCCATGATCGACCAGTGAGGGAAGAATGACCGCAGCCTCGGCAAAGCGCTTGCTGTGGGTCAGATATTCGACGTAACGAAAAGGTTGTGCGGCGGCGAAAATATGCTCGGCGGATTTTTCGATGAGCTGATCCAGATCTCCGGCGCCGCCGGTCGACGCGACCCCGGGCGCGTCGGCGTAACGCACCGTGAGGGAAAACCCCCTCGCCGTGCGAACGAGATCGCCCCCGGCATGCATCTCGTGGCCCAACCAGGCGCGCAGATAACGATTCAACTCTCCCAGCGAAATCCCGGTGTCCGGAATTTCGACACGCACTTCGTCGCCCCTGTCCCGGCGGTAGGATACCGCGCCCTCCGTTGTGGCTCGCCGGTCGCTTTCCAGGCGACCGAGGCTGTCCAGAACGCGATTGGCAAGCACGGCACCTGTCATGCCCGAGGCGGCGACATCAGGCGGAACGGTGAATGCTTCCACCACCAGATCGCGATCTTGCATCGCGCTCCACACCATCGTCGCTATGCCGCAAACGACAAGAAGAATGATGAGGCCGATCGCGGTCTCAAAAGCCAGCTTCGTGTAATCGCCGAAACGCCGGTGGCGAAGATGCGAAAGGTTGAGCTGCATTTCCTCGTGCAGCTCGTCGGCCTGCAGCGCGATCAAACGCGCCTGCTGCGCCGCGACTTCGCTCTGATGGCGCAGAAACGTTTTCGCTTCTTCGCTGCCAGCGGCGGACGAAAGCGCAAAATGCAACGCAGCGGCGTCGGCTGGCTGCTGCCGCCGTATGTCACCGACCGCGTCGTCTTCAGCCATGCGCCGTCATCCACATTTCCAGCGGCCGGCGAAGCGGGAAGTTTTTGTGGATTCCGGCTGCGCATATTGCGACGCGATCGCGAGACGCGTTCGGTCGCAATTTGGCAAAAACAACCGGGCGCGCGGGAATTCGGCCGCACGCGGTGGCCGCGGATCGATGCTCTCGCCCGCCCTCCCTCGCGCTCTCGCGGAGAGTTTCCCCTTCCTCAGCCATTCGCCCCTCGGCTCAGGCGGGCACTATATCGCACGGGACCGCGGCGGCAAAATGTGCCTGGCTCAGGGGAATGGTTGGTCGAGGGCCAGATTCAGCTTGCTTCGAGACTTCCTGCCGGTTTCACGGAGGTGCGCCAGCGATCTATTCCATATATCGCTCGCATCCGCGCGAGACATGCGGTCTTATTCACGCGGCGGCGCAACATGCCCAGAGCCGCTCTTCCAGAGGAAATCCATGACCATCGAATTGACCATGCTCGTCTGGACGCTGTTACTCGCTTTCGTTCAGATTCTTCTATTCGACATGGCGCGCACGCGCCAATACGGCCTCGCCTGGAACACTGGCGCGCGCGACGGCGCGATGCCGCCGCTCGGCACTCTTGCCGCGCGTCTGAAACGCGCCCAGGACAATCTGTTTGAGACACTGCCGCTCTTTATCGGCGCCGTTCTGGTCGCGCATCTTGCGGGACGGGAAAGCGGTACGACGGCTATTGGCGCGCAGGTTTATTTCTGGGGACGCGTTCTCTACCTCCCCCTCTACGCTTTCGGAGTGAAGACCGTGCGTTCCCTGGTCTGGGTTGTGAGCACAGCCGGAATGATCGCAATTTTCTGGGCACTCCTCGCGCCGCGGTGACACCGCATCTGCAAGGCGGAGAATGCCGGTTCGGACACCGGCATGGTGAGCCATATCACGGATATCCGGGTCCTCCTCCCGCCTTCACGCGAGGCAAACGTCGCGGGAATAATAGAAAAAAGGGCCCGGGTGTCCGGGCCCTTTGCGTGGATTTTGTGCGACTGGGATCTACTGCTTCGTCGCCATGTAGGTCGTGGTGCGGTCGTGCAGCTTGTCGTCATAGGCGACGGACATTGTCTTGCCGTCCTTGCTCACGGTGGATTTGACCCTGGCGATGGTTTTTCCGTCACGTTTGTCGAGTTCGACCAGCGTGTGTTTGCCCATCATCTTCACGGAGACGGTGGTGATGCCGGGATCGCCTTTGTACGGCGCTTCGGTGCCGTTCGTTTTCGCGGTGTAGGACTGTCCCGTCGGGTCCGTCATGGTCAGCATATCGCCATCGGTCTTGTAGGTGACGGTCACGCCATTGTCCGAAAGGCTCGAAAAGCTTTTCGTAATCCACGACCCGGAAACGGCGTGCGAGCCGGCCGGCCCCGCCGCGACGCGCTCGATCGTGCCCTTGCCGGTTACGGGCGCGGCGTTGGTGTTGCTGCTGTCGCTGAATTCGAACGTACCGGTTTTACCGTCGGGCGCGATCGTTGTCGTCGAAGTCGTGACGGTCTTGCCGTTCTTCTTGTCTGTCTCCTGGATCGTGTGGTCGTCGACCACCTTGATCGCGACCGTGTCGGTATAGGGATGGCCGGTGACCGGTTGATCGCTGCCGTCCGCCTTGATCTTGTATCCGGGCGCGCAGGTCTTGCAATCGTACATGCCATCTTTCAGGACATACATGTCGGGTTTGGTTGGCATCTTTGCCGAACTGACATCGCCCTTCCACGTGCCGTCGAACGCGCTGTCCGCCATCGCCTGCGCCGGCACGAGCGCCAGCGTTAGCAGTGCTGCTGTAACAAATATTTTCATGATGTTCCCCTCCTCCATGGTTGCCGCCCACGCGCCGGGACCACGCCCGCACGCGCTAGCCGGGAACCGGTTAATATCATAGGTTAATAGTGAAGGGAACAGGCTGGAGGCCACCGCCTCTCAGCCGGGCGGCGGCCCGACCCAGTGGGCGGGATCGTTCATGTAGTGGCGCATGGCATCCATGCGCTGGTTGTTCTGCTGCATTTCCATATAGGCCTGCGGATCGTAGCCGCCCGGCCCGAGGGGACCTTTGAACTGATCGAGGCTGGTCGTCGGCATCTGGACGGGCGATAGGATGACCGGCGACGGATGAAAGCCAAGCTGCTCGGGCGTATCGCCGGCATTGATACGCTGCCGTTCGTAATCGAACACAAAGCGCAACGGATTGAGATCGGCGAGCGTGAAATGGTCGAGTCCCGAACGCGTGGCCAGCGCTCCGACGCCTCCAAAGCCTGATGGAATCAGATTCGACGGAATCGCGAAAATCGCGAGCGCGGCCGCACAGGCCGTCAGGGCAACGAGAATGACGAATTTCATGGGCCGCCCGCTCCACATCGCTGCCGCCAGTTGTAGCTGTTCTCTCTGAACGGTGAGTTTACGGCACGGCTCAATTGCACTAGACCGGGCCGGGACGGCGCAGAATCCCTTGAAAAATACCCGATGAAAAACGCCTGGCGGCTTGCCGCCGCAATGGCCGCAGCAGCGCAGCTCCTCGCCTCGGGCGCGGCGCAAAGCGACATCGCGTCGGACGTGGCCAACGGGCTCGCGTGGCGGCAGCTCGGGCCATTCCGGGGCGGCTGGGCCACGATGGTCGCCGGGGTGCCGAACCAGCCGGACGTCTTCTATTTCGCGGCGGCGGGCGGTGGCGTGTGGCGAACGGCGAATGCGGGCCGCACTTGGTCGCCGCTCTTTCAGCACGGGCCGGCCGCGTCCGTGGGCGCCATCGCTGTTGCACCCTCCAACCCCAAGGTCATCTATATCGGCACCGGCCAACCCGAGCCGCGCTACGACATTGCCGCCGGTCTCGGCGTCTTCAAATCGGTGGACGGCGGCGCAAATTGGTCGCCGCTCGGCCTCGCCGACACGCGCTATATCGGCAGCATCTGGGTGGACCCCAACAATCCCGACATCGTGCTTGTGGGCGCACAGGGGCATTTTTTCGGCCCAAGCGACGCGCGCGGCCTCTACCGCTCCACCGATGGCGGCAAGAGCTGGTCGCACGTGCTGAAGGTCGGCGACTGGACGGGAGTGGTGGACATCGCGGGCGATCCGAAAGATCCGCACACGCTCTTCGCCTCCGCCTGGGAGGCGCATCAATATCCCTGGCAGAGCTATTTCACGCCCGTCGCCGGGTCGGGCAGCGCCATCTACAAATCGCGCGACGGCGGCATCACCTGGATCCGGGTGACCGGAGGAGGATGGCCGCAAGGCGCGCTTGGGCGCATCGGAATTGCAGTGGCGCACAATTCCGGGGGAACCCGCGTCTATGCCGATATCGACTCGAAGAATTCGGCCGGGCTCTACAGGTCGGACGACGGGGGTGCGCATTGGGCGCGCGTCAACAAGGAGGATGCATTCGCCAGCTGGTATGCGAGCCGGCTCACCGTCGCGCCGAACGATCCCGACACGATCTACACCGTGGGCCAATCCATCCGCCGCTGCACGGAAGGCGGCAGGAGTTGCGAGATCGTCAAGGGCGCCCCGGGCGGCGACGATTATCACCACGTGTGGATCAACCCGCTTCATCCCGATCACATGATCACAGGCGGCGATCAGGGCGCGGTCGTTAGCGTCGATGGCGGACAAAGCTGGAGCAGCTGGTACAACCAGCCGACGGGACAATTCTATCACCTCGCGGCCGACAACCGCTTTCCATACTGGATTTATTCGGGCCAGCAGGATTCGGGCACTGTCGCAATCGCCAGCCGCAGCGATTACGGCGCGATTTCGGCGCGCGAATGGCATCCGGTCGGTGGAGACGAGCGCGACTACGACATCCCCGATCCGTCCGATCCCGAAATCGTCTACGGTTCCGGACTCGGCGGGCGCGTGAGCAAATGGGACGGCCGCACCGGTCAGGTTACAAACATTTCGCCCTGGCCCGAATCCAGTTACGGCAAGCGCCCCACCCGCGTGCGCTATCACTATCTCTGGACAACGCCGCTGGTCGCTTCGCGCACCGGTGCCGCCTCGCTCTATCTGGGCGCGCAGGTGCTATTCCGCACGCAGGACCGAGGTGCGCACTGGACGGCGATCGGCGGCGATCTCACCGGCAAGCAGGCCAATGCGAAAAACTGCGACGGCGATGTCACGCCGGCCGCGGCAAAACCCTGCGGCTATGGCAGCATCTCGGCCATCGCGCCGTCGCCGCTCCGCGCGGGCGAAATCTGGGTCGGTACCGATGACGGACTGATCCAGCTCACCGCCGATGGCGGCGCACACTGGAGCGACGTGACGCCGAAGGGCGTCGCGCAATGGGCGAAGGTTGCGGCGGTCGATGTCTCGTCGCTTGCCCAGGGTGTCGCTTACGCCGCCGTCGACGGGCACAGGATCGACGACTTCCAGCCCCACATTTTCCGCACGCAGAATTCCGGGCAGAGCTGGCAGGACATTTCGCGAGGGCTGCCTCGCGACCATTTCGTCAGCGTCGTGCGCTGCGATCCCATCAAATCCGGATTGTTATATGCGGGCACGGATGCGGGCGCTTTCGTCTCCTTCGACGATGGCGGCCATTGGGCGCCGCTGGGGCGGAATCTTTCCACGGCCTGGGTGACCGATCTTCTGGTGCATGGCGACGATTTGATCGCGGCGACGCAGGGCCGCGCGATCTGGGTGCTCGACGATGTCACGCCGCTCCGCCAGCTTGCCGGCGACGCGCAGGATGCGCATCTCTTCGCGCCCGCACCCGCCTGGCGCGTGCATCCCGACACCAATGTCGATACTCCGCTGCCGCCGGAAACGCCTTTGGGCGAGAATCCGCCAGGCGGCGCCATCATCGACTACTGGCTTGGCGCCGCGGCGCACGGACCCGTGACGCTCGAGATACGAGATGCCAGGGGCGCCGTGGTGCGGCGCTTCGCGAGCAATGAAAAAACGGAACAACCAAAAGCCGAACGTTATTTCGCCGCGGCATGGACGAAACCGCCGGTTCGATTGGAAGCAACGCCGGGCCTGCACCGCTTTGCCTGGGATTTGCGCGCCGAGCGGCCTTTGGCGATCAGATACGAATACAGCATCGCCGCGGTTTGGGGCCACGAGACGCCGATCCTGCCGCAAGGACCTTACGTCCTGCCGGGCAATTACACATTGGTGCTCGGCGTCGATGGGCGCGAACTCCGCGCGCCCCTGCGGCTCACGGAAGACCCGCGGGTCAACGCCTCACCTGCGGATCTGAAAGCGTCGTTCGAACTCTCGCAGCACATCGCGCAGGCGCTTGCGCGGGCCCGCAACGGATACGGGGAACGAAAATCCGTTTTGAAACAGTTGAACACACTGTTTCCGGATGCTTCACGCCTGGAGACAACAAGCTCCCGCGCCGACACCGACGAGGATGCGCCCTCTCCCTCCGCACCGAAATCGCAAGGCGCCAACCCCCCGGACGCGTTGCGTTCGCTTGTCGATCGCATCCGCCAAAAGCCGGCACCGGGCGAGCCGGGTTTCGAATCCGTCGATGCCCTGCTCACTTCGGTCGAAAACGATCTCGAAGCGGTCGATGCCGCGCCGACTGCCGCGCAGCGCCTCGTTGTCGCCGACGCGGTGGCGAAACTCGCCGACGTTCAGCGCCGCTGGGCTGCCGTCAAGGCGGGCACACTGTCTGCCCTCAACGCCGCGCTCTCGCACGCCGGCCGCAAGCCGATCGTCATTCCTCCCCCCGGCGCACTCGACACCTCGCCCCCCGACCCCGGCCAGGACCTCCCGTAGTTTGGAAGTGGTCAGGAATAACTGCCGTCACGCCGCCTCGTACGCCTGCGTCAGGGCGGCGATGTCGAGTTTGACCATCTTGAACATGGCGCGCGTCACCCGGGTGGCGCGCGCACGATCCTTGTCCTGAAGCATCTCGAGCAGCACCTGCGGAACGATCTGCCAGGTCACACCGTATCGGTCGGTGATCCAGCCGCATTGAAGCGCCGTTCCTCCCACCAGCAGCGCCTCCCAATATGCGTCGATCTCCTCCTGCGTCTTGCAGCTGACGAAGAACGATACGGCCGGCGTAAACTTGAAGTGCGGGCCGCCGTTCAACGCGACGAATTCCTGGCCGAACAGATCAATCGTGACGGTGAGGACGGATCCTGCCGGACGCGGGCCAGCCTCGCCGTAATATTGTGTTTCGAGAATCCTGGCCTCCTTGAAGACCGACACGTAGAACTTCGCGGCCTCCTCGGCTTTGTCGTCGAACCAAAGGAAAGGCGTTACCTTCTGCATGGCGTTCCTCAGCGTTTGGGTTCGTTCATGGCCCACGACACACCGAACGGATCGCGCAACTGGCCGCAGCGGTCGCCCCAGAACATTTTCTGGACAGGCATGACAATCGTTGCGCCCGCATCGGTGGCGCGTTTCCACCAGGCATCGATGTCGTCGACAGAGAGCGCGAGGGTGAATCCCTGCGGTTTTTCCAATACAACGCCGTGCTCGGGATAAGCGTCGCTCAGCATCAGAGAGCCGCCATTGATGTAAAGATGGATGTGCATGGTTCGGCCCCGCCCGTCCGGCGGATTCATGGCCGCTGTCTCGGCGCCAAAGGCGCGCCCGTAGAATTCGGCCGCTTTCACGGCGCCGTCGAGAAGCAGATAGGCAACCACGCCGCCCTTCACCGGAGCGGTTGCTGGCAGTTCTGACTGTTTTGTTTCAGCCATCGAATTTTTCCTTTCAGGGTCGATTTCGATACCAGGACGATTTGGAGTACCGCATGCCGACAGGACGCGGGAAGTTTTTCAACCTGCAGCGGGCGCGCCTTCCTGTTCCAGTCGATCGAGGTGCATGCGGATGTGGTTCGCTTCTTCCGCCGTGTTTGCCAGAGCGATCGCCTGGTTGAAAGCGACGCGCGCTTCTTTCCGGCGGCCGAGTTCAAGAAGGAAGGCGCCCTTCGCGCCGAAGTAATGGAAATACCCGGAAAGCCTTGTTTCCAATGGTTCGATCATCGCGAGCGCCGCTGCCGGACCCTTCAGCTTGTTCACGGCGACGGCGCGATTGAGCGTCACCACAGGCGAGGGCTGAAGACGCTCGAGCGCGGCGTAGAGCCCATCGATCTGTGCCCAGTCGGTGTCCTGCGCGCGTGCAGCCCGCATGTGGGCCGCAGCAACCGCCGCCTGTATCTGATAGGGCCCGGGCACCTGATGGCGCACGGCTTTGTCGATGAGCGCCAGCCCTTCCGCGATCAGCTTGCCGTCCCAGAGGCTGCGGTCCTGGTCGTCCAGAAGCACGATCTCCCCGCCCGCATCGAAGCGCGCGGCGCTCCGCGCGTGCTGCAGCAGCATGAGCGCGGCGAGCCCCATGATCTCGGGCTCGGTCTTGAACAGGCGAAGCAGAAGGCGTGAAAGCCGGATCGCTTCCTCGCAGAGCTGAAACCGCGCGGGACCGGCGGCCGCCGAATAGCCTTCGTTGAACAGGAGATAGATCATGGCCGCTACGGCGGCGAGCCGCTCGCTGCGTTCGGCGGGTCCGGGCGTTTCGAACGGAATATCGGCGGCGGCAACGCGCGCTTTGGCGCGGGTGATGCGCTGCTCCATCGCGCTCTCGCCCACAAGGAACGCTCGCGCGATCTGCTTCACCGAAAGGCCGCAGACGATGCGCAGGGCCAGGGCAATCTGCTGCGTGTTCGGCAGGTCGCGATGGCAGCAGATGAAAAGCAGGCGCAGGACATCGTCGCGATACTCCGATCCGTCCAGCCGTTCGACCAGCGTCGCTTCGGCGTCGTCGAGATCGGAGACGACTTCGTCCGGCGGCAGCGGATCGTGTTTGTTGCGGCGGCGCACGACGTCGAGCGCCGCGTTGCGGCCGACCAGTATGAGCCACGCCGTGGGATCGCGGGGCGGCCCCTTTAGCGGCCAGTTCTTCAGCGCCCGGAGACAGGCGTCCTGAAACGCCTCCTCCGCGGTGTCGAGGTCGCGGAAATAGCGGAGCAACGCACCGATCGCCTGGGGCCGCGCGGCGGTCAGCGCCGCATGTATCCAGCCGATTTCGGTCATGCGCCTCCAGCTGCGCGCCGGTCGGGATTGTAGAGGGCCACCGGGCGAATTTCATAAGCTCCGCCGGGATTTGCAGCTGCGAGCTCGCGCGCCACTTCAAGGGCCTCGTCAAGCCCCGCGACGTCGATCACGTAAAAACCCAGGAGCTGCTCCTTCGTTTCTGCAAAAGGCCCGTCGATGACGAGCGGCGGGTTCTGGTTCTTGCGCAAGGTCGTTGCCGAAGTCGTGGGGAGAAGCCGCAGCGAGGGGCCCAGTTTCCCTGTCGCGGTCAATCGCTCCTGCACGATGCGCAGCCGTCCCATGACCGCCTCGTCCTCCTCCCTGCTCCAGGACCAGACGACGTCTTCGTCGTTGTAACAAAGGATGGCGTAGCGCATTGGGCACGATCTCCGTGTTTCTCTCAGGACGCGGAACCATGCCTGCTTCCGACAGGTGGGCGCGAAAAAATTTCGGCACGCATGTATTTGCGCTTCGTTCTTTGCAGCCTCGATGCAAGCTCGTTCAGCTGTCGGCGTTCTTGAATTCGATCGGCATGTGACGCCGCGCGGGCACCTGTACGCCCGATACTTCCGGACGCTTTTCGGCACTTACTCCGCGATTTCGTAGATCACTCCGAAATTGTCGGCGCCGCCGACGACTGCGGTTCCGTAAGCGTTTCCCCTTGCGTCAAGCGTTACGCCGCCGCCAGGATAACCTCCGTCGCTGCCGCCGGTGAAGTCGTGCAGGTCCTTGTAGGTCCACTTGCCACCCGATTGCTTGACCTGAAACACGGAGCCATAGCCGCCGGCGCCGTCCCTGTAGTTCGTGCCGTAGATGGTCCCCGACGAATCGATCGTCAGCGAAGCGACCGGACCCGCATCTCCGGTCATGCTCGCCAGAAGGTTGAATGTCCAAGAGCCTTGCGCAGGCGACAGTTCGAAGACGGTGCCGCCGCCGTTCGCGCCGAACGATTCGGCGGCGCCATAGAGATTGCCTTTCCTGTCGAAGACCACGCCGGCGACCGGCTGGCCGCCGTCGCTGCCTCCCTTGAATGTGTAGAGCACGCTGTAGGTCCAGCCCGATTGCGATGGAGACAACTCGAAAACCGTTCCGCAACCCTGCCCACAACCGCTTCCGCCGCGAGCCGTCGCGGTACCATACAGATTGCCCGATCTGTCGAAGACCAGTCCCGAATAGGGCAAGCCGCCGTCGCTTCCTCCCTGAAAACCGTACAGAATCGTTTCCGTCCAGCTGGATCCGGACGGCGACAATTCAAACGCCGCGCCCCATCCGTTCGGTCCGCCGCCCTGCGTGACGCCGTACACATTTCCGGCGCGGTCGGGGACGAGGTTGCCCGTGGGACAGCCGTCTTCGTCCTTCGTATAGGTGCGCATCAGAACGCTCTGCCACGCGCCCTGCGAGCGAGTGAGTTGCAGCGCGCTGCCGCACGGACCGCCGAAGACTCCGGCATAGAGCGCATTGGTGTAAATGCTGCCCTTGAAGAGCGTTACGCCCCAGCCGGGTTGGCCATCGGTGCCGGTGAAGTTGTAAAGCGGCGCGACCTGCCATCCGGCCTTCCTGTGCTCCATTCGGAAGACGACGCCGGCATTGTTCTGCCCACCCTGGTTCGCGGTGCCGATGAAACGGCCCTTCCTGTCTTGCACCAGAGTGTAGGGCGGAGTGCCGCCGTCCGAACCGCCCGTGAAATTGTGAATGACCTGGTAGCCGTGCGCCTCCGCCAACGACGCTGAAGCGATGCCGATGCCCGGGATCGCGATCGCGAGAACGCCGGCGTGCAGCAGGATGGAGAACACCGCGCTACGCTTGATCGTCATTTTGATTGCTCCTGTGCTGCGCCGGCCAACATGCTCAGACGCTCGTTCGTGTGGCGGCCGAATTCTTGAATACATTGCCGCCGCGCATGACGAATATTACCTTTCGCAGTTCGCCCACATCGTCGAGCGGGTTGGCGGCCGTGGCGATGATGTCGGCGGCCTTTCCGGGCGCGATCGAACCCAACTGGGCGCCCTGTCCGATATGCTCCGCCGCCGTCAGCGTGGCCGCCACGATGGCTTCCATGGGCGACATGCCCGCCTGAACCATCAGGGCGAATTCGCGCGCGTTCTCGCCATGAGGCGAGACGGCCGTGTCGGTGCCGAAGGCGATCTTCAATCCCGCATCATGCCCACGCCGCAAGGTTTCGACGATCTGCTGACCGACCGCGAGCGCCTTCTCGCGGATCGCGGGCGGCATGAAGTCCTGTGTCGTCGCATATTCCGCCACCGTTACGCCCGCGAGCGTGGTCGGCACGTAGTAAGTTCCGCGCGCTCGCATCATGTCGATGGCTTCTTCGTCCATGAAGGTGCCGTGTTCGATGCCGTCCACGCCCGCCTTGAGCGCCGCCTTCATGCCGTCGGCGCCGTGGGCGTGTGCGGTCGTCCTGCGGCCCAGCATGTGCGCGGTTCCGACGATGGCTTCGTATTCGTCTTCGAAGAATTGCTGGCCCGTTCCCGTCGCGGTGTCGGTGAGCACGCCGCCCGTAGCCACGAATTTTATCAAATCGGCGCCGCGGGACACCTGCCGGCGCACCGCGGCGCGACAGCCATCCGCGCCGTCGCCGCGGCCGTTCGAATCGAGCAGAAGATTGATGTCGTCGCGATAGCCGCACGTGACGCCGTGCCCGCCGGTGGGCGAGATGATCGAGCCGGCCGCGAAGATGCGCGGACCGGGCACATATCCCTTCGCCACGGCGTTGCGCAGCACGAAGATCGCGTCCCCCGCCCCGCCGATCTCTCCCAGATCGCGAACGGTGGTGAAACCCGCTTCCAGCGTCACGCGGGCGTGACGCGCCGCGTGCAGTGCGATGGCGGCGGGCGATTCCTCGACGATGTCCAGCTTGTGCTTCGGCCCGAATTCGCCGGTGAGATGCACATGGCAATCGATCAGGCCCGGCAGAACGAAATGGTCCGAGAGATCGATGAGAATATCGTCCGATTTCGGCGACGCGAAGCCCGCGGCGACGCCGCTTATGCGGCCGTTGTCGATGACGATCGTCTGTCGCGACAGCGGCTCCTCCCCCGGCACCGCCATCAACGTCCCCGCATGCACATAGGTTGTCATCGGCGTCTCCTTTCCATTCGCCCCGCAACGCTGCCCAGGAAAGACTTACCTTCAAGACGCCTGGACGCCAAGCAAGAGGCACCACACAGACACGGAGAAAAAGGAAGGGGCGCGAAGCGCCACTGCACGTCCTCCGTGTTCTTCGTGTCAACGTGAGGAATTTCAGTTTTTGAGGCGGTAGCCGGTCTTGAACATCCAGCTCACGACGCCGAGGCAGAGGAGAAACAGGGCGAGCGTGGCGCCGAGGCTGATGTCCACGCGCACATCGGAGGTGCCGTAGAAGCTCCAGCGAAAGCCGCTGATGAGATAAACCACGGGGTTGAAATAGGCGATGGTGCGCCACGTGCGCGGCAGCATGTCGATGGAATAGAACGAGCCGCCGAGAAAGGTCAGCGGCGTGACGACGAGCATCGGGATGATCTGCATCTGCTCGAAGCTCTTCGACCAGATGCCGAGGATGAAGCCGAACAGGCTGAAAGTCACGGACGTCAGCACCAGAAACGCCATCATCCACATCGGATGCAGGATGTGCAGCGGCACGAAGAACGACGCCGTGCCCAGAATCACGAGTCCCAGCACGATCGATTTCGTGGCCGCCGCGCCCACATAGGCGAGCACGATCTCGGGAGGGGAAATCGGTGCGGACAGGAGCTCGTAAATCGTGCCGACAAAGCGCGGCATGTAGATGCCGAAGGCGCCGTTGAAGATGCTTTGCTGAAACAGCGAGAGCAGGACCAGTCCCGGCACGATGAACGCGCCATAAGGAACGCCGCCCACATGCGTCATGCGCGAGCCGATCGCCGCGCCGAACACGATGAAATAGAGCGACGTGGTGATGACGGGCGTGACCAGACTCTGCCAGATCGTACGCAACCCACGGGCCATCTCGAATTTGTAGATCGCCCACACACCGTAACGGTTGAAGGCCGGCGCTGTCATTGCGCCCTCCCCGTCCGCTCGCTGACGAGGCTCACGAAAATATCTTCGAGCGAGCTTTGCTCGGTGGCGAGATCCTTGAAGGCGATGCCGAGATCGCTGAGGCGGCGGAGCAGCGACGGCACGCCCGTGCGGTCCGCGTTGACGTCGAAGCGGTATTCCAGCTCGTAGCCGCCGGCCCTGAGAACCGGATGCCAGTCGGCGAGGCCGGGCGGTATTTCCGACATCGGCTCCTGAAGCACGAGCGTGAGGCGCTTGCTGCCCAGCTTCTTCATCAACGTCGCCTTGTCTTCGACAAGGATCAGCTCGCCCTTGTTGATCACGCCGATGCGGTCGGCCATCTCCTCGGCTTCGTCGATGTAATGCGTGGTCAGGATGATGGTCACACCCCCCTCGCGCAGCCGCCTGACCAGCGCCCACATGTCGCGGCGCAACTCGACGTCGACGCCGGCGGTCGGCTCGTCGAGAAACAGGATGGTGGGCTCGTGGCTCAGCGCCTTGGCAATCATCACGCGCCGCTTCATGCCGCCCGACAGACTCTGGATCTGGTCCTTGCGTTTTTCCAGCAGCGAGAGGTCGCGCAAAACGCCCTCGACGAAGCGCGCATTGGGTGCGCGGCCGAACAGGCCACGGCTCAGCGTCACCGTCGTCCAGACGGATTCGAACCGGTCGGTGGTCAGTTCCTGCGGCACCAGGCCGATCTTCATGCGCGCCGCGCGGTAGTCGCGCCTGATGTCGTGACCGTCGGCGACAATTTCGCCGCCTGTGGGCGTGACGATTCCGCAGACGATGTTGATCAGCGTTGTCTTGCCGGCGCCGTTGGGTCCCAGCAGCGCGAAAATCTCGCCCTTGCGTATTTCAAGATTGATCGGCTTCAGCGCCTGCAACCCCGTGGCATAGGTCTTGGTGAGATTGCGGATTGTGACGATGGGCGGTGCGTCATTCCGCACGCGGGAGACGGCTTCTGCGTCCCCACCGCCCTGCGGTCTTCCCGCCACGGCCACGCCTGAGTGTTGTTCGTTGTCCATACGACCAACCATCTACTTCGGAATCAGCGAAAGGTAGGGCTCGGCTTCCTTCAGCGCCCGGGCGAAGGAGGGGCGTTCCTTGAGACGGCTTAGATAGGCAGCCGCGTGCCTGTGCGTCTCGCCAAGAGGCAGGAGCATATTTGCATAGCTCAGCGCGGGCGCCGCGGCGCAGTCCGCCATTCCGAACGCATCGCCCATCGCCCAAATCTTCGTTTCCATGGCGCGGTCGATCATGCCGTAAGCCAGCGCAAGCGATGCCCTCGCCTCTTCCACGCCGTGGGGATCGTTTTTTCCGGCGGGCCGGAGACGATCGCCGATGATTTTCTGCATCGGCACATGGACATAGAGGTCGAAGAAGCGGTCGCGGAAGCGGGTCTGGCGCGCAAGGTCCGCGTCCTTCGGCACGAGCGCGATCTTCCCGGGATAATGCTCTGCCAGATATTCGATGATGATGCTGGATTCGGGAACCACCCGATCCCTCTTTTCGTCGCGAAGTACCGGAAACTTGCCGGGCGGCCAGATTTTCTTGAGCTCCTCGACGGCGCCCGCATCGCCGGCCGCCAGGATATGCGGCTCGAACGGCGTGCCGTTCTCATAGAGCGCGATCAGGACCTTCTGGCTGAACGACGAAAGAGGATGAAAATAAAGCCGGAGCGGCATGGAAGAACCTCGTTCGCGAATTCGGCCGAGCTGTCGGCGCGCCCCGTCTAGGACCCGCGGGGAAGGACGTATTCCTCCGCGCGGGTGGCCGAAAATTCGGGCCGTGCTTCGCAGCGGTCGCAAAGCGAGTCAAGCACGGGAAAACGCCCCCGCGGCAGAAGCTCGGGATCGGCCATTCTTGTGTAGGCGATGGCGCAGGCGGTTGTGATCTCGGCCTGATCGAGGCTCCCGGCCGTGCTCCAGGATTCATTCGCCAGCGCGTCGAATGCACCAAGCCCCTGGGCACGGCAGCGAGCGGTCCATTCGGGCCACCGCAACGACGCGGGACGCATGATGCGCTCGTATGCCGCCATGCCGATTTTGTCGATCGCGCCCGTCGCCAGCGCGATCCGTCGCAACGCGAGCCGGCGCGCCGTGCCCGCAGGTGGGATCAGCGCGCGCTCAGGCCCCACGGTCTGATCGAGCCAGTCCAGAATCGCGGCGGAGTCGATCAACACTTCTCCACCTTCGAGCACCAACGCTGGAATCCGCCCCACGGGCGTGATGCGGCAGATGGCGTCGAAATCGCCGAACACCGAGCGCGTGTCGTGCTCGTAGCGGAAATCCAGAACGCGCAGCGAAATCGCAACCCGGCGCACATAGGGAGAATCATATTGCCCGACGAGAATCATCCCGTGATTTTGCGCGGGCGCTGTCTGCCGTTCAACGGCGCCGGCCTGCGGCGGAGGCGTTAAACACGCCTTAACGGCCCCCGGGCGCGGAACGCGCCTCCCCTCGACGTGCAAGCACTGCTTAACGCCGCCGCGTCTATCCTTGTTCGTCGGGAGAGCGGCGCGGAGACCTGCTGCATGGCGAAGGACAAGAGTGCGCCTGTTGCGGCCGACACCCGCTTGCAGGATGGATGGAAGCACTTCGATCTGGCCGAGCGCGCCGCGCGCTTCGGTTATTGGCGGACTAGCCTACCCGACAACAAATTGTTCTGGTCCGACGGCATGTACAGTCTCGTGGGCGCGGACCCGCGCGTCCAGGCTCCCGACATGACGTGGTTGCTCGATCGGTTCGAACCGGACGACGTGGCCAATCTGCAGCACGAGATCGGCAGGGCGCTCGAAAACCGGATGCCTTTTCATTTTCGCGTGCGCACGCGAAACGAATTCGCAGGCGCCCGGATCATCGACACCGACGGCGAAGTGGAGTTGGGCCGCGATGGCGCGGTGATCGCGATTGTGGGCGTGTGTACAGACGTCAGCGCGCAGGTGACCGCGGAAGCGCAGCGCGAAACGGCCCGGGCGCGCTATCGCATGATGGCCGAAGAATCCTCCGACATCATCATCCTGTATGAGAACGGCCGCATCGTTTGCGCCTCGCGCGCGCTGGACCGCATCCTGAATCTCAAGCCGGAGCAGCTGCAGGACGGCCGCTATATCGACGTCGTGCATCCCGAGGATGTCGCCGAGGCGCTGAAGCTGAGGGGACGGCCCGAGCCGGGCGAGATCTGGACGGCCACCTATCGCGCCCTGCACGCCGACGGCCATTACATCTGGCTTGAGGCATTCACGCGCGGATTGCCGAGGCCCGACGGGATTCCCCGCGAAGTGACCGTGGCGCGCGACATCACCGAACGCAAAGACCAGGAGCTGAGGCTCCGAGCCGCGCAGGAGCGCGCCGAAGCGGCAAACCGCGCGAAGTCTTTGTTTCTCGCCAACATGAGCCACGAACTGCGCACGCCGCTCAACGCTATCATCGGCTTCGCCGAAATCATGCGCCAACAAATCTTCGGCGCTTTGGGAAACAGTCGTTACGAGGAATACGCAACCCGGATCCATGAGTCGGGGCGCTTCCTGCTCGACCAGTTCTGCGACATCCTCGACATGGCGAAGATCGAAGGTGGAATGCTCGAGTTGAACATCGAGCGGTTCGATCTGGCGGCGACGGTCCGCGACTGCGTGGAGCAGTTCGGCAAGCGCGCGGAGGAATGCGCCGTCGCCCTCGTCGTGGACGTTCCCGCCGATGGCCTGTGGCTCACGGCAGACCGCCGGGCCGTCAGGCAGATGCTCGCCAATCTGCTTTCCAATGCGCTGAAATTCACCAGGCGCGGCGGGCATGTGGCCGTGGAGGCGCGTCGTGACGGCGGCCGGGTCTCGCTTCTCGTGCGCGACGATGGGGCGGGAATTCCCCCTGGCGCGCTCGAGCGGCTCGGACGCCCCTTCGAGCAGGTTTGCGCGGATCCTTACATCGCCAAGGGAGGCCAGGGCCTTGGCCTCGCGCTTGTCGGGGCGCTTGCCAGAAAACATGGGGGCGACGTGGCGATCGAAAGCGAGGAAGGAAAAGGAACGCTTGTCCGCGTCGAATTTCCCGAAACGTCGGCGCGTGCGGCTGCGTGAAGAGAGTGTCACTTTGCGTTGTCCGCTCCCAGCCCTCGCGGAGGGGGGACTCCAGCCTGCGCGCCTTGTTTCATATTTCGTAGTACCCTCCCTACAAAATGGCGCGCCGCCGCGATGATGGATCGCTCTATCCACGCTTGAGCGCCTTGAACCTGACGAGGTCCGGACGCGAGCATTGACGGGCGAGCCTTGTTGCGATCTCCCCTTTCCGCAAGGTCGGCTGAAACCAAGTTTTGCCCATGTCTTTCAACGGTGTAGTTGCCCGCGGTCGAATTGCAGGAGCGTGGTTCATCGAATGTATGATCTGGAGTGGAAATCCCCCTTGCGCCAAGCCCCTTGATAAAATGACGCTCCCCCACTTGTAATGGATTAACAAACTGGTAACAGTCTGCCTCTGTCGAAGGGCGGCTGCGCACAGCAGCTACATTGGGGGACTCTCATGACATTCACGTTCGATTCGAACGACCGCGAATTTGCGACCATCACGGGTACGAATGAGGAACAGGCTGGCGGGGAGATCGCCACGACCGGCTCCAACCTTTCTGCCGACGATGGTTTGACGAACGGACTGGGAGGCTTTGTCACTTCGGGCCTGTTTGGCTGGGAGATGCCCTTCAATGGCATGGGCTGGGGCGAAGGAGAGGCAGGCTGGCGAGTGCAGATGCCTTCCTGGCCCGAGCTTGCGGCGATCTCGGGTGCCGAGACTGCGGCCTCGCCGATGCAGGGCGGGAACGCTCCGTTACATACGCCGACCTATTCAATCTACTGGGCGGTAAATGCGGACGGCTACTGGGACACCGCAGCGGACTGGAGCCCCCACCGCCTTCCCAATGGGAGCGACAATGTCGGCATCAACACTGCGGCACTCCACACGGTCACCATCCGCACGGGAACTTCGACGGTCAATACGCTGACTGTCGGCGATGACAATTTCATAATGACGGGAGGTTCGCTGACCATCAAGAGCGGCGCGAGTTTCGGGCACGCGCTAACCCTTTCGAGCGGCACGCTGGCGCTGAACAGCAGTGCGACAGTATCGGGACTGTTCACCGAGACGGGCGGCACTGTTTCGGGGACGGGAAGCCTGACGCTTGCGGGCGGCGCGACTTTCGGTGGCAGCGGTAGCGAGCGTGAGATCATGACGGGCAGCGGCAAGACGATTCTGCAAGGCACGTCTTCGATTTCGGGCTACAATTATCTTTATCTTGAGAGCGGGCGGACTCTGGAAAATCAGGGCACGCTGACGATTGCGCCTGGTTCAAGTTACTCCCGGATCTATTTCAACACTGGCAGCGGGACGCTGCAGAACGATGCCAGCGGCACGATCAATTTCGACGTTACCAGCAGCGGTGCAAGCTCCATTTCGAACATCGGCGGCACCGGTTCGTTCACCAACGCCGGTCTGGTTGAGAACACCGGCAACGGCATCGGCAGCCACGCGACGCAAATCGACGTCGCCTTCACCAACGCCGGCACCATCTCGGTAAGTGCCGGAGAACTTGAACTGAACGCTGGAGGATCGTCCTCCGGCACGATCACGGTGGCATCCGGCGGGTTGCTCGACATCAACGGTACGGGAGGTTCCAGCACCTTCACGCTCAGCGGGGGCACGATCTCCGGCGCAGGCACGATCGAACTGGATAGCGGAACGCTGAGCGTGACCGCACCGCTGACCATCGGCACCGCGCTGACAATGACCGCCGGCACGCTGGCGCTCGGCGCCAACAATGCGACGGTATCGGGACTGTTTACCGAGGCGGGGGGGGGCGTCTCTGGAACGGGAAGTTTGACGCTTGCGGGCGGCGCGACTTTCGGTGGTAACGAAGTAATGACGGGCAGCGGCAAGACGATTCT
>Ga0182024_10001477_pt1 | contig 60613 bp, 53 predicted proteins | sample P32metaG_FD_120480 | JGI IMG/M metagenome (GOLD analysis project Ga0182024, IMG submission 120480) | Permafrost microbial communities from Stordalen Mire, Sweden - P3-2 metaG (Illumina Assembly) | ecosystem: Environmental > Terrestrial > Soil > Wetlands > Permafrost | place: Sweden: Stordalen...
AACGGTTGACCCCGTATGCATTGTGGCGTTCGCGCCTGCCGGCGCAGATCGGCACATGGTTCGCGCGTGACCTGACCCGCTCGGCGATCGAGCTTGTCGACGGCGGTCGCGTGGCCTTACGGTCGGTCGAACCGGCCCGCGTCGAGGCGACGGTGAAGGATCGGGTGCCGGTCCAAACCGCGGTGGAGTGGTCGACCGGAACCGGGCCGCAAGCACTGCGCTCGGTCTGCACGTGCGGCGCGACGGGCGTCTGCGAGCACGTCGTGGCGACGCTCGAGATCGTGCGCACCGCCGAGGATGAGACCCTGCCGCTGGCCGGGTCCGAGCTGGCCGAGCCCGATCTTTCATGGCTGCCGGACACCGAGCTCGACGGCTCGCGCGCGCGGGCTCGCGCGGTGTGGCCGGTGTTGAGTGTCGGCGCGGCGGGCGCCATGAGCGCGGCGCTGTACCTGGACACCCCGCGCCTGCGCGGCGTGATCCGTGACGCCGAGGCCATCCTCGCGATGATGGATCAAACGCCGAACGACGATTGGGACGACATCGACCGCTCGCTGCTGCGCGATGATGCGGTTCAAGAAGCGTTCGGTGCGCGCGCTTCACCGAAGGCGCTGGCACGCGCGATGTTCCGGCTCGCGCGCCACCCCCGGTTGCGCTTCGACGACGCCCCCGGGCAGAACCGGCATCCGGGCGAACTGCCGCCGTTCGGCGTCGAAACGCGGGGCGCGCGTTTGCGCGCGCGCCAGATCGGTTCGGCCTTCGCGCCGATGCTCGAAGCACCGGACGGAACGCGCGTTTCGCCGGTCGGCGCCGTCGTCATCGATGGCCCGCCGACCTGGCTCGTCGCCGAGCGCACCGCCTATCTGCTGGATGGCGCCTTCGACCCGCGGCGGGTGATTGCTGCCGCGGGCGTCGCGGAGCCGCCGGCCGGCACCAACGGCGTACCGTCGATGCGCGCCATCGCGCGGGTCGCGCCGTTCCTCACCGGCGACGAGCGCGCGGCACTGGGCATCGCCGACGCCGAACGTCCCGGCCTCGTGATTCGCGCAGCCTGGCGTGACGGGGCGCTGCTGGCGCGGGCGGCCTTCGTCGATCGCGCCGGCGGCGCGTACGTCGCCTTCAATCCGCACGGTGCGGTGACGCCGAGCGCGGGGCGCTTCGTGCGTTTCGCTCCCGAAGTGGCGCGCGGTTTCGCGCGCCGTTTTCTCGACGCGGGATTCGTTCCGCGCGGCAGCGACGGCTTCGCCCTGCACGACGCCGACCGCGCGGCCGAGGTCGTGCGGACGGTTTGGCCGGGTTGGGACGACGCGGACGTGCGCCTCGACGATTCGCTCGTCTCGCTCGCAACCGGCGGCGTCGTCGACGTTGCCGTTCACGCGACCGCGACCGAAAGCGGCGATTGGTTCGATCTCGACGTCGAAGTCTTCGTCGGCGGCGGCGAACCGCTCACCCGCGACGAGCTGCGCGCGGTGCTCGGCGCCAAGGGCCGCTACGCCGAAGTACGCGGGAAGCTCGTCGACGTCGGCGACCTGCGGTCGCGCCAGAACCTGCTCTCGGAACTGAACGACCGCCGCCGGACCGGACTGGCCTCGCTGGTCGCGATGCGAGACGAGCTGCACGAAGCCTTCGGCGAGGTGGCGCTGCCGGAAGAAGTCGAGCGCATCCGCGACCGCCTGCGCAACTTCGAAGGGATCACCGAGGTCGAGGCGCCGCAGGCGCTGGTCCTGCCGCTGCGCGACTATCAGCGCCGCGGTCTCGATTTCTTATCGTATCTGGCCTCGTTCCGTTTCGGCGGCATCTTGGCCGACGACATGGGGACCGGAAAGACGAGCCAGCTGATCGCGCACGTCGCGCGCCGCAAAGAAGTCGAAGGCCCCTCGCCGGTGCTGGTGATCGCGCCGACCTCCGTGACCCACACCTGGGAGACGGAGATCCGAAAGTTCGCGCCGACCCTGACGACACTCCGCCTTCAGTCGGGCAGCGACCGGGCGGCGAAGTACGACGAGATCCACGCCTTCGACGTCGTAATAACGTCCTACGCGCTGGCGCGGCTCGACGCGCAGCTGCTGGAACGGTTCCGCTTCCGCACGCTGGTGCTCGACGAAGCGCAGAACGCGAAGAACCCGGCCTCGCAGATCGCCAAGGTCGTGCGCGGGCTGCAGGCCGAGCACCGGCTCGCGCTGACCGGGACGCCGGTCGAGAACTCGCTGCGCGACCTGTGGGCGATCTTCGGCTTCGTGGAGCCGGGTCTGCTCGGCTCGGAGAGTTCGTTCCGGCGCCGCTTCGAGCTGCCGATCGCCGACGGCGACGAAGCCGCCGCGCTGTCGCTGCGCTCGCGGCTCGAGCCGTTCGTGCTGCGGCGCACGAAGGAAGACGTCGCGCGGGAACTTCCCGAACGCACCGAGGCCGTGATCGAGTGCGAGCTTTCGCCGCTTCAGCGCCGGCTGTACCGCGGCATCGCCGAAGCGGCGCGGCGCGACGTGCTCGGCAAACTCGATCAGGACGGCGGCGAGGTTGCGACCGTCCACGTGCTGGCCGCGCTCACGCGCCTGCGGCAAGTCTGCGCACATCCCGGACTGCTCGTCCCGGAGTACCTCGACGACCCGGAGGCCAGCGGGAAGTTCGAAGCGTTCCTCGAGACGATCGACGAGATACTCGACGGCGGCCACAAGGTGCTCGTCTTCAGCGCGTTCGCTTCGATGCTCAAGGTAATGCGAACCGCGCTCGACCGCCGTTCGATCGCGTACGGGTATCTCGACGGCGCGACCAAAGACCGCGACCGGCAAGCCGAAGTCGAGCGCTTCATGTCGGAGACGGGGCCGCCGGTGTTCCTGTGCTCGCTCAAGGCCGGCGGCGTCGGCCTTACGCTCACGGCCGCCGACTACGTGATCCTGTACGATCCGTGGTGGAATCCCGCGGTCGAACGGCAGGCGATCGACCGCACGCACCGCATCGGCCAGGTGCGGCCGGTCACGGCCTATCGTATGGTGACCGCCGGTTCGGTCGAAGAGAAGATCCGCGCGCTGGCCGAGCGCAAAACCGCGCTCTCGAAGGCGGTCGTGAAAGCCGACAGTGCCGTCGCCAAGACGCTGACGCGTGACGACCTGGCATTCCTGTTCGCCGATCCTGAGTAGCGCATCGCTGGATGCCCGTCTGGCGATGCGCTACTTAGGAACGGCCGAACCTCGCGGTGCTTATTTGCGGGTCGAGCGCGCGAACGCGAGCAAGTCGGCGTTCAGGCGGTCCTTCATCGTTGACGGCAGTCCGTGGGGCGCGCCTTCGTACACCTTCAGGGTAGCGTTCTTGACGATTTTCGACGACAACATCGCCGAGTCCGCAATCGGCACACGGGCTGCGTCGACGACCGCTTGGAGCATCTCAGTTTCCCTTCGCCCGGTCGAGCAGTTCGCGCAGGCGCGCGAGCTCGGTTTCGTCGACGGCTTCCGACGCGAGAAGGTTCAGCACCAGCTCGCGCGGCGAGCCGTCGAAGAAGCGCGAGAGCACGTGGCTGACGACGCTGCGCTGCGCTTCGTCCCGATCGACGACCGTGCGGTAGATGAAGGCACGTCCGGCGGCCTTGTGCCGCACGTAGTCCTTGTGTTCGAGGATCCGCATCGTCGTCAGCACGGTGTTATAGGCGAGGGGAGGATCACCGATCGCGGCGACGATGTCGGCCACGCTGGCCTCGCCGCGCCCCCAGAGGACCTGCATGAGGCGATACTCCGCCTCGGTCAGGGTCGGCGACTTCTTGCGCGGCATACGGCGACGCTAACGTGCGTCGCGAGGGCTGTCAACTATGTTTTTAAGTCTCGTTGCCGGCGCTGCAGTTCGGCGCGCTGGGCGGTGTTTTCGGTCAGCGCGATCGCGCGCTCGTAGGCTGCGGCCGCGCCGCCCGAATCGCCGTCGCGGCGCAGCAGGTCCGCGTGCGCCGCGTGCAGCGGGGCGTAGGCGTCGAGGGAGCCCTCCTCGATCAGGCCGCGGACGAGGGCCAGTCCTGCGCGCGGGCCGTCCGCCATCGCCACGGCGACGGCCCGGTTCAGCTCGACCACCGGCGAGGGCATCATATCGGCCAGAAGACGGTACAGCGACGCGATCGCGGGCCAGTCGGTCTGTTCGGGTGCCGCCGCGCGCGCGTGGAGCGCCGCGATCGCCGCCTGAAGCTGGTATGGTCCGGGACGCCGCGCCGCGTACGCGGCTGCGAGCAGTTCCTGGCCTTCACGGATCGCGTCGCGATCCCAGCGCGCGCGGTCCTGTTCGTCGAGCGCGACCGGGCGTCCGAGCGCGGTGCGCGCCGCCGCGCGTGCATGGTGCAGCAGCATCAGTGCGAGCAGGCCGGTGGTCTCCGCATCATCGGGAACGAGTTCGTGCAACAGGCGCGCCAGCCTGATCGCCTCGTCACACAGATCCGGCCGCAAGGGATCGTCGCCCGACGTCGCCGCGTAGCCTTCGTTGAAGATCAGGTAGAGCACGGTCAGCACCGCGTCGAGCCGTTCGGGCAGATTCGGCGGGGTCGGCAGCTCGAAGGGAATGCGCGTCGCAGCGATGCGCCGCTTCGCGCGCACCAGACGCTGCGCCATCGTCGCTTCGGGAACCAGAAACGCGCGCGCGATCTCCGGGGTCGAGAGGCCGGCGACGCAGCGTAGGGTCAAGGCGATCCGCGCGTCGGATGCGAGCGCAGGGTGGCCGCACAGGAAGATCAGGCGCAAGCGATCGTCGGTCACGGTTTCATCCCCCGTCTCCGTCGCGGTGGCCGGCGGCACGTCGCGTGCGAACGCGGCGTCGCGCTCCCGGCGGCCGCGCTCGCGCCGCAGGCGGTCGATGGCCTTGCGTCCCGCCGTCAGCATCAGCCAGGCGCCGGGGTTCGGCGGCACGCCCTCGCGCGGCCAGCGTGCGGCCGCGGCCGTGAAGGCGTCCTGCGCGGCATCCTCCGCCAGCGCGAGGTTGCCGACGCGCCGCACCATCGCCGCCACGATCTGCGCCCAATGGGCGCGGAACGCGGCGGCGATCGCATCGGCGGTCGTCAAAAGGCCATAACGGGACGAATCTCGAGCGAATTCAGTCCGGCGTCCGGCATACGGGCGGCCCAGTCGAGCGCGGCATCGAGATCGGCGAGGTTGAGGATGTAGAAGCCGATCAGGAGTTCCTTCGTCTCCGCGAACGGACCGTCGGTGACCGTGCGTTTCCCGCCGCGCACGCGCAGCGTCGTCGCCGTGTCTTTTGCTTGCAGCGGCTCGCCCGCGAGGAACACGCCGGCATCTTTCATCGATTGGGTGTATGCGCCCCAGTCTTGGAAGGGGGCGCGCTCGGAGGTCGTATCGTCCGGATTCGAATAGATCAGCAGTGCGTAGGACATGAATGTTCTCCCGGCAGATGTGCGTTGCTCGCCGCTGGCCGCGGTGATATCCCCTCTACGCTGCGGGCCCCGCGTTTTCGACACCCCGCGAAAAAAAGGCGTCCGCTCGCGCAGACGCCGGCTTCTCTGCAGCGGGAGGCGACTAGACCTTCATCACCGTGTAATCGGAGCGGGGGCCGATCTTGTCCGCGTTGATGATCGCGGTGGCTGCGGTGCTGTCAGGGTCGGAACAGGGTCCCGCTGCGAAGTCTCCACCCACGGTCGACCCGATGACGAAGTACTCGCCCTCCGTTTTACGCTTGGAGCTCGGAACGATGACGCCGGTATACGTTTGCTGCACGGCCTGATGGTCGCACTTGCGGAAATATGCGCCCTGCTTCTTGAAGGCGTCATAGTGAAAGTCCTCAAACGCTTCAACCAGCTTCTCGGTATCGGTCGTGCCGGCGTGCATAAGCCGATTTGCGATATTTAACCCGGCCATGTAGCCAAGATACATTCGCCAATCGACAGCCTTCGTACGCGCTTTGAGCGCGCCGTAGACGTGGTTGGTCGTGGCCCCGCCGGCGTCCGGACCCCAGACGTAGCCCCAGATCGAGCCGATCAGGTCGTCGACCGGCATACCGACCGCGACGTCGTTGCCGCACAGTATCCCGCCGAACTGCATCTTCTTGTTGAGACCGAGTTGAACTGCGGCTTTGGTGGAGTTCTGACAATCTGGTCCGTAGTTGCAGAACACCAGCACGTTGGCGTCGGTGTTGCGGGCCTTGGTCAAATACGAGGAGTAGTCGGTCTGACCGAGCGGATGCAGGTCCGCGCCGACCTCTTCGCCGCCGTGCGCGAGCAGGATCCGCTTGAAGCGTTCGTGGGCGTCGGTACCGAACGCGTAGTCGGCGACGAGGAAATACCATTTCTTGCCGTGTTTGAGCAAGTCGGGCCCGACCGCATTCGCGAGCATCGCGTTCGAGCACGTCTGCCGGAAGGTAACCCGATGTGCTTTCGGACCGGTAATGTTCGTGTCGTGCGTACCGATGGCCAGGAAGAACGTGTTGTTCTCTTCGCATGCGGCCGAAACCGCGAGCCCGACCGCTGAACTCAGGCAGCCGGTGATGAGGTCGACCTTTTCTTGCTGGATCAGCCGCTTCGCTTCGGTCGTTCCGGTCGCCGGTTTGGCCGTGTCGTCGCCCTTGAGGATCTGGAACTTGATCCGCGAGTTCTTGCGCATGAGCTCGTCGAAGGCGACCTCGAGCCCGAGTTGCTGCGATTGCGATGCGGCTGCATAGACGCCCGAGAAGCTGTCGACGTGCCCGATCTTGATCGTCGCTCCGCCGCCGGCCGCGATGATGTCGCGCGGGGGTAGCAAGGACGCCGCGCCCGCGGCGCGGGTCTCGAGAAGCGGAAAGCCGAGCGCCGTCGCGCCGGCAATCCCCAGCGCCCCGGTTCGCCGCAGGAATTCTTTTCGGCCGACCGATGCGTCGGCGGTCTGATCGTCCATGGTTCTCCTTACCGCGTGAAGATTGCTTTTGCGGCAAGGTTTCTTCGCATCCGCGAGGTGCCCTACGCGGCGGCGCGCGGACACCACACAAAAATGCCGAACGTCGAGCGCGTGGCGGAGGAACGGGCCGAGCCGAAGGTGGTCCTGCTGGTACGGTTGCTCAGCGCGATCGACGAGGGGCGTTTCAGCTTCGAACAGCTCAAGGACCAGATCGGGGAGGAGAAGCCGCCCAGCACTCGCACCCTGCGGCGCTACCTGAGCGTGCTTTCGGATGCCGGGTTCCCGTGGTTCTTCGACCGGGGCAGCAGCACGTATCGCTTTGCCGAGGGCTACAGCTTGCGCCGGCTCAACCTCTCGCAGCGCGAGCTGCTGGGCCTGGTGACCCTCAAACGGCTGGGATCCTCGCTCGGGGGCACCTTCGCTACCGCCATCGAGGAGACGACGCAGAAGCTGCTGCGCTCGAGCGACCGCCGGACCGAGGCCTCGGTCACCAACTCGTCGCTGGCGATCCGCTTCGGCACCGTGGCGATGGACGCGGAGGGCGAGCGCGTCTTCGAACAGCTCCAGAGCGCGGAGCGCGAGCGCCGGCGCGTCAGCTTCGGCTACACGGACAAGAACGGAACCCGCACCCAGCGCCGCGTCGATCCGTACGGCTTCATCGTGTCCGCGGGCCGCATCTATCTGGTCGGGTACGACCACGGGCGCACGGATATGCGCGTGTTCGCGGTTGACAACGTCTCCGATGCGGCAGCGACGCCGCAGACCTTCGAGCGGCCGGCCGACTTCAATCTGGAAGCCTACGGGGCGAACTCGGTCAGCGGCGTCTGGCACGGCAATACCGTGGCCGAGGTGACGGTCCGCTTCTCGCCGGTCGTGGCGAAGGCCGCTGCGGCGCGGACGATAGCGCGCGACCAGCGCCTGGTCCGCCGCCCCGACGGCTACGTCGAGATCACGTACCGCGTCTCGGATCCGCTCGAAATCGTGCGCTTCTCGCTCGGCTGGGGTGCGGAAGCCGAGGTCGTCGCACCGGACGACGCGCGCCGCGCCGCGGCCGACCTCGTGCGCGCGCTGGCCGCGCGCTACGCGTAGGCGCGCGCAAGCGGGGACTCCCGAGCGCTCGGGGCGTAGACGACAGCGATGCTGCGTTTCCGAAGTCTCTGCTCGATCGCTGCCGTCGCGCTCGCCGCAGGAGTCGCCGTTAGCGGCGCAACGGCAGCCCGGGCCGCATCCCCCACCGGAGCGCCCGTCGACGGCATCCGCTGCGACGCGATGGAAGGCTCCGTCCTGCACATCCATCAGCACGTCGCGATCTTCGACCACGGCAAGCCGGTGACCGTACCCGAAGACGTCGGCCGGCCGCTCGTCGCGCAGTGCTACTACTGGATTCACACCCACACGCCGGACGGTATCATCCACGTGGAGTCGCCGAACTTTCGTACCTTCACGCTGGGCAATCTCTTCGACATCTGGGGCGTGCCGCTCAAGCAAACCGACGTCGCGGGCGCGCGTCCCGGCATGGGTGAGCACGTTGCGGTGTGGGTCGACGGACATCGCTACGCGGGCGACCCGCGCGCGATCGATCTCACCAACCACCTCGACGTCACGCTCGAGGTCGGCCCGCCCTACACCAAGCCGGCACCGTTCACCGCCTGGAACGGCAACTGAACCGCTGACGCGACGAAGCCGCGCGGCGCGGGCCGTACGGCTTCGATCTGCACGAGAATCCGATCTGCGCGTGCCCTCGCCGATTGCTCGGCCAGAACGGCGTCGAACTTCGAGTCGGTAGCGATGATTCCGTCGAGCTTGCGCCTTTCGTGATCCACCGCGCGCCGGCGAGCTTCTCGTTGCTCGCCCGTCAACGACGCATCGCTAACGTGCACGCATCGTAGACGACCGGCGCTTCCCGGCGCAAGCGCTGCGCGCGCTTGTCCACAAGAAACTTGCGTTGTCCACGCTGATCCACACACATTCGCACTTTTCACAGCAGTCACGGCCCCGAAAATCGATCGAAACGCCTGCTGATTCAGCTTTTGGCCGGCAGCAACTCCGCTCGCAGAGCGAGCAATGCGGCCGCGACGCGTTCGTCTCGCTCGGCATACGCGGACAGGCCCATCTGATCTTGGGCAACCCCGGCGAGATACTCCGCAGCTTCGGGTGCGGTAAACGCAGGATCGAAAAGACTCGCGCATAGGTACAGAGCGTACCGGTCGTACTCGTCTTCCGGCGCCTCGCCCGAGATGCCGATCGGATCCCAGTCGTGCATCAGCAACTCTCTGACGCGCAAGAACGCGGTATTCCAAAGGCGCTCCCTGAGCGCGGATGCTTCCTCGTCCATACCCGTGCGTAGCGTACGCTATGCGAAGAGAGAATGCGACAAGGCCGCGCAGGAGATCTGCACGGCCTCGATCAGCACGAGAGGTGAGATGCGCGTGGTCTCGCCGATTGCTCAGCCAGTCCGGCGTCGTACTTCATTTCGGTGTCGTCGTAACGGCGTTCGACTTGCGCCTTCCGCCGCTCGCGGGTCACCGGCGAGTTCTCGCTACTCGCCCGTCAGCCGTGTTGAGCGGGTGACGTGCACGTAGAGTAAACAAAGACTATTCCCCAAAGCAAGACCCGCACGCGCGCCAGGCCCGGTTCTCCACAAGAATCTGCAGTTGTCCCCGCCAACTCACCTCAACTCGCCCAATCCAACCCTCAAACAAGAACGATTCCCGCCGCCCCGCAATCGGCGCGAAGCACCGATTGCACCCATCCCCCCGCCGACCCCCACGAAGTGCTGACCCACCACCACAATCCCATGCAAACGGAGCGAAGCAACGTTTGCAGCCCCCATTCGTCACAGCACAACGACGGTGCCGGGAGGCGCGGGCGCGGCGCCGGCGCGGCGGGGCGTTGCTGAGGAGCGTAAGCCCGGAGGGCGGAAGCGACGAAGCACCGAGCGACCGAAGCGCAGGATGCGCGCAGGGAGCGTCCCCGCCGCACCGGCGCCGCGCCCGCGCCGAGCCACCCCCGAGGACCCCCGGACGCGACGAGACCGCCCAAGTTTCCCTGGTCGGCCTCGGTCAGCACGAGAATCGATCTGCGCGCGTCCTCGCTGACTTGCATCAGCCATTACGGCGTCGAACTTCGTCTGGTTGTTTCGCCCCGGTCTCCAACTTGCGCCGGTTCCGTTTGCTCATCACCTGCGAGCTTCTCGCCGCTCGCCCGCCGACGTTGCCGTCGGCGTGATTGCATCGTAGCCGGTGCCTGGACAAAGGCGCAAGAGGTTTGCGAGTCAGTTGGTCGCCTGTCCACAAGAAACTTCAGTTATCCACGGCGATTCGCCGGGTTCCACCGATTCCACCGCGTCGTTCAGCCACCCAGATAGGCGGCAACGACGTCCCGGTGGGTCGATAATTCGGCCCCGCTTCCTTCGAGGACGATCCGGCCGCGGTCCATGACGTACGCATGGTCGGCGATAGCGAGCGCACGCCGCGCGTTCTGCTCGACCAGCAGGATGGTGGTACCGCGTGCGTGTTCGTCGGCGATGATCTCGAAGATCGCGTCGACCAGCTTGGGAGCAAGTCCCATCGATGGTTCGTCGAGCAGGAGTGCCCGCGGCGCGATCGCCAGCGCGCGAGCGATCGCGAGCATCTGCTGTTCGCCGCCCGACAGCGAACCGGCGGCGAGGTTGCGCCGCGTGCGAAGGATGGGGAACCGGTCGAAGAGGCCGGCGATGCGGCCGCGGCCGGCAGCGCCGCCGGCGGCCGCGGCGACGAGCAGATTCTCCTCGACCGTCATGCCGGCCAGCATTCGGCGACCTTCCGGGACGAGCACCAAACCGCGCCGCACGCGATCGTGCGGCCCGAGCCGGCTGACGTCGGTGCCGTCGAACCAGACCCTGCCGGAGCGCACGGCAATGCCACCGGCAAGCGTCATCAGCAGCGTCGTCTTCCCGGCGCCGTTCGCCCCGACGACCGCGCACAGCGACCCGTCGCGCAGCTCGAGCGAAAGTTCGTGCAGCACCTCGACGCTGCCGTATCCGGCGCGCAGGCGCTCGGCGCGCAGCAGCGCTGGGGCCGGAGCGCCGCTCACGCGAGCGCCTCCGCACCGCTGCCGAGGTACGCTTCGATGACAATGGGATCGCGGGCGACGGCGGCCGGCGTTCCGCGCGCGGTCACGACACCGAAGTTCAGAACGACGACGCCGTCGCAGGCGGCGCGCACCAGCGACATGTCGTGCTCGATCAGCAGCACCCCGATCCCGCCTTCGGCGATCCCGCGGATCGTCTCGACCAAGCGCACCGTTTCGGAAGGATTCATTCCGGCCGCCGGCTCGTCGAGCATGACGATCGCCGGCGCAGCTGCGAGCGCGCGCGCGATCTCGAGACGTCGCTGATCGCCGTACGGGAGCGTGCTGGCGCGCGCATCGAGATCGACCTCGGCGATCCCGGCGCGGTCGAGCAGCGAGCGGATCTGCTCCGCATCGGGTCTCCCCGGCCGTGCGTACCATCCTGCGGTAAGGTTCCCGCGCACGTCCAGCGCGCCGAAGAGACGAATGTTCTGGTAGGTGCGCGCGATGCCCGCGCGCGCGATACGATACGGCGGCAGCCCGTCGATGCGTTTCCCGTTCAGGGCGATCGTGCCGCAGGCAAGCGGCGCCAAGCCGGTGGTCGCGTTCACGAGCGTCGCCTTGCCGGCGCCGTTGGGGCCGATGAGTCCGAGCACGCGGCCGGGCTCCACCTCGAGCGAGACCCCCTGCAGCGCGTCGACGCCGCCGTAGCGGACGCCGACGTCGTCCAGCGCCAGCATCAGCTCCGCACGCGCACCGGACCGCGTCGCCAGAGCGATGCGATGCCGCCCGGGAAGAAGAGGATCACCGCGAGCAGGATGATGCCGTCGGTGATCTCGCGGTAGTCGGCCAGAAAACGGATCAGTTCGGGCAAGACCGAGAGCAGCGCCGCGCCGAGCACGGCACCGAGCGGGCTCGTGACGCCGCCGATCACACACCACACCAGGATTTCTTCCATGCGGCCGAAGCCGAAGTCGGTCGGGGCGATGAAGAAGGCGGCGTGCGCGTACAGCGCGCCGCCGAGACCCGCGATCGCGCCGCCCAGCGCCAGCGAGAGCGTGCGGACGGCGCCGACGTCGACGCCGACGCCGCGAGCGGCATACTCATCCTCGCGAACGAGCGTCACCGCGAGCCCGAACTTCGTGCGGGCCAGCAGCACCAGCAGCAGCACGACCAGCGCCAGGGCGCCGTAGATGACCGGGGTCGTAGCATCGTTGGGAATACCGCTGATCCCCTCGGCGCCGCCGGTGATCGAGAGGTTGTTTGCGAATACGCGCACGATCTCGCCGAACCCGACCGTCGCGATGGCCAGGAAGATACCGCGCAGGCGACGGACCGGAAGGGCGAGGAGCGCGGCGACGATCGTCGCGGCGGCGACGCCGGTTGCGATCGTGGCGAGCAGCGGCCAGTGGGCGTTCATCGCCAGGATCGCCGAAACGTACGCGGCGATGCCCATGAACGCCGCTTGCGCAAGCGCGAGCTGGCCGGCTTGGAGCGACACCGAAAGCGACAGTGCCAAGATTGCGTTGATGCCGATCTGATCGATCAGGCGCGAGTGCTTGGCGTAGAAGTCGACCAGGGCGCTCACGCGGATTCACCCTCCTGCGGAGGCTGAATCCACCTCGGCTTCGCCTCGTCAATCCGGATGGGAGTTGACAGTGGCCGTTTCACGCCTGGCGCAGCGCGCGCTTCCCGAACAGTCCGGCTGGCCGCGCGACCAGCAGCGCGAACATCACCCCGAACACGAGCGCGTCCCGCCAGGGCGAGAGCCCGTACGCGATCGCGAACGTCTCGACGGCGCCGAGGATGAACCCGCCGATCACCGCGCCGGTGACGCTGCCCATGCCGCCGAGGATGATCACGGCGAGCCCTTTGAGCTCGATCGGCGCGCCCATGTCGAGCGTGACGCTGTTATATTCGAGCCCGGTGAGAATGCCGGCGGCGCCGCCCAGCGACGACGCGATGAAGAAGGTGGCGGCGATCGTCCGCTCGAGGTTGACGCCGAGCAGCGAGGCGGCGACGCGGTCCTCCGCGACGGCGCGGATACGGCGACCGAGCGTCGTGGCGCGCAGCACCCAGCTCAGGACGAGCATCAGCACGATCGCGGAGAGAAATATCGTCAGCTCGACGGCCGTGAAGGTGACCGGACCGAGATGGATCGCCGGTGCCGTGTCGAGCCCGCCGGTGGTGAAATGGCGCTCGTCGACGCCGTAGATCGCGCGCAGCACGGCGCCGATGATGATTGCGACGCCGATCGAGGAGATCAGCGGCACGAGCGTCCCGGCGTTGCGCCGCCGCAGCGGCGCGAACGCAACCCGATCGAGCAGAATGCCGATGATGCCGGCCATCACCGCGGCCAGCAGAAATGCCCCCGGCAGCGGCATGCCGTCGGCCGCCAGCGAGAACGCCGCGAACGCCGCCGCGGTAAAGATCGCCGCGTGGGCCAGATTCAAAATGTCGAGCACACCGAACACCAGGGTGTAGCCCACGGCAAACAGCGCGTACACCGCCCCCAAGAACAACCCGTTCAGAGCCTGCTGCGCAAACACGGGTTTGCCTTACCGCGACGCAGCCTTCAGAGCGGTTCGCGACGCAGGTTCTGGTGGATGGACCGAGCGCAGTAGCATCTTGCCTTTCGAACAATGGAGCGGCGAGGTCGGCCCGAGGGCCCCATGAAATCCGTGCTGCGCGCGGATTTCGTGGGGGGCGCGCAGCCTGGGGCGGAGCGCCCTCTCAGTGAAAGTAGGTGAAGCCGCCCTTGGTGATCTGCAAGATAACCGGTGAGCTTCTCACGTCGCGGTTGACGTCGAAACCGATTGGGCCGAGGACGGTCTGGATGACGCGCACGCTGCGCAGGCCGGCCAGCATCTCGTCTTTGGTCGTCGCGCCGTGCGCGACCAAGTAGGCGACCACTTCGGCCGCCGCGTAGGACTGAGCCGCGAATTGATCGGGCCCCTTACCGTATTTTGCCGTGTAGGCCTTCACGAACCGCAGGTTCTCCTGGTACTTCGCGCCGACGTACCAGGCTGCGCCGACGACGGTTCCCTGCGCGGACGGTCCGGCCACCGCGTACATGTCGGGCGAGTTGAGCCCGTTGCCGCCGAACATGTGCGCGTGCATGCCGAGCTTGCCCGCCTGTTGGATGATTTTGGTCGCCTCGGGGAAGAGGCCGCCGATCGCGATAACGTCAGGTTTCTTTGAATCGATCCGCGTGAGCGCGGGCTGGAAATCGGTGTCCTTGATGTGGAAGGTTTCGACGTCGACGACCTGCACGCCGATCTTCTCGAGTTCGCGTTTGAACACGTCGTAGTCGGTCTTGGTGAACGCGTTGTCGTCGCCGTAGATGATCGCGGCCGTCTTGTACTTCCACTTGGCATACGTGCGCGCGACCGTGGTCGGGATGACCTGCGATTCCGCCAGCGCATCACGAAAAATGCTCGGCCCGATTGCGGTGACGCCCTCCGCGGTCGTGGACGTGCCCATCGCGGGGTATCCGGCCCGCACCGCCAGCGGAAATGCCTTGAAGGCCTCGCCCGACAGCGTCGGTCCGAGCACGATCGAGGTCTGGCCGTCGGTGGTGAACTTCTGCATCAGGTTGACGACCTGCGCCGGGTCGGTGGCTGCATCCGCAACGTCGAAGCTGAGGTTCGCCCCGCCGGCGTCGAGGGTGCCGGATTTGATGTCGTCGTTGGCGAGATCGTAGGCGTTCTTTTGCGGCGTCCCGTACACGCCGGCGCCGCCGGTGACGTCGGCGATCACGCCGACGTGGACCGTTTTCCCGGCCGCCGGGCCTTTCGACGCCGCGCCCGCGGGCGCGATAAGCGCGCCGATCGCGACAAGCGCGACCGTCATCGCCGTGAATCGACTCATTGTGCGTCACTCCGTCCTAAGCGAGGTTTACGGCGCGGTTCGCAAGTGCGCGGAGCGCTCCTTCGGAGGCGAGCGAACCGTCGCTGCGCCCCGCGCGCCTATCCCGAGTTGCCCGATGCGGTGACGAGGCGCGGTCGCAGCGCCTGCATGAACGCGCCGAAGCAGCGATCGAGCTCATCGCTGCTCGGGAGATCGCTGTAGACCGCGATCACCCACGTGCCGCCCTCGGCAAGACGAAGGATCCCGGCGTCGTGCGAGACCTCGCCGGTGTCGCCGGTCTTGTGTGCGAACGCGTCGCCGGGCGCCAGCCCGCGACTCAACTTGACGTCCCAGTACGACGTTGCGAGGATGGCCCGAAGCGTTGCCGCCTCCGGGACCTCGTCAAGGGCCAGGCCCGCGAGCAGAGCGGCCGCCTCCTGCGCCGGAAAGCTGTTCCGGCCGGTTGCGTGCGGGTCGTCGATCAGCGGCTCCGCGCCCGACAACTTGCGGCGAAAAAATGTCCGGTGGAAACCGAGCGCGTGGAGATCGGCGGTGGCGCGTTCGCGGCCGAGCACGTCGTAGAGGACATTGGTGGCCACGTTGTCCGACCGCTGCAGCATCAGGCTGACCAGCTCGTCGATCCGGGTCAGGTAGCCCGGCCCGAGCGGGGAGCTCGCGTCGTTGGCGGTCAGGTTGGCAGCCTCGACACGGACCGGCGTCGACCAGCGCAGCCGTCCGGCGGAGATCGCTTGCCCGGCCGCGACGGCCAACGGCAGCTTTATCAGGGACGCGGGAGAGATCCACCGCCCGTCATCGCAGGTCCAGGCCGGACCTCCGCCCAGCCCGCGAACGAGCACCTGAGCCGCTCCGAGCCCGGCTCCCTCCGCGAGGGCGGCCAGGGACGGGTCCATCAGCAAATGCGTGTGAGCGCTTGCATGAATCCTACGGCAAGCGTATGCTGTTCATGCAAGTGGTCACACGCAGGAACATCATGGAACATACACACTATCACGCCCAAATCTTTTTGCACGCCGACGACCCGGACGCCCGTCCGAAGGTCGAAGCTGCGGTCGCTGCCCTCTTAGAAGAAGACGCCGACCGTCCGGCGCTCCGGGTCATCCTCGACGGCGCCTCGATGCCGTCCGAGACGATCGCCGGCCTGGTCGCCGGCCTGCGCCGGCTCCGCGACCGCGGCGGCGCGCTGGCGGTCGCCCCGGCGAGCGTCGCCGTCGGCGACATGCTGGCGCTGACCGGCCTCAACCGGGTCTTCGCCCTACCGCTGGTCCCCGACCGCGACGAAGCGCCGGTTCGTCGGCCGCGCGGCGGCGGCGGTATCCGGCGGCGCTTCACGGCCGCTGCCGGGGCCCTGGCCATCGCCTCGCTCGGGGTCGGGGCGCAGGCGGCGCCGGAGCTACCCACCGACCCCGCGCAGATCCTCGAGCACGTGATCGAGCGCAATCCGAGCTTGGGGTCCTATGAGGGCCGGCTTCGCGTCGACCTGCGGATGACGTCGTTTCCGTTTTACCGGACCCATCTGGACGGCACGACGTACTACAAGCGGCCGGCGAACTACGAGATCGTCTTCGACCGCATGCCGCGGCTGGCCCAAGGCTTCGAAAAGCTGTTTGCCGACGTGGGCGATCCCTCGGGCTGGGAGAAGCGGTTCGCCATCACGTATGCGGGAAACGCGCCCTTTCGCTCGCGCAGCGACATCGTGCTGCACCTCGTCCAGCGGGTGCGAGGAATGATCGATCACGAAACGGTTCTCGTCGACCCGGAATCCTGGACGATCGACTCGATTCGCTACGACTACTACAACGGCGGCCACATCACGATGACGCAGTCGTTCGCCGACGTCGGCGGCTACCTGATGGTCGTCGAACAGTCGGCGGAGATCGCGATCCCCTACGCTTCCGCCGTCGCGCACGGCACCTATTCCGACTATAAGACGAACGTAGCGCTCGACGACGCGCTCTTCCGAAAGAAATGATGCTGACCGCACACCGTCCCCATGCGGGTGTCGAAGACACCCGCGCCCGCATTCTCGGCGCGGCACGTTGCCTGTTCGAACGCAACGGCACGCGCGGCACTACGACGCGCGAGGTTGCCGAGCGGGCCGGCGTCAACGAGGCGACGCTGTTCCGACACTTCGGGTCGAAGCGCGCGCTGCTCGACGCGATGCGTGAAGCCTCCTCCGACGTCGAGGGGTTCCGCGCCGTCCTGGCGGCCCTGCCGCTCCAGGATCCGGTGTCCGACCTGCGGACGATCGCCCGCTATGCCGTCGAGGTCATGAACACCAAGCGCGCGATGATGTGCATCTCGCTGGCCGAAGAGGCGACCGCTACCGACGATGCTCCGGAGTGGCGCGGCCCGACCGGTGTGCTGAACGATCTGGCCGAGTTTTTCGCCGCCAAGATCGCCGCTGGGCAGCTGGTCGGCGATCCGATGCTGATGGCACGCTGCTTTTTGGGGACGCTATTCTCATATGTCGTCGGGAAGAAACTCTGGGCGGATGTTCAGGATTCTTCCACCTTGGACGGCATCGTCGATATTTTTCTGAACGGAGTGTCAGCGTAGGTGGAAAGTGCAGCCGCCCCGCCGGCCGGCGAGGGCGCGAAAGCGAGCCGCCGGCTGCCGCCGGTCTGGGTGCTGGTGGTGGGAGCGATCGTTGCCATCGCCGTGCTGATCTGGGGCATCCGCTTTCTGGCCTACGCGACGAGCCACCAGACGACGGATGACGCGCGCGTCGACGCCGACACCGTGACGATCACCAGCAAAATCGCCGAGCGGGTCGACGCCATTCTCGTCGATACGAACGCGCCGGTCCGCAAGGGGCAGGTGATCGTGCGCCTAGACAACACGGACGAGCGCAACGCGGTCGCGCAGGCGCAAGCCGCGGTCGACGCCCAGCTCGCGCAGGCGCGCGCCGCGCAGCAGACCGTCGACCTGACCCGCACGCAGGTCGCGGCGCAGACGACGCAAGGCTCGGGGGGCGTCAGCGCCGCGCAGAGCGGCGTCGAGAACGCGCAGGCGCAGACGCAGTCGGCGCAACAGCAGGCGCAAGCCGCGCGCTCCGCGATCGGACAGGCGGCCGCGCAGCTTCGGGTCGCGCAATCGGAAGTTCCCGCTCAGCGCGCCGCGCTCGACCGCGCCAACGCCGACCTGAGCCGCTACGCGTCGCTGGTGCGGACAGGCGATATCGCCAGTCAGCAGCTCGACGCACAGCGCGCGGTCCAGGCCGAGGCCGAATCGCAATACCAGTCCGCGCTCGATAACGTGACCGCCGCGCAGACCGGCGTGGCGCAGGCCGAGGCGCGCTATACCGCTGCCGTCTCCGCGACCACTGCCGCCGCGGCGGGGATCGGTGCGCAGCAGGGGCAGCTCGTCAGCGCGCAAGGGCGACTGGCCGAAGCGGATACGCCGTACCGGGTCTCGACGACGCAGGCCCAAGCCGATGCGGCGCAGGCGCAAGCCGTTTCGCTGCGAGCGCAGCTCAAGACCGCGCAAGACAAGCTTGGCTATACCGAGGTGCGGGCGCCGATCGACGCCATCGTCGGGGAAAAAGACGTCGAGATCGGGACCTCGGTCGCGGCCGGCCAGGCGCTGATGTCGCTGGTTCCCACGCGCGGGACCTACATCACCGCGAACTACAAGGAAACGCAGCTCGGGAACGTGCGCGTCGGTCAGCCGGTCGACATCAGCGTCGACGCGTACAAGGGGATCACGTTCCACGGCCGCGTGTCGGCGATCGCGCCGGCTTCGCAGAACACGTTCAGCTTGGTGCCCGCCTCGAATGCCACCGGCAACTTCGTCAAGGTCACGCAACGCATCCCCGTGCGCATCATCGTCGACAATCCACCCAGCGATCGGCCGCTGCGGGTCGGGATGTCGGTCGAGACGTCGATCAAGGTGAAATAGGCGTCATGCTTCGGTCGTCGCGTTTTTCGGCGTCGGCGCTGATCGCCGGCACGCTTGGCTTCGTCCTCGTTCCGTTCGGACCGGCGTTCGCACAGGCTCCCGCGTCGCCGGCGCCGCAGCCGGCGGCGTCACCGCAATCGACACTGCTCCCGCAGTCGACCTCCATGCCCGTGTCGACGGCCCAGCCGCAGACGTCGTCGCTGCCGTCCGCAAGCGGCGCGCAGCCGCAAGCATCGTCGCTGCCTGCGGCCGGGGGAGCCCCTCCGCCGTCGCCGGGGGCTGCTGCCGGCGGAGCGCAGCCGCAATCCTCGGGCGCGCCGGCCGGCACCGGGTCGGAGGGGCTTCCGCCGCCGCCAGTCCCCGCCGTCATGCCGGCCGTGCCTTCGTTTCCGGCCTTCAGCGCGCCGCTGACCGCCGTTCCGAACGGCGATCTGGTCGGCGTGGTCCAGCAGCCGTTCGTCGGTTTGACGCTGCAGGCAGCGATTGCGATGAGCCTGCAGCGGAACACCGATCTCGCCATTTCGCAGTCGAACCGCCGGATCGCGAACTATCAAATCGTCGCCGCGAAGGGCGCGTTCGACGTCAATTTTCAATTGATCCCGTCGTATTCGCACGTCGTTGCGCCGGTCATCAGCCCCTTCGCTACCAATGCTGCCGGCGGCCCGGTGACGACCGATACCGCCGGCGCTACGGCGCAGCTTCGCGGGCTGACGCAGGACGGCGGTCAGTACACCGTCGGCGTTCGCGGTCAGCGCGTCGCGTCGGACAGCGTGTACAATAGCTACAATCCCTACTATCAGACGGCGCTCCAGTTCTCGTTCACGCAGCCGCTCGCGCGCGGGTTCGCGATCGATCAGCCCCGACTGCAGGTGCAGCTCGCCAACGTCAACGCGGCGCTGAGCAGCAGCAACACGCTGCTGCAAGCATCGAACTCGGTTGTGCAGGTCGAGGACGCCTACTACGACTTGGTATCGGCGTGGCAAAACGTCGCCATTCAGGAAGAGGGGCTGCGGAACGCTACCGCCCAGGCCGCGTCGAATTCACGCTTGGCGGCGCAGGGCGTGACGGCACCGACCGATATCATCGAAGCGAACACCCAGGTGAACGTGTTCCAGGACAACGTCTTCGCAGCGATTCAGAACGTGCAGCGCATGCAGACGTTGCTGAAATCGCTGATCCTTGCCGATCCGGCCGATCCCGTGTGGTTCGCGAACCTGGTGCCGACGACGCCGGTCGCGCAGATTCCCACCGAGCCGGGGCTCGATGCGCTCGTCGCCTCGGCGATCAGCAATCGGCCCGAGATCGCACAAGTGCGTGCGGCACGCCGGCGTTCCGACTATCAGTTGGGATATGCGCGCGATCAACTGCGGCCGCAGCTCGATCTCGGGCTCGGGTATACGACGAACGGCTTTGCCGGAGACCCGCTCAACCCAGCGTCGAATCCGCTGTTCGCGCTGTTGGGCAGCCTGGTGGGGCCGGGCGGCCTAGCCGCCTTTCCAATTCCGCCGGCGTATCAGACCGGCAAGCTCGGGCAAGCCTGGCAGAACGCGTTCGAGAATCGCTTTCCGGAGTATAGCGCGCAGCTCACCTTCTCGTTTCCGCTCGGGAACCGCACTGCGCGCGCGAACTACTCGGTCGCGCAGGAATACCAGCGCCAAGTTCAGCTCGATGAGACGGCCGTCGTGCAGCGCATCCGCAGCGAAGCGGTCAACGCTATCCAAGGGCTGCGCGAGGCGCAGTACCGCGTGATAGCCGCCCGCGCCGCGCGGGTGGCGGCGCAGCGAGTCCTGCTCGGCGAGCAGCGTCGCTTCGCGGCCGGGACGTCGACGACGTTTCTCGTGCTGCAGCGTCAGCTCGACGTGGCAAATCAGGAAGGCCGCGAACTGCAGGCGCAGACCGACCTCGACAAAGCGATCGTCGAACTGACGCGCGTGAGCGGCAGCATCTTCGCCCAAAATGGAATCGACGTGACGGCGGTCGGGGCAACGTCGCTCAAGGCCGCCGGACCGAACTCCGTCCTGCCGCCCGTAACGCCCTCGCACTAAACGCGAAGGGCGGCGGCTTTGGGCGCAGCCCAAAACGCGACGGGCGGGCGGCTTTGGGCAAAGCCCAAAACGCGAAGGGTTCGGCTACGCCGAACCCACCTACGCCGAACCCACCTATGCCGAACCCAGCAGCTGTGCTGCCGCGGCCGCATCGACGAACCAATGCAGTTCGCCGTCTGGGGGCGCGATGAGCTGCGAGGGATAGGCGTCGACGTCGCGCGGTCCCTCCAGGACGGCAGCCAGCGCGCCCGCTTTCTCCGGCCCTCCGGCGGTGATCGCGACATGCCGCGCGGCATTCATCGCCGTCGGCGTCAGGGTCAGCCGCCAGCGATCCAGCTGCGGGACGTAGTGCGCGATACACAATGCGGTGCGTTCGATGCCCGTCACCGTGCCCGGAAAGAGTGACGCCGTGTGGCCGTCCGGGCCCATGCCGAGCAAGATCAAATCGAGCCGCGGCTGCGGCCCCAGGTCGCGCGTCAGCAGCGCCGCGTAGTCTGCGGCTGCCGCACCGGGGTCATCTTCACCGCGCATACGGTGAACGTGGTTCTGCGCAATGCCGAGCGGCGTCAGCAGCGTCTCGCGATTCATGCGGTAGTTCGACTCGGGGTCATCCGGACCGACGCACCGCTCGTCGCCGAACCAGAAGACGATGCGCTCCCAGTCGACGGCGGAGCGCAGCGGGGCGGCACACAGCAGTGCGTTCATCGCGCGCGGCGTCGAGCCGCCGGCGAGGGCGACGTGGGCGAAGTCACGCGTGGCGAGGGTCGCGCGCAAGACCGCCGCGGTATGATCGGCGGCGGCCGCGGCAAGGGCCGGCGCGTCGGGCAGAACGGTGACGATGCGCGGCGCGCTCATGTCCACACCTTGCGCGGCGTCATCCCCGTCGCCTCCGTGATCCGGGGCGGCTCTAGTCGAGCAGCATCTCGAGGGTGCGCAGCGTTTGCTCGAAGAGTTCGTCGGTGCCCGACTCGAGGATCGCTCGCTCGAGCAGTGACGTGTTGTCGATCGCGCGCAACGGGAAGAGCCGCGGTTCGCGGGCGATCTCGCCCTCGCTCCACACCTTCACAACCTTCGGGTCGGCGGTAACTTCGCCGTGATACCACGAGGTCTCGCTGTCGAGACAGATGCTTTGAATCCGCCGGATCTCGCCTTCGCGCTCGCGCACGAGCGCGACCGGCTTTCCGCTGCGGTCGACGAGATGCTCGCGGCCGGTCGCGGTCCAGCCCAGGCGCGTCGCCAGCCAGCCGCCCAGATACAGCGCCTCCGAGGCGGAGCCGCTCGCGACGTACAGGCGACGGATGGAAAAGAGTTCTTCGCGCAGTTTGGGATCGTCGAAAAATGCTGCGATCATATCCTGCCACGGACCGAGGCGCAGCCAAGCCAGATCGCGCAGGACGACATCGCGGTGCGTCCGATGAAACGCGACCAGGCGCGCGATCGCGCTCTCGTCGCGCAGCGCGCCCGACGAGTCGACCAGCAGCATCTCGGCGTGCGGCAGCAGGGCCTCAAAGATCGGCCGGCTCTCGATCCTTGCGCCGCTCCACCAGAGCACCGTCGGCACGCCCGTCGCACAGAGCGCGTTGACGTAGCTTTCGATGGTCGCCGTGTCGGCGCCGGCGACGTCGATATCGACCCGCTCACCCCGAGCCGTCGTCTGCGCTTGATCGTCGCGGGCTTGGGCCGACACGGTCGCATCGCCCGCGCGCTCGCCCGTGTGATCGAGGATCAGCGTGAACGAGGGATGTTTGTCCGCCAAACGCCCGGCCCGTTCGACGATCCAGTCGCGGCGGCCGGGATCGTCGATCCAGACGACGAGGTTCAAGGTCGAGGTCGATTTACCGGTGTGCGAAAGCGCACCGTTGATCGCGTCCAGCGACGCGCCGACGGTCGCCTCCCGGTTCACAGTTTTCGCCATTCGTTGCTCGACATCGCGATCATCCGATCGGCCGAGGCCGGTCCCTGAGTGCCCGCAGCGTAGTTCGGAAAGTTCGCTTCCATGTTGCCCTGCCAGAAGTCCAAGACCGGCGTCACGATCTGCCAGGCGGTTTCGACCGCATCCCAGCGCGTGAACAGGGTCGCATCGCCGCGCATCGCGTCGCCGATCAGCCGTTCGTACGCCGGCGCGGAGACGACGCCGAACCCGCTGCCGTAGTTGAAATCCATCGATACCGAACGGATGTGCATCTTCGGTCCGGGGACCTTCGCGTTGAAACCCAGCGAGACGCCCTCTTCGGGCTGGATCTTCATGATCAGCACGTTGTTGTCGAGGGCGTCGCCCACTTCGCCGAACAGCCGGTGCGGAAGCGAGCGGAAGCGGATCGCGATCTCCGAGTTCTTCCGTGCCAGCCGTTTGCCCGAGCGGAGAAAGAACGGTACGTCGGCCCAGCGCCAGTTGTCGATCCAGAGTTTCACCGTGGCGAAGGTCTCGGTGTTGGAGTCCGGCCGGACGTCGGGTTCTTCGCGGTAGGCCGCCACCGGCAGGCCGTTGATCGTGCCCTTGCCGTACTGACCGCGCGCTGTGTCGAGACTGACGCGCGCGGGTTCGATCGGGCGCACCGCGCGCAGCAGCTTGTACTTTTCGTCGCGGATCGCGTCGGCGTCGGCGGCGACCGGCGGCTCCATTGCGACCAGCGCGAGGAGGTTCATGACGTGATTTTGGATCATGTCGCGCAGCGCGCCGGCATTGTCGTAGTAGCCGCCGCGCAGCTCGACGCCGACCGTTTCAGCCGCCGTGATCTGCACCGAATCGACGTAGCGGCGGTTCCAGATCGGCTCGAAGATGATGTTGGCGAACCGCAGCGCCATGATGTCCTGCACGGGCTCCTTGCCCAGGTAATGGTCGATGCGGTAGATCTGCTTCTCGGGGAACACCTTCTGGACTTCGGTTTGCAGCGCACGCGCCGACTCCAGATCGGTGCCGAAGGGCTTCTCGATGATGATGCGCGTCCAGCCCTGCGGGTTGTCGCCCGGACCGAGTCCAGCTTTCTCGAGTTGGTCGACGATCTTCGCGAAGATCGACGGGGGCGTGCTCAGGTAGAACAGCCGGTTGCCGCCGGTTCCCAGTTCCTGGTCGTTGCGCTCGAGCGCCTCGCGGAGCTTGTGAAAGCAGGCCGTGTCGTCGAAGTCGCCCGAGACGTAACACAGGCGTTTCGCGAAGTCGCTCCAGAGCGGTTCGGTGGCCTTCCCGGTGCGCGAAAATTCGTCGACGCTGGCGCGCATGTCGGTGCGAAACGCCTCGTCGGTCAGCTCCGAGCGTGAAAAACCGACGATGGCGAAGTTTGTCGGCAGCAAGTCTTCGAGCCGGAGATTCCACATCGCGGGCAGCAGCATGCGCTTCATCAAGTCGCCGGTCGCGCCGAAGAAGATGATGCTGCACGGATCGGCGATGCGATTGCTGGTCAGACCCTCGCGCAGCGGGTTGGCGGCGATCCCATCACCGGACGGCTGAGCCGTCGCCGTCACGGTACCTTGCCGGCGGCCGCTGGTTTCCCGTCAGCTTCGGTCTTGATCGCGTGCCCCCCGAACTCGTTGCGCAGTGCCGCGATCACCTTCGCGCTGAACGACTCGTCCTGCCGCGAAACGAAACGTGACATCAGCGAGAGCGTGATGACCGGCGCCGGGACATCTTCGGCAATCGCAGCTTCGACGGTCCAGCGACCCTCGCCGGAGTCGGCCACCCAGCCGCGCACGTTGGCGAGATCGGGATCGGCCTTCAGCGCGAGTTCGAGCAGTTCCAAGAGCCACGAGCGAACGACCGAACCGTAGCGCCAGATCGACGCGAGCTGGTGCAGATCGTACGTGTACTCGGATTTCTCGAGGATCTCGAACCCTTCGCCGTATGCGGCCAGCATGCCGTATTCGATCCCGTTGTGCACCATCTTGGAGAAGTGACCGGCGCCGCTCGGCCCGACGTGCGCGTAGCCCCCTTCCGGTGCGAGGGTCAGGAAGATCGGCTCGACCCGCGCGACCGCGTCGTCATCGCCGCCGACCATCAAGCAGTACCCGTTCGCGAGGCCCCACACGCCGCCGGACGTGCCGGCGTCGACGAAGGCGACGCTCTTCGCCTTACAGCGGACGTAGCGTTCCTTCGAGTCCGTCCACTTGGAATTTCCGCCGTCGATGATCGTGTCGCCCGGCTGCAGCAGGGTCAGCAGCTCGCTGATCGTCGAGTCGGTCGGCGCACCGGACGGCACCATGATCCAGACGGCGCGGGGTGCTTTCAGTTTCGTCACCAGCTCCTGCAGCGACGACGCGCCGGTCGCGCCGTCAGCGGCTGCGTGCTGGACCGCCGCCGGGTCGCGGTCGTACGCCACCACCTGGTGGCCGCCCCGCTCGAGCCGGGTTGTCATGTTCGCGCCCATCCGCCCGAGACCGACCATTCCGAGTTGCACGTGTGCTCCTTACGCCTTTGCGCTGACTGCCGAATCGAGTGCTTCGGCGAACGCGTGCAGTCCCGCGCGCACGTCGCCGGTGAAATGGATGCGCATTCCGCGCCTGTTGCGCTGATCGAGCGATTCGAAATCGCCCAAGGCCTGCGCGCGCTGCAGCGTGCGGAAGCCGCCCATGCCGGGGATCTGCAGATCGAACGGTGCCTCGTAGGTGAGCTGGAAGAACACGCCTTCGTTCGATCCGCCTTTGTGCAGCTGACCGGTCGAATGGAGGAAGCGCGGCCCGAAGCCGACCGTCGTGGCGACCTTCAAGGCATCACGAAGCGTCGTGCGCACGCTGCGCAAGGCGTCGTCATCCTCCGCGTTCATCGGGACGTAGGCATTGAAGGCGACGTAGTCGCCCGGGCCGATTTGCGCGCTGACGGCCGCGAGCGCGCTGCGCAGATCGCCGCCGAGCTCCAGCGCCGCCGAACCCGCCAGCGGAAAGACGCTCGCGTCCGCGCCACGCAGCCGCGGCTGGGGTTCCGTAAAGCTGCCGTTTTTGGCGTACTCGGCGAGCAGCCGCTTCGTATTGTCTTTCGACTCCTGTACGTTGGGCTGATCGAATGCATCGATACCGAGGATCACGCCCGCGGCGGCGGTCGCAATCTCCCAGATATAGAATTGCTCGCCGATGTCGAACCGGTCGCTCAACACGAGCCGAATGACCGGGTTCCCGGCGGCTTCGAGTTCGCTCAAGCGCGCCACGGTTGCATCGTCGCCCGAGAGCCCGGCACCGACGTACGCGAAGACGCGATCCGCACCGTAGGCGTGCACCTCGCCGAGCGGCTCCCCCTCGATGGGGACGATCCCGGTTCCGGATTTGCCGGTCGACTCGGCGATGAGCTGTTCCGCCCATGCCCCGAAGGCCCGGACCGTGGGGTGGGTCACGATCGTCAGTTTGTCGCGTCCCCGTTTGGCGAGCGCGCCGAGCGCGGCCCCGAAACGGACCGCGGGTGAGTCGCCGGCGACCACCGTGGCCGCGTTCGCGTGCATCGCATTGACGGCACGGTCGAGGATCGCCGCCACGTCGTAGCCGGCCAGCGCAGCCGGGACCATGCCGAAGTACGACAGCGCCGAGTAGCGCCCGCCGATGTTTGGGTCGTTGACGAAAACGCGCAGGAAGCCGGTGTCGCGCGCCTCCCCTTCCAGCTTCGTGCCCGGGTCGGTGATGGCGATGAAATGCGCCGGCGCGTTGGCGCCGCCGACCGTCTGCTGGACGCGCTGATAAAAGTAACGGAAGAACGCATCAGGCTCGGTCGTCGTCCCGGATTTCGACGCGACGATGAACAGCGAGCGCGCGATGTCGAGCGCGGCATCCAGGGCCGCAATCTGCTGCGTGTCGGTCGAATCGAGGACGTGCAGCGCCGGATAGCCGGGCGTCCGGCCGAAGGTCTCGCGCAGGGTGTCGGGGGCGAGCGAGCTCCCGCCCATGCCCAGCACGACGACGTGATCGAAGCGCTTGGCGCAGGCTTGGGCGAACTCGCGCAGGTCGCCGCTCTGGGCATGTGTCTGCTGCGGAATTTCGACCCAGCCGAGCGCATGCGTGATGATCGCGATGTGGTCGGGCTGGTCCGACCAGGGCGAGGGATCGCCGTGCCACAGCTTGGCCAAGAAATCGAGTGAGGCCAGCCGGCCGAGCGCGGCATCGGCGTCGGCCTGCGCGTCGCCCAGCACGAGGGTCACGCGGGCCGGAGCATCGCTGCGCAGTTTCTCACGTTTGCTCTCGATGGCCGCCAGCATCGCGTTGAACGAATCAGCGAACGACTTCACGCCGTCGGCGACCAGCTCTTCGGTGACGTCGTAGAGTGAAACGCGCTCCCTCGCCAGCGACTCGACGACCCTGCGCGCGTCGTCGACGCCCTCGAGAATCGTGTCGGGACGAACGTTTCCGTGGTCGAGCAGCGCGTCGAGGGTGTTCGGCGGGACGGTGTTCACGGTGTCGCGAGCGACGAGCTGCTCGACGTACATCAGCTCGGGATAGGCCGGGTTCTTGACCGAGGTCGATGCCCACAGCGGGCGCTGCACGTGGGCGCCCTTGGCGCGGAGTGCCGCGAACCGGTCGCCCCCGAACAGCTTGAGGAAGCGCTGGTAGGTCAGCTTGGTGCTGGCGACGGCGGCTTTGCCGAACAGCTCCGCAACCGGTTCGCCGCGGTCGAGCAAGGCCTGGAGCTTCTTGTCGACGGCGGTGTCGATGCGCGACACGAAGACCGACGCGACCGATGCGATGCGGTCGATCGGCTCGCCGCGCGCAGCCCGCTCCTGGAGCCCCTCGATGTAGGCGTTGGCGGCCGCATCGTAGCGGTCGACCGAGAACAGCAGCGTGACGTTGACGTTGATCCCGGCGGCGATCGTTGCCTTGATCGCCGGGGCTCCCTCGGCGGTGCCCGGGATCTTGATCATCACGTTGGGCCGGTCGACGGCGTCCCACAGCCGCTGCGCCGCGGCGATCGTTCCGGCCGTGTCGTGCGCCAGCGTCGGCGAAACCTCGAGCGAGACGTAGCCGTCGAGCCCGTGCGACGAATCCCAGACGTCGCGAAACAGATCGCAAGCGCTGCGGATGTCGCGGATCGCGAGCGCTTCGAAGACGGTGACCGGGTCCTTTTCGTCGAGCAGGGTGTCGAGCTGCTCGTCATAATCGGATCCCGAGCCGATCGCCTTTTCGAAGATGGTCGGATTCGACGTCATCCCGCGTAGGCCGCGATCGATCAGACGCTGCAGTTCGCCGGTGGCGAACATGCTGCGCCGAATGTTGTCGAGCCAGATGCTCTGACCGTACTCCAGCAGCAACTGCAGCTGGTTGGGCGTCGAAGCCATGGGTGTTCTCTCTTCTGTCAGGTCGAGGGAGGGAGTGCGGCGGTCAGACGTTCGCGAGCAGGCCGGCGGCGACGTCGGCGATATGCTCGGGGGTAAAGCCGTATTCTTGTGCGATCGCCGGGCCGGGCGCCGACGTCCCGAAATGGTCCAGGCCGTACGCGATACCGTGATCGCCGACGTACTTCGACCAGCCAATGGTGGCGCCGGCCTCGATCGACATGCGCGCTTTGATCTCCGGCGGGATCACCTGCTCGCGATAAGCGGCATCCTGCGCATCGAAGAGCTTCCACGACGGCATCGAGACCACGCGCGCCTGCGTCCCGCGCGCCGCGAGCAGCTTCGCCGCGTCGAGCGCCAGCGACACTTCGGAACCGGTTGCGATCAGCACCAGGTCGATGCTGCCCTCGGGTTCGCGCAGCACGTACGCACCGCGCACCACGTCCGCCTTGCGTTCGCCGAGGAACGGCAGCTTCTGACGGCTCAGGACGAGGACCGAGGGTCCGGTTTCCGGCTGGATCGCGAACTTCCAGGCCTCGAGCGTCTCGAGCGCGTCGGCAGGCCGCAGGTCGATCACGTTGGGGGTCGCGCGCAGCATCGCGAGCTGCTCGATCGGCTGGTGCGTCGGACCGTCTTCGCCCAAGAAGACGGAATCGTGGGTGAAGACGAAGATCTCGCGGACCTTGTTGATCGCGCCCAGGCGCACGGCCGGTTTGCAATAGTCCAGAAAGTTGAAAAACGTGGCGCCGAACGGCAGCAGGCCGCCGTGCAGCGCGATACCGTTCATCGAGGCGGCCATGGCGTGCTCGCGCACCCCGAAGTGCACGTTGCGCCCGTCGTAAGAACCGGGTTCGAACTCGCCCTGTCCCTTCAAGTAGGTCTTGGTCGACGGGTCCAGATCCGCCGAACCGCCGAACAGCTCGGGCAGGGCGGCGGCGATCGCGTTCATGACGACGCCGCCGGCGTCGCGGGTCGCGACGTTGCCGTTTTCGGCGTTGAACGCCGGCCACGGAAGGTCGGCCGGAAGCTTTCCGTCGCGCGCGCGTTCGAACTGGGCCGCGAGCGCAGCGTCGGCGGCCTTCCAGCGCCCGTACCGCGCGTCCCACTCCGTCTGCAGGCCGGCGCCCTTGGCACCGACCGCGAGGAAGAACGCAGCCGGCTCGTCGGGGACCGTGAACGGTGGATACTCCCAATGCAGTGCCGCGCGGGTCGCGGCCATGTTCTTGCCCAGCGGCTCGCCATGGGTCTTGAACGTCCCCGCCTCCGGCGAGCCGTACCCGATCGTGGTGCGGATCGCGATCAGCGACGGCATCCGTATCTCGGACTTCGCCAGCTGGATCGCCCGGTCGATCGTCTCGACGTCATTCGACTCCTCGGGCCCGACCTCGATCGTCTGCCAGCCGTAGGCTTCGAACCGTTCCCGCACGTCTTCGGTGAAAGTGACCGAGGTTGCGCCGGCCAGGCTGACCTTGTTGTCGTCGTAGAGGGCGATCAGCTTGCCGAGCGCCAGGTGTCCGGCCAGCGACGCCGCTTCCGCGCTGACGCCCTCCATCAGATCGCCATCCCCGGCCAGCACGTAGGTGTGGTGATCGACGATCGTCTCGTCGCGGTTGTACACGGCGCCGAGATGCGCTTCGGCCATCGCCAAGCCGACGGCGTTGGCGAACCCCTGCCCCAGCGGTCCGGTCGTGACCTCAACCCCGGGTGTATGGTGATATTCCGGATGGCCGGGCGTGCGGCTGCCGAGCTGCCGGAAGGCGCGCAGATCGTCGAGCGTCAGGTCGTAGCCGGTCAAATGAAGCAAGGCGTACAGCAGCGCGGAGCCGTGGCCGGCGCTGAGCACGAAACGATCGCGATCGAACCACGTCGGGTCGCGCGGATTGAAACGTAGGTGGCGCGTCCACAGCGTGTACGCTGCTGCGGCCGCCCCCAGCGGCAAGCCGGGGTGGCCCGAGTTTGCCTGCTGCACCGCATCGACCGCGAGAAAGCGGATTGCATTGATGCGAAGTTCGTCCGCTGCGCTGTTCACGTTCTCTCCTCGAAGTCCGGGGAATGCGCGTTAGCCGTTGGGCGTTCCAGCCCCCGCCAAGGTACCCATGACGGAAGGCCGGTTTGAGGCGCGGAAAGCCTGGCTCAATGAACTTCATGTATGAAACGCTCGAACGCCGGGTCGTCGAGCTGGAGGAACGTCTGAGCGCCGACCCCGGCGCGGTGCGCAAGAAAGCCGGGCGCGTGATCGATGAGGTGCTCGACGGTCTGGACACCGGTGCGCTCCGGGTCTGCGAGCCGTCCGGCGACGGCTGGGTCGTCCACGCCTGGGTCAAGCGGGCGATCCTGCTCTCGTTCGCTCGCTTCGACAACGTCGCGATCCACGAACGGATGGCGCCGGCGCTGGCCTTGAAAGATGCGCGTGCCGGCCGCGACGTGCTGCCGTCCTACTACGACAAACTGCCGACCAAGCGCAATTGGAAGAAGCTCGGCGCCCGCTGCGTCCCGCCGGGAGTGGCGCGCTACGGTTCGTATCTGGGCCGGAATTCGATCCTGATGCCGGGTTTCGTGAACATCGGCGCCTACGTCGATGACGGCACGATGGTCGACACCTGGGCCACGGTCGGGTCGTGCGCACAGATCGGCAAGGGCGTCCACCTCAGCGGCGGTGTCGGGATCGGCGGGGTGCTCGAACCGCCGCAGGCGATGCCGGTCATCGTCGAGGACGGGGCCTTCGTCGGATCGCGCTGCATCATCGTCGAGGGGGTGTGGGTCGGGGCCGACGCGGTCCTCGGTGCCGGCGTCGTGCTGACGGGATCGACACCGATCATCGACGTGCGCGGCCACGAGCCGGTCGTCACCAAGGGAGCGATCCCGCCGCGCGCGGTCGTCATCCCCGGGAGCTTTCCCAAACGCTTTGCGGCCGGCGAATTCGGTACGCCGTGCGCGCTGATCATCGGCGAGCGCAGCGCAGAGACCGACCGCAAAACCTCATTGAATGCCGCGCTGCGCGACTTCGAAGTCGCCGTTTGAGGCAGCGACGTGGGGTATAACCCGAAGGTCGGCGCGATCGAGGCGTCGCTGATTCGCGCGATCGCGGCCAAGAAAACGCCGGATTCGATCGATCTGGGGCTGGGCGAACCCACGCTGCTGCCGCAGCAGCGCTTCATCGATGCGGCTGCGCGCTGGGCCGCTGTGCACGGCTTGCGCTACACGGTCAACGCCGGCGATCACGCGCTGCGCGAACGGATCGCCGCCCACTACGCCTATCCGGGGATGAACGCCGCGCGCAACGTGTGCATCACGACCGGTTCGCAAGAAGCCGTGTACGTCGCCATCAAGACGCTGCTCGATCCCGCGACCGACGAGATCCTCGTCGTCACGCCGGCCTTCCCCGCCTACGCGAAGATCGCGCAGCTCGAAGGCGTCGCCCATCGTCAGCTGGATCTCGCCGAGGACGACGACTTCCGCTACGACGTCGACCGCATCCTCGACGCGCTCGGACCCTCGACGCGTCTGTTGGTGATCGGATCGCCGGCGAATCCGACCGGCCGGATTCTGCGCGATGCTCAGGCGCGACGTTTAGCCGCGGGACTGCTCGATCGCGCCGGTCCGCCGGTCTGGGTGCTGCAGGACGAGATCTACCGTGAACTCACCTACATCGACGATGCGGGCTATGTGGCCAACTACTATCCGCACACGATCGTTGCCAACTCGCTCTCGAAATCGAACGCCCTCACCGGCATGCGCTTGGGCTGGCTGATCGCGCCGGACGATCCGATCGAGCAGTTGGTGAAGACGCACAGCTGGGTCACCGCGACCGCGAACACGTTCGCGCAGCGCGTGGCCTATGAAATCTTCGGCGAGCCGGGAGCGCTGCAGGAGCAGGCTGCGTGGTATCGCGAGCGGCACGCGCTCGTCGAAGCCGCGCTCGCGGCGAGCGGACTGCGTTACGTTCCGGTCGACGGCGCGTTCTATGCCTGCGTGCGCATCCCGGACGGCAGCGATTCGCTCGCGGCGGCACTCGAACTGGTCGAACGGCGGGGCGTCGTCGCGATTCCCGGCCGCATTTTCGGCGACACGCTGGAAGGTTGGCTGCGGCTGACCTGGGTCGCCCCGCTCGATCAGTTCGAGGAAGGCTTGAGCCGGATCGCCGCGCTATAGTGGATTCGACTTCGTCGAACCCTTCGCGTTTGGGCCTTCGGCCCAAGCCGCCGCCAACGCACTGTAGTGGATTCGACTTCGTCGAATCCTTCGCGTTTGGGCCTTCGGCCCAAGCCGCCGCCAACGCACTGTAGTGGATTCGACTTCGTCGAATCCTTCGCGTTTGGGCCTTCGGCCCAAGCCGCCGCCATCGCACTGTAGTGGATTCGACTTCGTCGAATCCTTCGCGTTTGGGCCTTCGGCCCCAGCAGTCCTTATATTGAGGTCTTGGGCAGGTTGGGTGCGCGCAGCCGCTCGACGTGGCTCGCGAACGCCGTAAACCACAGATCGAGGAGCTGCTGGTCGCGGACGGACGTCAAACCGTTGGCGTCCGCATGCGGGCGCAGCAGCGTGATGATCCGTCGGTCGCTCAACCGGCCGAACTTGTGACGTCGTACGACCCGTTGAGCTACCCTGCCCGCATCCTCATCGAGGATACGTCGTAACTCGTCCATTACCGTCGACTTCGGGATCGGACGTACACACTCCCGCGCGACTGCCGTCAACGCGTGCGCGGCGGGTTTGGTTTCGGTTAAGGATGCGGCGTCGCGCCGGCCGCAGCGTAGGCGCGCGCCGTGCGGACGACGGCGCGCGCCGGTGCCAAGCCGATCAGTTCGCTGCGTGTCACCGCGACGCCGGCGCGCGCGGCCGCGCGCCGTACCAACTCCGTCACGCGGTACAGCGGCACCGCATCGACGTCGGTCAGGTTGCACGAGACGTGCACGCGGTCCGCGGTCAGGCGCAATCCGAGACACTTCAGCGTGCGCAATCCGCCCGACGACCCGCGCAGAAGGCGTGCGATCCGCTGCGCTGTGCCGAGATCGCCGCTTGCCAGCTCGACGTTGAAGGCGATCAGGAATGGCCGTGCGCCGATTGCGATCGCGCCGGCCGACGCATGCGCTGCGTCGCCGAAGTCGAACTGCCACGCCGCCTCGGCGAGCCGCGCCGCGAGCCCTTCGAATTCGCCGCGCCGGATGTCGGCGAGGTCGCGGCGATGTTCGCCGGCGGCGGCGGCACCGTAGAGGTACGAGGGAACCCCGAGCTCGCGCCAGATGCGTGCGGCCGCGGAACGCGCGAGGGCGGCCGCGTCGTCGAGCGTCGCGTCGCCGAGCGGAACGAACGGCAGCACGTCGAGCGCGCCGATGCGCGGGTGCGCGCCGCGGTGCGCGCGCAGATCGATGCGGTCGCGCACGACGCGCGCCAAGGCGACGGACGCATCCACGACCTCCGCTGCGCGTCCCGCCGCGGTGATGACGCTGCGATGATGCGCGCCGTCGCTGGTCCGGTGCAGGACCTGCGCGCCCGCGCCTTCGATCGCGGCGACGCAGTCATCGATGATCTCGGGCCGGCGTCCCTCACTGACGTTCGGGACGATCTCGAACCAAGACGCGGAGTTCACGTCTGCGGGCCGACCCACACCTCGACCAGGTTGTCCGGGTGAAAATATGTCTGGGCCGCGTGACGGACGTCCTGCGGCGTCGTTGCGGCGTAGCGCTCGGCCAGCGTCGCATAGTAGGACGACGGGAGATCGTCGAGGGCGATGCGCATGAGATCGGCTGCGATCGTGGAGGTCGCCTGCTCCGCATTGAGCTGTTGGGCGACGATGCGCGTCTTCGCGCGTGCCAGCTCATCGGGGCTGACGTCCTCGTCCTGCATGCGCCGCAGTTCGCTGCGTACCAACGCTTCCGCGGCGGCGACCTTCGAGGGCACCGCCGAGAATGAAATGGTGAAGGTGCCGCGGTCGCGATCGGCATCGAGCGAACTCGACACGCCGTAGACGAGGCCGCGTTTTTCGCGCACTTCACGGAAAAGCCGCGACTCGAACGAACCGCTCGCACCGTAGATCGCATTGGCGAGCACGAGCGGGTCGAAATCAGGCGACGTGCGCGCGAGCGCCGGCGCGCCGAGCTGGACGCTGACGCTCTGCGTGTCGGTCACGACCGTGCGGCGCTGCGCGCGCGGCAGCGGGATCGGCGGAAGGTGGGGATCGGGCCGCGGACCGACGGCGCTCCAGTCGCCGAATCGAGCCGCAACCGCGGCTTGGACCGCGGCTGGGTCGACGTCGCCGACGACGACCAGCGTGGTCAGATCCGGCCGCAGGTACTGCGCCTGGTACGACTTCACGTCATCGAGCGTGATCGCGGCCAGCGAGTTCTGTGTCGGGACGCGCAGCGCCGGATCGCCCGCCGGATACAGGGCTTCGTCGAAGAGTTGTTCGGCTTGGAAACCGGCCTGCAGCGCACGGCGCCCCGTGAACGCGCTCAACTGCGAGCGGACCAGGGCGAACTTGTCGGCCGGGAACAGCGGATGACGCACGTCGTCGGCGAGCACGTCGAGCAGCGCGCTGAAATCGTTCGCGCGTCCGTGAGCCGCGAAGCTCGTCCCGAACGAAAGCTGCGCCGCGCGATCGTCGGCGACTTTGCGCTGCGCCGCATAATCGTACTTCGCGCCGCCCCAGTCCATCAGCGAGGCGGTTACCTCGCCGAGACCTTCCTTGCCGGGCGGATCGAACGCCGGCGAGCGCTGGATGACGCCGTCGATGAACACGGTCGGATTGGTCGCTACGCGCTGGACGTACAGACGGAGCCCGTTGGGCAGCGTCATCGTCACCGGTGCGACGTTGCTGTGCAGGGTCAGCGGTTTCGCCAGCGCGACTCGCATCCAGGCCGGCTGGACGAGCGGACCGTTGGAGGCGCGCGTGCCGAAGTCGTCGCTCACGGACGACGTTTCGCCGCCGGGTGCTTTGAACTTCGCCGGATCGGCGGTCGTCGGCTGAAGTACCGCGACGACGCTCGCTTTGGCATAGACCCGGCGCGCGACCGCGGTCGCTTCATCCCGCGTGATCGCACCATAGAGCGCGTAGAACTCGGACGGCGGCGTGTCGCCGGGGAAGACCATGTTGGCGCCGATTGCCGTGCCGATGCCGACGATCGAGTCGCGCGCATACGTCATCGACGCAAGTTCCGATCGCTTTGAGGCTTCGAAGAGATCGCGGTCGAGGCCGCGGCGGAGCGTCTCCGCCATCGTTTGCTCGTACACGCGCCGCACTTCGTCGGGTGTGTGGCCGGGCGCGACCAGCAGCAGGACGTGCACGACCGATGCGCGCCGGTCTTCGAGCGGCTCCGGTTCGATGCCCAGGGTGAGGCCGCTCTCGACGAGCGCGCTGCGGAACGGTCCGCGATCGTCGAACATCGCGCCGAGCGCGACGTCATTGCGGACCTGATCGTGTTCGTAGGGCTTGGCATCGCCTGGCGCGGCATAGGCTTCGTCGACGATCGTGTACGGATACTGCGCGCGGTCGGTCCAGGTCGCCCCCGAGGCCGGTGCGAGTACGTACTGGCGTCGCGCCGGAAGTTTCACCGCGGGAATCGAACCGAACCAGCGCTCGACCTCGGCGAACACGTCGGCGGCGCGGACGTCGCCCGCGATGACGATCGTCGCGTTGTTGGGGTGATACCAGGCGTCGTAGTAGCGGCGCAGATCGGCGACCGTCGCGCGCTCGATATCCGCTTTCGCCCCGAGCGACGTCCCGCCCAGGCGCGAACCCGGGAACACGCGCTGGTTCACCTCGTAGATGAACGACGACACCGGGTTGCTGTGCTTTTCGGCGTACTCCTCGAGGACCGCGCCCCGTTCGAGATTCCAGGCGGCCGGATCGAGCGCCAGACCGCGCATCCGGTCGGCTTCGAAGTGGACGATCGTATCGACCCGGTCGGCCGGGATGACGAAATAGAAGTGCGTCATCTCGTTCTCGGTCTCGGCGTTGACGTCCGCGCCCAGCCGGGACGCCATGTCGTCGATGCCCGCGCTCGATACGTCGTGGGTACCGCGAAACATCATGTGCTCGAGCGCGTGCGCGAGCCCGGTCTTACCCGGCGTTTCGTCGAGCGCGCCGAAGCGGTACCAAATGTGGACTTGCGCGACCGGCGCGGCGTGGTCTTCGATCACGACGACCCGCAAGCCGTTGGCGAGCGTCCGCTCTTGCCCGCTGGGCATCGCGTTCTGCTGAGCAACCGCACCAAGCGGCCGCAAGGACGAGCTCAGCAGGGCGACGACCGCGAGCAGGGTGACGAAACGACGCATCAGGCGTGCATTCGCCATCGTACAAGGACGGTCTTACGCGCCGAGTGCCGTTGCAGGGATCTTCAGCGCAGGTACGGCTCGATCGCCTCGTCGGGGCCGGCGGGCTCGGCGCGGCCGCCCAAGTGATCGGCCAAGAACTTCTCGACCGCGGCATTGAAGCGTTTTGCGTTCTCCGGCCGCGCGAAACCGTGGCCTTCGTCATCGAAGACGATGTACTCGACCTCGAGCTTGCGCGCGCGCATCGCCCGCACGATTTGATCGGACTCGCCGATCTTCACGCGCGGATCGTTCGCGCCTTGACCGATCAGCAGCGGCGCGCGGATCTCGCTCGCGCGATGGAGCGGGGATTGCGCGGCCAGCATCTCTTCGGTATCGCCCATGCGCCGGGTGAACGTCGCCCGCAGGGTGGCCCAGTACGGCGGGATCGACGCCAGCAGCGTGTTGAGGTTCGACGGCCCGACGATATCGATGCCGCAGGCAAACGCCAGCGGCTCGAACGCGAGTGCGGTCAGTGTTGCATAGCCGCCGTACGAGCCGCCCATGATCGCGACGCGCAACGGATCGGCGATACCCTGCCCGACCAGGAACGCTTTCGCGTCGAGCAGATCGGTGCGCATCGTGGTCGCCCAGGCGCGATCTCCGGCGTTGAGAAAGGCCTTGCCGTAGCCGGTCGAGCCGCGGAAGTTCGGCTGCAGTACGGCATAGCCGCGATTCGCCAACCACTGCACGAGGTTGTTGAAGCCCCACGTATCGCGTGCCCACGGGCCTCCGTGAACCAGGACGATCGCCGGTAAGCGCTGCGGCGGGACATCGGCCGGCAGGGTCAGGTACCCGTGAATCGTCAAGCCGTCGCGAGCGGCGTACGCAAGCGGCGTCATCGGCGCCAGCGTGTACGCATCGATCGCCGGCCGCGTTGCGAAGAGCTTGGCCGCGCGCCGCGTGGTACGATCGAAGGACCAGAACGACGGAGATCCGCTATCGACCTGTGAGGACACCAGCCACATGCGGTCGTCGCGATCGATCGAAACGACACCGATGTCGCCCGGTACCGACGCTGCGAGCGCCGCGAAATCGTCCGCATATTCGGGGTCGAGCACGAGCCAGGCGGTTCGTTCGCGCACGATCGAGGCCGCGATCGGTTTCTTCGTCCGCGGCGAAAACTGCACGTCGCAGACGTCGTAGTCGGGGTCGGCGGCGAGTTCTTCGAGCGCACCGGTCGCGACGTCGAAGCACACCAGCCGGGCGGCGTTCGCGCCGCTGCTCGTGATGGCGAGCAGCCCACCGCCGTCGAGCGTGAAACCGGCGACCATCGGCGTGCCGTCGTCGGGATCGAACCGTGCCATCGTTCGCCACGGCGATGCGGCGTCGTCGCGCACGATGATCTCCGTGCTGGCGTCTTCATGCTGGATCACGCCGGCCCGCACCGTCATCGTGACGTCGTCGGCGAAGGCCGCGACCGTGCCCGGATTCTGGGTGTCGAGCGTCGCCGTTCCCGTCACGGGGTCGAGACGGTAAACATCGAACAGCTGGGGGTCGCGACGGTTCATCGCGATCAGCATGACCTCGGGCCGCCGGTAGTCAATCGACTGCACCGCGACGCGGGCGCCCTCGTACGGCGTCAGGTCGATCGCCGGCTGAGTTCCACCCGGGTCGGCGGCAAACAAATGGAAGTTCTCGTCGCCGCCGGCGTCCTGCAAGTACATGACCCGATCGCCGCCGGGCGACCAGAATGCGTTGCGAATCGGCCGGGCGGGATCGCTGGCGACGACGTGATCGTCTTCGACGCCGAGCGTACGCACCCAGACGGAGAGGACGTCGTCGTGCGGCGCGAGGTACGCGATCCGCGTACCGTCAGGTGAAAGCGCCGGTGACGTCTTCTCCGGATTTCCGAACAGTACGCTGCGCGGGATCAACTCCGTCATCGGGCGTGGCTTTTGACGCAGGCATGGCGTTCGGCCTTCGATCAGTCGAACGCGAGCCGCATCGCGGCGGCCACGTCGGCAGCAGCCGGCGGCGCGATCATGCGCGTGAAGCCCAGCTTGGTCGCTTCGGCGGCACGGCGGGCCGGCTGAGAAACCGCGCGCACTTCGCCCGACAGCCCCAGTTCCCCGAAAGCGACCGTTCCGGCGCTCAGCGGACGATCGCGAAACGCCGAGGCGATCGCGAGCGCGATGCCGAGGTCGGCACCTGTTTCGGTGATGCGCAGGCCGCCGGCGACCGAACAGTAGACATCGTGACCGCTCAGCTGCAGGCCGGCGCGCCGCTCGAGGACGGCGATGATCATCGCCAGCCGGGCCGCGTCGACGTTGGCCGCGAGGCGGCGCGCGGTGCCGTACGCCGCTTCGCCGACGAGGGCCTGAATTTCGACTAAGACCGGACGCTGGCCGACCAGCGTCGGCACGACGCACGAGCCGCTGGGGCGCGCGCCGCGGCCGGCCAGAAAGAGGGCCGAAGGATCGGCAATTTCGTGCAGTCCGCGATCGTTCATCGAGAACACGCAGATCTCGTCGATTCCTCCGAAGCGGTTCTTGCACGCGCGCACGATGCGGTACTCGCCCGAAGGATCGCCCTCGAAGTACAGCACCGTGTCGACCAGGTGCTCGAGCAGCCGTGGCCCGGCGATCGCGCCGTCCTTGGTGACGTGCCCCACCACGAAGGTCGCGCAGCCGGTACGTTTGGCGAACTCCATCAGCACCTGCGTGCAGTCGCGCACCTGCGACACGCTGCCGGCGAAGGAGTCGACTTCCGGGAGCCACATCGTCTGAATCGAGTCGACGACCAGGATCTGCGGCGGCTCGCGCTCGAGTGCGTCGAGCACTGCCCGCAGGTTCGTTTCCGCGAAGACCAGCAGCGCCGGCTGCGCGCCGATGCGCTGCGCGCGCAGCTTCGTTTGCGCCGCCGACTCCTCGCCGCAGACGTAGACCGTGCGCGCACCGTCGCCGGCCAGCACGCCCGCCAGCTGCAGCAGCAGCGTCGACTTGCCCGCTCCCGGCGGGCCGCCGAGCAGCACCACGCTGCCGGGGACGATGCCGCCGCCGAGAAGCGCGTCGAACTCGCGCATCCCGGTCCGTCGCCGTGCGATCTGCGCATCGTCGATCGACGCGAGTGCCACCGGACCCGCCGCGTGCAGCGGTTGGGGCGCACTGCGGGCCGCCGCGCTCTTGACCGGTTTGAGCACCGGGGTGTCGTCGAACGTATTCCACGCCTCGCACGACGGGCACCGGCCGAGCCAGCGGGCCGATTCGAAACCGCACGCCGTGCAGAAGTAGGCTGATTTCGCCTTGGCCATAGGCCGATCTTCGCACCCTACTGTGCCAGGTGCCTGGCCGCGACGGAGCCTTCGCGCACCACGGAGAACGTGCCGGTCCGGCATGGCGAACGACCACGTCGCGATCGACGGACCGGTGGCGAGCGGCAAGACCACCATCTCGCAGCTGCTTGCGGCCCAGACGGGGCGTCTCTATCTCGACACCGGCGCGATGTACCGGTCGGTGGCGCTGCTGGCGCTCAAAAACGGCGTCGACCTCGACAACGAAGCGTCGCTGGTCGCGATGCTGGCGCAGCACTCGATCGCGATCCTCAACGATCCCGCAGTGGCGGCCGGTTATCACGTGCTGATCGACGGCCGCGATGTCGGCGAACGCCTCTTCGACCCGGACATCGCGGCGGCGGTGTCGACCGTGGCGGCGTTTCCGGCCGTCCGCGCCGAGCTGGTCGACCGGCAGCGAGCGATTGCAGCCCAGGGCCGGGTCGTGATGGCCGGCCGCGACATCGGCACCGTCGTACTCCCGGACGCTCGCCACAAGTTCTTTCTGACCGCCTCGGTCGACGAGCGGGCGCGGCGCCGGCAGGCCGAGTTTCGCGAACGCGGTCTGGAGGTCGGGTTCGACGACGTGCGCGCCCAGATCGCCGAACGCGACCGGCTGGACTCGACCCGGGCGGCCTCGCCGCTGATCGCGGCGCTGGATGCACGTATCATCGACTCGACGGATCTCCAGCCGAATGATGTCGTCGCGCAGATGCACGCGGCGATCGGTCGCGTACCGCAGTGACCTTCTACGCCCTCGCGCGCGGCTTCGTCGGCGTGATGGTGCGGACGATCTTCGGGCTGCGCGTCGTGGGGCTCGAGAACGTCCCGGCCGCGGGCGGCGTGGTCGTCGCCGCGAACCACATCTCGAACCTCGACCCGCCCATCCTCGGGGTCGCGGTCCCGCGTCCGGTTTCCTATATGGCGAAGAAGGAGCTGTTCGCGATGCCGCTGCTCGGCCCGCTGATCCGCCACCTGAACGCCTTTCCGGTGGACCGCGCCGCCGGGGGGACCGCCGCGCTGCGGGCGAGCCTCCGCCTCCTGAAAGACGGCCAGTGCGTGGTCGTCTTTCCGGAGGGCGGCCGCAACGTCAGCGGGACGAACGAGGAGAAGGGGGGCGCCGCCTTCCTGGCGGCGGCCGCCGGCGTCCCGGTCCTCCCGGCCGCGATCTTGGGAACGCGCCGGCTGCGGCCTTTCCATCGGATCACGGTCATTTTCGGCGTGCCTTTGCGTCTGACGCGGAACCGGAAGTCGGATGGAGACGATTTGGCGAAGGGAACGGCGGAGATCATGCAACGGATTCGCGCGCTCGAGGAGAGCACCACGTGATCATCAAGCGAGCCAAGACGCAGGGGTTCTGCTTCGGCGTGGCCATCACGGTCAAGAAGGCTGAGGAAGCGATCGAGCGCGAGGGGGCCGAGGTGACCACGCTCGGGCACGTCGTGCACAACCCGCAGATGGTCGCTCAGCTCGAAGCCAAAGGGCTCCGCAACGCGCAGTCCGTCGACGAGATCGAGCGCGGCACGATGTTCGTACGCGCCCACGGCCTGCCGGTTGAGACGTTCGAGAAGGCCCGAGCCAAGGGACTGACGATCCTCGACGCCACCTGCCCGATGGTCACGAAGATCCACGTCCAGGCCGAGAAGCTCCGTGACGAGGGGTACAAGATCATCGTCGTCGGCGACCCGCACCACCCTGAAGTCAAGGGCACGCTCTCGCATGTGCCGGGGGCGTGGTGCATCGCCAGCGCGGAAGAGATCGATGCGCTCCCGCGTGCCAGCCGGGTCGGCGTCGTCGTGCAGTCGACGTGGAACGGCAAAGGCTTCGCCGAGATCGTCCGCCGGCTGAGTGAAAAGTATTACGAAGTGCGCGCGGTCAACACGATCTGCACCGACACCAAAAATCGCCAAAGCGAGGTCGATGGGCTGTCGCGCGAGGTCGACGTGATGGTCGTCGTCGGCGGTAAGACGTCGGCGAATACCCGCCACCTGGCCGAACTCGCCGCGATGAACGGCGCCCGCGCCTACCACATCGAGGGGCCCGGCGAACTCGAAGCCGCGTGGTTCGCAGGCGTCGGCGTCGCGGGTCTGATGTCCGGCGCGTCCACGCCGGGATGGCTGGTCGATCAGGTTGCGGACCGCATGGATGCACTCGCCAGCGACGGTCGGTAGCCTCGAGGCTGCACTCGAACGCGCCGTCTCACGCTTCGACGACGGTTCGGCCACGAGCGCCCAGATGCGCTACCATCTCGGCTTCACCGCCGGCGGGCGGCGTGGCGAGCGCCTGCGCTCGCGGCTGGTCCTCGCCGTCGCGGAAGAAGAAGGCGGCCGGCTCGAGGATGCCCTCGACGCCGCCTGCGCGGTTGAGATCGTGCACGAGTTGTCGCTCGTCCACGACGACATCGAGGTCGGCGATGTGCGACGCTACGAGCGCGACAGCGTCTGGTCGCGTTTCGGTCTCGCGCACGGCATCAACGCCGGCGACGCGCTCTGCGCGGTCGCCTATCTCGCGCTGCTCGACGGCACGTCGACGCGGCCGCCGCAGGTGACCGTTTCGATGACGCGCACGCTGCACGAAGCGCACTTGGCGCTGTGCGGCGGACACGCGCGCAATATCGCCTTTAAAAGCCGGTCGCGCGTCTCGCTCGCCGAGTATCGCGCGATGATCGACGGTAAGACGGCGGCGCTGTTCGGCGCAGCCTGCGAACTGGGCGCACGTTCCGCCGGTGCGGACGCGGAACGTGCCGGCGCGTATGCGCGCTTCGGCCGTGCTTACGGGAGCGCGATCCATCTCGAAGACGACGTGTTCGTCACCTGGGGTGAGGCCGAATCCGGCCCTCCGTCGCGCGGCGCGCGCAGCGGGCCGCCGCAGTGGAGCTTCCCGCTCGTCTGGGCGGCGGCAGGGCCGCCGTCGCAAGCCCGCGACACCATCGCGGCAGCGTACGCGAGGCCGGCGACGGGCGATGAGCAGGATGCGGCCGCGCTCGTCGCCGCGCTCGACGCGCTCGGCGCGCGCGACGCATCGCTGCGGGAGGCCCGGGCCGAACTCGATCGCGCCGACGAGCTGGCCCGCGTTTTCGCGATCGATCGCAGCGAGCGGGTACGCACGCTCTTCCAGCAGGCACTCCGGCGCGTCGCGTGACGCGCTCCTAGGCGGACGGCATGTCAGGTCATTCGAAATGGCACAACATCAAGCTGCGCAAGGGCAAGGCCGACGCGCAGCGCGGCGCGCTCTTCACCAAGCTCAGCAAAGAGATCATTCTGGCGGCCAAGAACGGCTCGCCCGACCCCGATGCCAACTACCGGCTGAAAATGGCCGTCGACAAGGCGCGCGCGAGCAATATGCCCATCGACAACATCAAGCGCGCGATCGCGCGCGCTGCGGGCGCCGGCGGCGAACGCGAGATCGAAGAGATCCGCTACGAAGGCTACGGTCCGGCCGGGATCGCGGTGATCGTGGACGCGGCAACCGACAATCGCAACCGGACCGTCTCGGAACTCCGCTTCCTTTTCAGTCGCGGTGACGGGACGCTGGGCGAAACCGGGAGCGTGGGCTGGATGTTCGTATCGCGCGGCATCGTCGAAGTCGAGCCGGGCCGTCTGACGGATGACGCGCTGACCGAGAGGGCGCTCGTCGACGGCGTCATCGACGTTCGCTTCGGTGATCCGGCCGAGATTGTCACCGAACCGCAGGCGCTGATGTCGGTCAAGGATGCGCTCGAGCGCGACGGCCTGCTCGTCCGTTCGGCGCAGCTCGCGATGGAAGCGACCCAGCTGACGCGGCCGAGTACCGCGGACGCGCAGCGCATCCTCGCGTTCCTCGACGCGCTCGAAGAACACGAAGATGTCCAGCGCGTGTACAGCAACGCCGAGTTCGACGAAGCGCAGCTCGAGGCGTTCGCCTGATGCAGCTCGACGCCGGCGCCGGCCGGCCGGCGCGGCGCGGCCTCGGCGCGCGGATCGCGGACCAGGACTGGCTCTTTGCCGTCGCGCTCGCGTTGGCGGTCGGCGTCTCGGTGTGGTTCGGGCGTGCGATCAAGGATTTTTTCGCGCCGAGCGCCGCCAGTGTGCTCGTCCCGGCCTTTCCGGGGCAGACGCAGGCCGACGCGCTCCTCGAGTGCGGTCGGCTGCGCCTGCGCTGCGTCGTGGTCGCGACCCAGCCCAGCGACCGTTATCCCAAAGACGTGGTGATGAGCCAGGCCCCTGAGGGCGGTTCGCGGGCCCGCGAAGGGCGTCAGATATCGCTGGTCGTCAGCACCGGCGTGACGATCTTCCCGATGCCGGACGTGCGCTTCGAATCCGCGCGCAATGCCGCGCTCGACCTGAACCGTTTGAAATTGCAGCTCGAGCCGACGACGCTGGTCGCCAACGACCAGATCCCGGCCAACCACGTCGTCGCGCAGCAGCCGCCGCCGCTCACCAGCGTGCGCCAGGGGTCGAAGGTCACGCTGAGCCTGAGCAAAGGTCCGCCCGGCGGGGTCAAAGTACCGGATTTCGCCGGTCTCTCGATCGACGACGCGCGCGCCGCAGCGCAGCGCGCGCGGATCAGCCTCGGCCAGATCGTGTGGACGCCGTTCGGTCCATCCGGGCCGGCGCGCGGACAGGTCGTGCGACAGAACCCGCCGGCCGGCGGCGAGATCGATCCCTTCGCGCAGGTCTCCCTTCAGGTGAGCGCCGGTCCGACCGAGTACGGCTATCTCGTGCGCCAGGTGCACGTCAGCGCAACGATTCCCACCCGCTATGACGCGGCCAACGTGCGGCTTCAGGTGCGCGATCAAACCGGCACCTGGAACGTGTACGACGGCTACGCGCAGGGCGGACAGAAATTCGATTTCAACCTGACCGTGGTCGGGTCGGCGGAACTCGAGACCTACATCAACAACGAACTGCTCAACCAGACGACGCTCGGAGCCGAGCCGCGCAGCGGCGGATCTCCCGCCCCGGAGAATCGATAGACGATGCCGTCCGTGCGACGTCCCAAGATCGTGCCGTCGCTGCTGTCGGCCGACTTCGCTGCCATCGCGTCGCAGATCGCGATGGTCGAAGGCGCGGGCGCCGACGAACTGCATCTCGATTCGATGGACGGACGCTTCGTTCCGAACCTGACGTGGGGGATGAAGATCGTCAAGGACCTGCGGCGGCTCACCACGCTTCCGTTCGACTGTCATTTGATGATCGTCGAACCCGAACGCTACGTCGATGCGTTCCGCGACGCGGGTGCCGACATCATCACCTTCCACTACGAAGCAACGCCGCACCAGCATCGTTTGCTGGCGCACCTGCGCAGCATCGGCGCGCGGGCGGGGATCGCGATCAACCCGGGCACGCCGGTCTCGATGCTGGTCGACCTGGTCGAAGGGGTGGACCGGGTCTTGGTGATGAGCGTCAACCCGGGTTTCGGCGGCCAATCGTTTATCGAACGCGCGCTCGTCAAGGTCAGCGAGGTGCGGAAACTGCTCGACGCGCGCAATCCGGACTGCGAGATCGAGGTCGACGGCGGCGTTGAACCCGGCAACATCGAACGCGCGGTGCAGGCCGGTGCGGACGTATTGGTCGCCGGCAACGCGCTCTTCGCTGCCGACGATCCGCCGGCGATGCTGCGCATGCTGCGGGCGCGGGCGGATGCCGCGTCGGCCGCGGCGCGTTGACCGAAGATGCGCTGATCGCGCAGCTGCGAGACCGCCTGGCGGGCGTTCCCGACGCGCGCCTGCTGGTCGGGATCGGCGATGACGCAGCCGCCTGGCAGCCCACGCGCAGCAACCGCAGCGTGATCACGACCGATGCGCTGGTCGAGGGCGTCCACTTTCGCCGCGGGGCGATGGCTGCATCGGCGATCGGGCACCGGGCCCTGGCGGCAAACCTGTCCGACCTGGCCGCGATGGGCGCCCGGCCGGTCCTCGCAACGGTTGCGGTCGGCTTGCCGCCCGATCTCGAGGCCGCCTGGCTGCCGGCCTGCTACGACGGGATCGCGGCGCTGGCGACGCGGGCGCGGTGCGCGATCGCCGGCGGCGACGTCACCCGCGCGCCGGTCCTGATGCTGGCGATCACCGCGGTCGGCGAGGTGCGGGCCAGCAGCCTCAAAACCCGCGCCGGCGCCCGCCCGGGCGACGTGCTGGCGGTCACCGGCCCGCTGGGCTCCAGCCGGGCGGGTTTATGCCTGGCGCTCGAGCGGCCGGACTTGCGCGGCGCGGATCCACTGTTCGAGGACGCGCTCCGCACGTTCCTGACGCCCGAACCGCGGCTGCGCGAGGGACGCTGGCTGGCCGGCTCCCGGCACGTCCACGCCTTGATCGATACCTCGGACGGTCTCTCGACCGACCTCGCGCGCCTGTGCGCAGCATCGGCATCGGGGGCCGAACTCGACTCGATTCCGGTTCATCCGGCGGCGGCGGCGGTCGCCGCGCTCAGCGGCGATGACGCCGAGGCGTGGGCGCGTGACGGCGGCGAAGACTTCGAACTGCTCGCAGCAATCGACCGGCGCGCTTTCGGGCACCTGGCGAACCGCTTCCTCGCCCACACGGGGCGGCCGCTGCTGCGCGTCGGGACGGTCGTCGCCGGGAGCGGTGTGCGCGACCGCAACGGATCGGCGGTCACCCCCGCAGGCTGGGACCACCTCAGGGCGTAGGCGGCTTGCGGCGCTAGCCGCAAACGCGAAGGATTCGGCCTAAGCCGAATCCACTATATTGCGCCGACGCGCTTGACCCGCTTGCTGCGCAAGCAGTTGGTGCAGACCCGAGCGGTCTTGTGGGTTCCGCGCTCGTCGATGCGCACAGCCTGGAGGTTGGGCAGCCACCGGCGCTTGGTCTTGTTCATCGCGTGGCTGACGTTGTTGCCCGCCATTGGTCCCTTGCCGCACACGTCGCATCGCTTGGCCATAACAGAGCGAGTGTACCAAAACGGCCGCAGGCCGACAAGGGCGCCCCCGCAGGGCGGTTGCCTCCGGTGCCGGAACGCGAGTGGCGCTTCATGGCAGTCACCGAGCTCGACGGCCGCGGTTTCGGGCGCTTCCTGACCGCCGGGACCTCCTTCTTACGCACCTATCGCGACGTTCTGAACGATCTCAACGTCTTTCCGGTCCCCGATGGCGACACGGGCTCGAACATGTTCCTGACCGCCAAGGCAGCCTTGCGGGAGGCGAGCACCGCGCGCGGCGGCCCGCTGGCAGCCGTGGCCGCCGCCGCGGCCAAAGGTTCGCTGCTGGGCGCGCGCGGGAACAGCGGCGTCATCTTCTCGCAGATGCTGCGCGGTTTCGCGCATAGCGTCCGGCACCGCGAGTCGATCGATACCTTTCAGCTGGCGCTCGCGATGCGCGAAGCGGTAGCGGCCGCGCGCGCGGCGTTGACCAAGCCGGTCGAGGGGACGATTATCTCTGTTGCCGGCGCAGCTGCCGAGGAAGCCTACCGGCTGGCGGTGCGCGAGCCCGACTTCTACCGCCTGGCGAACGCGGTCGTGCGGGCCGCCAACGCGGCCCTCGAGCGGACCCCCGACCAGCTTCCGGCGCTCAAAGAAGCCGGCGTCGTCGATGCGGGCGGCGCGGGGTTCTGCTATTTCATCGAGGGCGCGCTGCGTTTTCTCCCCGAGCAGGCCGCCCGGGTGACGGCGTTCCCGCGCCGCCCGGTTCGATCGGTGGTCTTCACCCGCCGCCAAGCCGTCGGCGAGTACCGCTACTGCACCGAATTCGTGCTCGAGGACGCGACGCTCGAGACGCATCCGCTGCGCGAACTGCTCGAGAAGCAGGGCGACTCGCTGCTGGTGATCGGCGGCCTGCCCACCATCAAAGTGCACCTGCACACCGCCGAACCGGACCTGGTCAAAGCGGCGGCCGCCCGCCACGGTACCGTGACGCGCTGGAAAGTCGAAGACATGGCGCAGCAGCATCATCTGCTGGTCGTCGACGCCGCCGCGCCGCCGTTCGGCGTTGCCTCCGTCGTCGCGGGGGCGGGGTTCGAGCGCATCGTTCGCGAGCTCGGCGCCGAGGTGGCGATCCGTGCGCGCGCCGGCGCGAATCCGTCGGTCGAAGAGCTGCTGATCGGGGTGAACGCCGCGCTAGCCTCGACCGTCTACCTGCTCCCCAACGATCCGAACGTCGCGCTCGCCGCGCGCGAGTTGGACGCGCTCACCGAGAAGCGCCTGATCGTCGTTCCCACCCGCGATCCGGTCGCCGGCCTCGCGATGCTGCTGCGGCTGGCCGGGAAGGCGACCCCGCCGACGCTCGACGACCTGACCGCGGCGCTCGACGAGGTGCGCGCCGCGTCGGTGTTCTTCGCGGGCAAGGACTCGCGCGTCGACGGCGTCGCCGTCGAGCGAAACGCGCCGGCCGCGTCGGTTGGGGGACGTTTGCTCACCGGTGCGACGCTGGGCGAGGTGATCGTCGCGGCGGCCGGGCAGCTCGGCGCCGCTGAGGGCGGCCTGATCACGCTCTATTATGGAGGCTCGCAAAAAGAGCGCGACGCGCAGAAGTACGCAGCCCTGCTCGGCGAACGGTTCGCCGGCGTGGAGGTGGAGTATTACTACGGCGGTCAGGCGAGCATCGAGTGCTGGATCAGCCGTGAGCGCTGAATCGCGCCTTCCCGTCATCGCCGTCGACGCGATGGGCGGCGACGCGGCGCCGGGCGAGATCGTGGCCGGAGCGCTGCTGGCGCACCGCGACGGGCTGGGCACGATCGTGCTGGTCGGCGATCGCGCGCGCATCGAACCGCTGCTGGCGGGCGAACGCGGGGTCGAGATCGTGCACTCGGCCGGGCACGTGCCGATGGATGCACAGGCGTCCGCCGTCGTGCGCAAGGCCGCCGGCACGTCGCTCGGTGACGCGGTGGAGCTGGTGCGCGAGGGGAAAGCCGATGCCGTCGTCTCGGCCGGCAACAGCGCCGCCTTCCTCGCCGTCGCCTTGATCCGGCTGCGCACGATCGAGGGGATCGCGCGGCCGGCGATCGGCGCCGTGCTGCCGGGCCGGTTCGGTCCGATCGTGCTCTGCGATGCCGGGGCGAACGTCGATTGCAAACCGGAATGGATGGTCCAATTCGGCGTGATGGGCAGCGCGTACGCCCGCGCCGGTCTCGGCATCGCCGAGCCGAAGGTCGGCATCATCTCGGTCGGTGAGGAACGCACGAAAGGCAACGCGCAGACGATCGAAGCGGCGGCGCTGCTCGAACGCGCGCCGGTCCGGTTCGTCGGCAACGTCGAAGGCAAGGACATCTTTCTGAACCACGCCGACGTCGTGGTCGCGGACGGCTTCGTCGGCAACGTGATCCTCAAGACGGCCGAGGGCAGCGGCACCTACCTGCGCGACGTGCTGCGCGAATCGTTCGAACGCGCGGGGCCGCTGGGCAAGATCGGCGGACTGCTGAGCCGGACCGTGTTCGACCAGATGCGGGCGCGGATCGATTACGCAAGCTACGGCGGTGCTCCGCTGCTCGGCGTGCGCGGTAACTGCATCGTCGCGCACGGCCGCTCCGACCGGACCGCGATTCGCAACGCGATCCGGCAGGCTGCGGCGGTTGCCGGCGCAGACCTGGTCGGCTCGATCGGGGCGGCCTTGGCCGCATGAACGCGTCCGCAGCGCGGGTCGCGATCGTCACCGACTCGACCGCCGACCTGTTGCCCTCCGACGCGATCGCGCGGGGCATCACCGTCGTGCCGCTCTTCGTGAACTTCGGCGACGCGCGCTTCCGTGACAACATCGATCTGAGCCGCGACGAGTTCTACCGGAAACTGAGCAGCCTGTCCGTTCTCCCGACAACATCCCAGCCGACGCCGGCAATGTTCGAGGATGCGTTTCGTCCGCACGTCGAAGCCGGTCGGCCGGTCGTTTGCCTGACGATCATGGCCAGCCTCTCGGGCACGATCAACGCCGCCGTTACCGCCGCGCGCGCGTTTGGGGACGCCGAGATCCACGTCGTGGATAGCGGGACCGTCGCCGGCGGCCTCGCGCTGGCGGCACAGCACGCTGCCGATTTGGCGCAGGAGGGGGCCGGTACCGACGCCGTCCTCGCCGCGCTGGCACGCGACGCCGAGGTGGGGCGCGGATACGCGACCGTGCCGGATCTCTCGCACGCCGTGCGAACCGGACGCGTCTCGCGCGCGCAAGCGTTCATCGGTTCGCTGGTCAAGGTGCTGCCGGTGCTGAGCATCGACTCGGGTAAAGTCCAGGAGTACGCGCGCGTGCGGACCTTCGCTCGCGCGATCGACACGATGATCGAGGCAGGAGCGGCTGAGGCGAATCGAGCCGATGGGGCGCGCGTGTGCGTCATGCACTCGCATGTCGAGGCTGAGGCGCAGCGGGTTGCGAGGGCCTTGCGCGAAAAAATCGTGACGGCTCCGGCGCTGTTCGAACAGCTCGAGGCCGGACCGGTTCTGGGCACGCACGCCGGCGCGGGTGCGATCGGCATCTTCGTGATCCCGGGACCATGACGGCGGCGCCGGCCGGTGTCTACGTTCACCTGCCGTTCTGCCCCTACATCTGCCCGTATTGCGATTTCGCGAAGTGGACCTGGGACGACGCCCGAGCGGCGCGCTACCTGGCGGCGCTTCGCGCGGAGATCGCACAGGCAGTGCAGGTCGACGCCGCGACGCTGTTCTTCGGCGGCGGTACACCGACGACGTACGACGGCGAGACGATCGCCGCGCTGATCGCGGCCGTGCGCGTACGGATGCATCTGCCGCGCGAAGCGGAGGTGACGGTTGAGGCCAATCCGGATCCGTCGCTCCCCGAACGACTGGGCGCGCTGCACGCGGCGGGAGTAAATCGCTTATCGATCGGCGTGCAATCGTTCGAGCCGGCGGAGCTGCGAGTGCTCGGAAGACGCCATTCTCCGTCCGACGTTGCGCGTGCCGTCGCGGCGGCCCGCGCGGCCGGATTCGGAAACCTCTCGCTCGATCTGATCTTCGGTGTCCCCGGGCAAACGGAAACCGGCTGGGAGCGCTCGCTGGATCAGGCGCTCGCACTGGAGCCCGAGCACATCTCCTGTTACGGCCTCACGATCGAAGCCGGTACGCCCTACGCGATCTGGTATGCGCGCGAGCCGGGCGCCTTCGCCGACGATACGCTCGAGGCGCGACTCTACGCACTCGCCATCGCGCGTCTCGGCGACGCCGGGTTCGAACATTACGAAATCTCGAATTGGGCGCGCCCCGGTTTCCGCTGCCGTCACAATGCAGGCTACTGGAGAAACGATCCGTATCTCGGCCTCGGCGTGGGGGCGGCATCCTATCTGGGCGGCGTCCGCTCGGTGCACACGCGCGAGCTCGACGCATATATCGAGGCGGCACTGGCGGGCACGACGATTCCGGGCGAGGCCGAACGGCTCGAGGGCGCGGCGCGGTCCGGCGAAGCGATCATGCTGGCCCTGCGGACTGCCGAAGGGGTCGATACCACCGCGTTCCGCGAACGGTACGGCATCGATGTGCTGGAGACGTACGGGTCGGTGGTCGACGATTTGGTGGCAGGCGGCATGCTCGTTGCCGGGGGCGGAGCGTTGCGCCTTACCGAGCGCGGACGCTTCGTAGCGAACGATGTCTGTGGCGCGTTCCTCGCCGTCTGATCCCCGCCGCGGTGCGGCCGGCGTGCTGCTGCGGCTCGTGTTCGCCGTCATCTTCGGTACGACGGGCTTCCTGCTGGGGCAGGAACTCTACCTCAAGATCCTCTCGCAGCACGTTGCGACCGAATTTTGGCAATTGGCGTGTCTGGTCGCGGCGCCGGTGATCGGTGCGATTCTCGGCGTCCTGTTGGTTCCGGCGGCACAGCGCATCTTCGAAACCGAACTGCATCACGTCGAACGCGCGATCGACCGGCTCGCGCCCGGCGAATTGGTCGGAGGGGCGATCGGTCTGGTGACCGGCTTGGTGGTGGCCTTTCTCGTCAAGAGCGTGCTGTTCGAATTCGTTGCGTTCGCGGGCCCGACCGGCGGCTACATCGCGATCGCGCTCTATCTGATCTTCAGCTTGTTCGCCGCATTTCTGGGGGCGCGCGTCGGCGCGAAGCAGCGCGTTTCGCTGGCGCGCGTCGCCGGCGGGACCGCGACCGCTGCCGGCGGCGAGCCCAAGCTGCTCGACACCTCGGTCATCATCGACGGCCGGGTGCTCGACATCGTGCGCAGCGGATTCATCGAAGGGCCCTTGCTCCTGCCGCGCTTCGTCCTGCGCGAACTGCAGCTGGTCGCCGACAGCGGCGATCCGCTCAAGCGCACGCGCGGACGCCGCGGACTCGAACTGTTGGGCAAGCTCCAAGAAACCACGCCAATCGAGATCGTCGAGCGCGACCCCGAAGAGATTACCGAGGTCGACGCCAAGCTCGTCCGGCTGGCCCAGGAACGCGGCGCCAAACTGATCACCAACGACTACAATCTCAACCGCGTCGCACAAGTCGAAGGCGTCGTCGTCCTCAACATCAACGAGCTGGCCAACGCGGTGAAGCCGGTGCTGCATCCGGGCGACGAGCTGCGCGTCGCGGTGATTCGCGAAGGGCGTGAGGTGCATCAAGGCGTCGGGTATCTGGACGATGGGACGATGATCGTCGTCGAGAACGGCCGCCGGCTGATCGGTGAAACCGTCGACGTCAACGTGACCAGCGCGCTGCAGACCAACGCCGGTCGGATGATCTTCGCGCGCCCGCGCAAAGCCGAGCGCTGATGATCTGGGGTGCCGTCATCGTCGCGGCGGGGCGCGGGACGCGGCTGGGCCGTCCGAAGCAGCTGATCGAACTGGCCGGGAAACCGATGCTCGCGTGGTCGATCGAGACCTTCGCCGCGATGCCCGAGATCAGCGAGATCGCGGTCGTGACCGAGCCGGATTTCATCGCACCGATCGAGGCACTCGCCGCGGCTCGCGTCCACCACGCGGCGGTCCGCGTCGTGGCCGGCGGTGACGACCGGCAGGCCAGTGTCCGGCATGGCCTGGACGCGCTCTCCGGCGCCGTCGCGGGAATTCTCGTGCACGACGGTGCGCGGCCGCTCGTGCGCGCGGCGGACGTGCGCGCCGGGATGCGGCCGGTGCGGCCCGGGACCGGGTCGCTGCTCGCCGCGCGCGTCGTCGACACGATCAAGGTGGCCGATGGTGCGGGAAAGGTGACGCGCACGCTCGACCGCGCCGAGTTGTGGTCGGCACAGACGCCCCAATTCGCGACCGCGCGCGACCTGCGCCGCGCGCACGCCGAAGCGCATCGCCACGGTACCGCCGCTACAGACGACGCAGCGCTGCTCGAACGGGCCGGTTTGGACGTCGTGATCGTCGAGAGCGCGCCGGAGAACTTCAAGGTCACGCTGGCGAGCGATCTCGGACGCGCCGAGATGCTGCTTCGCGAACGGCTTGGGCAGGACGCCGACGAAGAAGAGATTCTGGTCGTCGAATGTTACGTCGAGCCGCGCGCCGTCGACGCGGTGTTGGTCGAACTCGAGGCGCGCTCGGCGCGAATCGACGAAATCGATCGCGATCTGCCGGATGCGACCGTCATCCGGGCCTTTGCGCCCGGGACCCGGCTGCGCGGCTTCGGTACCCGGCTGCACGCCCTGGCCGGAGAAGAAGCGCTGTTCACCGCCCATCTCTCGCACCTGGCGCCGCGAACGACGGAATCGTTCGACCGCGCGCGCTGATGCCCGCGCCGCGCCTTCGCGTCGGGCACGGATTCGACGCCCACCGCCTGATCGAAGGCCGCCCGTTCGTGATCGGCGGCGTTCGAATCCCGTACCCGACCGGGCCGCTCGGCCACAGCGACGCCGACGTGCTCGCGCACGCGATCTCCGACGCGCTGCTGGGCGCGTGTGCGTTGGGTGATCTGGGTGCCCATTTTCCCGACACCGATCCGCAGTGGAAGGACGCCGATTCGCTGCGTTTGCTGGCGGCGTGTCACGAGCTTGCCGTACGTCACGGCTGGACGATCGCCAACATCGACGCGACCGTGGTCGTGCAGGCGCCCAAACTCGCGCCCTACCTGGGCGCGATGCGCGACGCCCTGGCCGATACCCTGGGGCTCGAAGTCCAGCGCATCAGCGTGAAAGCAAAGACCAGCGAAGGCCTCGGCTACACGGGCGACGGCAGCGGCATCGCCGCCTATGCCGTCGTGCTCGTTGAAGTCCTCGGGAACTCGGAGGGCTAACGGAGGCTGGCGCGCGGCGGCGCCCCGCGGTGCCGGCGAACCGCCGGATACAGCGCCTGGCGTGATTTTCGCCACGATGCCAGCTCGTCGTCGCGTTCTAGGCCCGCGCAGCACGCGGCGGCGGCGCGTTCGAGTTCGGCCAGAAAACTTCGGGCGGCCTGGACGGTCCGCTGGGCGGGGGCGGGAACCATGATTGAAGGCTAGCGGAAGCCGCGGCCGGTCGACATCCGGGCCGGTACCGATCTTGGGCTCGACAGGTACGCAGGTTACCGTTCGACGGCCGGCTCGAGCATGCGGGCCAGTTCTTGGCGGCTGCCGACCCCGAGCTTCCGATAGATCGACGCCACGTGGGTCTCGACCGTGCGCTCCGAGATCGTCAGCGCGTGAGCGATCGCGCGGGCGCTCTGCTGGTGGACCACGAGTTCGGCGACCTCGCGCTCGCGGCTGGTGAGGGTCGCGTCGCCGCGTCGCCGGGAGGCCGCGGCGCCGGCGGTCGCACGCCGAACGTCGGCGTGCGCGCCGATCTCGCGGAAGATCGCCAGCGCGTCGGCGAGCCGTCCGGCAGCTTCGCGCGCGAACGCCTCCTCGAGCCGCCACCCGCAGGCGGCGAATTCCGCGGCAGCCTCGAGCGCCAGCGTCGACGCCTCCTCACGGCGGCGACGCCGGGAAGCCTCGCGCGCCGCATGCGCGCGCAGCAGGCCGCGCGCGGCGTGTGCCGTCTCGTGCCCTGCGAGTCCGGTGAGCCTGGCATGAGCGTGGGCGCGATCGTCGACGCCGCCCCAGCGCAACGCGGCGTCGAGCAGCCAGAAGGGCGCGAAATCGGCTTCCAACGCCGGCGACGCGCTCGCGACGATCCGCGCGGCGGCGGCACTCTGGTCCGGCTCGGCGAGCGCGAAGGCGAGCGCCCCGCCCAGGACCGCAGCCCCTTGCAGATCACCCGACGCCAGTGCCGAGGTCAGAATTTCGGAGCTCTCGGAAAGCAGTTCGTCCAGATCGTAGCCGCGCAGCAGGCCGAGGCGGAGTTTGGCCGCGCTGCGCCACGGGTGCAGTGACGGAATTCCGTGCTTGAGGGCGTCGACGTGCGTGACATCGCGTTCCGCCTCGTCGAGATCGCCGGCGACGATGGCAGCGATCGCGGCGTTGTGGAGCAGCCGCGCGATATGCGTCACGTGCTGCATGGCGGTAGCCACCGCCATGCCGTCAGCGTACACCGCGCGGGCCCGCGCCACGGTCCCGTACGTCAGTTCCATCATACCCCAGTTGTTGTACGTGCGGGGAGCGATCTCGGGCGAGCCGGCCGCGTCCACCAGCGCGAGCGTCTCCACGTAGCGCGCGCGGGCGACATCGACGTTCCCGAGCAAGGTCTGCGCATATGCGTCGGCGGCGCACATGCGGATCCAAGCCGACGGGTCGGTGCGCGCCCCGTCGGCCTCTGCCGCGCGAACCCGCGTTAGGGCTTCGGCCGGACGGCCCGCCCACAACAGCAGCCCGCTGATCATGGCGTTGATCTGGAATCGGCGCGGCGCCGCGTACGGGGCTGATAGGAGCACCTCCGCTTCCCGAATGCCGTCCTCGAACCGTCCGGATTCGGCGAGGACACGCGCGCGCTGGAGCGCCGCCGAAATGCTGCGCGGCGCATCACCGGCGGCCAGCAACGTACGTGCCGCTTCGCCGAACCAGTGCGCCGCGACATCGACGTCGCCGGTGCGATACACTGCCTCGGCGGCGCGCTCCGACACGCGGGCCAGCCGCCCGTCGTCCGTCGAGGACTTGAAGGCGCGTTCGTATGCCCGCGCGGCTTCGGCGAACGCGAAGATGGCTGCCGCTTCATCGCCGGCTCGCTCGTTCCACTCGGCCGCGGCCTCGCCCAGTCCCGCCCGCCAGGCGTGCTCGGCGATCGCCGCAACGTCGGGCCCCGACTCTCCGATCAGCAGCTGCGCGACCCGTGCGTGACGGATACGCGCCTCGGCGCGCAGCATCTCAGCATAGATCGCCTCGCGCGTGAGCGCATGCCGAAAGGCGAAGACGTCGCCCTCGGCATCGTCGGGATCCTCAACGATCAGTTGCAGATCGCGTGCGCTGCGTAGCGCCCCCAGCGTCTCCGCTTCACCGGACCCGGTGAGCTGCTGCAGCCGGCGCGCCGAGAACCGCCGTCCGAACAGCGACGCGTGCAGCAGCAGCTCGCGGTCCGCTTTCGCCAGCACCATGAAGCGCTCACGAACGGCGGCGCGAATGCTGGTCGGAACCGACGGCCGTGCTTTCCCGTCGCGACCGAGCCGTTCGAGGACGCCGCGCAGCAGCTCTTCGGCGAACAGCGGCCGTCCTTCGGCGAGGTCACGAACTTCGGCGACGACCGCGGCGGGCAGCGTAACGCCCGTCTCGTTGAGCGCGCTTTGAAGGAGATACTCGACCTGGCCCGGGGCGAGCGGCTGCAGCACGATCACGTCGGCCTCGCGCTCGAGCGCGCTGAAGGCGCGCGCGTGCGCCGTGTCATCGTCAACTTCATCGACGCGATAGGTCGCAACGAAGAGCACCGGAGCGTCGCGCAGTCGTGAGCTGCAGTAACGCAGCAGGTCGATCGTCGCGGCATCGGCCCAGTGCAGGTCCTCGAGGACGATTGCGATCGACCGCGTCCCAACCGACGCGCGCAGCAGAGAGGCGACGCGTTCGAACCAGATCGCGCGGCCATCGGTGCCGGCATCTTCCGCCACCGCCGGAGGATCGATCCGAAGGCCGTCGAGCGCCTCGAGGAACGCGGCGTAAGGACGGTTGGCATACACGCGCGTCGCGCCGACCACGACGTGCGTGCCGCGTGCGGTCGCCGCGGCCCCGAACTCGGTGACGAGCCGCGTTTTGCCGAGCCCGGCCTCACCCCGGACGACGACGCAGCCCCCGGGGCGGACGGCGGGATCGGCACGATCCATCAAAAACGCGAGCTCGCGGCCACGGCCGATGAACTGTCGGCTGAAGACCCCAGCGGACATCATCTGCAGTCCTTCGCCGTGAACGCTGCTTTCGCTAGGTTCTGTCGGCGTACGGTCGAACATTGAGCACGATGATGACTGGAGTGCTCGACCGGCTCGACACCGTGCGCGCCGGGTTCACCCCGCCGATGAAGCCGGGGGACGCACCGGACGAGACGTCGACCGAGGAGTCCAAGCCCGAAGAGGGCGACGAGGCCGAGGACGACGCGTAGCGGCTGCGCCCCGCTCGCGGGCGCGCCGCGGACACGCGTGCGATGACAATGATCGATCTGCCGCGCGAACGCGCGCACGCATTGCTCGAAGCGGCGATGCAGCGTGCGGGCTTGCTCGCCGATCCGATACCGGAGCCGGACGTCGCGTCCGTCGCGCGCTGGATCGACGGCTTTCTCGACGCCTTTGCCGGCTTGCCGACGCTCGATGCGGCCCTGAACGAGGTGCGCGCCCTGCGCGCCGAAGCGGTCGTCATTCCGGCGCTCGACCTCGAACGGTTGCGCAATCGCCAGGTGCTGTTCTTTCTCGATGCGGTCGGTCAGTACGTCGCCGACCAGCCGGAATTGCGCGGGCTTCCGCTCGAGCACGACCTGCCGGAGATCGCGAAGGAGTTTCGGCTCAGCCCGGGCGACGCGTTCGAGGCCGTGCGCGTCGCGCTGACGGCGGCGCACGACGGACCGCCGCTCGAGCTGTTGTTCCCGCTGCTGGGCCACGACCGCATCATGATGCGGATCGGAGCGGTCAACTCGCACCTGCTCCACGGCCGCGGGCTCGAGCCGATCCGTCACGGTCCCGGCGGCGCGCCCTTTCGCACGCTCGGGGCGCCTGAAGAAGGCCCGGCAACCGGGACCGAATCCGATGGTTCCTGATCCCGTGCCGCCGACGATCGAACGGAGCGCCTGAGGTGGCGCTCCGGCTGTTCAATACGCGAACGCGCACCATTGAGCCGTTTCGCACCCTCGAGCCGAACCACGCGCGCATCTACGTCTGCGGCCTGACGCCCTCGGCGGAAGGCCACATCGGGCACGCGCGCTCGTTTCTGTTCTTCGACGTGCTGCGCCGCTATCTGGAACACCCGCGCAACGGCTACCGCGTCAGCTACGTGCAGAACGTCACCGACGTCGACGATCGCTCGATCGCGACCGCCAAGCTCGAGGGGACGACCTACGATCGCATCGTGGCCCGCTATTACGGTGCCTTCAAGGCTTCGATGCATCGCTTGGGCGTGCGCGAACCCGACGCGGAACCGTATGCGACGCACTACGTACCGCAGATCGTGGAGATGATCGCGGAGCTGATCGAACGCGGGTACGCGTATGCGAGTGAAGATGGCGTCTACTATCGTGTCGCCAGGTTCCCGCGCTACGGCGCGCTCAGCGGCAAGAACGTCGACGAACTGCTCGTCGGCGCGCGGATCGCCGAGAACGAGCACAAGGACGACCCGCTCGACTTCGCGCTGTGGAAGTTCGCCCGTCCCGACGAGCCGTCGTGGCCCTCCCCCTGGGGGGACGGGCGCCCCGGCTGGCACATCGAGTGCAGCGCCATGTCACGCGCGCTGCTCGGCGTTCCCTTCGACCTGCACGGCGGCGGCTACGATCTGATCTTCCCCCATCACGAGAACGAGATCGCGCAGAGCGAAGCGCTGATGGATGCGCCGCCCATGGCCGTGATGTGGGCGCATGGCGGACTGCTCAACTTCGACGGCCGCAAGATGTCGAAATCGCTCGGCAATTTCGAACCGCTCTCGAATCTGCTCGAGCGCCACGATCCGCTTGCGATCCGGCTGCTGTTTTTGAGCACCGGGTATCGCAAGCCGATGAACTTCACCGAAGACGCGCTGGCCGGCGCCACGAGCGCGCTGGCGAAACTGCGTCGTGGTTACGAGACGCTGCAAGGGCGCGCGGTAATCTTCGAGACGGTCGAGGAAGCGGAACCGGTCGCCACGTATCGCGAGCGTTTCTTCGACGCGCTCGACAACGACATGAACACGGCCGGCGCGCTGGGCGTACTGTTCGATCTGGTCGGCGATGTCGCGAAGGATCCCGATGTCGAGGCGCGACGCGATGCGGCAGCGCTGCTGGCGGAAGCGCTCGGGTTGTTTGGAATCGGTGCCCTGCTCGACCCCCCAGCCGAGCAGACCGCAGCCGCGATCGATCGGAGCATCGTCGATCGTCTCGCGCAGCGCTTGGGTGATGCCGTGCACCTCAACGGTGCCGGCCCGGAGGCGGCCATCGCGGCGATCATCGAAGCGCGCAATGCGGCGCGGCGAGCGAAGGATTTCGCCCTGGGCGACCGGCTCCGCGCTGCGCTCGCAGCCGAAGGCGTCGAACTTCACGATGCCAAGGACGGGACGACGTGGACCCGCGCCGGCGCGTAGGCGCGAACCGGCCGCCGCCGCAGCGCCGCGCGCCGCGCATCGACCTCGACGACGTCATCTACGGCATCCACGCGGTGGACGAGATGCTCGTGGCCGGGGAACCGCTGCGCCACCTGCACGTCGGCGACGACCGCAAGCGCGATCCCGCGCTGCGGAACCTGCTGGAACGCGCGCGGGCCGCGAACGTCCCCGTGCGTTTCGAAAGCCGGGCCTACTTTGCGTCGTTTCCCTACAAGGCTCATCAGGGCGTGGTCGCGTTCGGCGAGCCGTTCGCGTACGCCGGGCTCGACGAGACGATCGAGGCGGGGAAGCGCAACCCGCCGGCGCTGTTCGTCGTGCTGGACCACGTGACCGATCCGCACAACGTCGGTGCGATCATCCGTTCGGCGGAGTGTGCCGGCGCGACCGCGGTCGTGCTTCCCGAGCGCCGCAGCGCCGGCGTGAACCCGACCGTCCGCAAGTCCTCGGCCGGCGCGACCGCCTTCGTGCCGGTCGCTCGGGTCGCCAACGTCGCGCTCGCCGTGCGGACGCTGAAGAAGGCCGGGCTGTGGGTGTTCGGGGCCGCGATCGGCGAGGGTGCCAAGCCTTACGGAACGCTGGATCTCCGCGGCGACGTCGCCCTGGTGATCGGTGCCGAAGGAACCGGCTTGACACCCCTGGTTCGGCGCGAGTGCGACGCCCTGGCGGAGATTCCGCTGCGCGGCCGGGTCCAGTCGCTCAACGCCTCAGTGGCGGCTGGCATCCTGCTCTACGAGGCGGTCCGCCAGCGGGCCGCCCAGGCTCCAGAGTAGCTTAGTTTGGACTACAGAGCGAGTAGTTAGCGTCTTCATCCGTCCTTGACCCGCTAGCAGGACCCTCCTATACTTAGACGGTCATGCGCGGCTCGACGGGCTCCGGCCCGCGTTTTCGCGTCTGACCGTTCCCGGCAAGGTAGGTTCCATGGCGCTCACTCAGCCCGCCGTCGAGGCCCTCGAGTATCACGAGCGGCCGGACGAGGACCTCGTCTCCGCGGCGAAGTCCGGCGACAATCTCGCTATGGAGTTCTTGCTCAACAAGTACAAGAACTTCGTCCGGATCAAGGCCAAGAGCTATTTTCTGATCGGGGCCGACCGTGAGGACATCATCCAAGAAGGGATGATCGGCCTCTACAAGGCGGTCCGCGATTTCAAGGCCGATAAGCTTTCGAGCTTTCGCGCGTTTGCCGAGCTCTGCATCACCCGTCAGATCATCACCGCGATCAAGACGGCGACGCGGCAAAAGCACATCCCCCTCAACCAGTACATCTCACTCAACAAGCCGATCTACGACGAGGACAGCGAACGGACGCTGCTCGACGTCATGCCCTCGCAGAAGACCTCCGATCCCGAAGAACTCGTGATCAACCAGGAAGTCTCCGAGGACATCAAAGCGCGGATCCAAGAGAATTTGTCGGACCTCGAGTCGCAGGTGCTCCTGTCGTATCTCGAAGGGAAGTCGTACCAGGAGATGGCGCGCGACCTCAACCGGCACGTCAAGTCGATCGACAACGCGCTGCAGCGCGTGAAACGCAAGATCGAGAAGAATCTCGCCGAGATCGAGCTGCCTTGAAAGGGCCTAGGGGCGCGTAGCTGATCCGTCAGCCGACGCCTTCGAGGAGCTCGACGGAAA
>Ga0182024_10001478_pt1 | contig 60607 bp, 48 predicted proteins | sample P32metaG_FD_120480 | JGI IMG/M metagenome (GOLD analysis project Ga0182024, IMG submission 120480) | Permafrost microbial communities from Stordalen Mire, Sweden - P3-2 metaG (Illumina Assembly) | ecosystem: Environmental > Terrestrial > Soil > Wetlands > Permafrost | place: Sweden: Stordalen...
GTCGTCGGGAACGACACTGCCGCACCCTACCAGGGCATGATTCAGGAGTCCGGGCTTGGCGGGCAGGTATCTTTTCTGCCTTTGCGTTCCGACGTCGAGTATTACTATGCCGCGGCGGATATCTACGCGGGGCCTTCGCTGGATGACTCTTTTGCGTTGCCGCCGGCGGAAGCAATGGCTTGCGGCCTTCCCGTGATCACGACACGCAACAATGGGGGATGTGCGATCATGCATCATGGCGAGGATGGCCTGATCCTGGAGGATCCTGCCGATGTACAAACCTTGTCGGAGTGGCTCGCGCAGCTCGCGGAAAACCCCGCATACCGACGGCAATTGGGAGCGGCTGCTGCCCGGACTGCTTCCCAGTACACCTGGGAGCGAAACGTCGAGCAAATGCGGACTCTGTTCGAACGCGTCCAAAAATCGCGTAAGCTTGCTGTGGAGCAATGGCGGACCATGCCAACGCGTTTAGAAAAGTCTTAGCCGTGACGCAATCCACCGCGCCGCCCGCAACGGTTTGAGTAGGCGCCAGATGCCGGGCGAGGTTTCCTGTGGCGGCGGAGGACATCGGTGAAAGTGCTTATATTGGCGCCAACTTTGAAGTCGCTGGGTGGTATTCAGCGGTACGTCCTCACGCTCATCTGCGCGCTGGAGGATCTTTTTGGGAAAGAGCACATCCGCCTAGTCACTTTGAATTTATCGGATGACGCAAGGGACGCGGCGTCCAGCGGCGGGGTGCCGACCACAGCGAAGCTGCGGTTCGTCGTCGCGTCGCTGCGCGAGGCGGCGGTGTGGCGGCCCGATCTGATAATTTGTGCGCACGTGGGAATTGCACCGCTCGGAAAGCTGTTACGAGTCCTGGGGATCGCGCCTTACTGGGTGATGGCCTACGGCATCGATGTTTGGGCCCAGTTGCGCGCCCGGGACCATCGAGGCTTGGTTGGCGCCGACCGCGTCGTGACCATCAGCGAGTTCACGCGTACACAGGTAGTGCGTCTGCAGGGAGTACGCCCTGAGCGGACCTGCTTGCTTCCGCCGTGTCTCGATGCGGAATGGATGGCCGAAGCATCATCGTATTCGATCATACCGAGGCAACAGCGGCGGCCCACTTTGCTGACCGTCAGTCGCCTTTCGAGTGCGGAGCGCTATAAGGGTCACGACGTAGTTCTCCAAGCGTTGGTTCAGGTTTGCAGGGAAATACCAGGAGCTCTTTACGTAATCGTCGGCGATGGAGACGATAGGCCGCGGCTGGAGACGCTATCGCGCCAACTGGGTCTTACAGACGCAGTTCGCTTCGAAGGGGCTGCGCCGGTGGAGACCCTAAAGGCTTGCTACCGTGATTGCGACATTTTCGTGATGCCCGCGCGAACCGTTCTCGACCAGTCCGCGCCTAAGGGAGAAGGATTTGGCATCGTCTTCCTTGAAGCAATGGCTTATGGAAAGCCCGTGATCGGTCCGGCCTCCGGCGCGCCGAGCGAATTTATCCATCACGGGGAACATGGGATCTTGGTCAATCCGGAAGACGAGCAGGAAGTGGCAAGCGCGCTGATCGAGTTGCTCGCTTCGCCTCAACGTGCCTGTGAAATGGGCGCGGCTGCCCGGGACTGGGTTCAGCGGGAATATTCGTATGCGCGCTTTGGCGAACGGCTGCGCAGATTGTTTGAGGGCGCCAGTCCAAAAGATTTGAGGAAACCACAATGCGCATCCTGATAACGGGAGGCACAGGATTTATCGGCTGCCACTTGCTCGCCGCACTGGGGAGTCACGACCACAAACTGTTTTCGTTGAGCCGTCAGCGTTCTGAGGGGCGCTTACCGAACATCGAAGAAAAGGTTCAGCAGGTGTTCTGCGATCTTCGCGACCCTGCCGCCGTCCGGCAGGTCCTGAAGCAAGTGCAGCCCGAGTCGGTAATCCACCTGGCCTCCATCAGTCCCGTTGCGTACAGCTACGATCATCCCAATGAAGTCTTCGAGGCAAACCTGGTGGGCACAGTCAATCTGGCCGAGGGATGCCGGATTGAGGTTCCTGGCCTTCGGCAGTTCCTGTTCGCTTCGACCTCCGAAACTTATGGATTGGGGCCTCTGCCAAAAAAGGAAGAAACGCCCCAGAATCCCGGCAGCCCCTATTCGGTGAGTAAGCTCGCAGCGGAGAGATATTTGCTTTATTTACGCGATGCTTACGAATTCCCCCTGACGATCCTGCGTCCGTTCAACACCTATGGCCGCAAGGAGACGACGTCGTTTGTTGTGGAGCGCATAGTCTGGCAGATGTTGACGCAGGACGTCGTTCGGTTGGGTGATCCGTCGATAGTTCGTGACTGGGTGCACATCGACGATCATGTGAGAGCTTACCGGGTCTGCCTGGGGAACCAGAGAGCGATCGGGCAAGTCATTAACTTCTGCACCGGGCGGGGAGTGAGCGTGGCCGAATTGGTGAACTTGGTGACCTGCATGACCCGGTTCCAGGGAAGGATAGAGTGGCACACGCTTCCTAAACGGCCGCTGGACGTTCCTGTGATTGTGGGAGACGCAGGCAAAGCCGAAGCTTTGCTCGGATGGCGCCCCATCGTCGGATTGGAGGAGGGTTTGCAAATCGCGGTTGATTATTGGCGCCAGAAGGGAGAAGTTTCCGCCTCGTTACTTCCGCCTTCCCTTACGCATCATGCTGAGTGAGTCAGTTTCGAGATCAATCCGGCTGAGTCAATTAGTGCTCATGGGTGCGCCGTCCATAGATCAGGACGCGGCGATGCCGGCCTCAAGATAATTGCCGTATTACGGAACGCGCGGGCGACGTATCAACAGGGAATGCCGGCCAATCCGATCCCCATCGCCCCGCCGTGCTCACCGTTGGGCATGTTGCGGCGTCTGAACGGTACAAGGGCCCCGATGTGATTCTGGATGCACGGCCGGCGGTCATGTGCCGGGTTCCAAATGCGACCTACTGGATCGTGGGCGAGGGCGATCACCGGGCACGGCTTGAATCAAGGGCAAGGGAGCTGGGGATCTCGGACTCGGTCCGTTTCCTGGGGGTGCTTTCCGGCCCGGAGCTTGATGCCTGCTATGATGGCTGTCGCCGAATTCGTAGAGGATTCGGTTCGTCATCAAGCTCGGCGCCGTCGCGCCGGGCGCCCAGCAACTGCTGAAAAATGCGCGTCCTCCACGTAACGCAGACGTATCACCCGTTCCTCGAGCGGGGCGGACCGACGGTCAAAGTTCGCGCTATCGCCGAGGGCTTGGTGCAACGCGGCCACCACAGCACCGTGCTCACGTCCTGGTACGGGCGGCCATACACGGGGCGCCGGACGGTGATGAATGGCGTAGACGTCATCTACCTCCGGCCGTTGAAGACCTACCGGGCGATGACGCTCAACGCAGGCTTGCTCAATTTCTGCCGAAAAGATCTGCGCGAATACGACCTTGTTCACATCTACGGCTTGTATGACCTTCTTGGCCCCGCTGTGGGGCATTACGCGTTTCGCGCAGGGATTCCCTACGTACTTGAGCCCCTTGGAATGGTGCGGCCGATTGACCGTAGCTTCCGACTAAAGCGTATGTGGCATCAAATCTTCGGCAAGGCACTGATCCGCCATGCTGCCCGCGTGATCGCGACCTCGCAGCAGGAAGAGCAGGAGCTATTGGAAGATGGGCTGCCGCGCAAGCAAGTAGCGCTGCGCTATAACGGCGTGGACTTGAATGAATTTGCCGCTTTGCCCGCGCGCGGCGCCTTTCGGGCGGAATGGACGATTCCGCCGGGCGAGCCCGTCGTGCTGTTTCTGGGCCGGGTGATTCCGCGAAAGGGAGTGGATCTGCTCATTTCCGCTTTTGCGGAGGCATGTCCCCAACACGGCCGCCTGGTCGTGGCCGGCCCCGAGGGCGAAGTGGGCTACGTGGGCCAATTGCGCGAATTGGCTCGAGCGAAGGGCGTCGAGGCGCGCACGATCTTTACCGGTCCGCTCTATGGCGACCAGAAGAAATCTGCGCTCGCGGATTGCGACGTGTTTGCGCTGCCCTCGCGCTATGAGAATTTTTCGAACAGCGTCGCCGAGGCTATCGCCTGCTGCAAGCCCGTGATCATCAGCGACCGTTGTGGCATCAGCGAATTCGTGGTGGACCAGGTAGGCCTGGTGATCCCGCGAGAGGTCCCCGCTATCGTGGATGCTTTGCGCCGCCTACTGGGCGATCCCGCGCTCTACGCCCGCTTTCAGGCGGCATGTCCTGCCGTTGCAGGGCAATTGAGCTGGCGGGAGTTGTTGGCGGTGCAAGAAAAGCTTTACGAGCAGGTGCTCAGTAAGCGCGATGAGCTTCACTAAACAAGCGACGTTCTACGACGAGCACCCGTTCGACTGGGTCGAAAGCTACCCCGGTGAAGAGCGCCGGCGCGTGATCTCACCGCTTCTGCTGAAAGTGATTGATGCGCTGCCACGGGACGTCTTGGTTCTCGACGTCGGCTGCGGTCCTGGCCGGGTACTGTCTTATCTTGGGCATCGCGGATTGCGATGCGTTGGGCTGGATCGCAGCGCGCAAGCGATTGCGATGCTCACACAGCGTCATCGGCTACCCGGAATTGTGGGGGATAACCGGAGCCTGCCATTGCTCGGGGACATCGCCGATCTGGTGATCTCTGATGGCGTGCTGCACCACACCGGCGACCCGCCGAAGGCATTTGCCGAGAATTGTCGCGTAGTCAGGCGAGGCGGGCTCTTCTATCTTGCGGTTTACCGCCCTGGTGGACGATATGAATTTCTTTACAAGTATCCGGGACGGCTCGTGCGCCTGGGGGTGCGATCCGCCGTGACGCGATGGCTCGTGCATTCCACCGCGTTGCCCTTGTACTACCTCGCTCACCGGTTGAAGTCTGGCGGAAAAGTGACGTGGGACGGGGCGAAGAATCTCTTTTACGATTATTTCGCGTCGCCTGAAGTAGCCTTCCTCCCGCGGCAGACAATTGAGAAGTACGCAGTCGCGGAAGGCATGCAAGTTGTTTCCTACGACGCAAATCCTAAGCAAAACGTGCACTGCTTCGTGCTGCGCAAAGAGCGCACAAACGCCGCGCGCTAGCGCGCCGGCCGGCGCAAAGGCTATCGAAGTACATCGAATAAGGGTCACTCGCTTAAATTCGGACTTGCTCAAAACCCTCGGCAGCAGACGGCGTTCGTTCTGGGAGAAGCCCCGGTCTCAACATGTGCGGAATCTGCGGCAGCATCGGACTCGAAGACGCAACGCAGGCCAGTCGCGCGATACGGCGCATGAACGCTGCTATGCACCACCGGGGCCCGGACGAGCAGGGCGAGCTCATCGCTCCGCCGGCAGCTCCGCAGGCCGCGATTGGTATGCGCCGCCTCAGCATTATTGATCTGGCTGGCGGCCAGCAGCCTGTCTTTAACGAAACCCTCGATATCGCGGTGGTTTTCAACGGGGAGATCTACAACTTTCCCGAATTGCGCGAGCAACTCGAACGCAGCGGCCACGCCTTTCGCTCCCGCTCGGATACGGAAGTCATCGTCCACGCTCATGAAGAATGGGGCGTTGAATTTCTTCAACGCCTTCGCGGTATGTTTGCAATTGCGCTGCTCGACATGCGAGGCGGGCAAAGCGGCGGGACGAAGCTGCTGCTGGCGCGCGACCGCCTGGGCATCAAGCCGCTGTACTACACCGTCGCGGACGGCTTGCTTCTCTTTGCATCCGAGGTGCGCGCCCTACTCGCATCGGGATTTGTGCCGCGCCGCCTTTCACCTCAAGCGCTCGATTCCTATTTGCTGTTCGGCTCCGTCAGCGAACCGATGACGCTGGTAGAAGGCGTCTATTCTCTTCCTCCCGGCCATTACGCCCTCTGTCCCGCCGCGGCTCCAGTGCAGGACATTAGGCCGCGTGCGTATTGGACCTTTGGCGAAGCGGTGCGAGAAACCGCCAGCTCATCGAAGATGACTCTTCAATCCGCTGCCCCGAAAGTAAGGACGCTTCTGGAAGAGGCGGTGAGCTGCCATCTTCTCTCGGATGTTCCGCTCGGCGTTTTCCTGAGCAGCGGGCTTGATTCCACGGCCATCGTCGCCCTCGCCAGCCGCGTGCAGCGGGGTCTGCACACTTTTACGGTGGTTTTCAGCGAACAGGATTTCAGCGAAGCAGAACTTGCCCGCGAGACCGCGCGCCGCTTCGGCACCGAGCACCAGGAGCTTCTCCTGCGCGGAGAAGAAATGATCGAGCAACTCGATGACGCAGTAGGTGCGCTCGATCAGCCCACGATGGACGGCATTAACACGTATTTCGTGTCCTTGGCTGCGAAACGTGTGGGTCTCAAAGTAGTGCTTTCCGGGTTGGGCGGTGACGAGATTTTTGGCGGGTATGCAACGTTCGCATCCGTGCCGCGTGCGATCCGGCTCGCCAATGTCGCGCGATATCTCTCGCGGGCGCTGCGCTCCAAGACAGCCGGCGCCGTCGGACGCGCGGGCGCGCGGGAAGGCGATGCGCAGCGAAAGATTGCCGCGCTCTGGCGCGACGCCGGCTCTTTGCCGCATCCCTACTTCTTCACACGCGCGCTTTTCACGCCTGGACAAACCGGCCACCTGCGCGGCGGACTGTGCGATCTGCAGGCCGCCACGCCATGGCGGCAGTGGCTTGACGATTCGGCGCGGCAGGCGATGGAATTGGACTCATTCGCCGGCGTTTCCTGCCTTGAGGCGAGGTCATATATGGCGCAGACGTTGCTTCGCGACACCGATTCGATCAGCATGGCGCATTCGCTCGAAGTTCGCGTGCCGTTGCTCGATCATTTGCTCGTGGAATACGTCTCACGGCTTCCGGCCAAAGCCAAGCAGCGGCGCGGCGTGAACAAGGCGCTCCTCGTGGAAGCTTTGCGCGATCTGTTGCCACCAGAGGTGATTGGCCAGCGCAAGCGCACCTTCACGTTTCCCTGGGAGCATTGGCTGCGCGGGCCTTTGGCGCCGCGCGTAGGCGCGGGGATCTCTGAGCTGTCGCCGGCCCTGGATGCGCACCTGGACGGGGGAACGGTACGCGCCGTCTGGGCAGCGTTTGAATCTAATCAAACGAACTGGTCACGCCCCTGGAGCCTCTACGTTTTGAATGAATGGTGCCGGCGCCATCTGGATGGCGAGATGGGAGCACAGACTTTCAACACGGAGTCAATTCCGCTCCGCCGGGCCTAGCAACTCTATTTTGTGGTATGGCATCTTTTCGGAAGCAATCACGCAATGAACATCCTGGGAATCAACGCGTATCACGGAAACTCTTCCGCGGCCATTGTCTGTGACGGCCAACTCGTCGCCGCGGTGGAGGAGGAACGCTTCAACCGCGTGAAATATGCGGCGGGATTTCCGGCGGCCGCGATCCGCTATTGCCTTGATGCGGCAGGCCTCAAACTCTCGGAGGTAGATCACATCGCGATTCCGCGGAACCCCTGGGCCAGATTGGGTACAAAGCTGTTTTACGCGATGCGCATGCCCAGCTTCGCCCGCGAGCGCGCGAAAGTGTTGGCGCGCTTTGTAGGCATTCCTCAAGCGCTGGGCAACGCGTTCGAGATTGACCCGAAAAGCATTGGCGCCAAATTCCATCGCGTGGAGCACCACCAGGCGCACCTCGCTAGCACATTCTTTGTGTCACCTTATGAAAATGCGGCTGCGCTTTCCGCCGACGGGTTGGGCGACTTCGCCAGCACCATGTGGGCCAGCGGCGAAGGAACACGGCTCCGTGTGCTCGGCTCGATTGCGTTCCCGCATTCGCTTGGCATGTATTATACCGCGCTGACGCAGTACCTCGGGTTCTGGAAATTTGGCGACGAATACAAGGTCATGGGCTTGGCCGCCTACGGCCAGCCGGAGTTTCTCGATGAGTTCCGCCGCATCGTGACAACCAACGGCGGCCCCGGCTTCCGGCTTGGTCTGGACTACTTTACGCACCATCGCACGGGACCCGAGATGAGCTGGCGCGAAGCGGACAAGACTCCGGTGCTCGGCCGGATGTTCTCCGAGTACCTCGAGCAGCGCATGGGTCCCGCGCGGCCGGCCGTCGAGACGCTCTCCCCGCGCCATCACAACATCGCCGCAACGATGCAGGCTCGCCTTGAAGAAGTGTTTTTCGAAATGTTGCGGAAGCTGCATGCCCGCACCAAACAGAAATCCGTCTGCCTTGCGGGCGGCGTGGCTTTCAACTGCGTCGCCAACGGCAAAATTTTCAGCGAGACGCCATTCGAAAACGTCTTTGTCCAGCCAGCCGCGGGTGATGCCGGGCTGGCGGTGGGCGCTGCGTTCCACGTAGAGCATCAGATTCTTGGACGGCCGCGTAAATTCGTGATGGAGCACGCTTACTGGGGCCCTGGCTATTCCGAGGAGCAAATGCGAGGGGCGCTGAACGGCTCTGGCGCGTCCGCATCTGATTACGATGTTCGTTCGCTCGATGAGGTGCAGGTGGCGAAGGAAACCGCGCGCCTGATTTCGGAAGGCAACATCGTGGGCTGGTATCAGGGACGCGCAGAGTGGGGACCTCGCGCCCTCGGCAACCGGAGCATCGTCGTGGACCCACGCCGTGCCGAAATGAAAGACATTCTGAACAGCCGCATCAAGCACCGCGAGATGTTTCGCCCTTTTGCTCCTTCCATTCTCGAAGAAGCCACCGGCGACTTCTTCACGTGCAGCAAGCCTTCGCCGTTCATGACGTTTGCGTATTCCGTTCGCCCCGAAAAGCGCGAGGCCATTCCCGCGCCAACCCACGTGGACGGGACTGGACGCTTGCAAACGGTGAGCCGCGCGGCAAATCCACGTTACTGGAGACTGATCCGCGAATTCGGCGACTTGACGGGCGTGCCGGTGCTTCTCAACACGTCATTCAATGACAACGAGCCAATTGTTTGCCGGCCCGAAGAAGCCATTAATTGCTTTCGCCGGACGCGAATGGACGTGCTCGTCTTGGGCAATACGATTGTCAAAAAGAAGGAAGCGATTTCTCCAGTATTGCGCGTGGCGTAGCTTCTCGGTGCACGCCTGCTCGCGTGACAGCTCGTTGACGACGGAACCAATTCGAACGTGCACATCCTGCTGCTGAACGAATACTATCCGCCGGACACTTCCGCCACCGCGAAAATGGCGGCTGTAGTCGTCTCCGCGCTCTCGGCGCGCCACCGCGTAACCGTCATCGCGGGCCGGCCTTGCTATGACCCAACGGAGGTTTACGCCTGGCGCCCCCTGCGACGGGAACGGCACAACAATCTCTCGATCGAGCGTGTCGGCTCGACGGCCTACCCGCGGTTTCAGATGCGGCGCCGTGTGAGCAACTATTTGAGCTATTCCCTGCTGGCAGCCCTGCGAGCGCTGACGATCCGTGCCGATCTCGTGCTTTGCATGACCGATCCCCCGTTTTGCGGCATTGTCGGCGCGGTGGTTTCGAAGCTGACGGGCCGCCCCTGCGTCTACAACATCCGCGACATGTATCCTGATATGGCCGTCGGCGGCGACATCGTGCGGCCGAGCTTCGCCGTTCGCCGCTGGGAGCAAATGCACCGCTGGGCGTTGCGCCAAGCGGCGAGAGTGATCGTACTCGGGGACGACATGCGGGACCGGATTGTCGCAAAAGGCGTTGATCCTGCTCGGGTTATCGTGGTTCGCGATGGCGTCCGCAGGCCATCCCAAGCACCTGCTGCCAACGATCCGATCAGCCGGGAAATTCGAAATGGCTTTCGCTTCGTCGCATTGCACGCCGGAAACCTCGGTTTCTACGGCGCCTGGGACACGCTGCTGGCTGCTGCGAAGAGACTCGAAAACACGGCTTCCGGCATCATATTCGTGGGTGATGGCGCCCAGAAAGAGCGGTTGATGGCAGCCGCTCGCGGGACGCAGGCAGTGCGTTTCCTGCCTTTTCGGCCGGCAAGTGAAATCCCGTCTGTGCTTTCAGCGGGGGATATTCATATCGTGACCGTCAAACAAGGGCTCGAAGGGGTAATTGTCCCCAGCAAATTGTATGGAATTCTGGCGGCGGGCAAACCCGTGCTGGCGGTTGCGCCGCGTACAACCGACGTGGCAAGGATTGTCACGGAAGCCGGATGCGGTGTCGTGGTCGATCCCAGCGATCCGGATGGGGTGGCTGCGGCAATCCTAGAGTTGGCAGACCAGCCTGAACGGATCGCGGAGATGGGCCGGCGGGCGCTTGCAGTTGCCCCCAATTATGATATAGATATACAACTTATTCACTTCGTAAATATAGTAGAAGAGGTCATCAGCGCATGACTCAGAACGGCGGCGGCTATTGGCATGGGCGTCCGGTACTGATCACCGGTGGCGCGTCGTTTATCGGATCAAGCATCGCGGACCGGCTCGTCGAGCGCGGCGCCCGCGTACGAATCGTGGACGACTTGACGAGCGGAAGGCTCGATAACATTCGCGGCCACTTGGCCAACGGTACCGTGGATTTTCTGCAGGCAGACCTGCGCGAACCGGGCGTGACCCGTTTGGCGGTTCAAGGCGTGGACACCATCTTCCATCTCGCCGCGGACCACGGCGGACGTGGCTACGTGGACCTGCACCAGGCCGGACCGGCTTCCAATTTCTTTCTCGATGGCCTGGTATTTGCGGAGGCGCTGAAGGCAAAGGTCCGAAAGGTTGTTTTCGCGTCGTCCGGCTGCGTCTATCCGAATTTCCTTCAAGCCGACCCCAACGAAGAGGTTTACCTCTCGGAGGACCTGACCAAGGGCCCGAACGATGCCGACAACATGTACGGCTGGGCGAAGCTGATGGCCGAGTTTACGCTCAAAGCCTATGTCCGCGAGAACGGATTGCAGGCGGCGTCATGCCGCTACTTCACGGTTTACGGACCGCGGGGCGTTGAGAACCACGCCGTGATTGCCATGATTGCGCGCGCCTTTTTGCGCCAGGATCCTTTCGAGGTCTGGGGAGACGGCACGCAGATTCGCAATTGGACCTACATTGACGACATCGCCGACGGCACGGTGCTCGCCGGCGAAAAAATAGACGATGGCACCGCTGTAAACCTCGGCACGATGGAACGCGTGCGCGTCTCGGACGCCGTGCAAATGGTGTGCGAGTTCACCAGCCACAGACCTCAGATCAAGTTGCGTCCAGATATGCCCACCGGCCCGCTGAATCGCGTGGCCGATAACGCGCTGGCCAAGAGGCTCCTCGGCTGGGAGCCGAAGGTGCCCTTTCGCGAAGGTTTGAAGCGAACCATTGACTGGTATTTCTCCACAAAAGACCGCGATCAGGTCGCAAAGATCTTCGACTATCAGCTTACAGAACGGTAGACGCTCAGGCGGGAAGGACGCTCCAATGACTTCGGCCTTCATGGCTTTCGCCATCGCGCTGGCAGCTTCTTCGTTTCTCACAATGCCGGTAAGGGAGTTGGCCCTGCGTGTCGGGTTGGTAGATCATCCCGGCCCGCGCAAGGTTCATGCGGCGCCGATGCCGCTATTGGGAGGTCTGGCGATTTACTGCGGTGTGGTGCTCGCTGTTCTGGTTGCGATGGAACCTTCCGCGCGCTCGCAGATGGTGGGTATTTTTCTCGGCGCGACCCTCATCTGTGTCGTGGGCGTGCTGGATGATGGCGGGATGCTCCACCATCAAGTGAAACTTTTTGTCGGCATGCCTGCGGCGGCGCTGATTTTGCTCGCCTCGGGCGTCCGGTCCGAATTCTTTGAGACCTTCCGCCCAGGCCCCTACTCGTTGATGGCGGATTCCGCGCTCACGATTTTCTGGGTCGTCGCAATCACGGCGTCCTTCAGCATCTTCGATCATATGGATGGTCTGTGTGCCGGTGTCGCCGCTATCGCCGCATTCGTTTTTGCCATTTATGCCTATAGAAGCGGACAGTCACTGGTGACCACGCTCGGTGCGGCGGTGATGGGGGCGGCGCTCGGTTTCTTGTTGTGGAATTTCGAGCCAGCCAAGATTTTTATGGGCGACGCGGGGGCGATGCTGTTGGGTTTTCTGATGGCGACGCTGAGCGTGAAGCTGCGTCCGGCCGCTGTACACCATCGCATCAGTTGGATGCTGCCCCTGTTAATCCTGGCCGTGCCCATATTTGACACGACGCTCGTGATCATATCTCGCTCCCGGCGCGGCTTGGTGCCTTTCGCCATGCCCGGCAAGGATCACACGGCGCACCGGCTCTCGAATTGTGGCTTGGGGCAACGCGGCGCAGTGTTGTGCCTTTACGCCGTAGGAGGTTTTTTTGGGCTGATCGCGCTGCTGATCGGCAGATGGTCCCTGACAAGCGTTTATATCGTCGCGGTAATCCTGTCCCTGGCTTCGCTTGCGGCGATCGCTTTGCTCGAGCGGGCGCCTTACGAGCGGCAGCAGAAAAAAGCGTTGGCACACTAGCGTTGCGTTGCGCGTGTTCACAAAACACGTCGGTCAACCCTTGGCCGGCCCCTGGACGCAGCGTCCTGTCGTTTAGCTCATTTTCCAGGGTTTGGATATACTGGTGGCAGTCCCTCTTAGAACCATCGCGCCACGAGCGTGTTTGGCATCAATGCTGGCGGTGCGTCATCAAACAGTCGCAAGCGTATCGCAAGGACGGTAGGTCTTACCGCCGCCTTGCATGGTTGCGTGAAGCTGACCTAGACCGCAGCTACAGATGCCGAGAAGGGGAACCTCTGCCACACGCCACGCCAAAACAGGTCACCGTCGTCGGGGGCTCGGCGGCCGGTCTCTACACGGCTGGCCTCCTGGCCCGGGCGGGCGCGCGCGTGGACGTTCTCGAGCGCGCGGAAGAACTGAATCCGCTGGCCCGAACGCTGATTGTAACGAGCCGCATGCGAGACCTTTTGGGCGCCGCTGGCGAGCCTGCCATCGTCAATCAGATCTCGCGGTTTGAGCTATTTACCGACGGCCGCGCCGCAAATATCGAACTCACAAATCCTGATCTCATTATCGAGCGTTCCACTTTGATCCGTAGTTTGGCGGAGCAGGCACAGGGGGCAGGCGCGCGATTCCACTTCGGACGTCGCTTCATCAAGCTGGAGCCAGCGAGAAACGGTATTCGCGTGTTCGCCGAACGCTGTGCAGGGGGCGCCATCGAAGAGCGCGAAACCGGCGCCGTGGTGGGAGCGGACGGAGCGGCGAGCAAAGTGGCCGAATCGGCAGGCTGGCCCAAACAGCCGACCGTGCCGCTGGTGCAAGCGATCGTGCGTCTACCGGCTGATTATCCCGCGGGCACCGTACGCGTGTGGTTTATTCCGGACGACACTCCCTATTTCTATTGGCTGATCCCCGAATCGGCCACGCACGGTGCACTCGGTCTAATTGGAGAAGACGGAGCGGCAACTCGGTTGGCGCTTGAGCGATTCCTCGAGAAGAAACAGTTTGCGCCGATCCGCTATCAGGGTGCGCGCATTCCGGTTTACAAGCATTGGATACCCGTCGAGCGGCCCGTCGGACAGGGCAACGTGTATCTCGTGGGCGACGCCGCCGGCCAGGTGAAGGTGACCACCGTGGGAGGCATCGTCACGGGCTTGCGCGGCGCTGCTGGCGTCGCCGAATCCATCCTCAATGGCGGGCGTAGCCGGATTTTGAAGCAATTGCGCCGTGAGCTAAACGTGCACTTGCTGATCCGCCGCGGCTTGCATCACTTCCAGCAAGCCGACTACAGCCGCTTGGTGGATTTGCTGAACGAGCGGGCGCGCCGGTCCTTGAGCGCTCACACCCGCGACGAAGCCGGCCGCGTACTCTGGAGCATCTGCCGTACGCAACCTCGCTTTCTCCTCGTCGGTTTGCGCGGTCTGCTGATGGGCGGCCCTTTGACACGTGCGGAACACAGGTGAGGCGCAGCGTGGGCAATATCCGTTAATGCGCATGCACCTTGACGAGTTCGTGGCCCGGATGATGAACACCCCTATAATGGCGAGCAGTGGGAGGCGGTAGAACGTGCGGATATCCGTAATTGGCTGCGGTTATGTAGGGCTTGTCTCCGGCGCCTGTTTGTCGGCAATTGGACACCACGTCCTCTGTACCGACAATGACGCGTCGAAGATTACCGCGCTGAACGCGGGCCACATCCCCATTTATGAAGAGGGGTTGGATAAGGTCATCCGCGCCGCGCGAGAAGCCGGGCGCCTTTCCTTCACAACCGACGTCGCGGAAGCCGTTCGCACCGGCGAGGCCATTTTCATTTGCGTCGGTACGCCGCCGCTCGAGGATGGTGACGCCGATCTGAGCGCCGTTGAAAATGTTGCACGCGTCATCGCCCTGGAGGCGCGTTCGTCGAAGCTGGTGATCGAAAAGAGCACGGTGCCGGTGCAAACGGGCAAACAGGTAAAGCGGGCGCTCGAAGTCTATGGCCGCACGCATGGTGTGAAATTCAGCGTCGCGTCAAATCCCGAGTTCCTACGCGAAGGCACGGCCGTGGAAGACTTCCTGCACCCGGACCGAATCGTGCTCGGCGTGGAGGACGCTGATGCCGAGCAGCAACTCCGCGAGATATACCGGCCCATTCTGGATGGCAGTGTGAATTGCCCGGTGCATGACGGAGCGTGTCCGCCTCATCCCGCTCCGAAGCTCGTGGTCACCACGATCAATAGCGCGGAACTGATCAAACACGCATCGAACTCGTTTCTGGCAATGAAGATCTCTTACGCGAATCTGATTGCCGATTTGTGTGAGCGCCTGGGCGCCAACGTCGAGGAAGTCACGCAGGCTATGGGCATGGACCCCCGGATCGGCTCGCAGTTCCTTCGCGCGGGGCTGGGCTTCGGCGGGTTCTGCTTGCCCAAGGACGTGCAGGCCTTCATTCGGCTGGCCGAGCGCGCAAATGTGGACTTCTCGCTGCTTCGCGAAGTCGAGCTTGTGAACAAGCGCCGTATTGATGCCTTTGTGGAAAGGGTTCGTCGCGCACTGTGGATCATCAAGGACAAGCAAATTGGTATTCTGGGATTGGCGTTCAAAGCCAATACGGATGACATCCGCTTTTCCCCCGCCATGGAAGTGATCGGCAAACTCAGCAAGGAAGGCGCGCGGCTTCGCGCTTGCGATCCGCAAGCCATGGAGCGCGCGCGAGCACAATTCCCGAATATTCAGTATTCCCGCGATCCCTACGAGGTTGTGAAGGAGGCGGAGGCGGTGCTGATTCTCACCGAATGGCCGGAGTTCCGCAGCCTCGATTGGAAGCGTGTGCGCCAATTGATGCTGCGACCGCTTGTCCTGGACGCCCGCAACCTGCTCGACCCCGCAACAATGGGCGAACAGGGCTTCGAATACCATTCGTTTGGACGCCCAGAAGTCGCCGCAGAAGTCGCGCACCGCTGAAGTTTTCTTGCCGAAATTCAGTTCGTTCGAAATCTTGAAGAGTTACGAGACCGCCGCGACCTGCTCGCGGAAATGCGCCAGCGTCAATCGGAGCCCTTCTTCCAAACCTACCTTGGGTTCCCATTTCAGCACGCGCTTCGCTTTCGAAATGTCCGGGCAGCGCTGCTTTGGATCGTCCTGCGGCAGCGGATTGAAGACGATCGGCACGCTTACGCCGGTAAGTGTTCGAATACGCTCCGCAAATTCTAGGATCGTGATCTCGTGCGGATTGCCGATGTTCGTGGGCAAATGTTCTTCCGATTCCAGCAATCGGCAGATGCCTTCGATCAGGTCGGAGACGTAACAAAAGCTGCGCGTCTGTTTGCCCTCGCCATAAACCGTGATGGGCTGCCCCGTCAGCGCTTGATAGACAAAATTCGGCAGCGCGCGGCCATCGTTTAGGCGCATGCGCGGACCATAGGTATTAAAGATGCGCACGATGCGAGTGTCCAAGCCATGCGAGCGGTGGTATGCCATGGTCATGGCCTCGGCGAAACGCTTAGCTTCGTCATAGACTCCGCGCGGACCGATCGGATTCACGCGGCCCCAGTAGGTTTCCGGCTGCGGGCTGACTTCGGGGTCGCCGTAGCATTCGGACGTCGAGGCCAGAAGGAATTTCGCTTTCTTGGCGAGGGCCAGGCCGAGAGCGTTATGCGTGCCGAGCGCTCCCACTTTCAGAGTGGGAATCGGAAACTTCAAATAGTCCACGGGACTGGCGGGCGAAGCGAAGTGGAGCACCGCTTCCACAGGGCCCGGCACGTCAATATAACGCGACACGTCGTGCCGCAAGACGCGGAAGTCGGGGCGGCTCATCAAGGGCGCGATGTTCGTTTCCTGGCCAGTAATAAGGTTATCCACGCACAGGACTTCCCATCCCCGCGCGAGCATCGCCTCACTCAGATGGGAGCCCAGAAAACCCGCACCGCCAGTGATCACCGCACGCATGAGACTTGCCTCCGCTCAGCCGCCGCGCTCTGCCCCGGGTATCCGGACGAATATGCAAAATTCGACCAAAGGCTTCGTAGGGCTGCGATCTCGCTATTCTAGCCTGCTTGCCGCGCGCCGCAAAGAACCCTCGTTCTGGACGAACAACAGAAGCAATTGACCCTTTCCATACGCAAAGATACGATTCCGGCCGCAGTGAGCGATCAACGACATTCTTCGCGACGCACGGTGCGCGTGTGATCCAAGAACCCGCAGACTCGGCGCCCCAACGCCGCCGCAGCGGCCATACGCTCGAGGTGTTTGTTCTGATGGCGCTGGGCGCGATGCTCGTCATGTCCAACGCGCGCGTCACATTCATTGATGATGAAGCGAACGTCATCAACGGTGCGGTTACGCCCATCCGTCAGATCCTAAGCGCCTTCTGGAGTGGGCCAGCGCCTTTCGATCATCCACCACTCTACGATTTCTTGTTGCATCTCTGGCTGCAAGTGACGGGCGGCGCTCTCGATTGGCTCCGCCTTCCCTCCATCCTTTTCTACCTGACGGGGCTTTTTCTGCTTTCGCGGGCAGCGAAACGCCTGGCCGGTGAAGATGCCGCGCGAATCGTCGTTTGGCTCGGCGCGCTCTGGCCCTACGGATTTCACTACGGACGTATGGCAACGGACTCGCCGCTTTGCTTCCTGCTGATTGCCGGATTGACGTTGGCGTACCTGTGGTTTGTCGAGCGGCCCGGAATAGGCCGTTGGTGTTTCGCTCACTTGGTGGCCATCGCGCTCGTCTGGACGAGTTACTTTGGCTGGGCTGTGATTGCCTGTCTGTCGTTCGACTACGCGTGGCGTAAAAGGGGCAATCTGCGGCGTGTCGCCGGTCCACTCTCCGCTACAGCTCTCATTCTTGCCGCCGCTTATGTTCCGCTGTGGCGAGCGCTTCTCGGCGCGATCAAAGAAATTCCTCGCTTCGGGCATTCGCCACTCGCCACGATATTGAACGCGGTATTCGATTTTTACGCGGCATTCGTCAGCGAATCCGTCGCGCCGTGGTTCTGGAAACTGGGCATCCCTGCCGCGCTGTGCGTCGCATGCTGTGTCGCGATCGTGACGCGCCACGCGCCGCGGTTTACGCGACAATTCTGGTTCTACGCGCTCGTACTGTTCGCGCTGCTGGCGGCTGCCGGCATCATCAACGCGCGGCGCCTGCTCGGTGTTTCCGCCTGGCTACTGTTGGCGGTGAGCATCACGCTGGCAGCATTACCTCGTGGAATACCGCGCAGGCTGCTGATGGCATCGCTAGCGGGAATCCTATTCGTCGGCGGGCTGGGTATCATTCAACGGAACTATTACGCTGCACCGCGCCTGATCGAGCCGTGGAAACAGGTGGCTGATGAAGCAGCCACACGCGCGCGGTTCGGACAGCTCGTCATTGGCAATAATCCATCCTTTTTCTTCTACCTTACTTATGCACTGCATGTTCCGGAGCGGCCCGGCGGTTGGCGCTTCACCGGAGTATTGCCGGATAGCGTCACCTACTCGGGGGTTTTCGAAGTGGGCGAGTGGGTCGAAAAGGGGCACCCGATCGAGCCGTACGTCTATTTCGTGCGCGGCGCCCCTGGACCTCAGCACGCAGGTCCGGCCTGGGATGCCGAGCAATGGCTGCGGGCGCATTGTGAGCGCGAAAACGAGCAACTGATCCTGCCCGACCCCGCGGCGCAACTGAAAGCGCGCTTCTTTCCCGAATTCGGCGACTTGCCGTGGCGTATCCGCGTTCTTGAGTTCCACTGCCCGCCTCCTGTTGCCGCTCACTAAACGATGCGCGTATACCGCTGATAGACATTTTGTAAGCAGGTTGCCGATCAGTGAAAGCCTTGTCTTCTCGAACGAATGCTGGTAGTAGTGGTGCCTCCATTGGGATAGTTGCGGTTTTCGGCGGCTTTCGCCAGACAGCACATTCACAAATTGCGGCTTATCTTGGAAAGGAATCTGTGATGAAGAGGGTTTCTCTCGTTCAGCGGCTGACGTCGCTCGCGCTATTGGCGCTTTTCTCGCTCGTGGCGGCTCCCGGCTGCGTGCAAGGCCAGCAGAATTCAGATGCAAGTGTCACCGTCATTCACGCGGGCCGCCTATTTGACGCGAAGACCGGCAAGATGCTGCCGAATCAGGACATCCTCATCCGCGGCAACAAGATCGCACAGGTCGGCCAGAATTTGCAGGTGCCTGCCGGCGCGCAGGAAATTGATCTGCGCAAAGCGACGGTGCTCCCGGGCTTCATTGATTCCCACACACACTTGGCATCGTCGTCTGGCCATGGAGCCGGGGCCATTGTTCCCATACCGCGGCAAGCGCTGGCCGGTGTGAAAAACGCGCGCCTCACGTTGATGGCGGGCTTTACGACGGTCCGCAACCTGGGCGCGGAAGGTTTCGCCGACGTCGCATTACGTGACGCCATTGACGATGGCGACGTCATCGGGCCGCGCATGCAGGTTTCGGGTCCGATCATCAGCATCACCGGCGGCCATGGTGACGATAGCCTGTTTCCCTTTTCCTTTCACATCTCGGCGGATGGCGTGGCGGATGGCGTTCCGGCCGTCATGGCGATGGTCCGTCAAAACGTGAAATATGGCGCGGACGTGATCAAGTTTGCGGCGAGCGGCGGCGTTTTTTCGAAGGGTGATAACCCGCTGAACGAAGCGTACAGCCCGGAGGAGATGCAGGCCATCGTCGCTGAATCGCATCGTCTTGGCCGCAAGGTTGCAGTCCATGCCCACGCGGCGATTTCCATCAAGGATGCGGTCCGCGCCGGTGTGGATTCCATCGAGCACGGGATTTTTCTCGACGAGGAAGGCATCCAGTTGATGAAGCAGCACGGCACCTATCTCGTGCCGACCACCTTCCCGCTGTACTGGTTTGCGGATAACGTGAAGAGTCTAAATATGCCGCCGTATGTAGTTGAGAAGGCGGCGATCATCATCCCTGCCGCCAAGCAAAACATGGCCAGAGCGTTTCGTGAGGGCGTAAAGGTGGCTCTCGGCACCGACGCGGGCGTCTATCCGCACGGATTGAACGGAGGCGAGTTCTGGTCTATGGTGGAGCTCGGCTTGACGCCGGTGCAGGCGCTGCAGGCAGGCACCGTCAACGCCGCCGACTTGCTGGGCTGGAGCGATCGCATCGGCTCCATCGAATCCGGCAAATTTGCTGACATCGTGGCGGTCAGTGGCGACCCGCTCGCCGACGTAAAAATCCTTCAGCACATCAATTTCGTGATGAAGGACGGCGTAATCTACAAAAACCAATTCTAACTCCGTCTTTGCCTCGACCCTTGTAGCCTGCCCCTTCGTAAAAGCGGGGCTTTTCACTCACGGCCCATCGTTCGCGCGGCTATGGCCTGGCACGCCTACCGGTTTTGCAAGTCGGCGATGGTGGGTTCATTTGGCTCGACAGGGTGATTCACGTACACGGTCTTTCCGCCGCTCTGCGCGAAAACGTATGTCGAATTGCGCGGCAAGCGTTCGAGCGCCTGTTCCTGATGACTCTCCGGAACAACTAGGAAAACGCGCTCAGGTACCTGCCAGAACGCGGGGAAGTGCTGGTCGTCCAGAAAAATCTGGGGTGCGTCGGGATAATTCGATCCGAACGCGAGGCCATAGTAGCGGCCGTTCCAGATCCAAAGTTTCTGGTACGTGTAGAAGCTTACGGTGCAACCCCCGTAGAAATCTCCGTAAAGCAGGATGCGATCGCCGGGCTGCAGATGTGCGCCAATTTGTTCGGCCAGCACACGCGAAGAAAGCTTCGGCTCGAAGACGATCATTGCGCTGTGCGCCGCGAAAATCAGTCCCGTGACCGCCAGAGCCGTCACGAGCGTCGCCGCCAGCGCGCGCTGCCGCCGGCGCAGCAGCCAGGCGGCGCCAAAACCGAAGACAAACACAGCCATCGTCGCGATCACTTCCCCCCGCAACGCTGCAAACGCCTGCGTCGTCAGGTCGGTGACGCGTGAAAATTCGTGCCGGTAATATTCCTGCGGCTTCGACGCAAGCAGGCTGGCGATGTCGCCTTTCACTTGCACGCCGCGCGACATCCACAGCAGCGCACCAAACATGGCACTCACCGCCAAACCGATCAGCGCCAGAGCTCCCTGCAGCCGCGACGCCAACGGTTTCTTCGCATCCTCCGCGCGGGCCAGGCCGGCTCCCAGCAAGATCGCAATCGCCGGCCACCCGCCGAAGCTGTAGTACTCCAACCGGCTCGAGATCGTGAAAAAGAGCATGATGAATCCAGCCCAGCAAAACAGGAGCAGGCGCGGCTCAATGAGATATCGCTGCTCGCCAGCGTTGCCAACCAGAGGAGTGGGCGCGGGAATCTCCAGCGACGCAGCCCGCGTGCGCCAGAGCCGCACGGGCGGCAATTCGCGCAACGCAAAGTAAATGAAAATGCTCCACGGGAAAAACCAGATGAGGTGCTCAACCCACCACAGCAAGCGGGGCACCGGCTGATAATCCATGGCCGTTCGTTTGTTGACGGCCCGCAGAAAATGTTCGTTGATGAAGTAGAACCAGTAAAAGCCCTTCACGCGGCTGCCCGCAATCACGTGCCACGGTACGGCTACCGCCAGAAAGATCAGCGTACTCGAAAGCCAGGGAAGCTCGCGCCAGCGCCGCCATCCACCCGTCGCCAATAAAAACAGCACGATCCCTGCGACCGGAAAGATCACGCCGATCAATCCGCGGGCGAGCACGGCGAGCGCCGTCGCGACCGCGGCGGCCCAGCACGCCGGCCGCATCGGTAACGATCCCTCCCATGCTCGAAGAAATAAATAGAAGACAATTGTGAAAGCCAGCGTGTACAGCGCCTCCGCAATCACTCCCCGGGTATTCAGGAACACCCCGAAGCTGGTCGCCATGATCAACCCGGAATAGAGTCCCGCGCGCTCGCCGAACCACCGGCGCCCGAATTCGTAAAGCAACAGCACAAGCAGGATCATTACAATTGCGATGGGAAGCCGGGTGGAGAAGGCGCTCTGCCCCAGAACGCGATAGCTCGCCGCGACCATCCAGAAAAGCAGCGGCGGCTTTTCCAGCCAGCGGATACCATTGATGTGCAGTACGGTCCAATCACCCGTTTGCAGCAACTCGCGCGAGGCGATCGCGTGGCCGCAGTCGGCCTCGTCCATTAGCGCGGGGGTCGCGGCGCAGCCAACGTAGATTCCCGCGGTCAGCAGGAGCAAGAGGAGAGGAGCCAGACCGCGCTTCATGTATGGTGAGAAGCCATTCGATTTAAATTTCCCGGCGAACTACGCCACGATAACCATCCGCAGCGCGGTGGCGTGCCCGCCGCAAAAATTGGCAGGCAATTTTGTTAGATACCATTTCGCCGGTTTCGGTTCAGTGCGAAGAGGCGTCAACCACGTCCGTGTGGTCATGAATAATGCGCCAGCCCTCGGGAAAGCGCCTCACCACCAACGTGAAAACCCCGCCAACGGGTTTGTCCGCGCGATCGAGATGCCAGTGGCCTAGGATCAGCGCCGCATCCTGGCAAAGCGGCGTGATCTCGAGTTGGCCAAACTCGAGGTGGCCCATCGCCGCGCGGTCAGGATAGTTCCGATGGTAGCGGGCCAGCACGGCATCCCACCCGCGCGTCACGCCCGAGGGGCCTGAAAACGTGGTCTGCTCGGACCGCCAGTAGCCCTGCATAAAGGCGTCAACGTCGCCGCGATTCCATGCCGATTGCTGTTCGTCCAACAGCCGGCGCAACTGTGCTTCCGCCGAGGCCGTTGGAGAGCGCTGCGGCCGACCAGGAGCGCCGCCGGCCATTGCGAGCGGTGGCCCCACTATGAGACAGGCAGAAGCCAGCGCGCCAAGCGCAGTGGCGGCGAGGAGCACCTTCAACTTCAACGCCCGACCGATGAGCATCGCCAGACTCCTTGAAAACAAAACACTAAGCGTCGCAATGCGGTTCGCAGCTTATGGCAAATAAGGGCTCGGCACAAGGCCTGCCCCAGTTGGCGCACGTTTCGAATTGCAGCCGCCGTGGTACTACCCGTCTATTGCCCGCCCATCTCGGACACGGATAATGGAAGGCGGTACAGTGAGCAAGCATTCCAATGCGACGGTCGTCTCCGCCTGAGAGCGCAATCGCTGTCAGATCGCCCCTTTCTCGGAGCTGGCAAACAGCCTAAGTACTGCAGGTAGAGCTATTTGGCGACGAAGTGCAGCCTCGCTAGTACCGTGGCTCTATTGTCGCACGCAATTGGAAATTGCAAACTGTGAGTAGAGGACGGTGACATGTTTAGCTTCTTACTACTGATCGTCTCCGTAATTGCCATGACGCAGTTCGGCGTCTACTACTGGCGTTCGCTGATTGCCGGTATGGCCGCCCAGCCTGTCTCCAGCCGCGTTTGTATGGCGGCAGGCTTAAAGAATGATACTCCTGCTGCCGAAGACTTCGGGGCCTTGGTCAGCCTGCATCGGTTGACACCCGGCCTGGACGGCCACTCGGATCGCCTTAGCGCTCTTCAGCTTTATTTCTCGCTGATGGGCGGCATCCGCCGGCTAACTCAGGTACATGTTCCGGCCGTAGAGCGGTGGGCGAGTTCCGAAATGTCCACTTGCTCGCGGTACGTTGCGGTTCTTCTGGGACAAAGGCTCGAACAGAACTTGGCCTGCGCAGCGGAAATTCGTTCCTGCTAATCGCAATTGCTTCGGAGATTGACGCGCCGCCGCGGATCCCATGTCCGCGGTTTGGGACAAGAAAGCCAGACGCCCGTAGTCCGTTCCCGAAGTTCGCCCCGCTCGTTTCCTTCCCCGATCCTTCAGGCTGATCAAGAAAGTGCCCGTGCTGCCGCGGTATAAGCAGCCTCAATAAGCCCAGCGAAGCAAAATACCGGCCGTGGTGTAGCCGGCGCCAACGGAGACGAGAAGCGCCAGGTCGTTTTTCTTCAGGCGGCCTTGCTCGACGGCGTCGCGCAGGCCGAGCGGAATCGTACCCGCGGTTGTATTTCCGAAGTGATCGATATTGATCATGACCTTCGAGTCGGTAACACCGAGCCGCTCCTGCATCGCGCGAATGATGCGCAGGTTGGCCTGGTGCGGCACGACAACGGCGAGATCATCGCTGGAAAAACCATTGCGTTCGATGAGCTGGCAGGCAACGTCGGCCATCCTCCGCACGGCGTACTTGAAGACTTGCTGCCCTTCCTGGTGGACATAATGCATTTTCTTCTCGACAGTTTCGTGCGTCGAAGGGTGCAGGGAGCCGCCTCCCGGCATGTAAAGATGGCCGCCGCCGGAGCCGTCAATATCGTGATGAAAGTCGAGGATCCCCTCGCCTTCACCAGCGGGCTCGACCAGGACAGCGCCCGCGCCGTCCCCGAAAAGGACACACGTGGCGCGATCATCGTAATTCAGGATGGAAGTCATCGTATCGCTGCCGATCACCAGCGCCTTCTTGTGCGTGCCAGCGCCCACGAACTGCGCGCCCACCGTCAGCGCGTAAAGAAATCCAGAACAAGCCGCGGAAAGATCAAAGCCCCAGGCGTTTGTCGCGCCGATGCGGTCCTGCACCAGGCACGCCGTGGCCGGGAAAAACATGTCCGGCGTCACGCTGGCGAGCACGATCAGATCAATTTCTTTGGGATCGAGTTGCTTCTCGGCGATCAATTGCCGTGCTGCTTCGGTGGCCATGTGCGAGGTGGCCATTCCAGGATCCACCACGTGCCTCTCGCGAATTCCCGTGCGGGAGCGGATCCATTCGTCGGAGGTCTCCACGATTTTCGCGAGGTCGTCGTTAGTCACCACACGTGGAGGCACGTAGCAAGCCAGTCCGGTGATCTTGGCCGCTATCCTGCGGGGCATCGGAAGTACCGCCTTTCAGTTGGGCGAAAACAAATCTGCGCGAACGGTGATTCTATTGAATCCGCGGAAAGCAAACAAGACCGCGTGAGACTAAGGGAACATGCCTGCGCGCGCGGCCCGAACCGGCCTCCACGCTGTGCTACACTCCGTTTAAGCGCAAGGTTCGCGGAGTCCGCGCCCTTGCGAGGTTGCCATGTACTTCCAATCCTTCTATCTAAGCTGTCTCGCCCACGCTTCTTACTTGGTTGGTTCGGACGGGCTCGCCGCCGTGATTGACCCGCAGCGCGACGTCGAGACCTACTTGGAGGAGGCACGCCGCCACGGCTTGCGAATCGCTTACGTAATCGAGACGCACCTTCACGCCGACTTCGTCTCCGGCCATCGCGAACTGGCCGAGCGCACCGGCGCCACCATCTGCATCAGCGAAGCCGCCCACGCCAAATTTCCCCACCGCGTCATGCGTGATCGGGAAGAAATCCAGCTCGGGCATTGCACGCTCGAGTTTCTCGCCACGCCCGGCCACACGCCGGAGGGCATGTGCATCGTGGTGACCGATTCGGAAAAGAGCGATCGTCCCTGGGGAGTCTTCACCGGCGACACCCTTTTCATCGGCGATGTCGGCAGGCCCGATCTTTCTCTGGAGTTCACACCGCAGCAGCTTGCCGGCATGTTTTACGACAGTCTGCGCAATAAGCTCCTTCGTCTGCCAGACGATGTGCAGGTGTTCCCCGCGCACGGCGCCGGCTCGCTTTGCGGACGCAACATTAGCAGCGAGCGCAGCTCCACAATTGGCAAGGAGCGGCAATTCAACTACGCATTGCAGCCCATGAGCCGTGAAGCGTTTGTGCACATGCTTACCGCCGATTTGCCCGAGCGGCCCGGTTATTTCAGCCGCGATGCTGAAATCAATCGGGCGGGCGCGGAAGCCATCGAGGATTTGCCTCCACTCGAGGCGCTAACCCCGGAACAAACCGAAAGGCTTGCTTGCGCCCCGAACGCGCTGGCGGTGCTGCTCGACACTCGGCCGTGGACGGACTTCGCCGCGGCGCACGTTGCCGGCTCGCTGCACATCGCGCTGAGCGGGGAGTATGCCTCGTGGGCGGGCACGCTGATCGGGCTTGACCGGCCGATTGTGCTGCTGGCTGAAGACGCCGAGCGGCTCGCCGAGTCACGGCTGCGGCTCGCGCGGGTAGGCATCGAGCGTGTCCAAGGCTATCTCGAGGGCGGCATCGCTGCCTGGCAGCACAGCGGACGTCCTATCCAGCAAGTGGTGCAGATCAGCGCCGGCCAGCTCCAGGCGGAGCTGAAGCGAGGCGAGCGCATTCAGGTATTGGATGTGCGCCGCCAAGCCGAATGGGAGGCCGGCCACATCTCGCAGGCGCAACTCTTGCCGCTCACGCAACTCTCGGCCCTCATCGCGCAAGATGGCAAAGCAGCTCAGAATTTATTCGTTGATTTCGATCCCGCGCAACCGCTGGCGGTGCACTGCAAGAGCGGCTACCGCAGCGGCATCGCCGCCAGCCTGCTCCAGCGCGCCGGTTTCGAAAAAGTGGTCAATGTCCTCGGAGGGTTCGACGCCTGGCAGGCGCAAAAGCTTCCGGCCGTCACATCTGAAGCCGCCGTCACTTCCACGATTGGCAATCAGGCGGGTTGAATCTCATACCGGAACGTTACCGGCGCGGCCTTCCTCAGCATTGCGGCCACCGAGCAGTATTTTTCCTGGCTCAGTTTGATCGCGTCGCGCACGGCTTTATCGTCAAGTTCTCCGCGTAGCCGGTAGACCAGCTCGAGCTTCGTCCACACCGTCGGCGGCTCTTTCGCTCGCTCGCCGCTCACTTCTATATCGAGTGAATCGAGCTTCTGCCGTTTCTTCTTCAGGATGGACACCACGTCCACCGCCGTGCAGGTGCCCAGTGCGACCAGGAGCAGTTCCATGGGGCCCGGCGCGCTATTGGACTGGCGGTCGCAATCGAGTGCTATGGCGTGGCCCGAAGGAGCCAGCGCGAGAAATTGCTCCGCTCCCACCCAACGCACGCGAGCCACTTGCATAGCTTCCTCCTGTGCAGACACAACTCAGCCTAGCAAACCTATCTATACTCAGGGAAGAGATGCAGATGTAAGGCGCGTCAGGATGCTGTGGTCGCAACGGGAACAGCAGCCGGAGTAACGTCTATCAGCGGGTGGGAACGCCGCCGCAGAGCCTCGACAAAGAGCTCCACCAATCGCGGGTCGAACTGCGCGCCGCTGCAGCGCTCGAGTACCCTGAAGGCTTCCTCCGCGGTGCGCGCGCGCTGGTAGCTTCGTTCCGAGGTGATCGTGTCATAGGCGTCGGCGAGTGCGATGATTCGCGCGCCGAGCGAAATGGCTTCCTCGGCCAATCCGTCAGGGTAGCCGGAGCCGTCGAAGAACTCGTGATGGTGCTCCACCATCTCGCGGATCGCGGCAATTTCGGGAAACGGCTGCAAGAGTCGCGCGCCGTGCCGCACGTGCTGCTGCATCAGGTCCCATTCCGTGGGGTCGAGCGGACCGCTCTTCAGAATCACGGCCTCTGGAATTCCCACCTTGCCGATGTCGTGCAGCAAGCCTGCGAGACGAACTTCTTCGATTTCCACTTCGCTCATTCCCGCGGCTTTCGCAAGGATCGCGGCGTAGGATGAAACTTTCTGGGAATGCCCCTCGGTGCAAGGATCTTTCGAATCGAGCGCGGTTACCAGCGACGTGAGTGTTTCGCTCACCGCCGGCGGCAGCATCCGCGCGCCCTCCGCGCCGGTTTGCGGCGAAGCGGTCTCGGTGTCAGCGACCGAGCGCGTGAACTGCTCCAGGCGCTGGCAGATGTCCTCGAGCGCATCCGGCCCAGTATTCAGCGGGTGCTTGAGCGTGACGTTCAAATAGCCTTCGAGCACGTCTCGTTTCCAGCGCTTTGACTCCGTGGGATCGAGATGTTCGGCCGACGAAACCGCATTGCCGCCTTGATGTTTTGAAACATACATCGAAGCGTCCGCCACCTGAATCAGCTCTTGCGGCGTCGAGCCGTGCACCGGGAAGCTGGCGATGCCGAAGCTGCCGGTGATGTTCTTGTCGTGCAGCAAGGGGTCCGAACAGATGCACGAGCGCAACTTACTCGCCAGTTGGCGGGCCTGCTCGACGTTCGTCTCCGGCATCAGGATCACGAATTCGTCGCCGCCGTATCGCGCCACCACATCCGAGCGGCGGCAGGTCTGCTCCAGAATCTGGCTGATGCGCTGGAGCACCAGATCGCCCTCGAGGTGCCCGTAAAAGTCGTTCACGAACTTGAAGCGGTCAAGATCAATCAGCACCACGGAGAACGGCCTGCCCGCGCGTGTCGCGCGCTTCCATTCCGAGGAAAGCGTCTCCATGAAGAAGCGGTGCGTCTTCACGCCCGTCAGCCCGTCGGTGATCGCCTGCTCCTGCGCGCGCTGGAAGGTCAGCGCATTATGCAGCGCGCCGGAGATCAGGTCGGCCAGCGTGGAAAGAATCTGCAACTCCTCGTTGGGAAACGTGTGCAACTGTGACGTCTCCACATACAGCACGCCGTGGAGGTGGTCGGAGTAGTAGATCGGCAACGCTGCGCCCGAAGCCGAATCCTCCAGCACTGGGGCGCCCGCACCGGCATTTGAAACAAAGTTGGGAACAACCATCATTTCGCCGGCGCGCGCGACACGTCCAACCAGGCCGTCTCCCAGCGGAATTCGCCGGTTTAGCGCCTGGCGCCGCGTTCCCGCCTCGGCCTGGATCACAATCTCCTTGTCCGCATAATCCAGCACGCCGATGCCGATGTGGTCGTATGTGAGGCCAAGCTCCAGTTCGGCGGCGATTCGCGCGAGCATTTCATCCGGGTTGAGCGTCGCAATCGCGTTGCGCGAAACATTATTCAGCAAGGTCAGATGGCGCGACTTCGTCTGTTCGTCCCTGAAGAGCCGGGCGTTTTCGAGCGCGATGGTTGCCTCGCTGGCAAGCACGCGCATCAGCTCGAGGTGGCCGGCATCGTAGACGCGTTCTTGTTTGCTGTGCACCGCGATCAAGCCGATGGCACGATCGTGGCGCACCAACGGCACGCCGCAAAAGCAGCCTCGCTGCTGCACCGGCTCGATGCCCAGCCGCTGCATGGACTCGGCAAAATTTTCGCGGATCAGGAGCGCCTGCCGGGTACGAATCACGTACTCGGAAAGATGATCGCCCGCGGGCCGCTCCCGCTTGGGCACGCGCACGCCATCCTCAACCTCAATCTCGAAGCGCAGAACATTGCGCTCGGGATCATAGAAGGCAATGTAGAGATTGTTGACGTCAAACAACCGCTGCATTTCGGCATAGATCTTGTCGAAGACGGTGTTGGTATCGAGCGTCGAGCTCAGCGCCCGGCCGATCTCATTCAAAATGTGAAGTTCGTCGGTGCGCCGCGAAGTTTGCTGGACTAGGTAGCTGTTCTCGACCGCCATTCCGATCTGGTGCCCGAGGGCGAGCAGCAGCCGCAATTCTCCGGAGCTGAAGCGGCGGCTATCGATTGTGCCCAGCAGCAGCACGCCGAACGCATTCTCCTTCGCCTGCAGGCTAATGGCGGCAACGCTATGCAATCCCTGCGCGATCGCCAATTGCCGAAAACGCCGGAAAGCGTCGTCGCGGTCCAATGCCTCCCAGTCGGCGTCGTGGTGCAGATCGTTGAAGACGGCCAGGCCGCCGAGCCGCACAACAAGACTCACCAGGTGATCGTCCAGGCCCTCTTGTTGAGATGCGGTGCAAAACGAATCGCCCAGCCCTTGCGCGACCACGCACGTCGGTCCTTGTGGATCGCCATGGTGCAGGAAGAGCGCGCCGCGCGGGACCCGCACGACGCTCAAAATGCGTTCGAGGGCTTGCGCCAGCATTTTCTGCACATCGTTGCCCACGAGCCCGGACGTGGCCAAGTTAAGGTTGGAAAGTGCCAGCATGTTGCTTTCAACACGCCGCTTCTCATCGCCGTAAAGCGACATGGACATGAGGATCGCAATGCAGAGCAGCGGCACAACCACCAACGCGGACACTACTTCGCGTGTTGCGGGGTCGAACCGAGCTCCAACCGCTGCCATCGCGCCCAGAGCGCCCCAGAAGATCAGGGCGACGCTCAAGCCTCGATCCGCCAACGCTTCTTGCTTGCGGCTTTCCTTCCAGAAGATCCACGCGGTCGCGAACGTGATCGCTGAAATACCAAGCGCGGGCGAGATCGAAGTCTGGCCGCTGCGGAACGCTACGGACCAGACCGCCAGGACGATGGCTGTGGTGACAATCGGGTAGACCCTTGGCTCGCCGTGAGCGTAAAGCTTCGCGCTCAGAAAAAGCATCAAGACGGACGCGGCCACCAGCCAAATCTCAATCGAGCCCAGCCACGGCGTATCCTGTAGCCAGATCCGGGCGATGGGCGCAGCATAGTGCAGCGCGAGCAGACCCCAGGCAAGCGACCAGAAAAACTGATAGAGCTGGCGCTGCGCCGAATACGAGTAGGCGAACAGCACCGCCATCAGCGTAGACGTCGCCATCAAAGTAAGCGCGATGGTGCTTTCGTGTGTTAGCAAAGGCGAGACATCCTGGGCCACACCCGGCCCTGATCCACAGCGTGAACAGCGTAGTTTTTCAGTCTCAATTCTTGGCGCGCCGGACCACCAACTCCCCCGGCCTGGATCCGATTCCTTAGGCTCCGGATGACCCTTAATTGCAATCGTTCCAGTGCATTCTGCTCCGTGACCCAATATAGGAAGCAGGTCTTCAGGGGGTCAAGGGTACTCGGGTACCGATGTCCCTGGAGGTAAACAGGTTGTTGCTGCGCTGGAAACCGAAATGCCGCGTGACTCCTGCCGCACGCATCCGCTAAACTGACGGTTTCGAATATCCTTTCCGAAGCGGGAGTGTCTCTGCGATGAGGTCAATTCTGTGAATTCTACGGGCCCGCGCGTACGTTTCGCACCCTCCCCGACCGGCTATTTGCATGTGGGCGGAGCGCGCACGGCGCTGTTCAATTGGCTCTTCGCCCGCCACGAAAAGGGCACGTTCATCCTGCGCGTGGAAGATACCGACGTGGAGCGCAACCGCCCCGAGTTGGTGGATGGAATCATCGATTCGCTGCGCTGGCTTGGATTGAATTGGGACGAAGGCCCGTACTTTCAGTCGCAGCGGCTGCCGCTTTATACGGCGGCTGTGGAAAAGCTACTGGCCGGCGGCGCGGCCTATCTTTGCTATTGCCCTCCGGAGCGCTACGCCGGGGGCGATGCCGCCGAAACCGTTGAGCCTGCCGAACCCGTGTCGCGGCGTATCACGCGATGCAGTTGCCGCGATGGCCGCTCCGCGTCTACCGATCAAAAGCCCGCGATCCGCTTTCGCGTGAAGCTGGGAGACACCACGGCGTTTGAAGACGTCGTGTTTGGCCACCGAGAAGTGGCGAATGAAGAAATCGAAGATTTCGTGCTCTTGCGTTCGCCAAGGGATTCGAATCAGGAGCGGGGCCTGCCGACCTACCAACTCGGCGCGGTGGTGGACGATATCGAGATGCGTATCACGCACGTGATTCGCGGCGCCGATCATCTTTCGAACACGCCGAAGCAAGTGCTCATTTACAAGGCGCTCGGGGCGCAGGTCCCTTTGTTCGCGCACGTTCCACTGATCCTCGGGCCCGACCGCACCCGGCTTTCGAAACGCCACGGCGCCACAAGCGTCTCTTCCTATCGCAATGAGGGATTCTTGGCGGAGGCGTTTCGAAATTTTCTTTCCCTGCTGGGATGGTCCACCGGCGACGATTCTGAGTTCATGCGCACAACGGAGTTGCTTGAGCGGTTTTCACTCGAGGGGGTCAGCCGCACCAATGCCGTCTTCGACCGCCCGAAGCTCGAATGGTACAACCAGCAATACCTCCAGCGTTTGCCGGTCGAGGAACTACTGCCCGAGGTACAGCACGAACTGGAACTCGAAGGGATCTGGCGCTCCGAATGGGCGGGCGCGGAAAGGGAGTGGTTCTCGCGCACAGTGGACTTGTTGCGCCCGCGCACACGCCTGCTGCCGGATTTTTCGCACTGGGCGCGCGCGTTCTTCAGCGATTCGTTTGAGTATGACCAGCAGGCAAAGGATAAATTCTGGAAGGATGAGCGGCTCGGCGCGCTGCTCGCCCAAGTTGCGGACGCGCTTGCCGCGCTGCCCGAGTGGAATCACGACGCCTGCGAACATGCCCTGCGCGGGATCGCCGAAACCGCTAGCGTGAAAGCCGGGCTTCTGATCAACGCTACGCGCGTCGCCATCGTCGGCCAGGCCGTTGCACCGCCGCTCTTCGAAACGATGCTCACGCTCGGCCGCAACCGCGTCGTCACGCGGCTCCGCCGCGCGCTACCCGCTCTCCCCCCGCAAGCGAAGCCGTGATGCTGCCGCCGGTTGTAGCTCGGGGCTCATCTTAAGAGATATCTGTGGATGTAGCGCTAGCTGAGGTAGGGCAGTCCGTGAGGCGCTGAGCCTTTACAGTTGCGCTTCGATCGCCTTGGCAATCTCGTCGTAGCTGACGAGGCCAACCGTTGTTTTTATTTTTCGGCCGTCGCGCGAGATCAGGAATCCGGTAGGCAATCCGAATAGCCCGCCAAATTTGTCCTCAATTTCATCCGTGCTCAGAACGACTGGATAGTTGATTGGCTCCTGCTGGCCGTTCACATCAAAGCGCTGCTTCTGCAGAAATGGATCCACCACTTTCTTGCCCCCGTCGTCCGTCGCCGCGCCGAGCACGGTGAAGCCGCGCGATTCGTATTTCTGCTGTAATTCGATCAGCCAGGGAATTTCGATCTTGCAGGGCTCGCACCACGTCGCCCAGAAATCCACCCACACCACTTTGCCCTTCAAGTCCGCAAGCTTCACGTCGTTGCCCTGCAGGTCCTTGAACACCACGTCCGGTTCGGCGCTAGCCAGATTGGCGGCCGCTGTTGAATTGGTCGCGGCTACGTTGGTTGCGGCCATGGATGTTGTTACGGGCGCCAAATGCCGGTCCGTGTAGAAGACCACGAAGACAAGAGCGGCAATTCCAATGAGCACAAAAAGCGTCTTTTTCATGACCATCCCTTTGCAATTCGGTCGGCGAAGCGCGCACGCTGGTTACATCCAGCGAGAGAAGCCGTTCAGAAAGGATAGTTTACCTGAAAGCCATGTCAGGCGATTGCTGAAAATCAGGTAGCCGACGAAGAGTAGCAGAACTCCGCTGGCGACCTCCACGGCATGCAGGTACCGGCGAAATTTCTGATAGAAGCGCAGGAATCGGCTGATGCCCAGCGCGGTCAGCAGGAATGGGATGGCGAGGCCTGCCGAATAGATCGCTAGCAAGAAAATGCCGCGCGCGATGTTCTCGGTGGTCGCGGCCATGGCCAGCACGGCCGCCAGAATCGGCCCAATGCAAGGAGTCCAGCCGAAGGCAAATGCAAAACCCAGAAGGAAACCGCTGGTCATCCCTGCGAAGGGTCCGGTTTTCTCCTCGCCGCCTCCCCCAAGATTGCGAAAGTGAACGTCGCGATTCAGCCATCGCGCCACCCACGGTCCCAGCACCGGAATAATCGCGAGCGAAAAGAGGTGAATGGGCCGCAGCGAATCGCCCAGCAGACCCGGCCGCGCCTGCACGGCAAATCCCAGCGCGATCAGCAACACGCCGAGCGACAACCCGATCTTCCAAGGCAATTTCACAAGCAAGCCGATCAGGTGCAGCCCAAAGAGCAGAACAAGAGCGCCCGCGATCGGCGCCAGGAGCGACCGGTTATGCCGCAAAAATTCCCCCACGGCGCTCGCCGACGCCCCAAACGCCACGAACACAACAGAGAATCCCAGCACAAACGCGATCGCGGAGGCCATCAGGCTGTTGCGCGGAGTCTGCCCCTGGCGAAGCTGCTCCACTCCGATTCCCGATAGCATCGAGATGTAGCCCGGCACAAGCGGCAACACGCACGGCGAAAGGAACGATACCAGGCCGGCCAGAAGCGCGGCAAAAACCGAAACTCCCATATGTTTAGGCTCCCGAGAAAAGGTTACCGCGAATTTCAGGCCTCGGGCTGACCTGACCTTAGATGCCCAGTTGCGACACCCTGTTATAGCCGTGCTCTGCACTCTACAAGCGATTGCCGCCGCGTTTCAACCCGGACTATAGCTTCGGCCGGCGGCGAAGCTGCGGATGCGCCTCTTCAAAAAGCCGCGCGATGCCAAGCAGTCGCTCTTCCTGCCACGCGCGGCCGAGCAGTTGAAGGCCGATGGGCAAACCCCCGCGTGTCCAACCACAAGGAATAGAAATCGCGGGCAATCCCGTGAAGTTGCCGGGACGGTTCAAGCGAATCAGCGCGCTGCGAACGGTTTCTTCCGCGCCGCCAATCTCGATCTTTGCCTCTCCCAAGCGCGGCGCTGTGATCGGCACCGTGGGGGCGATGATCGCGTCCACCTTTTCCAGCACCGTTTCGAAATCCGCGCGAACCCGCTTACGTACCTCAACCGCGGCCAGATAGGCCGCCGCGCATATCTCGTCGCCCATCTTAAGCCGCGTTCGGACGTCCTCACCGTAATCGGCCTCATGTTGCGGGAACCAGCCTGCCGCCCGGTGCACGTGCGTTGCTTCGGCTAGGGCCATCGTCGTGGAGGGTTCATCGCCGTCGAAAGCGTGCGGCAGAGACACCTCTTCGACGATGGCGCCAATCTCTTCGAAGGAACGCGCCGCGGCTTCAATCGAGCGGCGGACACCGTTCGCCACGCGGTCGAAGAAATACTCGCGAGGCCACCCCAAGCGAAGCGGATGCCGTTTCGTAAAACGCAGCCGCAACCGCGAAGACAACTCGCGAATGTTTCCGAACGACCGCAGGCGAGGCTGCGCCAAGGTAGCGGCGTCCGCTGCGTCGCGTCCAGCCATCACGCCAAGCAACAGCGCTACGTCGCCCACGGTGCGGGCAATGGGGCCCACGTGATCGAAGCTGGGCGCCAGCGGCACCGTGCCGCAGCAACTGACGCGGCCGAATGTGGGCTTAAGGCCCACGACGCCGCACAACGCGGAGGGAATGCGCACCGAGCCGCCCGTATCCGTGCCGAGGGCGGCGGCGCACAAACCTGCCGCAACCGCAACTGCCGACCCGCCGCTGGAACCCCCGGCGATACGCGATGTATCCCACGGATTTCGCACGGCTCCGTAATGCGGATTCTCGCTGGTCACGCCATACGCAAACTCGTGCAGGTTGGTCTTGCCGAGGATAATCGCTCCCGCGCGGCGCAGGCGCTCCACAACTCTGGCGTCGGTCTGCGGAATGAAGTCGGCGAGAAACTTCGAGCCTGCTGTCGTCCGCACGCCCTGCGTCCAGATATTGTCCTTGATCGCGATCGGAACGCCGTCGAGTGGTCCGCGCCCGGCCCCGCGGCCGAAGCGATGTTCAGAACTGCGCGCGGCGGAAATCGCCTGCTCGCGGGTGACGGTAAGGTAGGCATTTAGTTGAACGTTCAACTGCGAAATCCGTTCGAAAAACCTCGTCACCTGGTCGACGGGGGAAAGTTCCTTGCGAGAGTAGAGTGCGGACAGCTCCTCGATCGAGAAAGACTCAGCCTGCGTTTTCGAATCCCCGGCGCTTCGCTGGTCCACGAGCATTTTCTCTATCAATAGATCTTTTCCTGCCTTCGAACGTTGCCGAAGGTGCCGATATTTGCGATCACTAGCGAGACGCGGAACTGGTTTTCCGCTGGAACTGTCCCGAGATCGAGCCGGCGGTATTCGAACGTGATGCCGCAGCACGAACCGTTATAGCTGATTTGCGCGATCTCATTTTCCGTGACGCGCTGCACGAAGTCATAGCTGATTCCGCCGTTGAAGCTCCACCCGGGACTGCTCAGATTCCCATAGCCGAAAAGCGTTCGAATCTGGTTCGAGAGCGGCTGCAGAATGGGATCGTTGCGCAGTTCGAAATCCGCCACCGTGACGCTGAACTTGTTGTGGTAGGGATGCATCTTCACCAGCGTGCCAGCTGCAGTCAGCTTGTGCCGCTGGGTGTCGTAGTCGTCGCGGAACTCGATGTCATAGGTTCCGCCGGGGTTGTAGGTAAGGTCGCTGACGATCGGCGACATCCGGCGCGGCGTGTCCGCAAAAGGAAAGGGCGTGATGTCATCCAGCGCTTCGAAAACATTCCGCTGGCCGGGAATAAGCGCGCCGCCGAAGGTGGGATCGAAATAGTATTTTTGCGTGACGCGCCAAGTCAGCAGCTCCTGCGTGGTGCCATCGGATTTTTTTCGAAACAACCGGTTGGTGATGCCGTATTCGAACTCGTTGGTGTCGGTCAGCGTGTCGTCCTGGTCGAAGCGAATGAAGCGCCCAAAGTCATTGATCCCGGTGACGTCCCGGTACACGATATCCGGCTCGATCAAGTGCTTCCATTTCGAATCGCGCGTCTGCCAGACGCCCACGAACGAAGGCGGGCGGATATCCACGGTCAGCTCGCCCGCAGTGCGCGCGACTGGCTCGTTTATGGCCAGGCCGCCCTGCAATTCGGCGCTGTAGCGTGCCAGGTCCACCGCGTAGGTGGTCGTAAGCCCCAGCCATGGTCCCCAATGCAGCGGCAGGGTGACGCGCGGCGCAATCTCGTCTCGCTGGACGAAGGCTGAGGTTGAAATATCGGGGTCGTTGCGGCTTTCCACACTGGCGGATGAATCGAAGCCAAAATAGAAGGGCAGGCGCTTCCAGGGCGCTAGGTCCACCGATCCGAAGCGCGCCTCGGGAGCGCTGCGGATGGTCACGGTCGTCTGCGGCTGGGCATTGAGAAAATCGCGATCGTTAATGAGCGCGAAATTCAAGCTGAAGCCGTTGAAATTGTTGGTCAAGAACGCGGAAGAATTCGCTTCGGCATTGACGGCCTCGCCGAACGTTTCGGCGAACGCCAGGCGGAACGTGAGCGAGCTCAATTCGTTTACGTCGGCGACGGCGCGCCACCCATGCGAGAGCAGCGCATCAAATCGCAGGGTGACCTGATGGCCGCCCTCCGGCATCAGAACGCCGTTCGGTCCGGGCAGACCGCGATCAATCACGCCGAAATAGTTGACGGTCAGGTTCACATTTTCCCAAGGCCTCGCGCGGATCTCCGCCGTCTGGCTGCCGCCGCGAAGGCTCATGTATTGCCCGCCGAGCATCGCGTCCAGCCAATCCTTGGGCGCCCAGTAATACGAATCGCCGAAAACAAAGCCCTTGATCGAAGACTGACCGATGGAAGGAATCAGGAAGCCAGACTGGCGCAACTTCGAGCCCGCGGGAGCCGTGGCATACGGCAGCCAAATCAGAGGGATGCGCAGCAAGCGAAAGTTGGCGCTCACCATTGCGACGCTATGATTCACGTGCAGGGTCGCGTGCGTAGCATAAAACTTCCAGGTGGGCCGATCGGGGCTGCACACCGTGAGCTCGGCGCGAATGATCTTGTAGGTGGTTTGGTCGAGCCGGTCCACTTCGGCAGCTTCGAAGGAGAGCGGGTTCTGCGTAACGAGCACCGTCGGGTTCGGCCGCCGCTCGATCTTTACTTCGCCATGTGCGTGGTGGAAGACGCCGCGCCCGGTTTCGATGTTGTACTTGGCATCGTCCGACTCGATGTGCTGGTTGTTGTAGTCAAATTGGACGTGCCCGGTCGCGACCGCCTCGTGTGTTTGCAGATCGTATTCGACATGGTCGGCGCGCAGCTTCTGGTCCTGATAGTCCACTTCCACTTCGCCATCCGCAATCACAATGCTGCCCTGCTTGCTCTGCTCGCAGGCCGTAAGGGTTGCGGTGCCATCCGGTGCGACCAGGTGGGATTGCGTGTGCGCAGTGCATTGGGCTGAAGCTCGTCCGGCGACGCAAGCGAGAGCGGCCACGACGCCGATTGCACGCACACCGTGCCGGAGCCAAGCCCTTTTGGATGATTGCATCGCCCCGCGTGGCCTCAGTTTTTTAGAAGGGCAAACAGTGCGTTAGCCTAACACCGCGTTACTGCCCCCGCAATTGCCGCACATTCTCGACGTCTTGGTTTTTGTGGCCCAAGGTGTACGCAACACTTTGGAATTTTTCAGTGGCGCCTTGGCCGCATTGTTCGATTGGCGACATCCGCGGAAAGGTTGCCATTTCCCCCGAGCTTCATTGATAGAATGGGTTCGACCCTTTTACAGGGAACCGTCCGCAGCGCAAAACGGCACGGTGATCCAAACCTGTAAGCAATGTGGCGCGATCAATCAAGGCAGCACGGAATTGTGCTGCTTCTGTGAAGCGCGCTTGAATCTTGATGAACAGCCAGGAGTAGTGTCTGCGGCCTCCGTCGCGGTTGTTTCTCCCCTGAGGAACCCTACTCGCGCGGGTGCGCCCACGTGGCGCCAGGAAGTGAGCAAGCGCCTGCGCTCTTATCACGCCCGGCAGCTTGGCGTCCCTGAAGATGCCGAGGAACCGCAGGCCGATCTGCCTTTCGAAGCGCAGCAGGAAGCACAGGAAGCAGAGGTGCGTGCCGTGGCGGACGAAATGGAAGATCCCATGCAGGCGACGCTGGCCTCCGCATCGGCGCATTTCGAAAACGTGCATTCCGAAAATCTGGCGCCTTTGGTATTGGCGGCAGAACCTCCGGCGCACAGCTTCGAACACATGCTCATTGACGTGTCCCGCCCACCCGAGACGGATTCGGCAACCCGCGAGAGCCGACGGGCCGACGCGCGCAGTTCCGAATCGCAGCAACTGAAGTTCTCGGGCAAGGCATCCTCGGCGGTTCCTGTTGCCGAACTGAGCGTGCGGCGGCGCTCCGCCCTGGTGGACGCGGCATGTATCGCTGTGGCGTTTACCGGAATCCTGGGGCTGTTTGCGGCCTTTGGGGGGCGTATCGTCCCCGCCAAGGCTGACGCGCTGATTTGTGCCGCTACGCTGGGATTGCTCTATGTGCAATATTTCATGCTGTTTAGCATGATGGGCGGGGCGACGCCGGGCATGATGTTTGCCGGCTTGCGCGTGGTGAGCTATGAGGGGACCACGCCCGACCCAGGACGGCTGATGTGGCGCAGCTTCGGGTACGCTGTCTCCGGCGCCACGGCCATGCTGGGATACCTTTGGGCGCTCTGGGACCAGGATCACCTCACCTGGCACGACCGAATTTCGCAAACCTATGTGACCCGCGCGGAGTCGCTTTTCGAAACCCGTTTACCGCAAGATACCGGCGGGCTGTTGCCGCACCCGCACATCTAACCCCCTGCGACAAATTGGCACAACCGCCTTGCCGGGGCTAGCATCGGACGAAATGTAAGAGTAGTGTCTGGGCACCTGCGGAACTGCACTTTCCTCGTTGGCACTGGATGCACTCCAGACGCTGGCTAATAGGCACCTGGGGCGCTGCCTGGTGGTTTGGCCGTCGCGAGAATGTTATAATTAGGGCTTCGTAGTACTGCGAGCTTGCTACCTATGAACCGCCTGACAAAACTGACCGTAGTCGCGTTGTCCTTGGCTGTATTTTCCTATGCGTCTCTTGGATATGTGCTTCGCAAGACGGACGATGAGAAATCGTACCGTTCGCTGACCGTCTATGGCGAAGTGCTCCAGAGAATCCAAGAAGAGTACGTGGAAGAACCTAACATGGCGAAGGTAACCGCCGGGGCGCTTCACGGCTTGCTGGAATCGCTCGATTCGATGTCGAGCTATCTCAGCCCGCAGGAATACACGGAATACAAGAAGCAGGTTACGGCGCGCACTCAGGGACAGACGGGTATTGCGCTATCAAAGGGCGGCGGCTACGTCCGAGTGGTTTCTACGCTGCCGGATAGCCCGGCGGAAAAGGCCGGACTGTTAACGGGCGACATCCTGGAGTCCATCGGCGGATTTGCGACGCGCGAGATGTCAGTCGGCCAGGCGATGAACCTGATTGACGGTCCAGCAGGCTCAACCGTGAAGGTTTCGGTGATCCGGCCCGCGAGGGGGCTGACTCCTGAGGAAGTAACGGTTACGCGTTTGGGCATCACGCAGCCTCACGTGACGATGACAAAGCTCGCCCCGGACATCGTTTACCTGCGCATCCCGGCGATGGAAAAGGGCGTGGCCGAGGAAGTTCGAACAAAGCTTGTCGATGCCGATCGTCAGGGATTGCGCAAGGCGGTGCTCGATTTTCGCGGTTGCGCCCTGGGTGACGATGCCGAGGGGATCGCCGTCGCACGGCTGTTCCTCGCTTTCGGCGCGATTGCAACCCTGAAGGGCCAGACGGTCACCAAGCAGGATTTCGCGGCTGACCCGAGCAAGGTCGTTTGGAAGAACCCTGTGTCCATCCTGGTGTCCAATGCGAGTTCGGGCGCGGCGGAGCTTGTTGCTACGGGAATCGCCTCCAACCATCGCGGAGACGTGGTCGGCGAACGCACCTACGGCACGGCCAGCGAACAGAAGTTGATCGAATTCGACGACGGCTCGGCGGTATTTTTGACCGACGCGTTTTATTACACGCCAGAGGGAAAGGCCATCCCGGAAGACGGCGTGACGCCGACGACTCCCGTGCCGCTTACGTCGGATGATGCGGTTTCGTTCAGCCGCGCCGAAAACCCCCCGGCAATTCCCGCGGCGCCTGCCGACGATGCGGTCCTAAGCAAAGCGCTCGACTTGCTGAACAACGCGCACAAGGTTGCAGAGCGCCACGTGCCCAATAATCCCCGGCGCGTGCATGCGCTATGGCCTGTGCAGGCGTAATCCGGAAGTGGACTTCTTTCCACTTTCCTTTTTTTCACAACTGAAATCTTATTTGCGCCGCCCCCGCTTTCACAGCGGGAGCCTTTGCTTTCTGGCCGCCCTCGCATTGCTATCGGCGGGGTGCGCGAAGAAGCCTGCGCCGTTGAGCGCGGCGCAGATTCGCGGCATTACGCGTGAGCTCGTGTTTGCGGCAAAGAACGCCTCCGATGGATCGGCCTCGACCGGCATGATGCCGGAGCGCATCAGCACCTCGAATCCCGCCCCGCAGCCCGCTGCGCAGGGCCGCCGCGGGCGGAACCGCGGGCCTGCTCCGGCCACCGACATGATCTTTATCTCGCTGCCAGCGCTCGCTGGCGGCAGGACCAATCAGGCCGTCCTCACAGCGGTGGAAAATGAGCTCGCGCGCATCGCGCGGGAGCACCACCTGACGCGCGTGGCCAGGCCTGGCGCGCCCGGCGTGATCCGCTTCGATTACTTCTATGCGGGCGCCCGCACGCATGCGGTCCACATCATCACACCACTCTTGTCCGGCGCCGGGATGCGCCCGGTGCCGGGTGTGGGCCAGAACCATCCGAAGCTCGCGATCATTTTGGACGACCTGGGTTACGACCGGGGCGCCGCTGATGCGATTCTGCAGATGCCCTTTCCGCTGACCATCTCGGTGCTGCCGCACCTGCCCCATTCCGCTGACATCGCCGAAGACGCGTTTCGCCGCGGCTATCAGGTGATGCTGCATCTGCCGATGGAATCGGACAGCGGGCAGAACGCGGAGACCGTGGAGTTGCGGCCCGGGATGCCGCCTGAGTTGGTGGCGCACGCGGTGGAAGACATGCTCGACACCGTTCCGCACGCGGTGGGCGTGAACAACCACCAGGGATCGCTCAGCACCTCGGATACATCGCTGATGGATGAGGTGATGCCTGCGTTACGGGACCGGGATCTATTTTTTGTGGATAGCCGCACGACCGCGCGGAGCGTCGCCTTCGATGCGGCGCGGCGCGCCCATGTTCCCACGGCGTCGCGCGATATCTTTCTGGATGATGTGCAGGAGGCCACCGCAATCCGCCGCGAGCTCGGACAGGCCGTGCGCGACGCTCGAATGCGTGGAACCGCCGTGGTGATTGGGCATCCGCACCCGGCCACGCTGGAAGTGCTCGATGAGGAGCTGCCGCAGCTCGAGCGTGAAGGGGTGGGGCTGGTGTTTGTTTCGCAGATTGTGCGTTGACGCCACGACCGTGCCGTGACGCCACGATTCTGCAGCGACGCTATGAAAGGGTCTCGGCAGCCATCGGCGCCACATACCGCGCGATGGCGAGCGCCGAGGTGAGGCCGGGCGACTCGATGCCGATCAAGTGAATCGCCGCGTGGACTTGCGGATCGCGCGTGATCACAAAATCGGCCGGCCCGCCAGCCGGCTCGACTCCAGATGCATCGCGCGGCGGCACTAGCTTGGCTCGCAGGCCGGAATAGGCCAGGCGCAGATCTTCCACGCGCAACTCCGGCAAAAGCTCGTGTGCCATGCGCGCGAACTCCTCGATGGGCAGGCGGTCTTTTTCGTAATCGTCTTTTTCGTTCACATACCGAGCCGTGGGGCCCACCAGCACGGTGTCCCACAATGTTTTCGTCAGGTGCACGCCGAGGCTCATCCCTTCCGGATGCGGCAGCGGATAGACGAGGCCGCGGACGAGATCGGAACGCGCGCGGATCACTTCGCAATATTCTCCGCGCACGGGATAAATGCGGTATTGCGAAAAGCCGAGCATCGCGGCTACTTCGTCCGCATACAGACCGGCGCAATTGATCACGCAACGCGCTTCGATAGTTTCGAGCGTGCCGGGCTTGCCGTCCTCCGCGCCGATCTCAACGGTGACGCTGATACATTGGCCATCCGGATCGAGCGCCACCACCCGCGCGCTAGTCACAATATTCGCACCGCGATCGCGCGCGAGGCGGGCGTAGGTCTTCACCAGTTCCTCGGCCGATACGATGCCGGTGGAGGGCATCCAGAGCGCGGCGGCGCTCCGGATGTGCGGCTCGCGTTCGCGGATCGCCGCCCGGTCCACAATCTTCATGCCGGTGACGCCGTTTGTGCGGCCGCGCGCGGCAAGCTCTTCAAGCACATGCTCGTTGCCCGGCTCGGTGGCAACGACCAGCTTCCCTGTGGCGCGATGAGGAACGCCGTAGGCTTCACAAAACTCATACGCCAGCCGGTTCCCTTCGACGCAGAGCCGCGCCTTGAGCGAACCAGGCGTGTAATAAATGCCGGAATGCAGCACGCCGCTGTTGCGCGTGCTCGAGGCCATGCCAACGCGCGGCATGCGTTCGAGGAGAAAAACGTCCGGCCAACGGGAGGCAAGTTCCATGGCGGCCGCACAACCCACGACGCCGCCTCCGATGATGACGATGTTGGCTCGATCCATGAAGAGAGGATAGACGAGGTTACGAGAAAGTCTAGCGCGCCGGGCGTTACAGCCAGCACGGCACCGTTTCGCCGGTGCTTAGCTTCGCTGCAAGGCGGCTTGGCAGACCACGAGCTTTGCCTCAATGCCGTCGTGCACCGCGTAATGATCGTTGTGCTCGGGCGTGGCAGCAGCCCAGAGAGTGGCTGCTCCGTGCGCGCCATCTTTATTGAGCGCGTAGTACTGCAGCCCGATCTTGGCCAGCCGCTCCTTTTCATTGCCGTAGCCGCGAGTGTAGTTGCGGATCACGCGATGTATCGCTTCCATGCAAGCGTCCTGCGGCGACATTCCGCGGCGCATCAGCTCGACGATCGTGTGCCCGCCGGAAATTTTGATATTTTCCTCCCCGCGCCCCGTGGAGCCTGCCGCACCGACGTCGCCATCGCAAAACATCCCCGCGCCCAAGACGCCGGAATCTCCCACGCGGCCGGGGATTTTCCACGCTAGCCCAGAAGTGGTGACGACGCCGGAGATTTCACCTTTCTCGTTCGCGGCCATGCACGGCATCGTGCCTGTGGGGGGATTGGCGATAACTCCATTGATCCAGGAAGCCCATTCCTTCTTTTCCGGCGTATCGAGCAGCGCGTCCAGGCGTTCTTTCCATTCCGGGCTGTCCAGACCCGGCGCCCAGTTTTCGCTTGTGTGTGCTTTCCAAGCGAGCCAGGCCATGCGGGATTTTTCCGTGAGCAAGCTTTGCGACTCGAAGCCCTCGTCCACGGCGAACTTGTAGGCGCCTTCACCGACCAGAAATACATGGTTGGTGCGCTCCATAATGACTTTCGCCAGCCGCGCCGCATTCTTCACACGGCGCAGGCCGCCGACGGCGCCGGCGCGGCGCGTGGGACCGTGCATAAGGCAAGCGTCGAGCTCGGGCTCGCCTTCTTCGTTGGGGAGGCCACCGTAACCGACCGAGTTGTCATTTGAATCGTCTTCCACAATCGTGACGGCGGCGATGGTGGCATCGAGCGTGTCTCCGCCGCTCTTCAGGATGTCCATGCCTTTTTGGAGCGCGTGCAGGCCATTGAAACTCGAAATGATCACGGGGCGCGTGCCCTTTGCCGCCGAGGCTTGCGGCGCGGATGAACCGGGCGCATTCGCGCTCAGATGGGTAACCGTTGCCGGGCTGCGGCCGGGCTGCGCGGCGCCGAAAAGCCGCTGCGCGCTAGTGGCGAGGCCGCCGGCTAAGGTCGTTAGGAAAAATTTGCGCCGAGTCCAATTCTTCATCGTTTGCCTCGCAAGGAAAATGCTTTCGCCGCCCTGTATGCGGACTCAAATGCAAACCCGCGCGGCTGGTTCATTTCAAACGAGCGCAGCATATTCCGGGAAAGCTATGCGGGGCAAGCGCTGAATCGGTAGCGGATGCGTTTGCGCGCCAGTGCTTATTCAGGGCCTAGTGGCAAGAAATATTGCGTGCCCTTTACGGGTTCCTGGAGACGGCGCAGGAGCTGCTGCAAATCGGCATTGCGTTCGACGAAGTCAATTTCCGAAGTGTTGACGACCAGCAAGTCGGACGCCGTGTAGTGAAAGAAGAAATGTTCGTAGGCTCGCGCGACGGCGTTCAAATACTCGAACGAGATACGCGACTCGGTGGCCGCGCCTTTTTTGGCAATGCGCGCGCGCAAGACTTCCGGTGACGCTTGCAGATAAATCACCAGGTCGGGCTTGGGAAGTTCCTGCGCGAAGGCTTCGTAAAACTGCTCGTAAAGCGTCAGTTCTTCGTTGTCCAGGGCAAGGTAGGCGAAGAGCTTATCTTTTTCAAAAATGAAGTCGGCCACGAACGCGCCGCGCGTGTTTCCGATATCGGCTTCGCGCAAGCGCTTCTGCCGGTTCCAGAGGAAATGCATCTGCGCGGCAAAGGCAGCGCCTGTTTTTTCCTTGTAGAAATCATCGAGAAAGGGATTGTCTTCCCTGTCGGTGATGCGGCGTGCGTGCATCTTGTCGGCCAGAATCTGGGCGAGAGTGCTCTTGCCGACGCGGATCGGTCCTTCGACCGCGATGTGGCGGGGCGGCTTGAAAGCCGGGGCGGTCCTTACCTTCTTCGGACTGGGGGCGGGCACGGCGCGGGATTATAGCAAAACCGGAGTCACGACAGGAACGCAGGGCGCCACGCCTTCAACCTGGCTCGCTGCCGGGCAGCTCTTGTTTGCGGCTGAGCCCGCGGCGCAGAAGCCACAGCGTGACCCACAGCATGCCGAGCCAGCCGAAGATGCGGACCGTTCCGGCGATTTGTACGTCGTGTTCGAGCAGGCCCAGCTTGCCGAAAAGATAATTCCAATCATGGATCACGTATTCGCTATCGCCAACGGTGAGCAGCGGAAGTTGCTGGGCGCGCGCATCGGCCATGTATACCGCAATCGGGAGGAACTGCTGGAAGAAAAAGAACAGGCAGAACGACACGCCCAGGGCGTTTCGCTGGAAAGCAAAATAGACCGCCAAGGAAAAAGGAGCGGCCAATTGGAGAAAAGTGCCGCCCGCGACGGCGATAAATTCCCCGAACCAACGAAACAGCAAGTGGCCACCCTCGTGAACGGGGACGAAAACGAGATCGAGCAGCCGTTGCCGGTTCTTGCTTCCTCGATCATGATCGCAGCGTAGAAGGCCACCGCAACCACCAGCGCAGCGCGAGAAACAGGCAGCCAATCTTCCTCGAAGGCTTCAAGAAAAGGCAGCCGCTCCGTCAGAGATTCGAGTAGGTCCATAGTGTGCCGCCGATGCCTTATCATCTTTCGACAGGCTGACTTTGTGCGGAAGCCTTACTGCTGAAGACGGTTTCCAAGCCGAAGCCGCCGCTAACGCACGAGTTGCTGAATTAACGTCTCGCGCTGCTTGATGGCGAGTTGCGACGTCTCCTCCAGTAGCGTGCGGTAAAGCGAAAACGCCGCTACGCCCAGGGCGAGAAATGCTACCGGGACGGTCCACAGTCCCGCCAGCCAGCTCACCAGCGCGGCCACGGTCCCCAGCACGGCAAGCGTGGCGAAATAGATCAGATGGAAAGACAGATAAGCCAGCATCGTATAGCCCGCCATTCGCTGGCGCCGCACGCCGAATTCCAGGCGCCGGGGAAGTTTGAGCGAGAACAAATTTCCGGCCGCCATGCTTAACAGAGCGATAACGATCAGGCCTGTCCAAGTGGTGAGCAGGATGCTGAGCGGCGGCGGCGCCACCGAGACCGCAATGACAATCCAAGCGAGCATCGCTTCCGCTGCGAGCACCGCGCCCTGATACAGATTCTTGCCCAGCATGACGTCACGGAATTTCACGGGAGCCAGGAAAAACATTTGCACACCGCTCGAGTCGTAGGCAAAGCAATTCATGAAAAGCTGGACAACCAATAGCATCGTGTACGCGACGCCGGCAGGATAGGCGAAACTGGACGCCCCGTGGAGACTGCCAAAGGGATTGCCGCGCGGGCCGGAGGTGTGCCACGTAAAGCCGAAGAACCCGACAAGGAGCAGGGGTAGGACAAGGCTCAAGAGCTGCATCGAGTTCCGCGAGAGATAACGAATCTCTTTCATGAAGACCGCGGCTACTGGTCCGCTGATGACGCCCGTGAACCGCTTGGCGCGAAGGGCTTCATCCGGCGATACGGGCAAAACCGCCGCGGGATTTGCGGCGGCCGTGAAGATCTTGCGGGGACGCGCGGCCGGAGCTGCGGTCTCACCAAAATATTCTCCTCGAAATTGGGCGTGAAGCCGGTAGCCCAGGAGCGTTCCGAACGCCAGTGTGAACAGCGCGAGCACTCCACAAGCTTCAAAGCCCAAACGAGCGCTCCCGATCGAAAGCGCGCTGAGGGCCACGCCAGCTTGCCCCGGGGGCAGCGCTCTCCACAAAACCGTGGTTTGTTCAAAGAATCGCGCGAGAGGTTCCGCCCAACGCCGCACAATCAGTCCGGAGAACTGTAGGCACAAAAACGCCAGCATCATCACAACGAATAGAATCTCTCGGGTGCGCCGCTGCGCCAGCAGGCGCTCGAGCCACGTGAATAGCATGCGGCTGAAGAGCAGGTTCATCAGCGCGGAGAGCGCCACGATGAGCGCAAACTGCGCCCACAGGTTCGGCCTGCCGAGCACCAGTCCCACGAACATGCAGAAGTGCCAGAAAATTCCAGTGAGCGACACGGGATCGGCGAGACCATAGGCCAGGTGCAGAGCGAAAAATGAGGAGAATCGCAGCGGGAACCGGAGCAACCCGGTGGAATCAAAACCCGCCGCAAATTGCGAAGTCAGGATAGGGACCACTTGCCAAAAAATAAACAGTCCCCAGAAGATATAACCAAGCGCGTCGAATTGCTCCCGCTGCAACAAAAAATAGGCTCCAATCGCGACGCCGATTCCTAAGCCGAATGCCACGCAGCCCCACACGAAGGCTGCGAGGATCGAGCCGGCCAGACTCAGCTTGGCCGATACTCCGCGAAGGCCGTTGCGAAAGATCTTCCAGCGGAGACCCATCACGAGCCAAACCTGCTCGCGGATTCCCGAGCGCATCACCTCAGCCATGAGAGTTCTTCTTCGGATTTGCGCACGGCGCCTTCCTGGCCCACAACGGCAAGAAAGATCTGTTCGAGAGTGAGCCGCGCACCCGGCGCGAGCGAGGCATTCGGGTCCGCGGACGCGGAAACGCCGGCGCGAAGCTCATCGAGCGAGCCTTGCGCGACGAGACGTCCCTTGTTGATGATGGCGATGTGCGTGCAAAGGCGTTCGACGATTTCGAGCACATGCGACGTCAGGAAGATCGTGACGCCGCGCGCGATCATATGCTGCAGCATGGCCTTGAGCGCGCCGGCGGCGATCGCGTCCACGCCCTCAAACGGCTCATCGAGAAAAAGAATCTTGGGCCCATGAATCACGGCCGCGGCCAGCGCAAGTTTCTTCTTCATGCCGTGCGAGTAGTCGGTGATGAGCGTCTTGGTGCGGTCGGCGAGATCCATGAACTCGAGGAGTTCCGCGGCGCGCTGGCGGGCCGTCGCTCGATCGAGTCCGTACATCCTACCGACAAAAGTCAGATACTCGCTGCCCGTTAAGCGGTCAAAGAGCGCCAAGCCCTCCGGCACCACGCCGATCTGCCGCTTGACCTCCACTGAATCGCGTTCAATATCCAGCCCGAGAAGCGCGATGCGCCCAGCCGTGGGCGCCAGCAAACCCGTGAGCATCCGAATGGTCGTGGATTTGCCCGCGCCATTCGGCCCCAGAAAGCCGAAAAACTGGCCGCCATCCACACGCAGATTGACGCCATCCACGGCCACGAGATCGCCGAAGCGCCTGGTAAGATTCTCTGTAACGACCGCCGGATCGGGCATGCTGCCTCACAAAAAGCGTCATCCACAGATGCCAGATCGCCAGCGCAAAAGCAACTCTTGCTTCGGCGAGGCAATTTGCCCTCTTGTATCTGGAGAGAGCCAGGAATGGGCGCGACGCTTCAAGAAAGCCGCAGCGAGATCCCCGCGGGCGTTTCATTCGCCTCGCGCGCGGGGAATAGGGCGAGGACCGCGGGCAGTTCGATGCGGAAGGTGGCTCCGCCCTGTGGCCGGTTGAAGCACGTGATCTGTCCCTTGTGCTCGACGATCACCCCATAACAAATCGAGAGCCCCAGGCCGGTGCCCTTGCCGGTAGGCTTGGTGGTGTAAAAGGGATCGAACACCAGACTCGGGGCCTTGATGCCCGGCCCGGTATCGGCAAACTCGATGATGACGTTCATGGCGTCGCGCCAGGTGCGCACGGTGAGAACTCCCCCGCCAACCTCTTCCATCGCATCCACGGCGTTGCTGATGATGTTGAAAAAGACTTGCAGGAGCTGGTTGGCATCGCCGCGCACGCCGGGCAGGTTCGCGCGCGTTTCGAGCTCGATGCGCATGCTCCGGTCCATCAGATCGAGCCGGCGCAACTCGAGCGCGCTCGAGAGGATGGAATTGATGTCAAGCAGCGTGCGTTCGGCCGGCAGCGGCTGCGCAAAGCTCAAGAGCTTGCCGACAAGCCCCTTGGTGCGCCGCGCCTGTTCGCGAATCTTTTGGGCGATGGATTTTACATTAGCGGGCATGGCGGGATCGCTCAACAACACGTCGGAAAAGCCCAGGATCACGGTCAAAGGATTATTGATTTCGTGCGCAGCGCCGGCCGCTAGCTTTCCAAGTGAGGCAAGTTTTTCCGATTGCACGAACTGGTTTTGGATGCGCTTCAAGTTCTGAATGGACTCTTGCGAATCGCGCAATAGCAACAGCCGGTCTTCATCCACGAGCCGCTGCCGGAGAAACACCAGCGAAGTGAATACAACCATCGTCACCAGCGTGACCATAAGCCGAAAACGATGTACCGCCTCGGCGCTCCCGGCGCCGAATTCGCACCACATCGCCAGGATCGGGAGCGACAATGCTGCCGCCATCGTCAGCCGCGTGGGCCACAGATTTTCGCTCGTCGTGTTTTCGATCGGAATCTTTTCCAGGCACGCCTCCGCCGGCGGGCAGACGCGGCGCGCTACGATGCCTGCGACTCCGTACCACACGAAGGAGGCGATCAGCCCGATGTCATAAAGGCTCCCGGTGTGATACGCGCCGGCCTCGATCGCGTCACTGATCGTCGTCGAAGCCAGCAGGTAGCAGGCTGACGCCCCGAACAGGTGAAAATAAATCCGCCTCCACGGACCTTGTGTGCGCAGCGCGAGATAGAGAAAACCGGCAATCAGGATCAGGTTCTCTACGCTATAAAGACGGTCTACGTTGCGGTTGTAGACATCCATGTCCGGCGCAACGTATTGCCACGGGATTACCACGAAGAGATACAGGTATACCCACCAACACAGCAGCAGAAGAAGATCCACATAACCGGTGCGATGACTGCGTTCGGTGCGGGGGACGTGTGGACGCAGCCCAAGCGCACCCAGTAGTGGGACGGTGTGCAGGAAGAAGATGACGCCGGTGACGAACGGATTGGGCACCGGACGCTGCTGCACAAGCTCGACGTAGGTCCACAACAACTGGCCGGCGAGCCACAGGCCGCAGCCCAGCGCAAGCAGCATCCAAAACGTATTGCGCCGCCAATCCGGCGAGCCTGCGTTCAACAGCAACCCTGCGTTGGTGAAAAGCAGGACCAAACACTGCGCAACGTCACCAAACGCTGTGAGCGGCCGGCCATAAGGCAGCGACAGAGACGCGATGGCATAGCCACCCACGAAGAACAGCCAGATGAGTAAGATCGTCTTGTTGTGGCGGATCCAGGACATGAGGCGAGGCCAGTAACATTTTACGGGGAAGAATGTTTGGGCCGTGGATGGCAGCAATCTCGGTTGGCGAAAGCATTATGAAACTTCGGTACTAGTGGGCTAGTACCCGCTTAATTTTATCGACAGGTATATAGGGAGGTGCGGGGCACATTTCCCGAGAGCCCGCAGCAGCTCTCAAGGCCCCCAGAACTCTTTGGATCTACGGCGCCGCGTGGATGTTGAAGTGCTCAAAAGATGGCGGAGAGGGGGGGATTCGAACCCCCGAGACCCTTCCGGGCCTAACGGTTTTCAAGACCGCCGCCTTCAACCACTCGGCCACCTCTCCATTGGGCTTTTCTCATTTTCGTTGCACATTTTGTTGCACATTTTCAAGCTTTGTGGCATCATTCCGTGTGCAGAAAGGTCAAATCTTTCAGCGCCACGGCGCTTGGCATCTGCGCTACCGAGTCAACGGCAAGCAAGTCTGCCAGAAATTGACAGACTACAACGACGAATATCGCACACTCCGGTCGGTGCGTCCACTTGCCGATGATTTGCTGCAATCTGTTAATCAAGGGACCGCAACCACAGAAACCCTTCAGCAATTCATTGACAATGTTTACTTCCCGCACGTCGAGTTGAACAAACGCCCGAGCACCGCCAAAGGCTATCGGAACCTGTACAACCGGCATATCGCCAGTCGCGTCGCGGGTGTCCGCATCAGAGCATTTCGAACAAAGGACGGGCAAACCCTACTGAACAAGATCGCCAGCCAGCACGATCTGACGCACCTGACCTTGATCCATGTGAAGAGTTTTTTGAGTGGTGTGTTCACGTTTGCGAAGCGGATGGGCAGCTTAGACGGCGTAAATCCAATGGGGAGCACGGAAGTTCCGAAGGGCCGCCAAAGCGAATCGACGGCTGCTTACTCGACCGAACAAATCAACACGATGGTCAAGACTTTGAAGGGGGTTTCCCGCGTCGCTGTAATCGTCGCTGCGTATACGGGCCTTTCGTTGGCGGAGCTACGAGGCTTGAAGTGGGAAGACGTCACAGACGATGAGCTGACGGTCAAACGGACGATCTGGCATCGCATCGAGGGACCGCCGAAGACGACGGCACGCCAAGATGCCATTCCGTTGCTGGATATAGTTCGGGGCGCGTTGGCCGAACATCACAAACACAATCCCGGTACGACGTGGGTCTTTGAAGGACCGCTTGCCAGACCGCTCGATTTGGCCACGCTCGGGAGCAAGCAAATCAAGAAAGCATTGAACGGGAGCGACACGGAGTGGCTTGGCTGGCACGCTCTGCGAAGGGGATTTGCAACCCGACTGCACGAAGCAGGAGTTCAAGACCGAATCATTCAGGCTCTGCTACGACATTCTTCGTTGTCCGTCACGATGAAGCATTACGTCAAGGCAACCCCGAAAGCGAATCGCGAAGCGATCAACAGGATTGGATAGATTCGAGCGGCGCAAGCACCGTTCTTGCACCCACATTTTGATCGGAGGAGCCCAGATGATCGGACAGGTCAAATGGTACGACCCCAACTACGAGCAGGCGCTGATCGAATTCCATAACCCGGACGGTTCGTATCTCGGTGCCCGGTGGGTGTTGCGATTGCACGATACGCTCGACACGCGGGAAGAGTTCGCGCGGAAGTATCGGGAAGGCGATCAGGTTAACGGATGGAAACCAGCACCAGTCTTTTTGATTGGCGCGAACGTCTCGTATGGCTGGGACGATCCGCGATTTGAGCGTTACGACAAGGAGCAACTGTGAAAGACAGCAACGAGTTCAAGACTTCGGGAGGTTCGCCTCCCGTTGACCTGCAGTTTGAAAACCACTTTTCCCTCTTCTTGATTCGTCCTATCTCTCCTGCCGCTCAAACCTGGCTCGACCAAAATGTCGGCGACGAAAACACTCTGATATTCGGTAACGCGGTTGTCTGCGAACCACGCTACGTCGAATCAATCCTGCGCGGTGCCATCAGCGGCGGCTTGGTGTGCCGATGAAAACTTCACCCGAACTACTACAGCTTCTTGATGCACTCCGACCGCGAGACTACCGAGTGCAGATTATCCGGCCTGACGGCACCATCACTTGTGACCGTAAATTCGGCACGAAGGCCGAGGCATCAAGGTGGGCAAAAGCAAATCGACAACCGGCGGATGTCGCGATGACGCAATTCAGGGACAGCGCAGCGAACAACTAGGAGAGATCATGAAGAAGATTACGGTCAAGGACCTGCGTGCGGAAGCTCAGCGCCTGATATCGACGGGCGAGATGCCGAAGTTGGAGGATGTCCTCAAGGCGATCAGCGAAGTTCGCGAGAAGTACAAGCTTCAACAGACGGACGAATGGGTCAACTGATGATAGGCAGAGCCGCATCGTCCGGTGGCGGCGGTGATGTCCTGTGGCGATCAGGTTGGACCTACACGGGTGTCCACAGTGGATGTCAAGCAGCGCCTCTAAGGAACGCACAAGCGTACAATGGTGCGTGTTCCGCTCTTCAGGGCGCATCGTAATGTTGATGTGACCCACAGCACGCTCCTCTGCGAGAATGTACCCTCGGCACGGACCGCCCGGTACTCTCCGACTTCGCGCTTTCGCCAGCTCTCAGTACTACAATTCATATCTCGTTCACAATCGGCCAATGGAACCTTCAATGATCGACGACTCAGATCGAACCTGGAAAAAACACTGGTCTGCCCTCGGCGACCTTGAGAGGGGCGGCCAAGCGGATGTCAAACGGGTAGTGCGTTCCGACGGTACCGATGACACAGTATGTTTCCTCAAAATACTTCTCCACCAGAATGATCCAGAGCGCCGCCGCCGCATGTATCGGGAGGTTGCGGCGTACCGAACTCTGGAACATCCGCGCATCCCCAAACTTGTTCACTCGAACACCGACAAGTTCAAGGACTCGAGTTTCAAGTTGAACGTGGTGACGGAGTACATTCCCGGCATGACGTTGAGTCAGTTCATAGCCCAGAATGGGGTCCTCGACGTCGAGAGTTGCATGGTGATGATGATTGGCATGCTTGAAGTCGTCCAATATTGTCACGATCAGGAATGGATTCATCGCGACATCAAACCGGACAACATCGTGTTGCGCAAAGACTCGCCAATAGACCCTGTCCTCGTGGATTTCGGCCTGTCCTTCAATCGCGCGGAAGAGGATGAGTCAAAAACACCCAGTCTTGACGAGCTTGGAAACCGTTTCTTGCGCCTTCCTGAGCTATCACTAGGCTCGCCGATGAAGCGTGATCCCAGATCGGACGTGACCTTTTGCGCGGGCGTTCTCCTGTTTGGATTGACCGGAATCACGCCATCGATCCTACTGGACGAGAACAGACGCCTGCCGCATCAGCGCCCTACCGCGATGCAGATTCTCGGCGCGAAATTTGCTCCCAGGCCTTTGCAGCGGCTCCTGACGATTTTTGACTGCGCCTTTGATATCGATCTTGCGTGTCGATGGCAATCCGCCGCCGAACTACAGAGCGCCATTGGACGGCTGAATCAAGCCGATCAAACGCCCGAGGATGAAATCGCGTTCCTGAGGCGAGAAGTCGACGAGTATCGAGCCTCGTCCGTTGCGATGAGTTCTGAAGAGAATTCCAACATTCTGCAGCATGCGGTGGACGAATTGATGCGCGTAACTGTCGAGCTTCGTTCGCGACTTGGCCCGCTTCTCGTGATCTCTCAGACAAACTTTCAACTTGATCCATTCAAGGCCCGAGCGGCGACTTCCCTTTCAGTTCAACGAACCGGCCAGAGCGTCCACGATTGGGTCCGGTTTACGTTCGAGATCGTGGGTTCTGAGGTTGTCGTCGACGCACAGTCCGATGGACGGGCGGAGCCCATACATCGAACGTCGGTCCACCAACCCGAATACGGGCCTTCCTTCAAACTTGCGGCCGAGACCGCATTGTTGCGTCAGCTCCAGCGCGAGCTCGCTCAACATCGGGATAGATTCGCTGGTTGAGGAGCTTCTCCTCGGGGGCGGGAATGCCCTGATCATTTGCATGTACATGTTTCCCTTTACAGGAGGTCTCAGCCATGGTGCGGGTGTACTAAATGTATATAATGTACATATGGGTACAGAGAAAAGGTGGCTCGTGCGTTAGAGGTTCGGGATCGCAAAATTACGAATTGAGGAAGGTAGATTTCGATGTCAGAGAAAAAGAAGGGATACGGCGACGCGCTACAAGTGTTTCGATTGGAGACGGAAGCGTCCGTGTCCGTCATCGTCCTTGGTAAACAGGTTCAGTCGGTGCGCGCAGACTTCATACGGCTCTGCGATGAAAGCCGGTTGAGGTCGGCATTTGAGTCCGCCGGACTGACGCCTGACCAAAGAGACTATGCCTTGCAGAAGCTCGCACGAACAGCGAAGAACGACGGTTTCTTGGTTCCCATTGGTAAAGGTCCGGTACGGGAGGATGCATTCCCCCATCCTCCTGAAGTGCAGAAGAGGAGACAGCGATGACGGATGCGACAGATAAGTGGCTTACGAACGACCTTACTGATTATGACGAAAAGCGTACAGATAAGGATAAAATCGAAAAACATATTTGGGTCCCATGTAGGATGTGCATCGAATTGTTCATGCGGGTTCGACTTACTGGACGCTACTGCAACAATTGCGAAAGGGCTTTTTGTGAGGGAGAGCACGGAACCTTCAGGAAAGTCGGAGTGTGCGCGCGTTGCTACGACAAGAAAGATACCGATTTAGCTTAAGCAAGAGCCGATGGAGTTGTTCCCTATGGGATGAGACTACGGGACGCTCCAAGTGATGCGAAGCGAGATCAAATCATGGCAAAACGAAAATGTGTAGGTTGTGGTGTCGAACTGAGCGGTCATAACGCCACTGGTGAACATGCTCTCCCAGATTGGCTGGCAAAAGAGATTTACATTCCGAGCGCAAGCCTAAAACACTATCTGCATGACGAAGGTTCTGGGGCCGATGCGCTGGTTCGAAGCCATAGTTTAGGCACCTTTGAAATTAAGAAGGTCTGTTTCGCATGCAACACCGGGTGGATGAGCAATTTGGAAGTTCGAGTGAAGCCTTTGCTACTCGGATTAATGGACGGGCGAGTAACCTTGTCAAACCTTTCCGCAAGCGAAAACGCGGTTCTGTCTGATTGGGCTGTCAAGACTGCGTTTATGATCGCTGCCGTCCAGTCCAAGCCGCTCGATTTACCGTGGCACAGATTCCAGTCTCTCCGCTCGGCGAGCGGTTCGCATGGTTGTCTTGTATTCGCCGCCCACTTGCCCACCCTTCCAAACGGATTCTCATATACATGCCAGCCGAACGAACTTCCCGGAAGGACGACACCTGTTCAAGTCCGAATCGGGTTTTACGTTCGACACTTGCATTTTGTCGTGATAATTCCGATTTTCGATGGACCGCGCGTAGCTCGGATTTCGAACGGGCTTCACATTCCTTTGTGTTTACCGGACGGCGAACTTATTCACAGTTCTGCGATGATGACGCCTCGGAGCAATAAGCTTGATGACTTCCTGAACTCCCTTACGATGACGGTGGAGGCGGCGATTATCACGGGCAAATCCCAGACCGAGCAAAGACCGAAAGACGAGCGTAAGTAGGGAGGAATCGTTCGTGGCTTACGCACAAAACTTCGAAAGGAAACTGCAAGTTGCATTGGGCCACACAGGCGATCCCTAATCGACCGTGGGTTGCCCTTCTCCTATTGCGACGCGCCGAACCAGTCCAATCCCATCGAAATAGGCGCAGAGATTTTTGCAGCGGAACTTATTTATCCAGACCAAGACTTCGCTGCCCAATTGGTACGAATGGGTGTGCAGCACGGAACTTGCACACCGGAAATCCTGGTGCGATTGAAGCATGAGATTCAAACGACTCTCAGCTATGCTGGCCTCGCCAAGCGGTCCGAATTTATGGGATTTGCGCAACCCGGCTCTCTTGCAGGCGTTAAGTGGAAAAGTTCGAAGAACAAATCTACGGACCGCCAATCTATAGTTTCTATCGCCCAAGAAGGAAACGTTGAACTACGCATATGACAACGCACGTTGCCCCGCCCTTTCAAATTCCCCAAACTCTGCTGGACGAGTTGACGAAGCTCGGCCCACTACTCGACGCCGCTACGCAAGCTCACGCCCTCGGCGTTGAAATCTTCACGAACAACATCTACCAAAAACCTTTGGACACAGATTTCAAAGTGGTTGCGTACATACTCTTCACCAAAGGATTCAAAACCTTCCAGTCCGCGACCAACCTTTGCCGCTCCGGCTGCGGCAGTGACGCCATATCCCTTTGCGCTTCGCTCTTTGAAAACTACGTCGATCTTCAATACATTGCCAAAGCCCCGGTAAGGCGTTCCGCCCGCTTCATCCAATACGAGGGCGTCGAGAAGTACTACCATCTCCAGAAGATCCTCGCCAACAAACGCCTGCCGAAGGGCGCCCGGAAAATATACCGTGCTCATGAAAAGAAAGTCGCGCCCCGGGTCGCCAAACTTCTTCGCCATTTTGCGAACAAGACGAAAGGCTGGTCGCAAAAATCAATCTTCGAGCGGGCAAGGGCCGTTCGCGCTCAGCTCGAATACCACGAGTTGTATTGGACGTTTTGTCTACACAAACACACTGTACCCGCGGTGACCGGCGCCATTGCGTCTGGCGACGCCGAGTTGGTGTACGGACCGAACATAACGGGCGTGTACGAAGGCGCATGGTATTCAACATTCTGCTTCGCCAAATTGTGCGATATTTATCAGCGTGCCCTCTCTCTCGGGCTCGACGCTCGCCTAAAGACTGTCTTGGACAACGCATCTTCGGCCAGGGACGCTGTATTTGCGAGCCACCCTGAATTGTGCACTTAGAGCTGATCTTTCCATCCTCACACGGGGTCTTCTCCCTCGATCCTCGCAGTAAGACACCCGACGAAATGGCAGCCATATCCAAGACCGATTACGTTCTTTGGCGTAACTGCGCCAAGATGTCTCTCGGCCGCGTGAGCACGCGATTGTCCAAACCCATAAGCGCGCGCTTTCGTTCGCAACATTAACCTCCATGGCGGCCGTTCGGTTTGAATTTCACGGGATGCTTCTTGTTAAAAATGAAGCCCGCAGCATCGGCCCAGCTGATCTGCAGAAACTCGAACTGGCTTGTGATCGAAGTCTGATAGCAAACGAACATGAGTCCGCGGTCCTGCTGACTCTTTGCCTCCGTTGCCTCCGCATCGCTCACCTCTGGTCCATACGGAATACCCTGACGCATGATCCGGCGCGGGCTCACCTGCGCCTGAAGAACCGCTGAAGGTGCCGACGCCGGCTGCCCTAGAGAAATCGCGAGGTCGGTACGAGGATTTGTTTTGCGAATGTGCGCACCGAACGGGCAACGTCGCTCGCTTTGATCATCGGAAAAGTCAAAGTCATTGTTTTGTTGGGGATCCTTCGCAAGTGCTGTGTCATCCTGGGCGGGGGTCAGAGCCAGCGGGGCACCGCTCTTCCACCGTCCGACCAACCTAGCTCCGAGCAATACTTGATCCGCTCCCAGGCTACCGGCCTGGTCGCAAATGAATTTTCCGAACTCCGGGACCAACTGCCTCAGTCGGCGAAAAACCATTAGCGATCCGTTCTTGATCCAAGATGGCGCGGCCGGTTGGGGCGGGGGAGCGGTCTGGCCTGGATAACCAAATACAAAGAGCCCAGGATCCACCTGCTGCTGGCCGGGAAAGGGAGTCGTAAGGCCATTTACGCCGGGTTGAGAGATCCCGTCCTGCCACCCGAAGTGCTCGTGTCCTTTCTCTGCACCAGGACGCACATTGCCAGTCTCGTCGTGGATCACTGAAATGGACTTCCCAAGGATCCCGAGCGTCAAAGTGGCTTCTGAGTTCACAGCGAGTTGACTGCCACCCGTGATGAGAAAGACGCCATCAATCTTGCCCGAAAGAAAATCAGGCAGCCAATTTGGTGTTCCCGTCGGATTGAGGGGATCGCCTAAGGACTTGGCCTGAGCCACGGCACCGGCCGCAAACGAGGCGTCTAACGAGTTGGGATTGATCCCTTGAACAAGCTTTTGGAGGCCGCTCACCGTCAATGAAATATTCACGCCGACATTTGGTAACGGCTCCTTGTTGCCGTGGTTCTTGTAATCGCGCAATTGAAATTCACGCTCCTGGACTTCACGCGTGCTCGTGATTCGGCGGGCCAGCTTGTTACGAAGCGTCGCCTTGAATGTTGGTACGTCCGCGATTTGAAAGAAAAGGAAGCGTTCTAAGTTTTTTTGTAGCCCGAGGAGAACGTCACCCTGGATATCATCCACCTCAAGCGCTAGGGCACCGGATAAGGCAATCGGTGCAGCTAGCAACTGTTGTGGGGTAAGGTCGTCAGTCATAAACGCCTCCGAGAACGGATTCTGTCGAGACCTAATCTGCCGTCGTTCGCGTCAATTCGTCGGCATGTGACAACCGCAACAGCCGTCCGCTAACCTCCGCGAGAAACTGTGGAAAGCGAGCCTCTGCGTTTGGTCCGCGTCACGACTTAAGGACGGCATCGGCTGCGGCCTTGCCAGTTACAACCGCACCTTCCATAAACCCTTGCCAGTCAGCTACATGTTCACCGGCGAAAAAGACGTTCTTGTAGGGTCTTAGCAACGTCGGCCGCACGGTGAACCATTGCCCTGGCCGGTAAAATGCGTACGCTCCGCCCGTAAAGCGATCCCTTTGCCACGGCTGTTGTTTGATCGCCAGGGCAGTTCTTTTGATCCTACTCGGCTTCCACTTGAACCCATTGGCGTGGACGACATCCTCCACGATCCAATTCTTTAGGTCTTTTTGTGGCGACGCAGCAATATCGTCTGCCTTGTCTCCGATGGCGTAACTACACAGGATTCCCTGGTGGCCCTCCTGTCCGTACGTGCTGTCAAAACAGAAGTCCGATGCCAAGCTGGTGCAGACAGAAAATCCGCTCTCCTTCGGCTGTGGCCAGAAGCGCTTCGAGCACAGGACCGCGGTCTTTGTGATTCGTGCGTATTGCAATTGCTCCGCTGCCGTCCGTTTGTTTGGAGGAAGGTCGGGATGCCATTTGATGCGCCGTACGCAATGTGCAGGGAGGGCGCACACACAGGCATCCGCATGCAATGGATCCTGGCCCCCTCCACACACCGTGACGCGCCCATGTTTTTGGATGATGCGGGTTACTTCACAATTGTTTCGTATGTTGTCGCGCCCGATCGCGTCCGCCAGGGCATGCACTAGGCGACTGTTCCCTCCGACGACCTTAAAATCCATCTCATCCGTTTCGTCCACCTTCTGACCTTTACTGCTGAGGTATTCAGTGGCGGCCGTGTATGCAGAATTCATGCGGATGGTTTCACCGAAATCCGTGCTGTCCATCAAGTCCCGCCTGAGGAGATCCTTCCTGTCGAACCCCAGCTCCTCGAGATACGTCCACCAGTCCAGCTTGTCCATTTGCCGCCAGTCTGATCGCTCGAACCTCATGAAGTCCTTCCTTAATTTCTCCCACTTCACCTCAGACTTGCGCGACATGCACCAGGTCCCGGGCGGAATCAACCGCACGCGTTTTTCTTGATTCCAAAACGAGTTCGAATATTGATGCGGCTCCAATTCAAGGTCAAACGTGCAACACAACCTCTGCATCTCAAGATGGTCTTCGCCGATCCACTCTCCGCCCAGTTCGCAGACAAGCTCTGGGGCACGCTTGAAGCGATGAGACTTGACGCGGCCGCCTAATCGCCCGGAAGCTTCCACCAGCGTCACCTTCCATCTCTCCTGTGTCAGGCGATATGCTGCCGAAAGACCCGCTAGGCCACCGCCGAGTACGACGCAACTCCTCTTCATTCACAATCTCATCTTCTCGACGGACCTAGCGTCTTACCGAGCCCCTTATTTTCTGATCCGAAGTCCGATGCTCCGTCGTGGATACACGTACATCAACCAACCCAACCGTTTCACTTAGCGAACCAAAGCGTCCCGATTCCAAGCAGAGAATAGAGTCCAATCACTGCGATTCTGACGAACAAGGTGTTTCGAAGAAGCTTCCGGGCGTCTGGGCCGATTTCGCCGCAGCATAATTTGCGTTCAGCGAAGTAACAACCGACTACACCTACTACGTACAGAACGGAACTTATTGCCGTCGCGCTAATCACAAACCCATATGCTTTTGCGACTTGGCCTCGAAACTCATGATTGCCGAGTGCGTATAGGAACGCGAGCATCTGGAGAACTGAAAACGCGACAATCGCGTTCGCTACATCCCAATACTTCTGCGCAAGATCGATTGCAAACGCGTCCTTCGAAAGGAGTGGCATTGTTGTTCGATCGACGCCGACACCGTCCTTCTGCGCCCGGCAAGGCGAATCGACAATCGAAGAGTCGACGCACCGACCTTCCCTTTGACCAGACGACGAAATACTGGAGGATATCGTCTACTGCCGCAGCTGCGCACGATCTTCTCCGAAAATATCCACAGAAACAGATGAGATTTTAAAGATGCTTTGTTTACCAAGCAAGAATCAGATTCCTGAGCAGACAACCAGGGTTTAGGGCAGAGTTGCGCCGTCAACTTAGCAATTCACCACCAGAGGCAAGTCAAAGCCGCTGGCCCCGCTACAGTTTTGGCCGGCGTCAAAGCCTGCTCCGGTCCACGCAACTACCACTGCAACTTAGTCCGCGTCTTCCTCAACGATAAACGGTCTGTGGAAATCATCAGATAGTACTACAAATATCTTGACGCCAAGTTCGTACTTCACTATAACGCTCGCGTTCCTGCAGCGCTCGGAGGTGGATTCACACCACTATTTGCCCGCAGCCCGTTGCGCAATTCCTCTTCCTGCTTACCTTTCCTCGCGTGACGATCTGCGACAACATTCCTGAGAAGTACGGCCAAGTTCTAAGACTTGCAACTTCTCTTTACTTAAAGGCCTTGTCGCCTTGGAGGTCGAAGTGCGCCAACTTTGCGCTTTAGCATTGACGGTTCTGATCGGTGTATCTCCTGTCAGCCTTTCCGCACAACAAACGCAGTCCGCAGCGGCAACCACATCAGCAGTGCGCGATCCTCAAGCGATTGGTTTATTGCAGCAGGCCTTATCGAGCGCTGGGGCTACCGCGGCGGTGCGAGTTCAGGACTTCACAGAGACCGGAACCATCACCTACTTCTGGGCCGGCCAGGATGTCAGCGGCTCTGTGA
>Ga0182024_10001479_pt1 | contig 60537 bp, 47 predicted proteins | sample P32metaG_FD_120480 | JGI IMG/M metagenome (GOLD analysis project Ga0182024, IMG submission 120480) | Permafrost microbial communities from Stordalen Mire, Sweden - P3-2 metaG (Illumina Assembly) | ecosystem: Environmental > Terrestrial > Soil > Wetlands > Permafrost | place: Sweden: Stordalen...
CATATTGAACACCGATGGGACCGGGAACAACGACGGAGCCAGCGTCTGGACCAACAGTTCCTCCACGAACATCGAGGCAGCGAACATCGAGCTGCAAACCTTTACCGTGTCGGCGCCGGAGCCATCGTCATTGGCACTGATGGGACTCGGGTTGGCGGGCTTGCTCCTGAGACGCCGCCGCCGGCTATGCGTTGTGAGTGATGCCGGTTGAGTCTTGTGGGGCAGATAATTCGCCAGCGTCACCAAAATCTGGACGACCAGAGCTGCGCCTTGACCGACGGCGGCGAGCTCTCCCCGGCTCCAGAGCCCTCAGCCGGCCTGCTCCTCGCGATGCCAAGCCTTCTACTGCTCCGGCGGCGACGATCATCGTCAAAGCGTACTGGATAAACTCCATCGCTATCCTTCGATCCCCTCTTTTGTCTTGAGAACTGGCGAGCCGCGGATTGAGTTTATCCGGGCATCCGATTCGCTCGCAGGGGGATAATACGGAGATTCAGGATGAAGTCGGCTCTAATTTCAACTGCGCGCTGGGCAACCTTTGCTGGTCTAATCGGTTTGGCGGGTGTGTTTATCGTGTTCATGGCCCTGGCGTGACCATTTCCGCCGAGCCCGTGCCGGCTCCGTATGCCGATGTTTACTACGACCCAGTCTATTACGACGCAGGGTGGTATTCCGGCCCATCTCTCACCGGGCCTTTCCCCTGGGAATTCCAATCTTATTGCGGCGAGTCCACCGCCATCACGGCCACCTGATCGTTGCGCGAGAGATCGGCCAGCGTGCGTTTTCCCATGATCGCCTTAAGCCGGATGCGGCCATCGAGAAACTGGCGATCGTGAATGCGGGTGTGGGATTCGATGAACGCGATCAAGCGGCCGTTGGTCACATCCGCTTCCAGAGTCACGTCCACCTGCTGTCCGCGAACGAATTGGTAGACTGCCTCGGCAAGCTTGTCCAAGCCCGCGCCGCTCTTGGCGCTGACCGGGATCGCATCGGGGTTCAGGGTCCGCCAAAATGGGTAGGCGGCTTCGCCTTCCTCGGTATCGATCTTGTTGAGAAGCAGAATCTCCGGCTTGCCGTTGGCGCCGATTTCCTCCAGCACCTGGTGAACGCTGCTGAATTGCTGCTCGACGTGCGGATGGCCGACGTCCAGCACGTGCAAGAGCAGATCGGCATGCACCGCTTCCTCGAGCGTCGCGCGGAAGCTGGCGACCAGGTTGTGCGGCAAATCGCGCACAAATCCCACCGTGTCGCTCAGCAGCACTTCCGTCCCGCGCTCCAGCCGCCAGGCGCGGGTCTTGGTGTCCAGCGTGGCAAACAATTTGTCGTCGGCGTACGTCCCGGCAGCCGTCAGCGTGTTAAACAGCGTGCTCTTGCCGGCATTGGTGTAGCCGACAATGCAAACCGTGAAATGGTCCATGTTCCGCTGCTGAACCAGCCGGGTCTTGCGCTCCTGAATGATGGAGATCTGAGCTTTCAGATCCGAGATTCTCTTGCGCACGATCCGGCGATCGGTCTCGAGCTGCGTCTCGCCCGGCCCGCGCGTGCCGATGCCCATCGATTGCCCGCCGCCGGCGATTCGCTCCAGGTGGCCCCACATCCGCGCCAGCCGCGGATACGTGTACTGCATCTGGGCCAGCTCCACCTGCAGCTTGGCCTCGCGCGTCTGCGCCCGACTGGCGAAGATATCGAGGATCAATTCCGACCGGTCGAGGATCTTGATCCCCTCGCCGCGCTTCTTCTCGGCTTCCTCATTGACCAGCCGCTCGATGCCGCCAATCTGGCCCGGCGAGAGGTCGTTGTCGAAGATGATCACGTCAGCGTTCTCGCGCCGCGCCAGCGCCGCAATCTCCGCGACCTTGCCGCTGCCGATGTAGGTTCCCGAATCCGGGCTGTGCCGCCGCTGCAAGATCTGCCCGACGACCTTCGCCCCGGCGGTCCTGGCCAGTGAGTTCAATTCACCCAGCGGATCGCGCGGGTCCGCGGTCGAGCCCGGCAGGATCACCCCCGCCAACACCGCCCGCTCCTGCCGGACCGACAATTTTGTTCGCTTTAGTTCTGCCAAATGCCCTGCCCTCTTCTAAACAACCCGCCCCGATCATACGATCCCCACCCCAACCCGTGAGCCCCAATGTCCCGGAATGTCCCACAATGTCTCGCTTTCCGCATCTTTTTTAGCAATAATATGATAAAAATGTGGGACATTTGAAGCACTGCAATTTTGTTTGCCCAGCCGCCGCACGCGTTCCGCGCTGCCCGGTGTTCGGTTACTGAGTGCGGCATTAATAAAGCGCGCTGGCGTTGCCGGGGTGGCGACTTCAGTCGCCGCCGTTCGCCGAAACGCGCATTCTTTACGTCGCGGTCAGTACCCCGAATGCGCCGGCGGCACGCTCCGCAGGGGCCAAACTCGCTCTACTTCCCCGCTCCCGCAAACGCCCCCGGCCAGCGCTGGCCGAAGTAGGCGAACATCCCAAAATCGCCGCGCAGGAGGAATGCCTCGGAAAGAACCCGGGGACCGCTCGCTGATGTCCGCCGCGGTGACGATGCTGCGGGGAGCATGCTCGTCCCGTTACGCTGAAGGATAGCAGCGGATCCTACGCCGCTGAATGTAGGACCACATCGACCTCGGCCGACTTCTCGATCTTGTTTCTGAATAGGTGCGTCTGTGTGGGCTTCTGAATGTTCCGGACGTATTTTCGCATGCATTTCTCGGGGAAGACCTCTTTCAGCACCTCAACAGGTCATGTCGAGGGTCAACTTTCGATGATCCGTGCGGACATAGATTGTTGCGTTCTGGTCAAGCAGTGGCTTGGACTTGCTGAAGACCTCGAACAGAAGCTGCTTGTACTTCTGCTGGTCTGTGAACTTGCCCCTGTGCCGCCCAGAAATGGATAGCGCGTTCGGCGGGCCACCCAAGAGCCAGAGGCGCAGCCACTGGTCGTAGTGATAATTTGTGATCCCGCAGTACGGCGGGGACGTGAGAAGCAGGCTCGCTCGGGGAAGTGATAACTGGTCTGCTCGCTCCTCCACATCTCGGAGCCGGATGGTTGAATCGCCGAGGTAAACGAAGCTGTTTTTTGTGACCGGTGTGCCCTTAGCGTACCGCCATTTGATCCTGCTCTCCATAAACTCGACAGGGTCTACATTCGGTGGCCGCAGGTTCCGTTCCTTCCACCATTTCACGGCGTAGCCAGGTGACATCGATTTCGTCTGCCGCATCTGGTTCGATAGCGAGCTCTCCCTCTTCCCGTGCATGTTCACCAGCAAGAGCGCCATCAGCGTGCAATCCACCCGGCAATGCCGCCAGTTCAGGTGTTTCCGGGCCGTGAGAAGAAACTGCCGAACCGGCTGTGAGAAGCACCACGAAAAGAAGAGTGGCAGCCGAGGTCTTGAAGTGCGCCGCTCAGCGAGTCGTGTGATCTCGCCCAGGCGTTCAAGGACGTCTGCCTTCGTGGCAGTATTCAGTTTTGCCTGCGAGTACACCCAGCCGACTGGGTTCAACTCGATACCCATCCCATTCCGGCCATTCATGGCGGCAGAAAAGATCGCCGTTCCCCGGCCGGCGAAAGGATCGAGGATGGTCGCCCCGGACAACGTGTACTTCTTCACAACGTGATTAGAAAACTCGACGGGAAACATTGCGTAGTATGGCCCCACGCCAGCCCAGCGGCTCGCCGCCGTCTCGTACTTTCCGGATGAATCGCCCATGTTCAATCTCGTCGCATGAGAGCTTTGGCGAGTTGTTGCAGCACCTTCTGGCCGAGTTCAAGCGGGATTGCAGCTTCGGCGTGAGCCGCTACGAGCGGCGTGACGGCGTTCGGGTATCGGTTCGACGCGAGCTTGTCGAGCAGGGCACACAATGTTCCGAACTGCGGGTAAAGCGACACGTCATCGGTCTCGAGCGTATCCTGATCGTTCGTGAGAAAAGGAAGGGTGGCCACGATGCGCCCGCCTGTGCTGCTCTTGTAGAAAAACTTCCGGCCGAAATAGGTGTCCACGCCATACCGTTTCTGGGAGTCGGACAAGCTGATGCGGCTTTTGATGTACTGGTCCGTGAGCATCAAATAGGACCTTGGCTCAAAACGGGGAACTCCCGGCTGCTCTGTCTGATCGATTTCATCGAAGTGAGTGACAAAAGTGCCCGTCTTCTCGATCCCGAGGATCAAAAGGTCCGTTCCCGTCTTGCTTCGGTATAGTGCGTTGATCCTCTTTAGTTCTGCACGTATGGCGGCGCTGAGCCACGCGGGAGGTCCGAAGACACCGAGTGGGCCGTCCATTACGAAGGCCAGGCGATCAAGTTGGTCGAGCAACCCCTGTCTTTCCAAACAACGGAGGAGATGAATTAGTAGCACCTTCCCCCAGACCTCCGATACCAATCCGAACGCTTCGCCGTTTGTTCCGTCATGCGAAAATCGCTCATGAATTCTGAGCGCGTCGGTTGAGTAAATGGACCGCCCTAACCCGCATGGACAGTTGGTGTTCCCCGGCGGAATCTTCACGTGCTGGTCGCAACCGAGGTGGTCGTATGGGCAGGTTTGCCCACTTCCCTGCGGCTTATTTTTCAGCAGCGCTTCATACGTGTCGAGCAGCCGTGTCTTATCCTCGGCATCAACTATCTTGTCGTGAAGCACGTCAAAGACGGCCTCACGAAACGCATCCCGAGCAGACGTGTGATTTCGTGTGATCACATTACTGCCGGGCAACGCCGCATCTACGGTGGCGGCTTCCTCGGTTTCACGGAACAGCTTTGGATCGACGGGTCGTTCCTCGTCCAGTTCGTCGATCAGTTTCAGGTTGATCAGGACGCTGGCGACCGTGCAGTACCCGACATGTGCGCCGGGGTAGCCATTTTTGACGGGAACTTCGTTGTAGCTGCCGTCGATCCCGACGACGAAGGCCGGAGGCGGCGTGGCAGCATCCGGTGGCTTGCTGGGGGCCGGGCTGTTCTGATCAGTATTCGGTGCGGCGATCTTGGCCCGCTTCAGCAACTGCTGAACGGCGTCAGCCTCCACGAGACGACGGATCGATCTATATCCGGCATATTCGCCCTCGTATGGCATCAGAATAAGTCCCCATCCACGGGTCTGACGTTCACTGCACCTTTGGCGGCAGCAGCGGCCGCCGGGTCGGTGGGGGCGGGCGTTGCCCCAATCGCGAAACGATCCACTTGCACCGGTACGACGAACGGGTTTGAGAGCGTCTTCACCCGGATGAAGCCCTTGTCCTGCGCACGGAGGATGCTGCCCTCGAAGTCGGCGAAGTCGTAGAACTTCCGAAGCTCTCGGGTTTCGTCTGTGTTGTTCAGATGGCCGATAAACCAGTTTGACGTATTGCGCAGGATGTTCTTCTGAATTGAGCTGACTTCCTGCGTGGCGTACACGAGGCCGAGGTGATACTTGGCGCCTTCCTTGGCGGTCCTGACCCAGATGTCCAGCAAGTCGTCTTCCTTCGATGATGGCAAGACATTGTGGGCTTCTTCGACATAGATCAATATGTCGGGCGGCGTTTCCGCATGCCGGAAATTAGTCTGATTCTTCTCGAACACGCGCCGCATGACCCGATCGGCCGACGCTTTGTTCAAAACAGGGTCGCCGCTCGACTGATCGATAATCACCAATTTACCTGCAACGAGATGAGCGTAGATGTCGTCGGCATAGTCAGTGCCCGTCGTCTCGGTGTGTTGCTCGGCGATCCGGCCGATGAGCCGTGACCCATTGGCAAACCCGAACATAGCGAGGATTTTTCGCAGGTTGTCATCGGCCCACGACCCATCATTCTTCGAGACGTAATTCGGATCGAAGTCCTTGCGGAAGGCTGCATCCTTGTCGCCGATGTACAGGTCTAGGGTCGTGCAGATGCTCACCATCTCACCCCAACTGATTTTCGGCTTCCGCAGCATGATCGCGCACTGCTTGTATGCCGCCTCGTCCTTGCCCTCGCTCGTGGCGAGGCATCGATAAATTCCTTGCTGAAAAGCGCCAGGTAACCGTGCTTGATAGATGGCGTGATGCCTGCGGGAGGCTTCAATCCAGCCTTGAATAGCAACGCACGGTAACAGAGAACACGCCGGTGATGACGGCAAAGATCACCGTTGTCGCTTGAATCTGGCGGCGCAAGACTCACGTCACGGAAGTTCGCCACGTACTTCACGTTGTCATCTGCGATGGTGTTATCGACGATCTCCTTGCCGATGGTCAGGTTCTGATCCACATAGAAGTTCAGAAGCATCAATTGGCGGTCTGGATCGTATGGGTGTTTCGTAATGCCGTAGGTCACCACGTCTGCCTTCAAGTCCTTCTGCTGAGCCGTTGGACCGCACATCCAGACGTTCTTGATCGCAACTGGATTGGTGCCGCCACCTTGGTCCTGTGTGTTCTCGTTGGCGTACTCACCGTTCGGATCAAAGACGACTTGTCCGATGCGGCTGCTCTGCTTCTCGTCCCACCGCAGGCCGAAGATCGACTTCAATATCACCTTCGTCGTGTTGGATTTGCCCGTCCTCGTCATTCCGAACAACGCCGTCTTCATGCCCAGCATATCTGTTGGTGCAATATACACTGGCACGTCGCCGATCTTTTGGAGTGGCCGGTTGGTCGAGGCATATCGCACGTGACCGATCTGTACCTCTGGCATAGGGCCGTCCTGCCGAGTCAGTGGGTCTCGGTAGTTGATGATCTTCGCAAGGACGGCGGCATTGGGCTTGAAGACCTTCAGGCCACGGTTGGGGTAGTAGTTGCTCAGGTCTGACCCGAACGTGAGCCGGTAATCGGGTTTGTCGTCCGTGCCCAGGTTATTCACATAGAACGTGCCGAGCACTCGGCACTTCACACCCGCATAGCCGAGCAACTGGGCCGTCTGTGGGTCCATACGTCTTTGTGGTCCCAGAATCGCTCGTCGCCAGAAACACGCTTGGCGGTCTCAACCCGTACCCGCAATGCCTCGGCACCATCGGGAAGATCACATTTGTCGAGCACGCGGAGCAGGACGACGGACGAATCCTCTTCACGCACGTCTGTTTGACGACTGGGTTGAACCCTCGTGGCGATAAGGAAAGAAAGAGCGGGGATACCGCCGACTTGCTTGCGGTGAAAGTCGTGAATCTGGACGAGAGCTTCCTCGTACCCAAGGGAATAGACCTCGCCGACATAGGATTCCTGCTTCACGATGTCGGTGAGCAGGTCGGAAGCCGCGGCCAAAACTGGTTCCAGCGGCTTAGCGGCGGCTTCTTTTCCCAGAGCAGAGATGACGCTAGACATTCAAAATCCTTCCCGCCCACTGAAGTGGCGTGCGGCGGCACTCCGCGATTTTTCGGTTGTTTGTGACTTCTCCGCAAGGGTGCGGTGCTGCCTTGCGCTATCGATACGCGGAACCTTCCCCAGTAATGCGATCGGCGTGGCGCGGAGCCCGGCCCGGATCGAGGCATTTGAAATCACAGCCCGTGATTTCAAGTCGGACCCTTCTTCCCGCTTACGATGATGAGTCGGTGCCGGTCCTTGGCGGCCTTGCGCTGGACGCGGCGCAAGTCGGCCGCTTGTCGTGCGGAGGGCTTTTGCGCGGGGGGATCGAATTTCGGATCGTCGAACTCCCGCGTGGCGGCGGCCAGTTCCGCGGTCGTCAACTCGGACCATCGCTTTGGCTTGGTCTTCATCGTCGTCTGCTGCCTGACGTGCTGGTTCGAGTCGGCATTTTCTCCCGCCCTCAGGACCCATCGATCATTCTGGCGAGGCCGAATCATATGAAAACGGCCTGGATGCTTCCACAATTGTGCCATTGCAAAATCGGCAGCCAAATGCGACCGCTCGCGGCCGCGGCGTTGCTCCGATCGCGGCGGCGGTACAATATTCATCGATGGCACAAGACGACGATTTCGGCCTTCTCTCCTACCTCGACGAGCTCATGGAGGATCTCCATGACAATGTGCCCAAGGCGCTGAAAGAGTTTGATGAGGACGGGATCCACGATGCCCGCGTGGCCACCCGCCGGCTGAAGGCGGTGATGGGGTTGCTGAAGGAAGTGCTGACCGACGAGCATCGCAAGGCATTTGAGAAGGTGCTCAAAAAGCTTCGCTGCCGGCTTGGGCCGTTGCGCGATCTGGACGTGATGATCGGGCATCTGGGCAAACTCGAATCCCACGCCACTCACGGGCCGGCGGCTATTTGGCTTAAGGCGCAGCTGGAAAGCCAAAGGGAATGCGAGCACGCTGAGGCGAAGGACACGCTCAGCAGTGCCGACACGCTGGCCAAGCTCGGCGCGTGGTGGCACGTCCGTGAGGAAGTCGAGGAGGCAAAGGAAGCGGTGAATTCGCTGCTGGCGCAGTCGCTGCATTTGCAACTCGACGCGTTTGCCGAGCGGGCGCAAGGAGTGGGCAGCCAAATCAGCGGTTCTAATGGGCAGCGTTCCCATCAGGATCCACACGAGCTCCGCATTGCCGGCAAGCTGCTGCGCTACACCCTGGAATCGGCCCAGGCGCAGGGGCATGCACTGCGGCCCGTGGTCCTCCGCCAGTTCAAGAAGATGCAGGAATCGCTGGGGAACTGGCACGATGACGTGGTGCTGGTCGAGTGCGCGATGCGAACGTCGCTGGACTGCACGCTGGCTTATCACGATCTGCCGATGCAGGAACGCATTTTGAACTTGAGCCGGTTTTTTCTGCGCCGCGCCGCCAGGGAACTGTCGAACTTCACCAAGCTCTGGCAGAAGCGGGGCGAGGAAGTGTCGCGAACCATTCGCGAGCGGTTCCCGTTGACCACGGCAGTCACCGAATCGAAAACGGGTCCCGATCCCGCCGGCTCAGATGGCACGCCAGCCCCGGCACCAGTGCCTCCAGACGTTGCTTCAAACGCTTGAGCGCCGCCCGCTCGCTGTTGGAATGCAGCGTGCAGACCACGGTGACGCCGGCCCGGGCCGCCTTGATCGCGTCGTGATGGCGCATCTCGCCGGTGAGATAGAGCTGCGCTTTCTGCGAAATTGCATCGTCCAGCAGTTCCCCGCACGCCCCGGCACAGACCGCAATGCGATCGACCGCGCCTTCCGTCGGCCCGGCCACCAGCAGGTAGTCGATCTCCAATCCTCGCTTGATCCGCGCCAATAGCTCGCCCCGTTCGACCGGCGAATCGAATTCACCCAATCGTCCAATGCCAATTCCTTCCGGCGCGGCGGCAAGCTGATTCAGATCAAACGCCGGCTCCTCATATGGATGAGACTTGCGCAGGGCCTCGACGATCGCCGTTACTTTGCCGATCGGCACGACCGTCTCGATTCGCACCTCGGCCGTCTGCTCAAGCTGCCCACTCTTGCCAACGGAGGGATGGGTTCCTTCCTCGCCGAAAAACGTGCCTGTCCCGTTATTGCGAAAGCTGCATGAGGAGTATTTGCCGACTCGGCCGGCGCCGGCGTCGAACAACGCCGTGCTTACCTTTTCAAGAGAATCCGCCGGGACGAACGTCACGAGCTTGTATTGCGTCGCCTTGGCTTCCGACAGCTTCAAGGGTGATCTGCGCTGCACGCCCAGCACATCGCACAGTAAATCGTTGGTTCCTCCTTCGGCCACATCCCACGCCGTGTGAGGCGAGTAAATCGCCACGCCTCGGCGGATCGCATCGAACACCAGGTGCCCCGCGGTCAATCGCTTGATTGCGCTGAAGATTGGCGGGTGATAGGCGATGACCAAGTCGCAGCCGAGCGATTCCCGCTCGGCGGCAACGTCATCGGTGTAATCGATCGTCAGCAATCCCCCGGAGACCTCCTGCCGTGGATCGCCGGCAAGCAGCCCGACGTTGTCCCACGACTCGGCATTGCGAGTCGGGGCGATCTGCTCCAGAGCATCCAATACGCCTTGCAGTTTCATGAAATGTCAGTGCCGCTGGCCGGTCTGCGATTGTTGCCCGCCGCCTCGTGATTCGCCCGCGTCGCTTCTGCCGGAAGAAGATTCGCGCGGCGCCTCGCGTTCGACCCGCGACGGGACATTCTCTTGCGTCCTCTGCTGGCCCTGCACGCGGGCGCGGTAATCCCGATTCAATTCAGCCGGCGGCCCTTCCCGCGCCGGCTCACCATTGGCCGGACGTTCCCTCCCCGGTTGTTCGCGGGACGGCTCGACGGCCCTGGCGCTTTCTCGCGGAACCCACCGATTGCTCTGTCGCTCCTCCCATCCATCGATCGTCTTGCGGTACACCTCGCCATTGGGCCCGGCAAAGACATTGTTGCGCTCCTGTGGCTCGGCCCGGCGGGGCTCGATCGTTCGCGCTTCGCCGCCGCGCGGCTCGACGCGAACGCCTTCGCGGTCACCCGCCCGTCCGATCTCGGCACGGGCGGGGATGTCTCGGCGAACGTCATGCCGCCGCTCATACACATTGAATCCAGAGTCGCGGATTTCCTCGCGATCGCGTCCACCGCGGATCTCAAGAGGCCGATATCCGCCATGCCCGAAATATCCGCCGGCCGAAACCAGCGCGCGGCTTCCAAACCACGCTTCGCTGCCGCCGCGGTCCCGGCCCACTTCAAATCCCCAATGGTTCGAGTACGCGTCATAGCGGGCCGAGAACCCGTACGTCCACGGCCGGGGGAAATATTCGCGCCCAACCCAAGGGGCGTAGTGGAACCCGGTGCCATAGACCACGACGTGATCGAAGGGGTAGCAGCCGGTGTATCCCGGCGTGTAGCCGACGTAAACGACGTCGGCCGTGGAATCATAAACGTGGCAAAATCGCACGGCATAGTCCGGGCAGCTCGGCGGGATCGAATAGATCTCGGGGGGAACTTGTGTACAAAGATCCCACGGCCCGGCTGCCGAAGACGCCAGATACCAGACCGCCTGATGGCAGCAGTAATATCGCCCGCCAACCAGCAGCACCGAATTGGGCGTGTTTGCACAGTACTGCACGGGAGAATTTTCGATCGGTTGAAAGTTGGGATCGCCATCGTATTGCACCGGCGGCGGCTCGAAGTTGTGGCGGTCGATCGCGGCCGTTTGTGGAATGTACGTATCGGCCACAGCGTCTTTGGCCTGCTGAGTGCCCGCGACGCTAGCCAGGACATTGGCCTTTTCCGAGTTGGGCGGGATCCGGGAAAAATCGGGCGGGAGCTTGTCCGGGGGAACGTACGTCCACGGCCCGTTGTGATTCGGCGCCGAGTACCAGCGGCCGCTGAGCAGCACGAAGATCTGTTGCGTATCGATCTGCAGGAACACGTCGGCAGGCGTGTTGGTCACGTAAAGCAGTTCAGTATTGGGGATCGTCCCCATCTCTTCGGCGCCATCAGTCCAGATCAGCTCTGCCGGCTCAGTCGCGGTGATGACCTCGACCACCGATGCCGGTGCGCCCTCGATGGCGGCCTGCGGATCCTGATAGCCGCTGCTCGTCGCCAGCGCGCTCACCTCTTGGGGGATCTGCCTTGCGGGCAGGAATGGGCCGAGCGGGTTTTGGGCCGAGTACCAGAGCGATGCGCCCTTGAGAAAATAGGTCTTCGTCGTCGGGTCGAGCACCACGAAGAACGGCGTGTTCATCGCGCGACTCAAGGGCGAATTCTGCACCTGCATCAGCCGCGGCTGTCCGTCATACGCCACCAACACCGCGGGATGCGCAACGAAGATGATCTTGGGCGGCGCGGTGGAAATGTCGCTGGCGGCGGCCTTCTGCTGTTCGATCGCCTGCAACATCGCCGAGACCTGGTCCAAAGACAGGACGACCGCGCGTTGCCCGGCGTTGTTGTTGCGCATGGCGGTCGTCAGCGCTTCAGCCGTCACCCCGCCGGGGCCGGGGAATCGCACCTTCGTCACGGTCACATCTAAAATCCGCACCGTGCGGGCGACGCGATCAGTGGAAACGCGGCTTTCCATCCACATCGCGCCAAAGACCGGATCCTGCTGTCCCGGCGCCACCACTGATAATGCCGCACGGGCTTTGATCTGGTTCCCGTCGAAGCTGCGCAACTGCGGCTGATAGATCGTGATCAGCCCATCGGGCGTCTCCAGCCGCAACGGCCACCTCGAAGACGGCGCTCCCGCATCCGGCGGCGAGGCCGGCGCGGAAGTCGGCAATGGAGCGGGCGGCGGCGTCAGCACCTGGCCGATTCCGCTCGACGTGCCAAAAGCCGTCAACAGCACGGCAGCCATGCACCCACTCATTCTCCGAGACAATCCGTTCATATCGCGCTCCGTTTCCGTCAGGCTCGAATCGATTCGTGCGGCATTATACGAGCGGCCCCAACGTCCCATAACCACCGCGACGATATTTAGACAACGGCTTGGGTGCGTAGTTAGCCGATTGCGAGGAAAGGCATTTGAAAGGAGTCGAGATGTCTTCTATCTCGGGCATCGGCCCAAACGCACAAAGCTTGTATCAGTTCGTCCAATCCCTCTCGGGCGCGGGACAGTCCCAATCCACGGGTGCGACGACCGCAACCGCAGCCTCACCCGCAACCCCAACCACGACCGCTCAGACCATCGCGCAGGCGGCGCAGAGCATCGGCCAGGCGCTGCAAGGCGGCCATCACCATCATCACGGCGGGGCGCTCAAGCAAATCCAGGATAGCGTCACCAACGCGCTGCAAAACGCCCAATCCAGCGGCTCAACTGCCAATCCCAACAAAATCGTCGAAGACGCGATCTCGCAGGTGCTCGGCAACAACAATGCCGCCGTCCCCTCGTCAACCGGAGACACCGACGGTTCCACCGGCACGACATCCGGCAGTTCCGCCGCGTCGAACACGCAGTCCTTTTTCCAAACCCTCCAATCGTTCGGCGTCAGCCCGCAACAGTTCCAACAGGACCTGCTCTCGGCCGTCAAAGATGCGCAGAACGGGAACGTCAATACCTCGACCGCTTTCCAAAATTTCCCGGTCGGATCGACGCTGGACACCGTTGGGTAAAGCCGACGACGAAGCATAGGGCAGACATGCTCTGTCTGTACGCTTTCTCGTGGCACGGGCGTCCCGCCCGTGCGAGCATTGTCGAACAACAACTCGCGCGATTCCCAGACGTTTATTCGTCCTGAATTTCCTGCACGGCCGAGACGGCCGTGCCACGGGCGAGCATTGAGACATAGCAGGACAGAGGTGAATTGTTCGGACAAACCAGCGATTAGAGACCGCTGCGCGGGTTACTTTGAAACAACCCGCCGCACGGCACTGATCACATCCTGCACATCCGCATCACTCAGCTTGGGCGACAGCGGCAGGCTCACCGTCTGGCGGCCGATCCGCGTCGCGTGGGGGAATTTCTCGGGGCGCCAGCCAAAGGTTTGTTGATAGAACGTGTGCTCGGGCAGGCTGCGGTAGTGAACGCCGATGCCGATGTTCTGGGCCGTCATCGCATCGAGGAATTGGTCGCGGGAAAGGCGCGCTCGTTTTTCGTCAATCAAAATCGTGTAGAGGTGATACGCGTGACGCGTGTCCGGCTCCGGGTCGGCCGGAAGCGTGATGGGAAGGCCGGCAAAGGCCTCGTTGTAAGTTCGCCAGATCTCGCGGCGGCGGAGCCAGTAGGGCTCGATCCGCTTGAGCTGGTGGATGCCGATGGCGGCCTGAAGATCCATCATGTTGTACTTGAAGCCGGCGTCCACCACCTCGTAATGCTTGTAGCCTGCATCGCTGAATCGCTTCCAGGCGTCCTTGGTCATGCCATGAAGGGCCAGCACTTTGATCCGCGCGGCGGCCGATTCCTCGCGCGCCAGAACCATCCCGCCTTCGCCCGTGACGATGTTCTTGGTGACGTAGAAGCTGAAGCACCCATAGTCTCCGAAGGTGCCAGCGGGGCGGCCGTGGTATTCGGTCTCGATCGCGTGGGCGCAGTCCTCGATCAGCTTCAGGTCGTGTCGCCGTGCGATGTTTAGCAGCGCATCCATCTCGCACGGCCGGCCCGCAAAGTGGACGGGCAGGATCGCCCTCGTTCGCGGCGTAAGCTTTTTCTCGACCTCCCGCGGGTCGATGTTCATCGTTCGCGGATCCACGTCCGCCAGCACCGGCATCGCGCCGGCGTGGATGATCGCATTGGCGGTGGCGCAGAACGTCAGCGGCGTGGTGATCACCTCATCGCCCGATCCCAAGCCCGCGGCCAATAAGCTCAGGTGCAGTGCCGCGGTGCAGGAATTCACCGCCACTGCATAGGCGACCCCGCGATAGCGGGCAAAATCCGTCTCGAATTGCGCGACTTTCGGCCCAGTTCCCAGCCACCCGCTGCGCAGGCTGGCGACGACTTCGCCGATCTCGGCCTCCTCGATGGGCGGAGCGCCGAAGACCAGGAAACGCTCTTTGGGGCGGACGGGATCGCGCTGCATTACGTTCTCGCCGGGACGTGTTGAAAGACGTAATAATTCTTGCCCGCCAGCGTAGGGCATGTTTGCACGAGGCGAAAGTCCGGCCGGCTTCGGATCGCTGACAGCGAGCGATCGAGCATCGCCGAGTAGGGCGTGTTCGGGTCGTCCTCGGGATTGCCCGGGTCGCCGGCGACCACGAACCGGCAGCGATCGAGCCAGCCGTTGATTGCGCCAAAATCTTTGTTGGCAAAATCACTGACAAAATCCAGCTTCGTCAGGTCATCCTTATCGGCCAGATATCCCAGCGCGTCAGCGTTGGCGAATACCCCCGTCACCGCGACCAGCACGATGCCGTCACCTTGCGGGTCGTGCGACCGGATCGCACTGTATAGATCATTCACATAACGATTTCGCATGACGACATTGGCGTCGGTCTTGTCGCCCCAATACATCGGCCATTTCGCGAACCAGGCGCCGATCACAACCATGCAGATCAGCGCGCCGATCCCCGCGCTGCGTACCGGCCCGGGGACAAAAGCAGAGAGCAGCGCGCGGAAGACCAGGAGGGTCGCGGAGATGAGAATGAAGTCGAACACCACGCCCAGGAACGCGTCCTTGATCGGGTTGAGCGTCGGCCCGACGTACGCCACCACGCCCACGAACGCGTAGCACGCGACGCGGAGCGTTCCCTTCTTCCCGCACCGGGTGATCGCCGCAAACGCACCGACGAGCAGCACCGCCGACATCAGCATCAGGTGCCGGCCCAGCATCTGGCCACCGCCGAAATGTCCCGTGGCATAGAAGAGCAATTGCTCGGCAAGCCCGGCATGGACCTTCCAGATATCACTATTCCCGCCGAGCGCGTTCACCGTGATGTAGAAGTAGATCTCGTGGCGGTTGTAGAGATACCAGGGCAATGGGATCAATAGCACCGGCAGCAGCAGGCGCGCCCATGCCTTGATGAATGCACTGGCCCGCGCCTCGCTTCCCAGCAGCAATCGGTCTCGAATGCTGGCGGCCAGAAGTGCCGCGCCCACCAGGCCGAGCGTGATCGGGAAGATCGAGGTCTTGGAAAGCAGCGCCACCGCCGCGATCAGGCCGGCGGTCTCGAGATAACCGCGCGGCGCACTAACGAGCGGCTTTTCAAGAAGCATCACGATGACAACAGTTGTGACGAGGCCGACGAAGATATCGGGTCGAAACTCGTAGACGGCCTGGGCCGAGATGGGAACCGAGAGCACGAACAAAAACGCCAGCAGCTTCTGCCACGGCCGCATCCCGCGCGTCAGCCAGTCGGTAAACGCCAGCAGCGTGAAGATGATGATCCCGTTGGCGGCATACGGCGCCCAGTCATGGACGCCAAAGATCGCAAATCCGGCAAATGCCGTCAGCGTGCCGAAAGGCGAGTGCGGCGGATGCTGGCTCGCGCGCGCGGCCAGGCCGCCGATCCCCCCGCGATAAAATCCGTCCAGCTTTGCCAGGCCGTCGCGCAGATAGGAGACGTCATCGTAGTGAGCCGGGACGATTAACTTCCCGCGATTCAGTGAATACTGCAACACCAGCAGCGTGAAGGGGATCGTGAGCGCCGTCCACGCCAGCACGTGAGCCACGGCCGTCCCTGTCGACGAACGAAGCGCATGCACGTCCGCGACGCCCCGAGTTTTCGGTTCCGTCAATTCCGTCACTTATCGACTCCCGCCAAGCATCCGCCTCTCTCCTCGACACCGCGCGCGAGTCTACAGAGGAAGCGGGCAAGCCGCCATTTCTCGCCGTTCAACTCCCCGGACGCCCCCAAACTCACGGCGCACTCGATCCGGGGCGGCGCGGCGGCGAGCGTCATGCACAAGTGAAGTTCTTCGAGCCGCTCTGCCTACGGCGTGAGGCGCCGGCCACGCCAGCATGCGCATGGGCTGGGGCGGGACCATCGACCAACTCGCGGTATATCTGGTAGTCAGTATGCTCGTTGGCACGGGCGTCTTAAATGGGAAGGCGGTCAGGCGTGCTGTGTCTCGACGCATGCCTGTGGCACGGCCGTCTCGGCCGTGCGAGAGGCGCACCACCGCGGAATATTCAAAAATCGTGCGGTTTCTTACTTGGACAATGTTCCGCACGGGCGGGACGCCCGTGCCACGTGCGAGCGGCGAGACAGAACAGGCAAGACTCGTTTCCGCGGATAATTCATGCAACCTCATGCGATATCTTCCACGTCGAGAGCCCTGCTCTGGACCGGCCGCATCGTCACCGCTTGGGCGGCGTCGGCGCGATGGTATGGGGAGGGTTGTTCCTGCGTGGTGGCCGGGTGCGGGCGTTGATTCCTTCGCGAAGTTAGAATCGGATCCCGACGACCGCGCGCCGGAGGATTGGAAATGGACCGTCTGAACTCCGGCGCACCGGCGAGCGAGGCGGTGGAGGCGGTCTATCGATCTGAATCGCGCCGCGTCTTTGCCACGCTCATCCGCCTGCTGGGCGATTTCGATCTGGCTGAGGAGGCGCTGCACGATGCCTTTATGTCGGCCATGGAGCAATGGCCGCGGGAGGGCGTGCCGGCCAATCCCCGGGCGTGGCTTGTGTCGGCTGGCCGCTTCAAGGGGATCGACGCCATGCGGCGTCGGGCACGGCACGATGCGTCGTTGTCGGAACTGGCCGAGCGACTGAACGCCCAATCGAATAACGACCCTGCCGAACGTGACCATGAGGGGATCGAAGACGATCGCCTGCGGCTGATCTTCACCTGCTGCCACCCGGCGCTTCCGCCTGAGGCGCGGCTCGCCCTGACGTTGCGCGAGGTGTGCGACCATCTGATCTCCGTCTGTGTCTTGTCTTCTCTGCGACTTTGCGCCTCTGCGTGAATCATCCGGGTTAAGGGGCGCAGCAGCGCCGACAGATCCGGGGCGGCGCGGCGGGATTGCATTTTCTAATATCGAGTCCACTGGCGCCGCTCTGCCCGCGGCGTGGGGGGGGTGGTCTGCTTCGATCATCGGTCAAGATCGGGCTGGCGCGTTTTCCCGGCTGCGGGACGCTTGTGGAAGAGGAGCCAGAGCCATTGCGGCAGTCTGCCGGTGAAAGTGTAGCAGGCGGCCAGCAGAAGACACAAAAGCGTGATCCCGGCGGCAACCGCCCGGCAGACCGGCGGGACGGGGAACGCGCATGCGACCGAGCAGAGAATCAGGAAGCCGCCGAAAAGGGATGGGCCGGGCAAGGACCCCAGGTGGGCGTCCGCCGGCACCGCGAACATCGCCACGCCAATGGCGAACGTCACGATTCCTGCCAGCCATCGCATCGCAGGTCTCATGGGCGCGTCTTATCGCGAATCGCGTTGACCCGCAGCTTGAGACCCATGCTCGGGGGCTCGCTCCTGTACTGCGAAGATTTGAATTGCCGGCTCGCGACGCTCCAAACCGCCCACAAGGTCACGATTGAAATTTTCGTCTGCCAGAAAGGAGATCACGGGATTTACTTCGATGCCGCAAGCAAGTATTGCCAGATGGCTTCGAATTGCTTCTGCCCCTCGTTGTCGAAGGCGGAGAGGCCGGTCTTTCCCTCGTCGTCCTGGAACTTGGGCATCTTCGTGGTCGGCTCGATGCGCTGCGGATCGCGCACCCAGCGCGCGTAATAGTCGTGCCGGAGGCGCTCGGCGATATAGATCAGGTTGATCGACGGCGCCTCGAAGGGGGCGAAAGGCGGTTGTTCGGCAGCCGCATGGCATTGCACGCAACTGAAGCCCTGGTTCGGGGTCTTGCCGCAAAGCTGCCGGCCGATCTCGACGCGCTTCGCGTCCGGGGCAGGTTCAGATGGCAATCGCGGCGCGCACCCATGTTCCTCCGCGAGGCCGGCTGCAACCAATTCCGCGCGGGCGGGGAAGGACGGCATGCGCGCGCGCAGATAATAGCGGGGTTTGTAGTCGATCCGCCCGCCGATGAACTGCGCCATCCACTGCGGTCGCAGTTTCTCACCGGCCCAGGTCAGCATCGGCGGCCGCTGATCGGCCGCCAGAAGATCGTGCTCGCCTGCCGGGGGATTTGGATAGGCTTGATGAAGGGCCTGCGCTTCGGCGTCCAGCCCTTGGGCCAATTGCGACTCGTTCCCATCGCGCGCATGACACGCGGCGCAACGCATTGCCTCGAATTGGCGCTCGGCAAATTCCGGCGCAGATTCGTTTCCCAACGACACGCTATCCGTTTCAAGGAACGCGATCAGCGCCGCACGCTGCGCATCTGAAAGCGAAAATGCCGGGGCATTTCCGCGCGAAGCCGGATCGATGGAAAGGCACCCTCGGGCCAGCTTATCTTTCGTCAGGGTTGCAAGCGCAGGGAAAGTTGCCGTGCTCTTCTCCTGCCCCAACGGATGACAATTCACGCAGCCGATGGACACGAGCCACCGCTGACCCTTCGCGGGATCGCCGGCGGCTTGCGGCAAGCTCTTTCCCCCGGCAGTCAGGTAAGCAGCCAGATCCCTGGCTTCCTCCTGCGAGAGATGAAAGTTGGGCATCGGGTTCCACGTGTAGTGGGCCTCGGGCTTCAGCAGATATGCCCGCAGCGCCTCGGGCTTGAATTTCGCGGCAACGTAGTCGAGCGTTACCCGCGCGGGATCGGCCTTGCCGCCGGGCGCGGTATGGCACGCGACGCAATCGAGATTCGCGAAAATCCTGCCGCCGTCGGCGGCCTTCCCGCCGACCTCCGCTGGCGCGCTCTCCTTCCCGAGCGAAGCGAGATACGCCGCGATATCGTTCGCCTTGGGGTCAGGCGCATCCCCATGAAAAAGTCGCGGCATATGTGCATCAGGCCGCAGGGCGCTGGGGCGATTGATCCACGCCGCCAGCCACGGCTGATTGAAGCGAGCGCCCGCATCGGTCAGCGACGGCGCATCGATTGCCAGCTCGGCCATCGCGTGCTTGCTCGAAGCGTCAGCCGCTTCGGGCATCCCGTGGCACTTGGCGCAGCGAAACTGCGCGAGCAGCGCCCGTCCCTCGCGCAGTTGCAGGCTCCTGGCCGTCGCGGGGTCCACAACTGAGTGTGTTAACACCGAAGGTGGGACCGGTTCCGGCTGCCAGGTCTTGCTCGACCAGAACAGCCGGAAGTTCGCATCGCCGGTGTCAGGGCTTTCATATACTGCCACGATGTGGGTCTTCCCCTTGCCGAGGCGAACTTCATCGCTCAATGTCTTGGACAGATCATCCCCAGCCGCTTCCAGCACCTGTTTTCCATCCACGGCGAGGGTGAGCTTCCCCCTGCCCTCCGCTGAGAAGCGCACGTACGTTCGCAGGCGCAGGTTGATGTCGCCCTCAAAGGTTGCCTTAAAGGGCCCGGCGGAAGTGAATGCCGAGGGGGCTTCGCCACTGGGGACAAAGAGGGCGATCAGCCGTGCTGTTCGTGTGTCCGGAACATCGCGTTTCGCGCCCGACGGACGACTCTCGAAGGTTAGCAAGAGCCCCTGCCGGTCTTCCGCGGCAACAGCGGCCTGGGCAGCGGCCCGCGTCGGAAAAATGAGAGCGGCGCTGAAAGTCAGGATCAGGTAGAGCCACACCTTCATCACCATCAAAGTGCGCATGCCAAGATTTTTATCACAGGCGGCTTGATCGCCACAGTGTGCAGACACCCCCAGATTCCGACGCATTGAAATCTGCGCAATCTGCGAAATCTGTGGATCATCTTCTCTCCATCGGGGAAAACGCGGAAAGAAAAAAAGACGCCCCGCCATGAGGTGCGGAGCGTCGTCTGCGCGAGTCATCCTCGCAGATCGCTAATCTTTTAGCGGCTCAATCCAGATATTCCGGAACTTCACATGATGATGATGCCACTGCAGGCGGATGGGGCCGGGCGTGTCTTGCTCCTTGGCGCCGCCTCCGGTGGGGCCGGGGATTTCGGTGTTGTCCTGGACCAGTTCGCCGTTCCAGTAGACGGTGATGAACGCGTTTTTGACCTTCTTCTCGCCGTCGAACCGGGCGGCGTGGAAGGTGATGTCATACGTCTGCCACTCGCCCGGGGGCTTGGCCATGTTCTTCAGCGGCGCCTTCACGCCATAAACCGCGCCGCACGCGCCGTTGGCGTACGTGTCGTTGTTATAGCTGTCGAGCACCTGCAACTCATAGCGGCCCTGCTGATACACGCCGCTGTTGCCCCGATCCTGCCCCTTGAATTCCGGCCCGAGCACCGGCTCATTGAACTCGAGGTGAAGGTGATAATCCTTGAACTTCTGCTTGGTCTGGATGTCGTTGGCGTTGTCCACCAGCACGCCGTCCTCGACCTCCCACATGGTCTTCCCGACCGGCTCCCACTTCGCCGCGTCTTTTCCGTCAAACAGGACGACTGCATCGGCCGGTCGCTCCGTTCCGGGCTTGAGGATTTCATCTGCCGCAAAGGCGAATCCGCCCAGCGCCAGAGCCAGCGCCCCGGCCATCGCTCCGCGAATAACCCCGCGGCGGGTGGTGGTTCCCATTGTCATTGAGAGTTCTCCAAGAATTGGATCGCGTCGCATGAGCCAATGCGGCACCTGCCGATCATACCGTTGTGCGAGGGGACATGTTGAAACGGGTGATTGTTCGGCGAGCGCGAGCGATGCCAAACTCCCCATGGTCGAAACTACGATTATACGGAGCTGGCAATGACGTCGCGTGTCATCGAACCTGAATCGCCGCCATTACGGATCGATCAATTGGACGCGATCAGGGTGGGCGATTCACAGGCGCTGCTCGAACTCGTGGTTCGCGCCTTCGAGGACGCGGAGACCGCCGAGGGCATCGCCCAGCGATATCCATCCGCCGGCCTCCCGGCGGTATACGCCGCGATTACGTATTTCCTAAACCACGTTGACCAAGTGCAGGAATATCTGGCCGATCGCGAACGGCAGGCGGGTGAAATTCGATCTCGCATCGAGACCCGCCAGGGCGACCAAGCTGGAATCCGCGCACGATTGCTCTGCCGCCGCTCGCAATAGGTCAAATGTCGCGTTACCTCACCGACGAGAATTTCAGCAGCGACATCACTCGCGGGCTGCGTCGCTTCCGGTTTGTCTCGACGAGTTAAACAACCAGGCCATATTTTCGAGTAACATGAGACGTATGACCCGCAGGCCAGGCCATGGACAACTGGAATTCTTTACCCCGGCCAAGGGTGCTGCGCGTGAACACTGCGAGTATCAACCGCTCCCTTCGGTGTGGGAGGGCACGGATGCCGCGTTACTGGAGCGTATGCTTGACTTTTATCCGCACGGAACTCCGTCGAAGATTTTGGATGCAACAGTGAACAAAGGCCGGTTTTGGCGGGGCAGCACTCGACCGGTGATCGGGTTGGACATTGATCCCGCACACAAACCCGATTTTGTGGGCGACAACTGCGATATGCCGTTCGAGAACCAGTGCTTTGACGTGGTGGTTTACGACCCTCCGCATGTCCCCAATCAGGGCAAGGACAAGTCGAAGGATTTCAACGCTCGGTTTGGGCTGGTACTTAAGTCTTCTCTTGATCAAGGATACAATTTTTCTCACCTGTACCCGCCCTTTGTCAAAGAGGCATATCGCGTTCTTAAACCTGAGGGGGTGATGTTCTGCAAGATCGCAGATTATGTTCATGGACATCGATTTCAATGGGCACATATTACGCTGATCGAGGCTGCCCTTGCGGTTGGATTCACGGCCTGCGATTGCATCGTGAAGTTGCGTAAGGGTCCGATTATTGACCCAAAATGGAAGAACGCACACCACGCGCGACGACAGCACTGCTACTGGATCATCTTTCGCAAGTCGAAGAAGTGCGAATAATCATGGAACAGGCTGATCCCATTCGAGCAGCAGGTTGCACCGTCCGATAGTGAGGCCGCGAATCTGACATTTCCCGTCGGCTCCGTCGAAATGAATGTGAAATAACTTATCTGCGCCGTCGAATACATCGACACCGAGGCTCTGCCGTCCCTTACGCCTGCCCACGGGAACCACTGTCAAGTCAGCGATCGAACGCAGAACGCTCAGTGGTATATCTACCAATTGATAATCGATCGCCATCTTGCCCCAGATTGCTCGGAGCATCAGGACGTGATCGTAACGGTCCAAGTGCTTGAGCGCGTGAGCAATCAATGAAGGCGAATCCCAAGCGCCGGTCTCAGTCGTGCAAAGCTTTGTGATTGAGATTGCATCTTTCCGAGTGATCTTCCCTGTTTCTGTCTTGAGCGATAGGCGCAGCGTTCCGACTTTTAGATCGTGCATCGGGCTGTTCGGCGTTGTCAGGATCACCTCATGCGCTTGCCAGCCGGATCGCTTGAACGCTTGCTCCGCGAGGGATTCAAAGAAAATGCCTTGCGGTGGGACTACCGGATAGATGGAGTGATGCGTTTGGATCAGGCCCTTGAGCGTCGTCAGAAACTGCGCGCTGAAAATATCTGTTGGCTTCGGAAGACTGCTCCCCAGCGCGTTCACTTCGCGCTCCTTCCGAACTCGAACAGATCTTTGACTTCAACTTTTAGGGCTTTGGCAATGCGCGCCAGACCAGCTACCGAGGGCGAGTTTACGCCGCGTTCGACGAGACTGATAAATTCCGTCGAATAGCTTGACCTCGCCGCCAATTGCTCTTGGGAGAGCCCCTGGGCATTCCGAAGAGTGGCGATACGCTTGCCAAGCAGCTTAGGGAGCACGAAGTCAGGCTACTGGCGGGGGGATTTCAAGACCACGAAGCCTGACTACGGGTAAGCCGATCCCAACAACACGCTGGTCGGGCACCAGCAGCGTCGGCATGAATGGCGACCTTGCCACGATTTTTGTTAACTCCCTTCGTCGGCCATCATCTCCATCTCCACCTCCATCGCCATGACGTCCGGCCGCACGGCGGCTTCCGGAGGATCGGAATCGGCAGAGTCTTCCTTGAACAGCGCTTGCTGCGCCTGCTTTTTCTTCCTTCGCGTTCCGGCTCCGCTGAACTGGACGCAGTCGCCGCCGAGGAGGTGGGAGAGTTCGCCCTTCAAATCGTGCGAGGGTTTGATGAAGCGGTCGCGGTCGAGCTTCATCACCACGCGTTGGGTCGGGCTGGTGGCGATCTGAAGGTATACCTCGGTATTCCCCTTGTGCCGGCGGAGCAGGGGGTCCAGCTCGGCGGTCAGGGCCGGGAGATGGCGCAGCGGATCCAGCTTGAGGCCCAGCGACGTGGTCAGCTTCGGGATCGCTTCTTCGATCGGGATCAGGTCATTGACCATCAGGCTCGGCGTCTCCCGCCGGCGATCGATCTTGCCGCGGAGGAAGACGATTCGCTCGAGCGACACCGATTCGGGGTATCGCTTGGTGATGTCGGCCAGGGTCTCGGCAAACAGGACCCCGTCGATCTGGCCCTCGAGGTCTTCGAGGGTGATCATCGCCATGCTCATGCCGGCCGAGCGGCCGTTCTTGGTGACGCTCTTTTTGACGCGGCTGATCATCCCGCCAATGGTCACCTCGACGCCTTCGCCGCAGGCGGATGCCTCTTTCGTCGAGACGGTGGAAAAGTTTTCCAGCGCGTGCTGGTGCTCGGTCAGTGGGTGGCTGGTGATGTAGAAGCCGAGCAGTTCCTTCTCAAACTTCAGCAACTCGGCATCAGGCAGTTCATCAACGTCCGGCAGCGCGTCAGCGATCACGCGCGTCGCGCCCGCCCCATTGGAAGCGGCGGCAAACATGTTCATCTGCCCCATCCGCTTGTCCAACTGCGATTGCTGGCCCATCTCCACCGCGCGATCCAGGATTTGCAGAAGCTGCGAGCGTTTCGCGCCCAGTGATGCGAAGGCGCCGCATTTCACCATCGCCTCAATTGTGCTGCGCTGCACCGTTCGCAGATCGACGCGATCCGTGAAGTCGTAGAGGCTTTTGTATGGCCCGTGCTCCTTGCGCTCCGCCGAAACAGCTTCGACCGCCTTCTCCCCAACTCCTCTCACCGCAGCAAGCCCAAACCGAATGACACCCTGGGGCTTGGGCGCGGCTTTCCGCTTGCCCTTCGCGGCCGCCTTCGCTTCATCCACCACATACAGCGGCGTAAAGTCCTTCTCCGACACATTCACGTCCGGCGGCAGCACCCTAATCCCCTTGCTCCCGTCCGGCAGCGTCAGCCGCCGGCATTCCTCGATGTATTCGACGACCTTTTCCGTCGATCCCATTTCGAAGGTCAGCACCGCCGACATATATTCGACGGGGTGATAGGTCTTCATATACGCAGTCTGATAGGCAACGATCGCGTAGCGGGTGCTGTGGCTCTTATTGAAGCCGTAACCTCCGAACTTCAAAATCAAATCGAAGATCTCCTCCGCCTTCTCTTTACTCACGCCCTTTGCCATGGTTCCCTTGATGAACTCAGGCTGAAATTTGGCGATGACGTCCGAGGTTTTCTTGCTGATCGCCTTTATCAGTTTATACGCAGCGCTCAATTCAATCCCGCCGAGCTGATTGAATATCTGCATCACCTGCTCTTGATATGTCATAATTCCGTAAGTTTCCGCAAGGATGCCATCCATGATCGGATGAACCTGCGGAACCGGCTCCCTGCCATGCTTGCGGTTGCAATAGAGCGGGATCAGTTCCATCGGCCCGGGGCGATAGAGCGCATTGGCGGCGATCAGGTCTTCGATGCGGTCGGGCCGCATCTTCATCAGCAGGTCCTGCATGCCGCCGGACTCGAACTGGAAGATGCCCTTGGTCTCCCCGCGGCAGAACGTTGCGAAGACGTTTTTGTCGGCCAGGTCCACCTTCTCAATGTCGATGCGGCTCTGCGGGTCGAGCGGCGGGGGGGATTGGTTGGGAGACCATTGTATAGGCCGGCCCTCCCGCGTTTGCAGCTCGAGGTCGAGCGAGCGGGTGAGCGTCGTCAGCGTCCGCAGGCCGAGGAAGTCCATCTTCAGCAGGCCGACCTTCTCGGCGATCGGGCCTTCGAATTGCGTGAGGATATTGCCGTCGCTGTCGCGATAGAGCGGCGTGAAATTATCCAGCGGCTGGTCCGCGATAATCACGCCCGCCGCATGGCAGCCGGCATTGCGGCACAAGCCTTCAAGCTTCTGGGCCAGATCGATCACCTTCTTGATGGTCGGATCGGAGTTATAGAGCGCGGCCAGCTCGGGCGACTGATCGATCGCCTTCCTCAGCGTCATCCCCGGCGTGCCGGGGATGAGCTTGGTCAGCTTGTCGATTTCCGCCAGCGGCACGCCGAGCACGCGGCCCACGTCCTTGCACGCGGCTTTGGCCGCCAGGGTGCCGAAGGTAATGATCTGCGCGACGTGGCCATATTTATTGCGGACGTACTCGATGACTTTCTGCCGGCCGTCCTGGCAGATATCGATGTCGATATCGGGCATCTCCGAGCGGCTCGGGTCCATGAACCGCTCGAACAGCAGGTTGTATTTCAGCGGATCGACGTTGCAGAGGCCCAGCAAATAGCCCACCATCGTGCCAACGCCAGAACCTCTGGCGCCGACGGGAATGCCGTTATCGCGGGCGAAATTGCAGAAGTCCCAGACGATCAGGAAGTAGGAGCAGAAGCTCTTTTTGACGATGACCGATGTCTCGTATTCAAGCCGCTGGCGGATTTCGGGGCCGACATCGGTGGTGCCGTAGCGCCACGTCAGTCCCGATTCACAGAGCTGACGGAGATATCGCTCATCATCCGCCATCGTGGCACGGGGCTCTGGCGAGCTTAGTCGAGCCGCGCCTCGCCCGTGATCCTCTGATTCGCCCACGGGCGGGACGCCCGTGCCACTGGGGAGATCAATCAGCTTCTCCTTCGGCACCTTGTAGACTGGCGCGTATCTCTTGGAGAAATCGAGCTCCAGGTTGCACATCTGGGCGATGCGCAACGTGTTATCCATCGCGCCGTCGAAGGCGCCGATCGCTTCCTTCATTTCCGCCGGGCTCTTGAGGTAGAGTTCCGTCGGATACTTGATGCGATTTTCTTCGCTCACCAGCCGGCCCATGCTGATGCAGCAGAGCACGTCGTGGGCGAAGTGATCGTCCTTGTTGAGGAAGTGAACGTCGTTGGTGCCGACCAATCCGCAGCCGAGGCGATTGGCCAGGTCCGCCAGCTCCGGGTTGACCTGGTCCTGCTCCTTCACATGCTTCTGCACCTCGATGAAGAATCGGTCCGGCCCAAAGATTTCCAGGTAAGTCTCGGCGGCTTTCTTCGCAAACGCCTTGTCGCGTTTGAGAAACGCCGACGCCACTTCACCGCCCAGGCAGGCGCTGGTCGCGATCAGCCCGTTTTTGTATTCCCGCAGCGTCTCCTTATCGATCCGCGGCTTGTAGTAAAACCCCTCGCGATAGGCCAGCGACGAGAGCTTCAGCAGGTTCTTGTATCCGTCGAGGTTTTCCGCCAGCAGCAGGAGGTGATAGGCTGCCTCCCCAGCGTTCCCCGATCGTTCGCGCCGGTCGCCCGGCGCCATATACGCTTCCATCCCCAGGATCGGCTTGATCCCTTCCTTCTTGCACTCGTTGAAGAACTCGATCACCCCAAACATGCACCCGTGATCAGTGATGGCGATGCTCTCCATCCCCAGCGCCTTGCACCGCTTCACCAAATCCGACACCCGGCACGCCCCATCCAGCAGCGAATAATGCGTGTGAACATGGAGGTGTACGAACGAACTGTCTGCCATGCGCGCAGTCTAAGCTCATCGCTGATCTCTTCAATGCGACAATTAGGCATCGGTCAGGTTGTGCACAGGGAACCCGATAAGCGTCAGCCCGCCAATGGTGACGCCTGCACCGGTTAAAATTCCGGGATTCCAAGGTCCCGGCAGATCTTACGCGCAAGATGATCTCCAATCTCTTTGTGCCGCGGAACGGCCGAGCGCTTCGCGCTGGCGGAATTACCCCACCACGAGTGCTTAGCGCCCTCGCGAATGAGCCGGCAGCCGTTGGCAGTCAGATGTGCAATCAGATCGCGGCGCTTCACACCAGAATGCTCTCCTCTTCGTACGCGCCCGTCGCTGCGGCTCGAGCGTCGGCGCGATTCAGCTCGATGGCTTCGCTTAGCGCGGACCGAAGGTTGTCCATGAGCTCTTCGCGCGTTGCCCCCTGTGAGTTGACGCCGGGAATCTCCTCGACCCAGCCGATCCACCATGGGCCGTCGCGCTGAACGATCGCCTTGTAAGTTGCCATAGATTTTTCTCGCAATCAGATAGTGGCCTATTCGGGACTCACCCAGCGATATCCGTGATATCCAAGGTGTTACGAGTCATATTTTGCGGTCGCGGGCGCTTCGAGCAAGCGAAGCACTTGCGCAAGTATATCTTCCGCGTTCGTCGAGACCATCGGTCCGTCGGCCAGCCGTGTTCACCCAACCCGCCGTCTCGTTTGCCATTCCCCGCCCAATGACGATGCGGTAAGCTCGAAACGTAGCGAACGGCGCAGCGCGCACGCCATTCGGCACCAGCGGCCCCGGGACTTGACGCATGGATGTTCTGAAACGGCACAATGTGAAGGTGAGCGGGCGCGGAAGCACGCCGATGCTGTTCGCTCATGGCTTCGGCTGCGACCAAAACATGTGGCGGCTCATCGTCCCGGCATTCGAAGGCGAATACCGAACCATCGTCTTCGATTATGTCGGCCACGGCCAATCCGATCTGGCCGCCTACGACCGGCAGAAGTATTCGACGCTCGATGGCTTTACCGACGACGTGCTGGAGATTTGCCGGAAGATGGAACTGCGGGACGTGATTTTCGTGGGCCATTCGGTCAGCGCAGTCATCGGGATCATGGCGGCCCTTCGCGAGCCGCAGCGTTTCAAATGCCTGATCCTGATCGGGCCGTCGCCTTGCTATATCAATGAAGGCGATTACGTCGGCGGGTTCACGCGGCAGAGCATCGATGAGCTGCTGGAATTCCTCGACACCAATCACCTCGGTTGGTCCAGTGCGATGGCGCCGGTCATCATGGCCAACGCCGACCGGCCCGAGTTGGGCGCGGAGCTGACCAACAGTTTCTGCCGGACCGATCCGGAGGTCGCCAAACAATTCGCCCGCGTCACATTTCTTTCCGATAGCCGGGCCGATCTGCCCAGGCTCGCTACGCCCTCGCTGATTCTTCAATGCTCGCAGGATGTCATCGCCCCGCAGTGCGTGGGCGAATACGTGCATCGCCAACTGCCCAACAGCCGCCTGAAACACCTCCATGCGACCGGCCACTGCCCGCACCTGAGCGAGCCGGCCGAAACCGTCGCCGCGATCAAGGAATATCTCGCAACTCAACAGGGGGAAACGGCTCATGGCGGTTGATCCCGAGTTGCTGGATCTGATCCGCCTGGAGCTGTTCGAGAACGCTCCGTGCGGATATCTGGCAACGCTGGCCGACGGATCGATCGTCCAGGTCAATCAAACATTCGCGGCCATGACCGGCTACGAACGCCAGTGGTTGCTGGCGGGCGTGCGATTTGCCGAGCTGCTGACGATCGCGGGCCGGATCTATCACGACACGCACTTCGGCCCGCTTTTGCAGATGCAGGGGTTCATCAAGGAAGTGGCCTTCGACCTGCTCCGCAGCGACCAGCACCGTTTGCCGGTGCTGGTCAACGCGATCCACAAACCCGCATCGGAGGGCCGCCCCGCGCTCACGCTGATCACGGTCTTTGACGCCACCGACCGGCGGCAATACGAGCACGAGCTTCTGCTGGCCCGGCGTCAAGCCGAACAGGCCGCCGAGGCCGAGCGCGCCGCGCGCGAACTGGCCGAATCCGCTGCCCGGTCCAAGGACGAGTTCCTCGCCATGGTGTCTCACGAACTGCGAACCCCGCTCAACGCGATTCTCGGCTGGACCCAGATCCTCAAGGAGGATCGCGGCATCAATGACGATCAGTTGGAAGGGCTTTTAGTCATCGAGCGCAACGCCCAGATGCAAGGGAACCTGATCGGCGACCTGCTCGACATGAGCCGGATCATCGCCGGCAAGATGCGATTGGAAGTGCAGGAAGTGGTCCTGGGCGACGTGATCGATGCGGCAATCGACACCGCGCGTCCCGCGGCCGATGCCAAGGGCCTGCGGGTGCAGAAAGTGCTCGATCCGACCATCATCGTCGCCGGCGATCCGGGCCGCCTTCAGCAGGTCTTTTGGAACCTGCTGACCAATGCCGTCAAATTCACTCCCAAAGGTGGCTTCGTTCGGGCCGTCATGCAGCGCGTCAATTCGCATGTCGACGTCCGCGTGATCGACAGCGGCCAGGGCATGACCCGCGACTTCATCGAGCACGCCTTCGAACGTTTTCGGCAATCCGATTCCGGCGAAACCCGCAAAACCCAGGGCCTCGGGCTCGGCCTGTCGATCGCCAGGAGCCTGGTCGAGATGCACGGCGGAACCATCCACGCGATGAGCCAGGGCCCCGGCACGGGCTCGACATTTCTGGTGAATCTGCCCGTCGCCGTAGTGCATCAGCCCGACGCCGACGTTGAGCGGATCCATCCCCGCGCCGCGGTGACGACCAATCCCGCCGCCGTCGGAGGCGTCTCGCTGCAGGGAATCAAAGTGCTGGTGGTGGAGGATGAGGCCGATGCCCGCGACATCGTCCGTCGGGTGCTCACCGCGGCCGGCGCCGAGGTGGTCACCGCCGCTTCCTCCGCTGAAGCGTTGAAGCTGCTCGACCGCGACAAGCCACACGTTCTGGTCAGCGACATCGGCATGCCGGGCGAGGACGGCTACGAGCTGATTCGCAAGATCCGCATGATGGGTGAAGGCACCGCCAGCATCCGCGCCGTCGCGCTCACCGCCTTCGCCCGCCTCGAAGACCGCACCCGCGCCATGCTCGCCGGCTACCAGATGCACCTGACCAAACCCGTCGACGCCCGCGAATTGATCGTCACCGTCGCAACCCTCGCCCGGAAGTAATCGCCTGCGAAAACGCCCCGCTCCCATGCGGGATGCACGACTTCAGTCGCCACCGTGGGTTTTGCGCAGCTCGCCCCGATGTTCGAGATTTCGCGACAGCGCGTTCAGCGGGAGATGAGGCCGGGGCACGGAAAATGTGCCAGCACGGAAAATGTGCCAAGCACGGAAAATGTGCCAAGCACGGAAAATGAGCACGGAAAATGTGCCAGCCACCGTTCTCTGAATTGATTGCGGCGTAACCACTTGCGCGAAGCCTGAGAATCTCTGACTTTTGCGGCATGGGACCCGTGACCGCACAGTCCAATGCACGAGTTGGCGATCGGGTCAACCTTTCTTACGGACGAGTTTAACCGCGGATGACACGGATAGCGCGGATGGGAGGCGGCTTCACAACGCCTCGGGTGGCGTTTCCGGCGGCGGCGGCACTTGGCTCTGGCGGAGGCGGAATTGGGTATTGGAAGGTCAGGCCGCCCAGCGGATGAAAAAGGGGTGCGAAGGGGGCGGTTCGTTTTGGGGGTGTCGCGCGAGGGACATTTTGTCGTTTTGGTATAAGTAAATTGAAGACAAGTAATTACGTATATATTTGTCTCCATTTTGCGCGACTGGGCGCGACAGTTTTGGGGGTGGCGGGGTTGTCGCGCGAGAGTGGGGAGCGGGACGGGGCGCAATCAGAGTGGGGGAGGCGTAGGATGGCGGGCGATGGCCAACCCCGAACACCTTCCCCCCGATATGATGGCGAGCCGGTTTGGCGTGGGGAAGCTCACGCGGCATTTGTTTGTTTGCCTGGGGCCGGAGTGCGTGGAGCGGGAGCAGGGGGAGAAGACGTGGGAGTATTTGAAGAAGCGGCTCAAGCAGTTGGAACTGGCGGGGGCGGAGGGGCCGTGCTATCGAACCAAGTGCGATTGCCTGCGGATCTGCACGGCGGGGCCGGTGTGCGTGGTCTATCCGGAGGGGGCGTGGTATCGGAATGTCACGCCGGAGAACGCGGAGAGGATCATCCAGGAACATTTGATTGGCGGGCGGGTGGTGGAGGAGTTGTGCTTTGCGAGAAATCCGCTGGGTTCGGCGGGGGGGTCGTGACAGCGAATCCCTGGGGTCCTGCGTGGCGGCCGCGATCGCGGCGGATGCGGACGATCAAATAGATCAGCACCAGGATGTTGGCGATTAAGATCACGACGCGGAGCCAGGTGGTTCGGCGGAAGACTTCGACTGCCTCAAAGGGGATCATCGCGCCGGTGGTGACCACGGCGAGCCATTCGGCCCACACCTTCCGCAGGATCAGGCCCACGCCTTCGGCAACCGCCAGCGGGACGTAGGCGAGCAGCGCGATCACCACCCAGCCGAGGCTGCGGTTTTTGATGAGCACGATCCGGTGGAGGATCACTTTCCCGACGAGGCTATGCGGGCCGATGTGCAAGCGGCCCATCCAGTGGAGGGCCACCTCCGGCAGGTTGCGGTGCATGAGCCGCAAGACCATCAGTGCGCCGAGCGCGGACAGCAGTGCCTTAAGGAGCTTGTACGCCCCGATCCACCGCAACGGCTCGATGTTCGTTTTAAGCGGCAGGGCGGGGTTGTTGCGCTTCTCCTCCATGAACGGATGTTCGCAAAGTTCCCGCCGCCGGGGAAGTGCCGGGGGCGCTATAAGCTTGGGCGAAGTTTTACATTGGAGGGCGCGAGCGAGGCGACTAAGATAATGGAGTAACCCCTGCGGCGAGGTGATCGATGGATACTTCGGTGCGATGTCCGCGATGCTGGAAGCATATCCCGGCTTCAGTTCGTTTCTGCCCGCGTTGCGGGTCGGCCTTGAGCGGGACGGTGGCCACGAAGGCCATTCCCCCGCGATCTCGCTCAACTCCGCCGGGCGGTGGGAGCGGCGTGACGGCGCTGCTGATTTTCCTGGTTATCGGGGCTTTTGGACTGATGGTCATGCTGTTTGTCGGATCGCACAGTGCGGTGCCGGTTGTATTCCCGCCGGCGCCCGTTCAGGTTCAACCGGGCTATCCCGCTACACCGCCATCGGATGACATTGTCACGGAACAGGATCGGCGGCAAGTCCCGGATTACACGCTGAGGTGGGACGAATCGGGGCATTATCGTGTTGCGCCGCCACCGATGTATCCGGTCAGACCGAGGATTGTAGTTCCGTATCCGCCCTCCCCGGAGTCTTCTCGTGATCGGACGGGAACGAACTCTCGCTAAAAGCGGGAAATGCATGGGTCACGCAGAGGCGCAAAGATCGCAAAGAAAATAGCAGGGGTGGAGCGGATATGGCTTGCGCAGTGTTGCGCCTCCCCAGAAGGTCACGCAGTACATCTCACTTCCCCCCCGTGACTCGTTTTCTCTGCGATCTCTGCGCCTCTGCGTGACTAATTCTGACTAAACCTGGCCCCGTGGCGTGAGCTTCCAGCGGGAGCACCTTGGTCCTGGCGTGGGGGTGTTTTTCAGATCGCCCGCTGGGACGCTTCACATTCCTCGCCACAGATTCGTTTATTGAAGCGGGGATTTGTGTATGATTCCGCGACCAACCGCCCGCACCGGCCTTGCCGAGGTGTCCAAGGCCGGGGAATCCCGTAGACGAGACTTGCCATGAGCAGCAGCAACGGTCTTGACGTTCGCAATGCACTGGGGCTGGCGCCCGAGCCGGCGCTCCATGACCCGGCCAACCGTCGCCGGCAGCGGCGGGAGGTGAACCTGGAACTGGTCGTCAATGGGCTGTCTCCGGTGGACGCGGAGGACGCGGAATTTGCCGGGCTGGCCAATCGATTGGTGGACGGCTTGCAGGAACGCGTGCGGCTGCTGGGCGAGCACCGTTGCCCTGCGGACCAGCGCATCGATGCATTTTTGCAATCCCATTTTGCTGGCCTGAATCTGCCCTCGCCCCTTCGGCTTCCCGATCGCACGCTGGTGCTCGACCGGCACGGAATTGCCCGCGAGCTTTCGATCCCGGCGCGGGGAGACAAATTCGCCAACGAGCTTCTGACGAGCTTTCGCGTTCGCAACGGCGTGCTGCATAACCCCAGGAGCGACCGCCGCACGACCAGCGGGACGTTCCACGTCGCCGAGGGTGGGCTGCCGGTTCCGGGCGACAAGCGCGCGGTGCCGCGGCGGACGTTCGCCGAGCTGTTTCTGCACGCGATTAGGCCGCCGGCGGATTCACTGCTGCTCCCGTTCACGTCGGATGAGAAGGAACCGGTAAGAACGCTTGTGTCGCTGCTGCTCCGGCCGCTGGTCTGCCCAGAAGTGCCCGGCGTGTGCGCGGCCAAGTCGATGGAGATTCGATTCTTCGCGCCCGGCAGCCTGGTGAGCAATCTCGATTTCGTCGAATCGATCTTCGGAAACGCCGGCGATCCGTTCCTTCCACGAAACGACGCCGGGCTCGATGTGGAACATTGGACCGGCCACACCGGCTGCGTCGTTCTCGCGCCGCATTTGGTCAAGCTGACCAAGAAGCAGCTTGGCCTGCCGCGATATCAGGACGCGACCGATCGCCAGCGCCGCGACTCGATGTGCTGGAAGGAAGAGGGCGAACTTTACAACAACGGGCAGGCGTTCAAGGCCACCTGCCGGATCGACGCGGGCGTGATCGTCACGATCGTGGCCGACAACTATTACGGCTATTGCAAGAAGGAAGTGAAGACGCAGATCAGCTACGCGGCCAACCTCTACGGCAACGTCGAGGAGGAACATGCCGGCGGGGCGATCGCGTTTCCCAGCTACAGCTACGGCGATGAGTATCACACCGATAGCCGAACCTATAACGGTCGCACGTTCGACGACGTGGTGCGCGACTACGGCTCGCTCATGGAAGTGAAGCCCGAGGGATATGGCATCGACCGCAAGTGCCCGAACCTGCTCTACATCCCCGAAAGCGCTCGTGCCAGCACGCTACGGCAGGAGATCTGGTGGGACCAGGACGGCAAAGAGCAAACGATTCCCCTCGAGCCTGGGAAGATCTACATGACGCCGTCAGGGTTCAAGATCCGGATGGAAAAGCATCCCGGCGCGCCGAGCTGGCGCATCATCGGGACTCATGGTGAAGGCACGTTCTGCCACAAGCCCTGCACCGTCAGTGGCGGGGGGAAGAGCGAAATCAGCAAGAGCCTGCGCGATTACATGCTCTACGGCCCGCTCTTCACCGCCGACGTGCAACGCGATCTGGACGTCGTCGACGAGATCTTCGCCCGGAATTTTTCCAACCGCTGGCTGAGTGATTCGCAGGAGAAGCCGGACTACTCGCACCGTGACAGCCGGCCGATTTTGAGCCCCGACCGCTCGCTGGGCAGCGTGATCAAACTGCTGACGCCATCGAGCGATTACACCGCCGAATACAACGCGTGGCTGGCCTCGATCCCCAACCACATTTATCCGATCGTGTTCATGATCAAGCGCTTCTACAAGCCCGAATGGGGCACGGAATGGCGCAAGCGCTTCGGCGTGGACATCGTCAACGGTGTGCCGGGAAATGAGCTGAAATTCGGCGACCGCAAACTCGTCGGCACCTACCTGCGCATCGGCCTGATGCCGGACGGCGCCTGGCGAACCTACAAGGCCCGCCAGGACTTTGCCGCGGCGTCGAAGATCCAGACCGAGGACGACATCTCGGCCTCGGTGGTGATCCCGGCATCGCAAATCCGCGGGATCAAGCGGTCGGCGCCGGCCACCTCGTACAAGTTCGCCGCCAACTGCGAGTATCGCTTGTTCCAGCGGCCGGATGATGCGATCCATCGCGGCTTGGATAAACAAACGGAATTGGACATGTCGCGGCCGGACAATTTTCTTTCCAATTATGAGCCCCTGTCGTCGCAGCAGGCCAGGCAGATGGTGGCGAAGATCACGCGGTTCGATCAATACACGCCGCCCATGCAGGCGATGCTCCGCGGCGCGGCCGAGTCAGGGAGCGGATACGTCGTCGCATCGTCCGACCCGCGACTGGTGGACGGAAAGCCGAGCAAAAATCCCCGCTATCTTCAGATCCGGCCCGACCTGCTCGATCCGCTCGGCGTGTATGCCGCCGAGCAAGGCGCGCGGCTCTTTCGGGCGATTGGAGCGAGCGACCCGGTCTATTTCCCGGTCGATGCGGTCCTGGTCGGCCGGCGCAACAATCCGCCGGAACCTGAAGCCAAGCTACGTGGACTGGCGGTCTACAGCCCGATCCACTACCAGGAACTCCCCGAGCTTTTCATGGATTTCATCTGCTCGCTGACCGGCAAGAGCCCGTCCACCACCGGGGCCGGCAGCGAGGGCGCGCTGACGAAAAGCCCGTTCAACGCGCTGCGCCCCACGATCGATCTGAACAACGCGCTGGTGAGCTTCATCCTGACGGGCCTCGGCGGATTCTCGACCGCCGCGGGATACGTCGGCCCAAACGTGCGGGTGGACCACGACATCAGCCTGCTGGTGCCGGAGATCTGGTGTCGGCTCACCGCCGCCGAGCGCGACCCGGCTTACATGATCCGCGAAGGCTTTCTCGAGCCCCTCAAGGATTTCGAGCACGATGGCCGGCCGGTGTACGCCAGCCGGCTCGGATATCGGATCACCGATCGCTTCGTTCGCGCGTTCTTCGGCCGGGTGTTCGACAATCCGTCGAAGGTCTTCACCGACGAGATCCTCAAGCCCGAGACGCAGGATCGCGATGCGTTTGCCGATGGGATCTGGAACATCACAGAGGCCCAGCAGCGGGTGGCCGGCGAGTATCTGGAGGACGGCTCGATCAACGACGCCTGCCCGCCATTGCGGGCATTGCTGACGATCATGGCCAGCGGGGCCTTTGAGGGCAAAGACGTTCATCACCCCGATCTCCGACTGATGTTCACGCGCGAGTCGCTGCTGGCCAGCGACTGGTATCGCGCGCGATTGCTGGCCAAGCAGCAGCGCGACACGACCCTCTGGCAGCGCCACGTGCGCTATCTCGACACCTTCCTTCGCGACGATTCCCGGCGTTTGGATGCCGCGCGGCTCGGCATCGCCCGACGCCGGCAGATTGCAGCCGCGGAACTCGCTCGCGTCAGTTCGCTGGCCTATCTCGATGCGCTGACGGGCACGATCGGCGCGGATCCCATCCCGACTGATATGGATGCTGGGTGAAGCAGCTTGCGCGAAGACGATCGGTAGAAAGCTGTCCGCGCCGCATCCCTCCTCAGTCATGCTCCGCATGATCCTCCCGCCGCTCCGGCCCCCAATAGAACGTGACTGGGATCTTCACATCCGGATGCATGCTCTTGTGAACCGGGCAGGCCAGCGCCGCGGCGCGCAGGCGGCGCTCATCATCGGGGGAATGTTTCATCGGGACGTTGATCTCCACCACCAGCCGGCCGATCCGGCGAATGGGCGCGGTGACCATTTCCTTGCCCACCTTCGCGGTTGCGCCTTCGAAGGGGATATTGTGCCGCTGGGCGGAAATGGCCATCGTCGTCAGCATGCAGGTGCCCAGCGCGGTGGCCACCAAGTCGGTCGGGGAAAAGGCCTCGCCCTTGCCCATGTTGTCCTTGGGGGCATCCGTGTGCAGCAGATCGCCGGATGGCCCGTGCTTGGCGGCACAGCGGAGCTGGCTCTCGTAGGTCATCGTGATCTCAACCATGATTCTTCTCCTTATTCTTGGGCGGGGAATTCAGGCCCGGCGATTGGGGTCGCGAGGCGGAACGGCGCGAGTGCCGTATCGCGCTCGAGGTGTTTTGCGCCCCAGAGCCAGAACACTCCCGCCAGCGCCATGGTGGCGGCAACCAGCATGAACGCCGCGTTCCAACTATAGTGCCCGATCTTTCCCAGAATCGGCGGCGAGAGCGCATCCCCCAGCAGGTGAATCACCAGAATATTGACCGCAAACGCTGACGCTCGAACCGAAGGATGCGTGACGTTGGCCAGGATCGCGTTGGATGGACCGGTGTTGAAAAACAGGCAAAAGACGGCGATGGCGCACATCACCCAGGCCAGTGGGAACGGGACATACACCATCGCGATCAAAAACGGGCACGCCACCAAAATGCCGACCGCCGAGACCAGGAAATAGGAACCGGGAAATCGCTTGCGAAGCTGGTCGCCGGTCCATCCGCCTATCAGGGTCGCAAGCAGCCCGGCCAGCACTACGATCGCGCCGAAGACGCTGTTCACCTTGCCGAGGCTTCCGGCCTGGCGTTCGACGAAGACTTTGGGAATCCAGAACGAGATTCCGCCGATGGCGAACGTCATCGCCGCCATTCCGAGCGTGTCGAGCACGTACGATGGCGTCTTGAGTAGCACGAGATAGTCGGCAATCGTGGCCTTGCGATTCGGCTGACGGACGCATCGGTCGCTCTGGCCGCGCGCCGGATCTTTCATCCAAAAGCAAAGCACGCCCAATAGCAGACCAGGAGGAACCACCGCATAAAAGGCGGCGCGCCAACTCACATGCTCGGTGATCAATCCGCCCAGGACGAATCCGAGCGCGCTCCCGACCGGAATGGCCGCGTAAAACCACGAGAGCACCGCGCCGCGACGGGCGACGGGGTACAGATCAGAGATGATCGTCGGCGCCGCCGGTCCGTATCCCGCTTCGCCCACGCCGACGAACAGCCGGGTGATCATCAGCATTGTGAAGAACTGCGCCAGCCCCGACGCCCCGCTGGCCAGGCTCCAGGCGATGACGCTCAGCCCGACCAGCACCCAGCGGCTCATCCGGTCGGCAAGCCAGCCGAGCACCGGCGCCATGATCATGTACGAGACCATGAACGCGGTGGCCAGCGATCCCATCAGCGCCTCGGCGTTGGGGTCGCCGGGCTTGAACATGTGCTTCTGAATCTCCGGCTCGGCCGCTGCTAATACGTAGCGATCGACGTAGTTGAAAAGGTTGATCGCCAGCAGCAGCGACAGGGCCAGCCGGGCGCCTGGAACAGGGGCGCTGGCGGGAGGAACAGCTTGATATTCGAGGATCGAATCCGCTTTCGACATCGCGCGGCGATGATGCCCGTCGCGCGAGGCAAAAGCAATTCAGGGCGTTGTCCTCATTTTTCGCGGACTGCCATTGATTTTGTCGATGGAGCAGATATGTTAATTGTCGAGGTCCGGTAACACGGTCCTCCGCTGGCCGAAGAGCGTTGCATGGATGCCGACGACCGGCTGGCGAATCGAATGGGCACGGGGCGGGAGACATCGATGGATCGGTGCTCCCCACGCCTCCCCCCTTGAAGACAATTTTGTACCGTAAGCGTCCGAGGGCCTGACCGCGCACGCGTTCATTACACCCTTCGGAATCCTCTCGCGGCAGATCGGGTGGGCTTTATGTCCAAGAACCCCGTCCTCGACGTTCCCCTCTCTTCAATCATCCGACACGACATTGCACTTCCACTCCAGCACGTGCTACAGCTCTTCACGGTCGGAAGCCTGCTGAAAGCCTGGCGCAATCCGAGAAATCACCGGCGGATCGAAGAGATGTTCGACTCGACCGAGCAGGCGCGCCACGCCGTGGCCACCTGTGCCAACTGGATCGGGATTCAGACGATGGCCCACCATGAAGTCGTGCCGGCCTGGTGGACGGGGACGGATGCCGTTCAGATGAGCGCTTGACAGCAGACATCCTCCCCGGGCTGGCGCCCCCGAACGGAATCGTGACTAAGGGAACCCCGAAGCGGTGGGGCGTGGTAGCAGCCCATGGTACGATGTGCTTTATGGCGGCGCGGGTTTCAACGACGGTCGGGGTGGTTCTGCTTTTGGCGTGCGCCGTCAGTCTGGTGCGATGGGTTGGCGTGATGCGCTCAGAGGAGACCCGCGATCCCACAGGATACGTTTGGGGTACTGACCAGCGGGCCTTAGGCCTCCATCTCGGCGTATTCTACAACTTCCATTGCCAATTCAGTCACATGGATATGCGCGGATATGCGCCTCCGTACACGAGGTCGCACAGATTCGATTCTCCGCTCTTCGCGCCCAAGAATTCGCCTCTCGGCACTAATTTTTTATGGTTCTCCTCGTCGTGGTCTCCTGGAATGATCATGGCGAATCGGTATTACGGCGCTGACCAGTGGAGCTTCCCCGTTTGGCCATTGGCACTGATTTGTGTCGCGCCCGCATTGCTCCGCATGTGGCGGTTGCGCCGCGCCAGCTTCGCGGAATCGATGAACCGATGTCCGACTTGTGGGTACGATCTTCGCGCGACTCCAACCCGATGCCCTGAATGCGGTAGGCCGGTCCCGCAGAGCGAGCATTCCGCTCCCGTGTGTTAGCCCATTGATCGAGTTTGTTGCTGGGGCCGCACGACGGAAGGCGAATCGTCCGCAATAATGGGGCGATGACGCCCAAGAAGCATTCCCCTTTCAAGAAGCCGCCATTGCGGCTGCAGCCCACCACGCTCTGGGACTATCCGTCCCAACATTACGGCGAAGGATTGCAGGGCGACCCAAAATATCAGGGCGCCACCCCGAGCTACATCATCTGGAATCTGCTGCAGCGCTATACCCAACCCAAAGATTTGGTGATCGACCCATGTGCCGGAAGCGGCACCACGCTGGACGTGGCCCGCGACCTGGGCCGGCGGTCGCTCGGCTATGATGTGCATCCTGCCCGAAAGGATATCTTCCGCGTCGATGCGCGCAAGCTTCCGCCCGAGCTCACTGGCAAAGCCGATTTTGTTTTCATCGATCCGCCATATTCAACGCATCTGGAGTACGGCCCCGATCCGCGCGACATCGGCAAGCTCGACGCCGCCGATGGGAAGTATTACGAAGCGATGGAGCAGGTGATCCGCGAAATCGCCCGCGTGCTGAAGCCCGGCTCCCACATGGCGCTTTACGTCAGCGACTCGTACGTGAAAGGCCGCGGGTTTTATCCGTTGGGCTTCGAGCTGTTCTCCATACTTCGCAAACACCTGGAGCCGGTGGATATCGTCAGCGTTGTCCGACACAACAAGACGCTCCAAATGGGCAATTACCGCCGGGCGGCCGAGGAGGGAAACTTTTTTCTAAGAGGGTTCAATTACCTCTTCATCATGAGGAAAGCGCTCGTCGGATAGCTTTCAGACCAGTGCCCTGTGGATCGCGGGCGACTATCATTTTTTTCCCATGAGACCAACTGTCTACATTGAGACCACGAAGGAGCTGCGACCATGACCGAAGAAAATCCCATTATTGACGAAATTCGACGAACGCGCGAACAACTGCTGGCCAAGCACAATGGCGATCTGGACCTGTTGATTAGCGACCTCCAAAGCAAGTCCAAAGAGCGTAGTCGTGCCGATCAACCCGATGGGATTCCGCCCGAACGTTCACAGTTGGGCGAGACAGCGGCGAAGAAAGGCGGATGAAACCCTGTAAATACGCCCGCTTTCGTTAGGTTTAAGATCTTCCTATCCAAATCCCCACGGGACGGAGCGGCACGCGGTGCCGCGATCCGACCGAAATCCACGCGTCTTTGCCGCCATCGGCGGCGATTGAAGTCGGAAGATTTCGCACTCACTATCCGCGTGCTTCCGCTTTCGTCCCGTAAAATGTCCGTGAATTGCTTCAAATCTGGCACTGTTCTGCGCTGGATGGAATGTAAATCCTTACGTCAAGTGGTCATCGACCCCAACCGATCATTGCTGGGGTTTGACTATGACTCATTTGCGGAATATGCCGTCTGGTGAGATTGGCCGGTTTGGGGCAGGTTCTGTCCCGCCTGCTGACTCGGCCTGGCGCCCCGTCCTTGCACTAGAGGGATGGACACAAAACGCAACTGCGTATGCGCGTTTCAAACTCGTAGCGGAATGGATTGGGGCGCTGCTTCTGTTGATCCTGGCGACGCCGCTGGTGGCGGTTCTGGCGGTGATCATCAAGGCCACTTCGCGTGGGCCGGTCTTCTATTCGCAATTGCGGCTTGGCCGATCCGGCCGACGTTTTCGGATCTATAAGCTCCGCACAATGCATCATCAGTGCGAAGCGGCGACCGGGCCGGTGTGGTCGGTGGCGGATGATCCGCGCGTGACGGCGGTCGGCCGCTGGCTGCGCGACAGTCATCTGGATGAGCTCCCGCAACTGCTGAATGTCGTTCGCGGCGACATGGCCCTGATCGGCCCGCGGCCCGAAAGGCCGGAATTGGCTGCAAGGATTGAGCGGATGCTCCCTGACTTTGCAGATCGTCTGCTCGTGCGGCCCGGGATCACCGGCCTGGCACAGATGCGAATGCCGTCCGATACGGACCTGCAGGCCGTGCCCCAAAAGCTCGCCCACGATCTGGACTATATTCGAGACATGGGTCTGGCGCTGGACGCGCGGATCTGTCTCTCGACGGTCTTCTTTTTTGTGCGTGCGGTCGCCTCGATCGCGCTGACGCAGATTATGCAGCCACGGGTTCGCACGACGATGAAAGAATGGTCGTCAACTGAGAGCGCACCGGAAATCTCCCTCGTTCGTCGCCAGCACCGGAATATGCGGGTGTTCGATTCGATCGATGATGTAGCTGCAATTCCGCTGTCCAACGCTGCCTGAGCCGGATGGGTTTCAGATCGATCGTAGAAGATACAATCAATTAAAGTCGTAGGATCGCACAGCACTCACCCTTCCCAAACCCATGACTTGTCTCCGCGTTCCAACGTCAATTCTCTCCATTGATCGCGACGCGATTTCCCACGAGGCCGCGTCCCGAATCACGGCTATCGCCGATCGCGTGGGATTCGTGCTGCTGCTGCTGGCCGTCAGCACGCTTCTGGTTCGCCCGGCAGACCTGCTGCCGTCGCTGGACAAAGCGCCGATCTACGAGTGCCTGATCGTCGCCTGCATCGTCGTCTCGATGCCGCGGCTGGCGGAGTTGCTCACATTCCGGTCTCTGCGGGCAAACAGCATCATGGCGCTGGTGCTATTGCTGATCCCCGCGGTCATGCTTTCGCATCTTTCCCACGCGAACACGTACGACGCGCGAGTGGGCGGATTTGAGATCGCCAAGGGGTGTCTTTTCTTCCTGCTTACAGTCTGCCACATCAACTCGTTTCGCCGGCTCCGGCTGGTGTTATGGGTCGTTATGGCGGGGGTTTTTGTGGAAGCGTTGCTCTCGGTCCTGCAGTATCGCGGGATCCTGCACCTGGCCGCCCTGGAAACGGTGGCGCAGAAGTGGCGCGACGCCAACGGCGACGAAGCAGGCTTGCTCAACCGGCTTTGCGGGATCGGCGTGTTCCACGATCCCAACGACTTCTCACTGGTCCTCGTCGTCGCAAGCGTTGTCTGCACTTATGCGATTTGCGAGTGCAAAGCGCTCTGGAAACGCATCCTGCTTCTGGCCCCGCTGGCGCTGTTCGGATACGCGCTTCTTCTCACGCACTCTCGAGGCGGGTTCACGGCGGCGGGGGGCGCGCTGCTGGCTTTTCTGCCGGCCCGTTTCGGCTGGCGCAACACCGTGCCGCTGGCCTGCGTCCTCTTGCCGGTCCTCTTCGTTTCGTTCTCGGGACGCCAAACGCAGCTCGACCTCAATAACCCCAACGACACGTTTCAGGCGCGATTGGGATTGTGGAGCGACTCGTTCGATCGCTTCCGTGCCGAGCCGGTCTTCGGGGTCGGTCAGGGCAAGCTGAGAGATCAGATCGGCCAGGTCTGTCACAACTCCTATCTGCACGCTTTCACGGAGACGGGGCTTCTTGGCGGGGTGGCGTTTGCCGGGGCGTTTTACCTGGTGCTGCGCAGCCTCTGGCTCGCCTCACCCGGTGAGCCGCGGCTGATCCGGCTGAAGCCCTTCATGCTGGCGGTGGTGGCGAGTTATGCGGTGGGGCTGTTGTCGCTGTCGCGCTGCTATACGGTGCCCACGCAACTTATTTTGGCGCTGGGGACGATCTTCCTCATGCTTTCGGCGCGTAGGGGAATCGCGGCGCTGCCGCGCTTCGATGGCAGGTGCGCCCGCCGGGTCGTGGGCGCGGGGACAGTTGTGCTGCTGGGCAGCTACGTGTTCCTGCGAGTGATGATCGAACGCGGACATCCCTGAGCCTTCGCTTCGACCGGTTACGCTGCCAACTGACGATTCACCGCGGCCGGAAGGTTCAACTCGTATTCCGTGTTATCGGTCGAGAGGTGCTCGGCAATCTCAGCCACGCGCGCTTCCCAGCTCTGGTCGCGGATCGCATCGCTCCGCGCCGCGGACGGTCCCGGTTCGAGCAACGCCGCCCCGATCTGCCTTACAAACTCATCCTGATTTCTGGCAATCCGGCAACAGCCGAGCACTTCCACCTCGGGGATCGCCGTCGAAATTACCGGCAAGCCGGCGGCAAGATACTCGCGGAGCTTCAGCGGGTTCGCGTTGAGCGTCACTTCATTGATGGGGAACGGGATCATCGCCACGTCGAAGCCGCGGCAATACGCGGGCAAAGTTTGATACGGCCGGCGACCTAGAAGATGCACATTGGGAAACTGCTTCAGCGCCGAGACGTCCATGGTGATCTTGCCGAGCATGACGATGGAAGCGTGCGGCATCTCGCGCGCGACGTGCGCGATCAGTTTGAGATCAACCCAGTCATCGGCGATCAGCCCGAAATACCCAATGATCGGCCCGGGCAATCGGCTCAGCTCCTGAGGAACCTCCGTGCGTGGGTCGAGCGCCGTGCGAAAGTGGGACCAGTCCACGCCGTGGCGGACCAGCACGGTCCGCGGGTTGTACCGGTGCTTCGACTGATAGAGCCGCTTGGACGAGACGATGACGATCTCCGACTTGGCCAGCAGCTCGCGCTCCATCAGCGCCAGCGATTTGCTCGACACGCCGGAGAACGCGGTGTATTCATCGACGCAGTAATAGATCAGCATTTCCTCGTCCAGCGATCCGGCCACGATCGCGGCAGCGGGATTGAACACCCAGTTAATCGGGCGCTCGAACTTCAGCTTGCGCATCGCGCGGCTTACCTGAAAGCGGAGGAAGGTTCGGTTGAAGTCCCGCACCCAGGGCCGCCCATAGGCGGGCACGACCAGCGGATTGAGGACGAAAATATTGGGCTCGCGCTCCTTCAGCGGGGCGGTGGCGGCGAGGACTTTCCTGACTGCCCTCGAGATGTCCCGCCGCGAGGCGGTGGGCGTGCGATAGCCAATCGAATTCACCCACAGCACCCGGTTCTCGCGGGACAGGTGCCGCATCAGGTGCGTCTTGGAGAGCGGGTCTCCGTTCCAATCGTGGCTGAAGCAGAGCATGTCTCGACCGTGCAATACATCGGCATCGATCCCACGATTGAGGAGCAGTGTCGTTTCCATTGGTGATGTCCTTAAGCCGCTTCTGATGCGGCATTCGGCCGGATTGCTTGTGATTCAGGTCGAACGAGATCGAGATCGGTCTCGCGCGAGAGAGAAAGCGATTTCAAGGCGTTGGCGACGAGCGCGCCCAAGCGCGTCAGCCGTGCGGGCAGCTCCGCTGTCGCGGTGTCGCGAGCCGGGATCTCTTGCCGCATCGCGGCGGGGAAGTCGCCGGCGGCGGCGCGGTTGAATACGACGCCGGCCACGGTCGCGTCCAGCGACGCGATTTGCTCCAAAGCGCTGGCGAGCAGCCTTTGTTTCTGTCCCCGCGAAACGATCGCGCAAACGCCATCAACCTGCGGGGCGATCGTCGAAGAAATGACTCCGGAGAGAATCGGCTCGCCATCAATCAGGATGACATCGAATCGCTTGCGCAGCTTTCCGAATACGGAATCGAACGCGGCAGGAGGCAGCTTGAACGCGTCCTGCGTGCCCGCCTGTCCAGCAGCCATCACACAGAAACCTGCATTCACGCGATGGACCAATGGCTCTGCGCCGGTCAGAGCCTCGAGTATTCCGGGCAACGAGCCGGCCTCAAAGCCCAGGGTGAGTCGTCGGTTATTCTGGTTGCAATCGATGACCAGGGCTCGCAGCCCGGCCACCGCGCAGGAGAGCGCCAGACTAAGGGCGACGCTGGTCGTCCCTTCGCCGGGCGAGGTGCCGGTCAGCAGATAGATGCGCGAATCTCCGGGATCGGTCGGCTGCAGGCGCACGCGCAGACTGTGAATGCACCGCGCTGCCGCGGAATCCAGCGAGCCGGCCGTCGCCACATCAGGAAGCAGGGCGACAAATGGCAACTGGCTTGAGAGGTCCTGGAGGATCTCATCCCCGTATCGATACCGGCGTCGAATGCTTCCGCCGAGGACTAACAATCCCAGGGGGAAACCAAGGCCAATCAGTCCGCCGAGCGCGGCACATTTGGCGCGATTATCGAGCGATGGGGCGACAGGCTCATCCCCGGCGCTGACGATGGTCAGGCGACTGCTGAGCGACGACTCGGTTGCCAGCGCGTCGATCCGGGCGTCGGTCGCTTTCAGATTCTGCGTGATCGTCGCGGCGGTTTCCTGGAAGCTGGCCAGTTGGGCGCGGCGGGCATCGATCTGTCTCATTTCCTCTTCGGCCGCGTGCAATTGACGGCGAAGGGCGGCCACCCGCTCAATGAGCGATAGCGGTGACGGCGCGACCGGCTGGCTCGCTCGCCGAATTGGGTAGTCGCGGACAAGCTGATCGACGCGCCGGCGGCTTTCGGCGACGGCCGCTTTGAGCTGGACCATCTTTGGGTGAGCTTCCCCCAGTCCCAGAGTTTGTGCCGCCGATAGCTGGCTCTCGGCACGGGCCTGCGCGTCAATCGCCGAGCGTAGCAGGGCGTCTGCGACCATGTCGGCCGGCGTTCGCTCGATCGGCGCTGGCGCCGGGGCCAAAGCCGGGCTCGAATTCGGGTTTGGCACGCCCGCGATGATGCACTGAACGTCCATCAGCGAGGCGCGGAGCCGTCGTGCGCGGTCGACCGCTGCGTTGTAGACCGGCTCGAGTTCGACGGCCGTGCGCCCGCTCGCTTCGGGGTCGACCTCCGCTTCCACCTCCTCCAGATCATTGGTCAACGTCGCGCGCCGGGCCTTGAGTTCTGCCAGCCGGTGGGATTCGGCCCGATCGTGTTCCCGTACATAAGTCCGCTGATACGCCCCGATGAGCGACTGCACGGCGGTTGCCGCGATGGTCGGGTCCCTGTCGGTGTATGTGATTTTCAGGTACTCACTTCGAAAACGATTTTCCACCTTCAAGTTGGCGGCGAATTGTCCGATCGTCGGGACGTGGCTGTTTTGCGGCAGACCTCTCCAAGTCGGGTCGCGCATGGCAGCTTGAATCATGTCGGGGCTGGACATGACTTCCCGCTGCGCCGCCATGAACCCGTCGAACATGGCCAGCGGGCCATTCTGATCGGTCACGTACATCACTTGAGGGAGTACCGAGGCGATGCGCACCAGGCCACTGGAGCCGTAGAGCCGCTGGCCGACCCTCAAGCCTGCGAAAGATCCAGCCGCCGCTCCTCCGGTCGCAAGAAGCAGTGCGAGACGGTAGCGGCCGCGAAGGGCACGGTGGACGGCCCGCCAAAAATCGAATGGCTTGTCGCCTGGGGAATACCCGCCGACGGTCATTCCCTCTGAGGCGATCGCGCCCGGCGTTTCGTCCGGGGAGACCTTCGATTTGGTATCGGCAAGGCTCACAAGTGACCGTTTGAGGCAATTGCCCGGCCCGTCCGGCTCAACGACGCGTTCAGCGGGGGTACGACCCGCCGACTGAGTATTTCTACTCATTGCCTCATCGGTCATCGTTGCATGATTGCCCGACTATTTTCGTAATGGAGGTCGAGAAAATCCGCCTCCGCGCGGCAGAAAAAGGGCTCCGCATTCTCTTTTTTCGCTTTGAAGTGGGACGATGCTTTCCGGCGATTATGCGAGAATTGCGCGGACGACTCGAGCCGGCTCGACGCCGATCAGGCGGGCGTCGAGGCCTTGGAATTTGACGCTGAAGGTGTCGGGATTGATGCCGCACAGGTGCAGCATGGTGGCGTGGAGGTCGTGGGTGCTGACGACGTTTTCGACCGAGCGGTAACCCAGTTCGTCGGTTCCGCCGTAGGTGATGCCGCCCTTGACTCCGCCGCCCGCCATCCAGATGGAGAAGGCGAGGATGTGGTGATCGCGGCCGCTGCCTTGTCCCATTGGTGTGCGGCCGAATTCACCGCCCCAGACCACCAGCGTGTCATCGAGCATGCCGCGCTGCTTCAGGTCCTGCACCAATGCAGCGCTGGCCTGATCGCATTCCTTGGCCGCGATCGGCATGGCGGTTTCGATGTTGCCGTGATGGTCCCAGGCGCGGTGATAGAGCTGGATGAACCGCACGCCGCGTTCGGCCAGACGGCGCGCCACCAGGCAGTTGCTGGCAAAGCTCCCGTCGCCGGGCTGCTTGATGCCGTACATGTCCAGGGTCTTGGGAGATTCACTCTTGAAGTCCGTCAACTCCGGCACGCTCGCCTGCATGCGGAAGGCCATCTCATACTGAGATATGCGGGTTTGAATTTCGGGGTCATAGCGTTCCTCGGCGAGCATCCCGTCGAGGCGTTGAATCTCTTCGACCACCTGCCGTTGCGTGCTCTGGCAGACGCCCTCGGGATTACCGACATAATGCACGGCATCGCCCTTGGATTGGAACTGAATTCCCTGGAACTTGCTCGGCAAAAACCCGCTGCCCCATTGGCGCGCCGAGACCGGCTGCACGCCGCCACCTTTGCCCTGGGAGACGAAGACGACGAATCCGGGCAGGCTGTCGGCTTCCGCGCCCAGGCCGTACAGCATCCACGAGCCCATGCTCGGGTATCCCTTGCGGCTCGATCCGCTGTTCATGAACGCCTGGGCCGGATCGTGGTTGATCTGCTCGGTGGTCATCGAGCGAACGATGCAGATGTCGTCGGCGATTTTCTGGATGTACGGGAAGAGGCTGGAGATTTCCTGACCGCTGCTCCCGTATTTGGCGAAATCGACGAACGGCCCCCGCGCGATGAGCTGCGCGCCCTGTAACTGGGCGAGCTGCTGACCTTTGGTGAAGGACTCGGGAAAGGGTTGGCCGCTGAGTTTTTTCAATTCCGGCTTGAAGTCGAAGCTCTCCAGGTGCGAGGGCCCGCCGGCCATGCAGAGGTGAATGATCCGCTTTGCCTTCACGGGCAACTGCGATGGATTGACCGCGCCCGCCCAGCGTCCGCCGGCGGTAGGCGCAGTTGATGAGGCGCGGACGAGGTCAGGGCGGACCAGATTCGCCAGGGCGAAGCCGCCGAGCCCAAGGCCGGCACGGCCGAGAAAGGTGCGCCGATGGACTCGTCGTTGGAACTCAGGGGAATCGATTGGGATCTTCATCGCAATACCTCACAACCTGGTGGGGCAGACAGGAATGTCTGTCCCACCGTTGCAGCATCACGCACCCCTCTGGGGCTGCTGCTGCTGATGCTGTTCCGCCAGCTTCGCGGCGTCGGCCGCGAGTTTTGACTTCCACTGTCGTGCCGAGTAGAGGCGGACGACGCCGCACTCGGGACATACGTACGACTCGACCCCTTTAAGGTTGTAGCCGCATGCGTGGCAAAATCCTTGATCGATCCATCGCTGTGTCTTGGACAAGGATGGAATCTTCCGCGATGAACGCCGGAACCAGCGCATCCCGATCGGCAGCAGGGCAAGAGCTCCGATTGCCAACCAGACCAAGCAGGCAGATCCGAGTGAGGCCATGGCTCAATACCGGGTGATCGTCTCATGCAGATTCAACACGACCCGGCAGACCGTGGCCCATGCCGCCAGCTCCGATTCATCGGCGTGCCCAACCGGCGCGATGCCGGTGTGAATCAGCTTGTCGGCGTCGTCCTTGTGAGCGCCGTAATAGGCCCGCTGCTCGGTCAGAAACGCGACCAGTGATTGCCGTTCATTCTGTCTGGGCGATCGACACAGGGCGCGCTCGAAGACGAACTCGAGCCGCCCGTCATCGGAAGCGGATGCGGCCAGCGCCTTCCCCGCAAGCACGCGCGCGGCCTCGACGAACTCCGGATCGTTGAGCATCGTCAGCGCCTGCTGCGGCGTGTTCGACAGGTTGCGGGTACAGACCGCGTCTTCGCGGGACGGCGCGTCAAAGTTAGCCAGCATCGGATGCAGGAACGTTCGCTGCCAGTGCATGTAGACCCCGCGGCGATATTGCCGGTCGTCGTCGTCGGCAATGTACTTGCGATCGGGGAACTGGATGTTGGCGTAATAGCCAACCGGCTGATACGGGAAGATGCTGGGCCCGCCGACGTCGAGATCGATCAACCCCGCCGCTGTTAGCGCGTTGTCGCGAATGAACTCGGCTTCCAGCCGTCGCGGGGACTGCGAAGAGACAAGCCGGTCGCCCGGATCTGCTTCGCGGTCCTCGGGGCTCGGATTTGAGCTCTGGCGATATGCCGATGACATGGCCATCAGCTTGACCACGTGCTTGACGTCCCAGCCATGAGCCTGGCCTGGGTTGATCGAAGGGTCGCGGAATTCAACGGCGAGCCAGTCGAGCAATTCCGGATTGCTCGGCATCTCGCCTTGTGCGCCCAGGTCTTCAACTGATGCACAGATGCCGGCGCCGAAGAACTGTTTCCAGAATCGATTCACCACCGCCCGGCTGGTCAGGGGATTGGTCGGCGAAACGATCCACTTGGCCAGATCGAGCCGGTTCAGGCGACGGCTCGGTTCCGCAGGCAGATCCGTCAGGAACCGCGGCGTGTTGGGCTCGACCGGATCGCCGCCCTCATCCTGCCAATTTCCCCGGCGCAGGACGCGCATCGCGCGGGGCTTGATGGCTTCGGTGACCATGACCGGCGATTTGCCGTCGCGGCACTCATAAACGTCGCGCTCCAATGCTCGAACGGCGTCGAGGGCCGTCGGGTCTACGTCGGCGCCGCTGAGCACGTAGGTTCGCGCAAGCAGCGCGCCATTCCCTAAAACATTACCCTTTTCCGTCGCGTCGTCTGCCAACAAATCGAGCGGCCGGAGCGACGCGATCGGAGATACTGAAACGCGAATCCGCGACAGCGATGCTTTGCCCAACGAGACAACGAGCTTGTCTCCTTCCTTTACCTTCGCGGGCGCGGAAAGGAGATAGATCGCGGACTGCGGTTGGCCGGCATGCTCCTCGTCGAGCTTCCATCCGCTTTCGACGCCGACAATGGTGTAGCCGCTGGAATATCGGTCCTCTTTCCGATCGGCGTCGGCATGGAAGATCGCCAGTTTGCTGCCGTGCGCGCCCGATTGAACCGTTGCCGAGAACGCGACCATGTCGCTGTTTTTGCCGGCGCCGTGAAGGATGGAATGCGTCTTGGGATCGGGGAGCACGTCCAGACGGATCGCGGCGATCGTGCCTGCGGCAGGGATGAACTCCAGCGCGCCGCCTGCTTTTGCGTTCACGGCAAGCGTGTCGTCTTCAAGCGGGTGCGCAGGCGGGGCCGGCGCCCAACTGGTGGGATTCTCGCTGAGGAACGCGGCTGCGGATTCCCGCCAAGCGGCAAGCGGCAGGGGATGACTCGCGGCATAGTCGGAGGCTGCTTGGTCGATCTGGCCGATGAGGCGGTCCTGCCTCTGATGCAGGTAGGGGCTGTCCACCACGATCTCAGGCGGAAACGGGCTGTCGTTGCTGAAGCCCTTGAGATCGGGATTCGGCGTGTAGCCGTAATCCATGTACACGCCCCATTGCTTCACATCCGCCCAGAAGGCTTCCATCGAATAGAAGTCTTTGGTGGTGAACGGATCGAACTTGTGATCGTGGCACTCGCAGCAACCCATCGTCGAGCCGAGCCAGGCGTTGCTGAGCGTCCGCACGCGGTCCGCGGCATATTTCGCCAAATACTCTTTCGGCTGAGCGCCGCCCTCGCGCGTCATCATGTTCAACCGATTGAAGCACGTCGCCACTAATTGTTCGGTGGTGGGGTGTGGCCCCTCGGCTCCGCTCGGGACAGGCAGTAAATCGCCGGCAAGCTGCTCGATGGTGAATTGATCGAATGGTTTGTTCTGGTTGAAGGCGTCGATCACATAGTCGCGGTAGGGGAAGACGTTCTGATTCTGGTCGCCATGAAATCCGACGGTGTCGGCAAAGCGCACCGCATCGAGCCACGGGACGGCCATCCGCTCGCCATAGTGGGGCGATGCAAGCAGCCGATCGACCTGCTTCTCGTATGCGTTCGGACTCTTGTCAGCCAGAAACGCCTGCATCTCCTTTGGCGTTGGGGGAAGCCCGATTAGGTCGAGGCTGAGCCGCCGCAGCAGCGTCCGCTTATCGGCCTCGGGCGATGGCTTGAGGTGAACTTCTTCCAGCTTCTGCAGGATGAATGCATCAATCGGATTGCTCGCCCACTTTGCATCCGCCACCTGCGGCACCGGCGGCCGCTTGGGCACCACATACGCCCAAAACGGCTCGTACGCCGCTCCCTCGGCAATCCAACGCTTTAGTATTTCCCTTTGCGGAGCCGTGAGCGTTTTATGCGTCTTCGGCGGCGGCATCACGTCATCAGGATCGGTCGTGAAAATCCGCTCGACCAATGTGCTGGCGGCAGTCTTCCCCGGCACGATCGCCTTCTTGGCGATCGCCGAGTCGCGATCATCCAGCCGGAACTTCCCGTCACGATGGTTCTTGTCCGGCCCGTGACAGTAAAAACAATTCTCGGAAAGGATCGGCCGGATATCGCGGTTGTAGCTGAGCTTTCGATTTTCAGCGGCATGTAAGGGCGCGACCGCGACGACAAGAGCGATGATCACAAATGCCGCGGCAACCGTGTAGCGTCGCAAGAAAAAATTGTGCTTCGTCTTCATAAATCAGCGAAACAAGAACCCGGTGCAGAGACAATTAAGGCTACCGGCGGTTCCTGCAAGCCGTTGCCGGGGAACCCGTTCCGGCCGGCCGGTGAATTCGTTCATCTATTACGACACAGGCGGAGCGGGGATCGGCTGGAAAACGCGGGCAGGGAGGCCAATTACTCTGCCCGGTCCTTACGCGGCGGTACGTGAGAGCGAGGCCAACAGGCGGTCAGCCGAATTGATCACCATTCGGGCAGCGTCTGAATTGAGCTCGGAAGGTTTAAGGCCATGCGCGACAGCGTTACGTACGCCCATGGCCTCTTCTAGCGAATCGTATTCCTCCCTGGAGAGCAGACCGACCGCATAAAGCTGCTTGAGGATCAGCGCGGGTGTTTTGCGCTCAAGTGGCACGGCGTTGTTCGCGGCGATCGCTCGCATCGCCGCCTCGATCGCCGCCCAGCCGATCAGGCAAGCGGCATCCGTTTCCCCCAATCCGATGAGCCTACGCGCTGACTGAATCATCGCGCCGATTTGGATGAGCGTCGGTTCGGCCGATTCCGTGACACGGTCTGCCCATGGGGCGTCCTCGCCTTCGACCACCACATCCAGACGCCAACCCGATTTCGCGCTCAACTCCTCAGCCGCAAAGGCAACGCGGGGATCGCTTACGAGTTGGCGACGCGTCGTGACTCGGACCACCACTGACTCATCGCCTTTAGTGGCAATGAGGTCGGGCTCAAAATCGCCAAGAAACTGCGGGACCGCTGTTCCCGTCGGCGAGACCGTCACGTCGTACCCGCGATGGCGATAGCGATCGGCAACCTTTGCGATCGTGTTCGTCTCAAGCATTAGTCACCTCGCTGTGGGTAATCTGCCGGTCATCCACATAGATCAAGCCGTTCAGAGCGTCTTGGATCGGCGTAAGCATATTGTCGTTGTCGATCAGCACGGCTGGGCCGTCGTGAAAGTATGCTACGACAACCTTTATCGTGCCCGTAGTCGGGGATGTCGCGGTCCAGGCATGCGCCGCCGCAGCGCGGACGGTCGCTTTCCATGCCTGCAACCTCGAGCGGTCGCGAGTCTGGTGCGAGAGCGGCGGACCGTCCACAGTGAACCTGTTTCTGCGTGCCAATAACTGTGTACGAAGCGTTTCATGCCGCCCGCTCAGACATCCAACTCGTCGGCCTCTTCAGCCCGATCCATGATGAAATGAAACCGTGCCGACGCGTCCTTGCCCATCAACTCGTTGATCACTCGATCGGTGGCAAGCGCATCGGAGATATCCACGCGCAAGAGGCGGCGCGTTTTCGGATTCAGCGTTGTCTCCCACAGCACCTTGGGCATCATTTCACCCAGCCCTTTGAAGCGGGTGATCTCGGGCTTGGCGTTGCCCTTGGTGTGTTGCTTGATGATGCGTTCCTTGTCGGCGTCGTCGGCGGCCCAATACGTCTCCTTGCCGATATCCACGCGGTAAAGAGGCGGCAGGGCGAGGAACACGCGCCCGGCGTCAATTAATTGCCGCATGTGGCGAAAGATGAACGTCAGCAGCAGCGTCGTGATGTGGTGGCCGTCGCTGTCGGCGTCGGCAAGCAGCACCAGCCGATGATAGCGCAGCTTGGCCGGATCGCATTCCGGCCCGGCGCCGCAGCCGAGCGCGGTCACCAGGTCGGCAATCTCGCGGTTCTCCAGCACCTTGGCCAGCGAAGACCCCTCGGTGTTCAGCACCTTACCACGGAGCGGAAGAATCGCCTGGCGGTTGCGGTCCCGGCCCTGCTTGGCGCTGCCGCCGGCGCTGTCGCCTTCGACGATGAACAGCTCGCTCTCGGCCCGATTGCTGCTGGAGCAATCGGCGAGCTTGCCCGGCAGATTCATCCGCCCGTTGGTGGCGGTCTTGCGGCTGATGCTGGCGCTGGCGGCGCGGCTCGCCTCGCGGGCGCGGGCGGCGATGATGATCCGGTTGACGATCGTCTCGGCGACGGTCCGGTTGTTATTCAGCCATTGCTCCAGCGCCGGTCGCACCGCCGCATCCACCATCGACTGCACTTCGGGGTTGTTCAGCCGATCCTTGGTCTGGCCTTGGAACTGCGGGTCTTCGACAAAGATGCTCAGCACCCCGATGACGCCCTCGCGGATGTCTTCGGCCGCCAGCGTCACGCCGCGAGGCGTGAGAGTGTGCGTTTCGATATAGTTGCGGATTGCCTTGAGCACGCCGGCCCGCAGCCCGTTCTCGTGCGTGCCGCCGCTGGGGGTTGGGATGCCGTTGACGTAGCTCTTAAGCAGTTCCTCGGTCGCCTCGGTCCAACTGAAGCACATCTCGATGCGGATGCCGTTCTGCTTTTCCAGCATGAACGGCTGCTCGTGAACCGGCTTTGCATTTTTCTCGACCAGGATCTTCTTCAGGAACGCGAGAATGCCGTCCTCGTGGCGGAAGACTTCCTTCTTCCCATTTACCTCATCGTTCCAGATGACCTTCAGCCCCTTGTGAACGTAGCTGGCCACTTCCAGCCGCTCGCGAATCGTCTCGGCGTTGAATTCAGTTCGGGGGAAGATTTGCGGATCGGGGTGGAAAAAGATCTGCGTGCCGCTCCCGCGTGCCGGCCCCAGCTTCTTCAGTTTCCCCGTGGCCTTCCCCTGCTTGAACTCCATTTCCCATTCCGCGCCGTCTCGCTTGATGGTGGCGACGAGCTTCTTCGAGAGCGCATTGACCACCGACGCGCCGACGCCGTGCAGCCCGCCGCTGGTCTTGTAGTTGCCCGTCTGGCTGTTATCGAACTTCGCGCCCGCGTGGAGCGTGCAGAGGATGATTTCGACGGCCGGCTTTTTGTGCGTCGGATGATTGTCCACCGGGATGCCGCGCCCGTTGTCGCGCACGCTGACGCTCGCGCCGTCCTTGTGCAGCGTCACCTCGATCTCGTCGGCGTGGCCGTTCATCGCCTCGTCCACCGAGTTGTCGAAGATTTCCCAAACCAGATGGTGCAGCCCGGCCGACCCGGTGCCGCCGATGTACATCCCGGGGCGCTTCCGCACCGGATCGAGGCCTTCGAGAACGGTAATGCTGCTGGCGTTGTAAGTGGCTGCGGCGGTCATTCCTTTGCCTGCTTTCAGTCGGTCGGTACTATGCTTAAAGTGAGCAGCCGCGAAATCATCTCACGCCTGAACCGAGAAGGTTGGATCTTGTGCAGAACTCAGACCTGATCATGTACTATCCAATTGCCATTCACAAAGACCCCGGTTCCGACTACGGCGTGACCGTGCCGGACCTGCCCGGTTGCTTTTCCGCCGGATCCACCATCGACGAAGCGATGTTGATGGCCCGTGAAGCGATCGAGCTCTATCTCGACACGTTGATCGACGACAAGCGGGACATTCCGAACCCGTCCGAGATCGAATCGCTTCGAAGAGATCCCGACTTTGCCGACGCCATCTGGGCGGTGGTTTCTGTCGATTACCACCGGAAATCGGCGGCGTGAGGGTGACGGCGCTATCGCTTTGATGCGATTTCGCTGAGTTGTCGGAGTCGGAGAATTCATGAGATTCGTTGCTTTTGTTCGTCCGTGAATTGTTGCAGTGCCGCCGCAGGCGTGAGCCGGCCGCGGGGTGTGCGATCGAAATCCGTATCAAGGCTGACAAGAGTCAGGCCGCGCAACTCCGCAGCGGCGTACTGATATGCATCATCGAAATCCAGTCCCAGTTTCGTGCAAGATGATGAGACGCGATTAAGTTCACTCACCTCAACGTGAGCAACTCCAAATCCGCTGCCAATTCCCAATCCGGTGAGAAATGCACTGTAACCCGCAACTTGCCCGAACCGGTTCATGATGACCCCAATCGAATGAAGCGTGAAGTCCGTCATGTACAGTTTTGCCGGCGGAATCCCTTGCAAGAGCATCTGCACCTGCGGCGCTTCCGGCCGCTGACGAACGAGTTGGATGAAGCAGTTCGTATCGAGCAAATACGCAGTCATTTCATCGCCTCACGTACCCGCTCGTCCAAGATGAACTGCTTAAATTCGGCGTCGGACATTTCCGGATGAACATGGGCTAAACAGCCGAGCCAACCCTCGAAGCTGATCTTGTGATCCTGCTTTGTTTCGTGCATTTGTGTCCGGCCCGCCCTGCGGCGGGTCATTAAGAACTCGGCGAAACTCTTCACCTGCTCAAGTTCTTCCTTCGTCAACTCTCCATTGAGTTCGAGTAGCTGCGTCATGATGCATCTCCGATCGGGATTCTAAGCCCGGCGTCGCTACAAAGCCTTTCACTCCAGCGGCACCGGCGCTCCAATGGGCTGATACAACACTTCCACAATCTGCCCGCGTGAGACAAACTCATGCCCGCGCCCGCCGCGCCCAGTGATCTTATACCGGCCGGTGTTGAGTCGCTGTTCGCCACCCATGCTGGTCTTGACCGTGAGGGTGTCGCGATCGTCGGTGGCGGTGATCACGCCCATCAGACGATCGGCTTTCTCCAGCTTGATCAGCAGCACGCCCTTGCCGGCACCCGACAGGAAATTGATCTCGTCGGCGCGGCAGAGCAGCACGCGGCGGTTCTGGCTCGCCGCGATAATTGTTTCGCTGCCGGCAATCACCGCCGCGAGGCTCACTTCCGCGCCTTCGGTGGGCCGGGCATACCTTCGGCCGGATCGCGTGGAGACCTCTCGGAAACTATCCAGCCCAAACCGCAGCGAATAGCCGTCGCTGGTGACGGCCAGGCCGTGAATCTTCGGCGCGGCGTCGGGGCGTTTCTCGTCGATTGCCGTCGCCTTGGGCGCCAGCACGCGATCGTCCATGGAGATTGCCGCAACGATCTTCTCGCCATCCTTCAGCTTGAACAGCTTCTGGATCGGCTCGCCATAGCCCGTGGTGGCGGGGATGTCGATGATGCGAGCAGTGTAGGCGGTGCCGTAGTTGCTGAAGAACGCGATCGTCGCCCGCGTGCTTCCCGCCACCAGTGACAGAATACGATCGCCCTCGCGCAGCCGCGTCGTCTCGGGATTGATTTCTTTTTGGCGTTTCACCCAGCCGTCGGCGGTCACCAGAACGTGATTGTCCTCGGCGACGATGAAGTCTTCGGCCGTGTACTCCACTTCGTTGTCCGCCGCTTCGATCAGCGTGCGTCGCTTGTTCTTCGCCTCTTTGCCGAAGGTCCGTGCCAGTTCCTCAATCTCCTGCCGCACGATGCCCCAGCGGCCGGTGGCTTCCTGCTCTTCGAGCAGTCGGCGGATCTCTTTGACGCGATTGTTCCGCTCGGCCAGTTCGTCCTTGATCAGGTTGATCTCAAGCCGGGCCAACCGATAGAGCTTGAGTTCGAGAATGTCATCGACCTGCTCGGGGTCGAGGCCGTCGTCCTTGGGAGCGCGCGGGCCGTGCGGCGCGACGCCGTACTTTTTCAGGATCCGCGCCGCCGCGTCGGCTTTGCCTTCGCTGGCGCGGATGATTTTGATGAGGTCGTCCAGGATGTCGAATGCGAAGGCGAATCCTTCGAGGGTGTGAATGCGCTTGCGGAGCTGCTCCAACTCGTGCGTCAGGCGCTTGGTCACCACTTCCAGCCGGAAGTGCAGGAAGTGCCAGAGGATCGCCTTGAGCCCAAGCCGCTCGGGCCGGCCGACTTCCGGGTTATCGGTGGGGATCAGGCACGTCAGGTTCACGTTGAAGTTTGTCTGCATCAGCGTGTGCTTGAAGAGGAACGCCATCACCTTTTCGGTCTGGGCGTCCTTCTTCAATTGCAACTCGATGCGCACGTCGTCGGCGCTGATGTCTTTCACGTCCAGCAGCAGCGGCATCTTTCGGCTGATGACGATCTGTGCAATTGCCTCCACCAACTCGGCTTTATTTACTCCGTACGGAATGCTCGTGACGTAGATGATCTGGGCCGAGCGCGTGGCGGCGGCCTTCTCCCAAGTCGCCCGCATCTTGATCGCGCCCTGTCCGGTCTTGTAAATCTCGCGCAGCTCATCCCGCGTGTTCAGTACCTGCCCGCCGGTCGGGAAATCCGGCCCGCGCACCGCATCATTGGCGACGAGCTGATACTCCTTGATCTCCGGATCCTCCAGCACCTTCAGCAGCGCGTTGCACACTTCTCCCAAATTGTGCGGCGGAACATTCGTCGCCATCCCGACCGCAATTCCCGTCGATCCGTTCACCAGCAGGTTCGGCACCTTGCTGGGCAGAACGACCGGCTCCTCCCGCGTCCCATCGTAGTTCGGCCGGAAATGAACCGTCCCCTGGCCGATCTCATTGATGGTTTCAGCCGCGATCGGCGTCAGCCGGCACTCGGTATATCGCATCGCCGCGGCGGGATCGCCATCCATCGACCCAAAGTTCCCGCTCCCATCCACCAGCGTCGCCCGCATCACGAACGGCTGCGCCATCCGCACCAGCGCCTCGTAGATCGACCCATCCCCGTGCGGGTGATATCGGCCCATCACGTCGCCGACCACCGTCGCGCATTTGCGATGCTTCGCATCAGCGCGCAGCCCGTTCTGCCACATCGTATAAATGATCCGCCGATGCACCGGCTTCATCCCGTCCCGCACATCCGGCAGCGCCCGGCTCGTAATCACCGAGAGTGCATAATTGAGGTATCGCGTCTGGGCAATCTCATGCAGATTGGCCCCTTCCTCCCCCTCCGGCCGCACCGCAACCACTGGCCCGCTGCCCCCCGCGCCATTCCCCCCGGCACCGCCCGCGCCCGCTCCATCGGACGACTCCGCCTGCTCCTCTTTCTCCTCATCCACAACAGTCTTAACAGCCATCCATCGCCTCCAGCCTCCCGAACCATCCCGCCAGCCAATGCTCCTCCGCCCGGCCCGCGCCAGTTTTCACCAGCGTACTGCCAGACTTATCGGCCGCCACCGGTTCAACCCTTGATCTAATTGGTTAGGTAATTGTACGGAAAGGGCGGTCGAAGTTCAACAGACATTAAAGCCGCGGGCCGAACGGCATTATCGTTTTGCCGCAGGTGCGATGATCGAATTGGCCGGCGATACACCATAAGATGAAGTCCCATGAGTCGAGTGGATTCACTTTCGGCGGCTCCCATTTTGGATACGGCGGTGCGCGCCGCGTCGCCGCGGCGGCCTGGGCTGATGCTCCCCGCGCTTTCGCTCTGCCAGCGCGAGCTGGTTCGGTTTCTGCGCCAGCGGCACAGGATCGTCGGAGCGCTGGGGACGCCGATCGTTTTCTGGCTGCTCTTGGGCCTGGGGATGGGCAGCAGCTTCCGCGGGATCGGCGTGCCGGGAGGCGAAAGCTATCTGAAGTTTTTCTTCCCTGGCACCGTGCTGATGATCCTGTTGTTCACCGCCATCTTCTCCACCATTTCCATCATCGAAGACCGGCGCGAAGGCTTCCTTCAGTCGGTGCTGGTCGCGCCGGTGTCGCGGATGTCGATCGTGCTCGGGAAGATCCTGGGCGGAACCGTTCTGGCATTCGTTCAGGGACTGATCTTTCTCGCGCTGGCGCCGCTGGTCGGATTGCATTTGACGCCATTGGGATTTCTGGAAGCCGCCGCGATGATGTTTGTGATCTCGTTTGCGCTGACGGGGCTCGGCTTCTGCATCGCCTGGCGAATGAGCTCGACGCAGGGATTTCATGCGATCATGAACCTGTTCCTGATGCCGCTATGGTTTTTGTCGGGCGCACTCTTCACGCCGCAGACGGCTTGGCATGGTTTGAAATGGGTGATGCGGATCAATCCGCTCAGCTATGGGCTGGCGGGATTGCAGCGGGCGGTCTTCGGGCACGTGGATTCGGTGGCGGCTTTGCCGGGCTGGCCGCTGATCATCGCGGTGAGCCTGGCGTTTGCCGGGATCATGTTCGCACTTTCGAGCTTCGTCGCGGGCGGTCGCGTGTCGGCGGATCTACAGTAGTCAGCAGAGCGGAGTAACCTTTGAAAGCGGTAAGAGTCATCCTGTGGGGCGCGATCGTCGTGGCCTTGATTGGCATCGTGGTCGCCAAGGTCGTTTCACCGAAGCGCGCCGTGACGACGCCCGGAGCAGTGGCGACGCCCGCAACCCCGGTGCAGCTCTTCCAGACGCCGAGCCTCACGCTGACGGATCAGGACGGCAAGAGCTTCTCGACCGCTCAGTTGCAAGGCCATGTTTGGGTGGCCGATTTCATCTTCACCAGTTGCGGCGCATCGTGCCCGATCATGTCGCACGAGATGGCCGGGATTCAGACCAAGACGCCTGTCGGCGTGGACTTTGTCTCGTTCACCGTCGATCCGAAAACCGACACGCCCGCCATTCTCAGAGAGTACGGCCAGAGCCTGCATGCCGACTTCTCGCGCTGGCATTTCCTGACCGGGACCGAGGAGCAGATTGCCGACGCCGCGTACGGGATGAAGATTGCCGTCCGCCCGGCAGACGGGCAATTCGCGCTGTCGCACAGCGACCGCTTTCTGCTGGTCGATTCCACCGGGCACGTCGTCGGAATCTACGACGGGACCAACCACGGCGAAGTGACGAAGCTCATCGCCGATGCGACGAAGCTCGCCGCCGGCGGAGGCAAGGCCTCGTGAACATCGCGTATTTCCCGGTGATCAACGCATCCCTCAACGGCGCCAGCGCCGTCTTCCTGCTGATCGCGTACGGCTTCATCAAAGCCCGGCGCTACGTCGCCCACGCCACGATGATGCTGGCGGCACTGGTCACATCCGCCGCATTTCTCGCGTGCTATCTAACGTATCACGCGATGCGGATTCGGCAGGGAATCACCGTCACCCATTTCCCCCAAAGCACGCTGCGCCCCTACTACCTCGCCCTCCTCGGCTCGCACACGATCCTGGCGGTGGTGATCCTGCCGTTTATCGGTGTCACACTCTGGTGGGCCTCCCGCCGAAAGTGGCGGCTGCATCGCATGATCAGCGTATGGACATTCCCCCTGTGGCTCTACGTCTCGGTGACCGGCGTGGTGATTTATTGGATGCTGTATCACGTCGCGCCCG